>Ga0335075_10011045_pt1 | contig 13668 bp, 5 predicted proteins | sample Lox_Sample_24_FD_206723 | JGI IMG/M metagenome (GOLD analysis project Ga0335075, IMG submission 206723) | Soil microbial communities from Loxahatchee National Wildlife Refuge, Florida, United States - Lox_Sample_2.4 | ecosystem: Environmental > Terrestrial > Soil > Wetlands | place: USA: Florida...
CTCGAACCGCGCGACGGCCCGGGCGGCGTCGGCGCCGTCGAGCGTGCGGGCGAAGTCCTCGGCGGTCGGGAACCGCCTGCCGCCGAACCCGACCTCCTCGACGCCGAGCACGTTGGCTAACACGCTGCGCATCGTCGCTTCGTCGTTGTCGAAGCCGCCATGCTGCGTCGCCCTGGTGCGCGGGTTCTCGGTGCCATCCTCCTCCCGCTGCGAGAACTCGATAGCCGTGACCGCATCGCTCTCGTACTGGCTCGGCGCTCGCAGGTCCTTCCTGTCACCCAGCTTGAAATCCGTCCCTGCTTCTCCCGCCTTGTCGAACAGGTCCTTCTGCAGCCCGAGAATCCGCCCGTTGTCACGGTCCTCGCAGGCATCCCGCACGTAGTAGAGCAGCGACTTGCGGTAGATCTGCGCGACGTTGTCGTCGCGCTCCGCCTTGTCGCTCATCGTGAAGATGCGCAGGCGCTTGATCGTGTTGCCATCAACGAGGGGCGCCACGTCGCGCGCATAGTCGTCGATCCGGATGGCCGGCGCGAGGTAGTTGAGCGTGTCGAACGTGAAGTCCTTCGTGAGCAGCTGCATGAAGGGCGCCAGCACGATGGGACCCGTGCTGTGACCGACGGCGTGCAGCTTCACGTCCGTGTGCTTCTCCAGCCACGGCTTCAGCCGCACGAAGAGTTCATGGAGTCCACCGGGGCGGCCGAAGTCCGTCGTCGGCGCCGAGCAACGGCGCGCATTGGCCTTCATCCTGGCCCAGATGGGGCGCGCCAACGTCTGGGTGGCGACTTCCACGCCACGGTCCCAGAAGTCGCCGAAGCCGCGGCGGCCGCGGGGCCGCTGCCAGATGGTCTGGAACAGGCTCGACTCCCAGATGAAGAAGATCGGGTACACGCGATGCGACTTCCACCACGGCAGCACCGCGCGCGCGTAGCGGAGCGCCGACTTCTCGCCGACCAGGCCACCGTGCGCGTAGAACAACAGGTGGTCGAAACCACCCGCCTCGAACTGCGGAATGAGGTGATCGCGCATGAGGATGTCGAGGTCGGCGGTCGTGTTCCGCATCGCCCCCTTGCCCGACAGCACGCCCTGCGAGGTGTTGACGGCATGGCCGATCAGGTCGCGGTACTCCTCGTCGACCCCGCGAGCGCCGGTGTCATCGTCGACGACGAGCCGGCCCTGCTCGATCAACCGCGTCAGCACCGCCTGTTCTGCGGCCGCCTCCGCGTACTCCGGTACCTCGAGGTAATCCGGCTCGGGTCGCAGGTCGTCGGCGCCTAGGACGCTGCGCGTGACGGCGCCACGCTCCATGCCGCGCGGCACGGGCACGTCGAAGGCGCTGAGCCTGTTGTTGGCAAGCAACGCTTGGATGTCACCGCGGAACGCAGTCGGGTCCAGATCCAGCCCGGGACAGGTCTTGCCGGTGTTGGGGAACTCGCGATGGAACCGGACCGCACTCTCGTCGAGCCCGCACTTGACCAGCACCGCGCGGATGACAGCGTAGGCGGCATTCTTCTGCGCGCTATCGAAGGGATCAACGCCGTCCTGGAACAGCCCGACCATCTCGATCATGAACGGCCCGGCGGCGGTGGTCCCGTTGTGCCCGCGGGCGCTCGCAGGCATCACGTCGAACGGTCGTCCGGTCCAGATCAGTCCCTGCGGGTCGATGGTGAGGTGCTGCGCGATGTCGGCCATCCCGATGCTCTGATGGAAGGCGCGCATCGCCTCGACGCTGGCGCGGCCGCGGAATTCGGCATGCCGCGGATGGTCGGTGCAGTGCACGTGCACCTGCGTGATGCGGCGCACGGGTGTCCAGGCAGCGAGTAGCGTTTCGAACTCGGAGAGGCTCAGCGCCTCGATCGGGTTAGGCATGACGGGTCTCGGCGTTGCACTTCCGCCAACGGGTAAGCTCCGGTCCGTCGCCACTGTGGCTATCGGACGGTTGTTCAGCGGATGGGAGAACGCCGAAAGTGGGAAACCCGTACACCTAAGTCACGGCCGCAGCCCATCCCGACGCGTCTGATGGGTCGCCCGACACACACTAAGACTAGTTGAGGTATCTTTGCGGCCGACCTCAGGGAATTCGAGAGATGGAGTCCGGCGACCGCCTTCCAGACAACGCACGCGGCGGCTCCGCGGTAAGTGGAGTACTACCTGGCGAGCAGCGGACGTCCATGCGTTTGCTGCTGCGGGCCCGCCGTGGGGACCAGGCCGCCATCGCGGAGATCGTCGGGCGGCACCTCGGGCCGCTGACGCGGTGGGCGCACGGGCGTCTGCCGCGCTGGGCGCGGACAGTGGCCGATACCGGCGACCTGGTGCAGGAGGCCCTGCTGCAGACGATCCGTCGCATCAATGGCTTCGAGCCTCAGGGACACGCGGCTCTCCAGGCATACCTGCGTCGGGCGGTCGACAACCGGATCAAGGACGAGTTCCGCCGCATTGGCCGGCGAGGCCTCGCGTCATCGGTCGACGACCGACTCCCCGACAGCGCGCCCTCGCCCCTGCAATCGGCAATGTTCAGTGACACCGAACGCCGCTACCGGGAAGGGGTGAGCCGGCTACGTGAGTCCGACCAACGCCTGGTCGTGGCACGTGTCGAGTTGGGCTACTCACTCGAGCAGTTGGCGGCACTGACGGGCCGTGCGCGCCCTGACACCGCGCGGGTCGCCCTCCGCAGGGCGCTTCAGCGCCTGGCCGTCGAGATGGCGCGTGGATCCTGAAGAGAGTAGCGCCCTCAGTCGCCTGGCCGCGGCCGTCGTTGATGGTCAAGCGATCGACTGGTCGGCGGCACGCCTCCTCGGGCGCAGCCCGGACGAACGTCAGGCGCTTGCACAACTGGAGGCGGTCGCGGAGCTTGGCCCACGCCCGCTCCACGTCGCCAACTGGTCGTCGGCAGACACCAGCGGCGGGTGGCTGCTGGACCTCGCGCTCGAAGTCATGGCCGGTGTCCACGTCGCGTTCGCGTGTGCCGGGCAGGCGATTGCCTCACCGCGCACGGTCTTTCTGAACGCGCAGCTGGCCATCATGCTGGCGCTCAGTGGTGCGGCGTTGTGCCTGTTGCATGGGAGCGCACGCGATACGCGTGCTCGGCGCCTGGGCCAACTCTATCTTCTGCTCGCCGCGGCGATGGCGAGGCCGGCCCTCGAGATCCTCGAACGCAGCGGCATGACTACCGCCACTATCCTGTGGTCCGGTGTATACCTGGAGTCCTTCGTTCCCCTCAGCAGCTGGAGATTCGCGCGCGAGTTTCCCCTCGTCGTGCGATTCACCCGCTTCGACCGCGTCGCCAGCGTAGTCACCATCGTCGCCTTTGCGGTTTCACTCGTCCTGTTCGGCGCCAGTCTCACGACGGTGCCAGGCATGACGGAGTGGTCGGCTGCGCCCGCATGGGTATCGTCCTTCAGCCGGCGCGACGCGGAGAGCTGGTTCTGGCCCGTGGTGTACCTCTTTCTCTCGGGAGGTGTGCTGACGGTTCTCCTGCGCACACAAGCGGCAGCCGAGGACGAACGCGCCCGCGCGAGGTGGTTCAGTCTCAGCTTGCTGGCCGGGTTCGGCCCGCTGGTGACCACAGGGCTCTCCCGAGCCGTTTTTCCAGGCCTCTGGCGGGGACTGGACACCTCACCGGCCGCGACCCGGCTGATCGACGCCATGGTCCTCGGCTCTCTCCTGGCCGTGCCATTTGTCACAGCGTATGCGGTCCTCGTGCATCGAGTGTTGTCGGTTCACCTCGTGGTCCGACGTGCCCTGCACTACGCCATGGCCCGGTTCTCCCTCTTGGTGGTGACGCTGCTCCCGATGGCGTGGCTTGTCGTACAGGCGTACCTCCGGCGGGACCGGACGGTGGAGCAGCTGGCCGCCGAGGTCGGGTGGCCCGGCCTGATGACGACCGCGGTGGGCGCGGTGCTTCTGCTGACGCGCGGCGTCATGCTCCGTCGACTGGAGCTGCACTTCGTCGGAACCCCTCTCGACTACGCCCGTCCGCTGAGCGACGTCGCGGTTGCCATCAGTGGAGCGCGAAGCCGACGTGAGGTCGCCGCGTCGCTGACGACGCACGTCCAGCGCACGCTGGGGGTGCGCTCGGCGAACGCATTCGAGCGAAGCCGCAGCGGCGAGTGGCAGTCGGTGCTACACGGCGCTCCCGGGCCCGACGCGCAGGGCGCATTGACCGCCGTAGTCACCGGGACGCCCGGAGCGATCAGCGTGGAGCCGGACGGACCGCTCTTCGGGCTCCTCCCCCAACGGGATCAGCTCTGGCTGGTGCACGGCGACGTGCGCACGCTGCTCAGGATTCCGGCGCCGGACGGCACAATCATCGGCTGCCTGGCCATCGGCGCCAGGGCGAACGGGTTTCCCCTTTCTCGCAACGATTTTGATTACGCAGAAGCGGCGGTCAGCACGGCTGGTGCCGCCCTGGACACGCTGACGCGTCACGAGCGCACGGAGCGACAGCCCAGTGAACACGATGACCTGGCTTTCGAGTGCGAAGACTGTGGCGCAGTGTTCGAGGCCTCACCACGCTGCGCGTGCGCCTCGAGTATGCGGGCACTGGCATCCCTGCCTGCCAGGGTTGCCGATAAGTTTCTGGTGTCCCGTCGGCTCGGCCGCGGTGGGATGGGCGTGGTCTATCTGGCGCATGACGTCGCGCTCGACAGGCGGGTGGCGCTCAAGACCCTGCCGCGCCTCTCGGCCGTCGAGCCCGGCGCCGTGCGCGCGGAAGCGCGCGCGATGGCGGCCGTGGAGCATCCCTGCTTGGCGACCATCTTCGGATTGGAAGTGTGGCGACGGACGCCGATCCTCGTCGTCGAGTACCTGCCCGGAGGCACAGTCGTCGACCGACTGCGGACAAGGCCTTTCGATCCCTCGCAGGCGATCGTCAGCGTGCTCACGCTCGCCGAGGGGCTGCACGCGCTGCACACGCACGGGTTCCTGCACCGGGACATCAAGCCCTCAAACATCGGGTTCAACGCGTCGGGCCGGCCAAAGCTCCTCGATTTCGGCCTGTCTCGCCTCGCTGCGCATGTAGCCAGCCAGAGCACCTCGCATGAGGCACCGGTGGACCTAAGTGACACGCGCACAGGGCTTGCCGGTACCCCTCTGTACCTGTCGCCCGAGCTCCTGGACGGCGCGATGCCGTCGGCACACGACGACCTGTGGGCGCTGGCGCTAGTCCTGCTCGAGATGCTAGGGAGCCCACACCCATTCGCGGCGCCGACGATGCGACGAGTGTTCCTTAACATCCGGACGACGGCGGTTACGCGAGCGATGCAGCTGCCCGAGCAGGCGCCTCGAGGCCTGAAGATGTTCGCAGCGCGCGCACTGCATCCGTCTCGGGATCAGCGATTCCAGTCGGCGACCGAGTTCGCCGAGGCTCTACGCGCCATCGTCCACCAGGACCGCCTGAGCCCGCTGTCCGCTTGAGCCGCATCCGACGTTCTCACCCCCACGCGGCACCTGCCGCGACACGTCGGAGGCACATGGCCGAGTACCCGTTTCGCGAAGCACTCGAGCAGTTCCGGACTTGGATTGAAGACGCGGCGCAGGTTCCGATCGCTCCGGACGCTCTGGAGCGATTTGTTGAACTCTTCGCGGCCGACTTTGCGATCTCGCTGTCGCACCCTCGGGGCGACGCCGTGTGGCGGCGCGACCGGCGGCGATTGCGTAACCTGGCGCGCTATCTGGCGACGATCGCGGAGATGCACGCGACGGGCGGGCGCGGCGCGACAGCCGTCATCGGCGAGCCGGAGCTGATCCTCGCGTTCAAGGACGTCCGGCCCCATTGCGGCGTCGAGGAGACCACCCCGGCGGAACCGACGCGGGGCAAGTACTGCTCCGGGGTCGACGTGTCGTAGGCCCATCGATGCCGAAGCGAACCGCGAATTGCCGTGCGTGGGGAGGCCGCGAAGTCACGCTGGTCCGGAGGGGCACGGCCGAGGACATCCTGCGCGAGTCGTCGTACCCACACCTGCAGCGTGCACTCCGCGGGCTTGGGCCCCTTACGCAGAGGCCGTGGCGTACACGGTCGCTGGCGCCATCGACGAGCACCTTGCAGGTGCTGGAGGAGGAGCAGTCCGGTCGCCCTGTCGTCACGACCGGCGCCATCACCGTCGGCTTTGGCGATGATGTGGCAGACGCCGCCGCAGAGGACCTCCTCGCCAGATACGAATGCGTGACCGTACGCCGCCTGGGCTTCGCTGCTCAAGCGAGGGTCGTCATGGCGCCGTCAGGCCGCGACGTCTTCGACCTCGCCGAGCGCCTCCACGACGAGGCGCCGGCCCGCGTCGTGCGGTACGCCGAAGTCGATCTGCTCGAGCCGATCGGCGCACGCGGGCCGGACCCTGAACAGGAGCGGCAGTGGCAATGGCACCCCGCCGCCAGGGACGCGAGGTTCGCGTCGTCCGGCGTCAGCGCGATCGACGCATGGCACGCGACGAAGGGCGCGGGCGTGACCATCGCGATGATCGACCACGGCTTCCACCTCGGCCTTTCGGACATCGCCCCCGCCGTCACGGCGGACGCCGCCATGTTCGAAATCACGCCGTTCCACGATGCTCGGCTCGTCCGCACGCGTGCCCTCCCACCCGGCGCACACGGGACCTTCTGCGCCAGTCTGGCGATCGCCCGTGCCGACAACGGCGTCGCAGGCTGCGGCGTGGCACCCGAAGCGTCGTTGATGCCCATCGCCTGCCTTGGCGACAGCCTCGGCTCCCAGGTCACGCTCGCACGAGCCATCGCCTACGCGACCGCGCCTGACCTCGAGGGCCGTGATGACACCGATACGACAGGTCGCACGCCCGCTGATGTCATCGACTGCAGCCTCGGGCCCGACTCGGGCCCTTGGCATCTTCGTTCCGTCCTGCACGACGCGTTGCGCTTCGCCAGTGTGTCGGGACGTGGCGGGCGCGGCACGCCGGTCTTCTGGGCCGTCGCCAACGAAGACGGCCCGATAGCGATCGACGAGGTCAACGCGTCGGGGCTGACGATTCCCGTGGGTGCGTGCGGACCGAAGGGCGAGCGACGTCCGGGCGGGCAGGGGCCTCAGCTCGCATTCCTGGCACCTGGTCATGCAGTCCTGGGATTGTTGCCGGACCAGGCGCTGGCGCCACACAGTGGCACCTCGTATGCTGCGCCGATTGCCGCCGGCATCGCCGCGCTGGTGCTTGCCATCGCGCCAGACCTCACGGCCGTCGAACTGCGCGATCTCATGCAGCGCGCCTGCGTTCCGTGTTCGAAACCGGACGACCAGGCGGGGCACAGCGACAGGACCGGGTTCGGGCGCCTCGACGCGGGGGAAGCGGTGAACCTGGCGACGGCGCGGGTCAAGGCCTCTTCCCCGCCTTCGACGTAGCCGCACCACACGAATGCGAGTCGATCTGCTCCCGACCCTCTGGACGCCCCGATGCCTGATGCAATCGTCGACAAGCTGGCCGACCTCGGTTTCGTCTTCGTTCATCGCTCGTTCGCAACGCCGGCCCTCCGCCTCGAGCTGGCCCTCCGAGAGTTCCAGACGTATGCGCGCCTGGAGCACGCCGCGCGGATCGTCGACCAGAGCAGGCCCGTGTACGCCGACCGGCTGGCCTCGCATCCCCTCACGCCGACCCAACGTCTGGCCGAACAGGTCACGGGAGAACTGACGGACCGCACCAAGGAGCTGATCGACGTCTGGCACGCCGCCGGGCTGCGCTGCCCGGTTGTCGTCGAATGCTGGCGCGCCGCGAGGATCACGGTGAACACGACCGCGTGGTGGGGCCGCGTGGCGGATCGGCCCGTGGCCGAGAACGTCTGGCTGTGGAACGAAGCCAAGGAGTACGACGCCCACACCAAGGGGCGCCGCCTCTTCGTGCGTGACTTCACCAAGCACTACGACACCGACGCGCACTACTCGGCGTTCAAGGACGGCGGCGATCGACTGCTGCTCGGCCGCCACAACTACGCCCCACCCCGCGATGGCGAGAAGGCGCAGGACGGCCCCATGTCGGGCCTGGGCGAGCGGGCGCTGCCCGTCACGCCGGAGCGCCTGACGGGCGACCGGTACGACCTCTTGAGCCGCGAAGGGAGGACCACGTACCGCGTCGTTCGGGCGGTCGCGGAGGTCGAATGCGGCGGATTCTTCGACAGCATCAACTGCTGGGACGACGCATTGCTGTCGCTCGGCCTCTGTCACTGGACGCTGGCGCGCCTGGACAAGGGCAAGGTCAGTCTCGGCGAACTCGAAGCGTTCCTCGCCTTTGCCAGGCAAGAAGACGCCAACACCTTACCGATCACCTTCAAGGAATCCGACGTGGCGCCTGCCGACGCCTGGTTGTCGCCTGCGATGCTCAACCGCGATCAGCGCAAATACAACTCACGACTGAAGCACGTCGTGTTGAAGAACCAGGTCGCCACGTCCGAGCTCGTCCCGATGGACACCGACCGCCTGAACTTCTTCCGTTCGTGGCACTGGTTCCACCGCTACCTGATGGCAACCCGCACGAAGGTGAGCCTGCAACGTGCGATGTGGAAGATGGCCCGCTTCCGCTTACGCGACATCGGGGCAGCGCCTGCTGGCGCCGGCATCAAGCGCAAGGGCGGGGCGCCCGCCAGGCTGAGCGACGTCTTCACGTCCGAGCAGAGCGCCGTGCTGCTCATGGAATGGCATGTCCTGTCGCCATCGACGATGCTCGCGGACGGCAAGCCGACAGGACGACTGGCCCACGCGATCAAGTCTGCGCGAATCGACCTCGCCAAGCCGACAGACGACTGGAAGGACGATGAAGAAGCCAGGCTGCTCGTCGCGCTGAAGGCGAACTGTGGCGCGCGCATCCTCAGGCGCTTCGACCAGGCCTTCTCGTGCGGGGCGCTCCAATCGCTTCCGCATCCCGACGATCCGACCGGCCGCAAGCTGTCGGCACGGCGCAACAGCTTCGCCCTGGACACGACCGGCCTTGGCGCGAGTCCGTTCTGAACCCGAGCAGACGCGACGACCCACCCTGATGGTCGCCGCGGGAGTGTGATCGATGAGCGGCACGCCAGTCATCGTCCGTGGATGGAATGCCAGGCGGCAGACGGTCTTCGAGCTGCGCTGGAACGCCGGCCGCATCGAGCGGACCGACTCGGCCGCACTGGCCGACACTCGACTGCTCTGGTTCTTCGATCCCGGCGCGCCGGAGGTTCGCCTCTTCGCCCTTCCGGTGCTCGACCGTCTGGCACTGTCGACAAGCGGGCAGCGGCACACGATCAAGGGCAGGCTCCGCAGTTTTCTTCCAGAGATCGACACGGGCAGCACGTCGAGTGATTTCGAGCTCGAACTGGAAGCCACCGCCGCTGCTCCGCAGGTCACGCTGCGCAAGTGCGAGCTGGGTCGCGCCAGGTCCGTGACACCGATCCGGCTCACCGCGAGTGGACTGCGGAGCGCGTCGCTGGACTTCACGTTCAGGGGCAATCCTCAAGCGCCGGCGTACCTGCACCCCACTCTTCTCGCCCTGACTCCTGCGCTCGGCACTGTGGCCGGCAAGCTCGTGTGGCATGTCAGGACGCGCTTCGTCGAACCACGCGACGAGACGCAACGCGCGCAGGCGCACGCCTCGTTCGCGATCGAGCGCCGCGCCGACCTCGCTGTCGACGACGGCAAGCACGCGCTCGGCCCCTGGGACCTCGAGTTCAAGGGCACCGACCTGCCCGTCAACCGCGAAGGCGACGTCGCCGTCCGTCACCTCACCATCAGTCAGCGTTTGCCGTGGGAGGACGCCTGGACGACGACCGGGGAGACCACGCACTGGCTCGTGCAGATCGAGGTTCCGCAGTCGGCCGTCTTCGCCGCGTGGGAACGGCTCGTCGTACGTCCCGTGCAGGACGCCATTTCGCTGGTCGACGCAGGCCGACCGTTGACCGTCCTGCCGACGCTGCGCAATCCGGACGACACCGGGCCCCTGACGTGGAACACATGGTGGACCTTCATCGATCGGTCCTCGGAAGGAACGCTTGAGCGCTCCGACTACAAGGCCGGCGGACCGGCGGCGGTCGGCGACCAGAACGCGGTCACGATCGTCGCGCGGCGAGTGACGCCGTTCGATGGCGAGGCACAGCCTGCCCCCGTCGCACGTCCTGCCGCCCGAGCCAGCGCGACGTTCGGGTCGATCTTTCGCACGGATGGCACAGCAGTCCGCGCAGAGTGCGTGTGCCACACGCTTCCCGTCGGGAACGAACTCGCACCGTCGTCGGATGACGGGATCGGCTTCGCGTTTCGCCTCGAACAGGTGAAGCCACCGAGGCCGGGTGGTCCGCCGTCGGTCGTCACACCACAGCCGGTGCGCTTCGGCGCGCTCGATCTGCAGCTGCTGCCGGCATCGCGCTCCAGCGACGACCAGAATGACCGCATCGAGGGCTTGGCGTTCGATGCCGATGCGAGCGCCTGCGTCGCATGGCTGTCGTTGGACGACGCGAGGCCGTTCGTGGCGCGCGGTGTCCGCTACCGCTCGGTGCGCCTGGCGATCGGCGTGGCGGCCATCGCTCCCGGCAGCCAGGACGACTCCATCGACGAGGAGTACGCTGATGCCTTCGTCGGTGAAGCCGATCTCGTCAAGTACCGGCGCGATCGTCCGCTCGTCGTCACCCTGGATCCGCCGACGGCAACTCCGTGGACGGCGCGCTACAGACTGCACGTGTTCGAGGTGCTCGCGCCAGGCGAGTCGCAGACCATCGCATTCACCTTGCGCGAGGTGGCGTCGACGGGAGGCACGACGCCGCGTGCCCTGATCCTCGATTCCCAGCCGTGGCTGGTCGCCCTGGTCGAACCGCCGCTCCTCAGCGTCGGTGCGGGCGCGGCCGAGTCGGCGGACCTCGGCAACTGGACCAACCGCGCGTCGACGGGCGCTGGCTGGGAACTGCGCGGCGACAGCGGCGGATTCGGCCTCCTGCTGCCGCCACAAGGTGTCGGCGAAGCGATGCACCGGCGCCGCGAGGACGACGACGTGGCGCCCGGTCGGCCACTCGACTTCCGGTTCACCCCACCGGCCCGACTGCAGCTCCGCGCGCCGCATGTCGACCAGCGATTCGTCGAGCCGGCATGGAACCTGCGCCGCCTGACGGAAGCGCGGGCCGGACTCAACGTGATCGAAGGTCGCGTCGAGTTGCTGTACGGCCTCTCTGCACGCTTCCGCCCGTCGGGGATGCAGGTCAGCGAGCTCACCGCGCGCATGGGTGAGTGGCCGGGTACGCCCGACCGCGCACTGCCGTGGCCGCACACCCCTGCCGAAGGTGCGCTGCACGATGCGAGCCGGACCCTCTGGTTGAAGCTGCGCCGCATCGTCCGCTCGCGATTGGCGGTGCTCGAGGCGTGGTCGTCGGACCAGGACAGGCTGTTGCTGACCGAGGCCGATGGCTTGCGCATCCGCCTGCGCGACACGGCAAAGCTGCGCTACCCGCTGCCGGGCTCTCCAGACCCCCTGCCCTCGGGGGCTCCGCCGTCGTATTTCACGCCCGATGGTCTGGCGGGCGGGTGGTCGTGGGGATTCGAGTCACGAAACGTCCTCAATGCGGTCGCACGAACGCCGGACTCCTACGCCGCCACGCTCTCTGATCTCTTCTTCTCGTCGCTGGGGGGCTGGGGACAGCAGCGGGCGGTGTTCGACCGGGGCCTGTCGGCGGTGATTGCGCGTGTCGAGATGGGCCGCGCGTCGACCATCACCATCGAACGACTCGGACGCATCGGGGTGCTCTGGAACAAGGCCAAGCACGTCATCGTGTACGAGCGCACGGTGGCAGCCTCACGCCAGTTCGCCGGCGAGCAGCATCCGCTGGTCGGCAATCCGGTGTTGCGCAAGGTCGACGAGTACATCGAGATCCTCGAGACCGAGCGTGCGTTCCCTGAACGCGATGCGCCGGCGGCATCGCGCGGCTTCGTCCTCGGCGCGCTCTTTGCCGATGGCCAGCCGCCGCGCATCCGCGTCAACAGCCGCTGGGGCCGGGATGTCGGCGACATCGGCTGGATGGTCCCGTTGTGGCTCCGCGGCGCCGCGCCGGCCGACGTCTATCCGAAGCCGACGATCCATCTGCAGGGCGCCGGCGTCACTGCCGACGACAGGGTCCTCCTGGCCATCGACGATCCGGACAAGCTGTGCTTCTTCACCGGCACCGAACCGGCCTGGGACAGCGACAGCGATACCTGGCCGGCCGTCGAGGGCGTGGACTTCATGGCGGTGGACCCGGACTCGCTGGAGCCACCCCCCGTCGAGGACGTCGGGAAAGTGGCCGCCGACCCACGCCGGTGGAACGCGACTGATCATCCAGTTTCGACAGGGGTCGCGCCGTTCACCTTGCGACTGCAGCCGGCGCCGGCACCGGTGAACTACGTGGCGTCGCGCACGACCGGCGACGTCGTGCTGGCCGTGCCTCGCACCGTCCTGCTGATGCGCGGCGCCATCGTCGAGGCTGCGACGGCGTCGGTCGGCAGCCGAGAGCTGAGCAACCTGCGAGGGCATGTCGAGAACGCCTTCGACGGGTTCCTGTCCTCCAACCCGTCGGTCGACTACGGAGCAGCGGCGGCGGCGTTTCGCAAAGAGCTCGAGAAGGCCGAAGACGCGTACAGCACGATCAAGGCCGCCATCGGTTCGGGGAAGATCTGCGAGCAGCTGGCCGAGCAGGTGAGCGCGCAGTTCAGGAACGCGGCGTCACAAACCAGGTTTGAGGTGCGCGCCGCACTGCATCGGATCGAGCGGCAGTTCCGCGAGGAGGCCACGCGCGTCGTCGGCGACGACATCGTGCAGGTGCGCGCCGCCTTGCGGTCCCTGCTGCACCACGTGCTGGCGGGCGCAGTGAGTGCGCGCGGCAGTCTTCGAGTCGTCCGTGGCCTGCCGGGCGAGGTGCTCCTGCGGCTCGACGAGGTCGCCGAGGACCTGCGACGCGTGAATGTCGCCGTGTCGGACGCCTTCGATCAGGCCGAGCGCGGCATTGCCGCGCTAGCCGACTGGAGTACGGTCCAGGATCCGCCCGAGAAGGCGGCACTCGTGTCGGAAGCGCGGCGTGTGCTCGACTCTTTGGGTGTGGAGGCCGCGGCGTTCCTCGCGAGGGGCGGTCTCGACCAGCGCATTGCCGACGTGGTGCGTGGGTGGATTGGCGCCCTCGTGGACCCGGCGCGCATCCTGCTGGACACGGGGCGCACCGGCTGTCAGGACACATTACGAACGCTTGCCGACACGCTCCCGACGCTGACACAGGTGGAGGTCCTCGGCCGCCTGCGGGACGTGGCCGAGCGTGCCTTCCGGACGATGCTCGACGTGCTGGCGACCATCGAGGACTGCTGGCGCGAGCTGTTCGAGCAGGCGCCGGAGCAGGCGTGGTCCCCTGACGAAGGGCTAAAGGATCGCGCCTGGCCACTCGACGAGGCGCTCGACACGCTGCAGCGTCACCTGCACGACGCGATCGACCGCATCGACGACCTGTCGCACCTCGGCGAGGCCATCGATGCCGTCAGTCGTCGGATGTACGAGGAGATCGACGCGCAACTCGACGGCCTCATCGCGCGCACCCTGGCGGCCGAGCCGTTCTCGGCGCTCGTTCGCGCGGCGTGCGAGAGGCTGGTGGCCGACCTGGCCGCGCTCGACGCGTACGTCACGCGATGGCTGCGCCCCGACCTGCTCGACTCGCTGCGGAGTCGCCTGGAAGGACTCTCACCCGACGCACTCCAGCGCGAGATCGATG
>Ga0335075_10011047_pt1 | contig 13667 bp, 14 predicted proteins | sample Lox_Sample_24_FD_206723 | JGI IMG/M metagenome (GOLD analysis project Ga0335075, IMG submission 206723) | Soil microbial communities from Loxahatchee National Wildlife Refuge, Florida, United States - Lox_Sample_2.4 | ecosystem: Environmental > Terrestrial > Soil > Wetlands | place: USA...
GGCTTCAGCGTGGTTCGGGATTTTGTAGGGCACGGCATCGGGACGCATCTGCATGAGGATCCGCAGGTGCCGAATTTCGGGACGCGGGGACGGGGGCCGAAGCTGAAGGCCGGCATGGTGCTCGCGATCGAGCCGATGGTGAACGAAGGCGGAGCCGGGGTGCAGGTGCTGAAGGATGGCTGGACCACGGTGACGAAGGATGGCAGCTGGAGCGCGCACTTCGAGCACACGGTGGCGGTGACGGAGGAAGGCGCTCTGGTGCTGACGCAGTAGCGGAAGACTACGAAGCAGAGGATATCGATTGTCGAAGGAAGACGCGATTGAAGTCATGGCAACGGTGCTGGAAACGCTGCCCAATGCCATGTTCAAGGTGAAGCTGGAGAGCGGCGGCCATGAAGTGCTGGCGCACGTTTCCGGGCGCATGAGAAAGAACTTCATCCGGATCTTGCCGGGTGACCGGGTCGCGGTGGAGCTGAGTCCGTACGATCTGAACCGCGGGCGGATCGTGTACAGATACAAGTGATCAGAGCGCAGAGCTCAGAGCACAGGATTGAGGAACTGCAGCCATGAAGGTTCGGGCATCGGTAAAGAAGATTTGCGACAAGTGCAAGGTCATCCACCGCCAGGGGGTGGTACGGGTGATCTGCGAGAACCCGAAGCATAAGCAGCGGCAGGGCTGAAGGCAGGGCTCAGCGTTCAGGGAGCTTGGAGCCTGAATGCGCATGAGAGGGTTGGGCCTCCGGGAACTGCGGAGGCTGGGGCGAGTTAGCCAGAAAGGCTTGCGAGGAACCCCGAGGAAACTCCGGCTCTCACCACTCCGGTTCGCAACGCGGCCGGAATAACGGCTCCGGGCTGAAGGGCCGGGAGCAAAACAAGGACAGGGTATGGCACGTATAGCAGGCGTGGATCTGCCGCGGAACAAGCAGGCGAGGATCGCGCTGACGTATATCTACGGCATCGGGCAACCGCGGGCACTGAAGATTCTGATCGCGGCAAACGTCGATGCGTCGCGCAAGATCCAGGACCTTGGCGAAGACGAGGTGAACCGGATCCGCCAGGTGATCGAAGATCAGGGCGATGTGGAGGGCGATCTCCGCAAGGACACCGCCATGCACATCAAGCGGCTGGTCGACATCCAGTCGTACCGGGGACAGCGGCACCGTCGTGGGCTGCCGGTGCGCGGGCAGCGGACCCACACCAACGCCCGTACCCGCAAGGGTCCGCGCAAGGGCACGGTGGCCAACAAGAAGAAAGCGACGGCGAAGACCTAATGGCGGACAAACCAGCAAAGACAGCGACGGGCAAAGCCGCGCGCAACAAGAAGTTCAAGAAGCGCGAGCGCAAGAATGTGCCGTTCGGCATCGTGCACATCCAGGCCTCGTTCAACAACACCATCGTGACCATCACGGACCAGCAGGGCAACACCCTCTCGTGGAAGAGCTCGGGCTCGCTGGGTTTCCGCGGGTCGCGCAAGGGCACGCCGTTCGCGGCGCAGCAGGCGGCGGTGAACGCGGCCAACATGGCCCGGGACCACGGCGTGCGGTCGGTGGACGTGCGGGTGAGCGGGCCGGGTTCAGGCCGCGAGTCCGCGGTGCGCGCCCTGGCAGCTGCCGGCATCGAGGTGCGATCGATTCGGGACGTTACCCCGATTCCGCACAATGGGTGCAGGCCGCCGAAGAGACGGCGCGTCTAAGACGCGCCAGCCGTAGCTCTTAGCTTTGAGCTGGGGCGGCGGTAGGGTAAACTATCAGGGTGGGCCGAAAAGGTCTGCCCTGAAAAAATCAGGCTGAGGGCTGGTAGCTAAAGGCTGACAGCTTTTTCGGACCGGGAGGAAGTCCGTTCTTCGGACGTAAACCGGTCGGCCTCTGAATCAAGGAGAATGCATTGGCACGTTATACGGGAGCTGTGTGCCGCCTTTGCCGGCGCGAAGGCATGAAGCTGTTTCTGAAGGGCACCAAGTGCACAAGCGACAGGTGCCCAATCGAGAAGCGCAATTTTGCCCCCGGCCAGCACGGCCGCGACCGCAAGGCCAAGATTGTGGGCTACGGCCTGCAGCTGCGCGAGAAGCAGAAAGCGCGCCGCATCTACTTTGCCCTGGAAGGGCAGTTTCGCGCCTATTACGAGAAGGCTTCGCGCACGCCCGGCGTTACCGGCGAACTGCTGCTGCAGCAACTGGAGCGGCGCCTGGACAACGTGACTTTCCGGCTGGGCTTCGCCAGCTCCCGGCGTCAGGCGCGGCAACTGGTGCGGCACGGGCACGTGGAAGTGAACGGGCGCAAAGTGAATATCCCTTCGTATCAGGTGGGTGTGGGGGATGAGATCAAGATCCGTCCGAACAGCACGAAGCTGTCCGTCGTGGAGACGTCGCGGGAGTTCGCGAGCCATAGCCCGGCGCCCACGTGGCTGTCGATCGAGCCCAATACGCTCAGCGGCAAAGTACTGGCGCTGCCGAAACGCGAGGACATCAACCTGGCGGTGAACGAGCAGCTGATCGTGGAGTTGTACTCGAAGTAGTTCTTGAGTTGTCAGTTCTCAGTTGTCAGAACGACGCCGCAAGGCGCAATTCAATCACGGAGTAAAACAGCTCAGCGGCCGCAAATTGCTTCGCGGCACTGGGCGGAAGAGGCGAATGGATATGCTTTGGAGAGGATTTCAGAAACCGAAGCGGCTGGCGGTGGACACCGAGTCGCTGACCGAGCAGTACGGCAAATTCAGCGCGCAGCCCTTCGAGCGCGGATTCGGCACAACCATCGGCAATGCGCTGCGGCGCACGCTGCTGTCGTCCATTGAGGGCGCGGCGGTCACTGCGGTTCGCATCGAGGGTGTGCTGCACGAGTTCCAGTCAATCACCGGGGTGGTGGAAGACGCGACCGACATCGTGCTGAACCTGAAGCAGATTCCGTTCAAGCTGAACGGAGACGGGCCGAAAGCGCTGTATCTGAATGCCGATCAGCCGGGTGTGGTGACTGCAGGGATGATCGAAGCTGACGGAGACGTTGAAATTCTCGACAAGGATGTCTACATCGCCACGGTGAGCGAAGGCGGGCGGCTGAACATGGAAATGCGGCTGAAGCGCGGCCGCGGCTATGTATCCGCCGACAAGAACTTCGACTCCGATCTGGGCATTGGGTTCATTCCGGTGGATTCGGTGCACTCTCCGGTGCGCAAGGTGAACTTCACGGTGGATGCGGCGCGCCTGGGACAGATCACCGACTACGACAAGCTGACCATGGAAGTGTGGACGAACGGCTCGGTGCTGCCGGCGGACGCGATCGGGCTGGCGGCGAAGCTGCTGAAGGACCACATGAGCATCTTCATCAACTTCGAGGAAGAGATCGAAGCAGAAGGCCATGCGGAAGAAGGCCGGGTGCAGCTGAAGAACGAGAACCTGAACCGCAGCGTGGAAGAGCTGGAGCTGAGCGTGCGCAGCTACAACTGCCTGAAGAACGCGAACATTCAGACGATCGGCGAGCTGGTGCAGAAGACCGAAGCCGAGATGCTGAAGACGAAGAACTTCGGGCGGAAGTCGCTGAACGAGATCAAGGAAATCCTCGCGCAGATGGGTTTGTCGCTGGGCATGCGGATCGACGAGCAGGGCAACGCGGTGCCGGGACCCACCTCGGTGCTGCCCGCCGCGCAGCTCGCCGCCAGTTACAGCCGCTACGAGGATGACGAGGACGAGGGACTGGATGCGGATTTGCCCGTCCAGCCTGAGACGGAAAACTTCTAAGACAGGGCGCGGAGCTCAGAGCGCAGGGCAGAGTCAGCCTCCGCTCTGGGCCATCCGCCCGGAAAGCTAATTTTGAAGTTGCGGCGCGAGGCCACTGAGCTCTGAGCTCTGTGCACTGTGCCCTGGAGAACGATATGCGTCATCGCAATGCAGGATACAAACTGGGACGGAACACGAGCCATCGGCGGGCGCTGCTGCGCAATCTGGTGACGTCGATTCTGATGGAAGACCGGGTGCAGACCACGGTGGCGAAGGCCAAGGCCGCGCGTCCGCACGTGGAGAAGCTGATTACGCTGGGCAAGCGAGGCGACCTGCATGCGCGGCGGCAGGCGCTGGCGTATCTGCAGACGGGCGATGCGGTCGCGCGGCTGTTTGAGACAGTGGCGCCGCGCTACAGCGAGCGGGCGGGCGGCTATCTGCGGATTGTGCGCGCGGGTTTCCAGCGCGGGGACGGCGCGGAGAAGGTGTACATCGAGCTGGTGGATGCCGAGCAGGTGCTGGACGAGAAGCGCCAGAAGCGTGCCGAAGCGCGTGCGAAGAAGCGCGAGGAAATGCAGAAGGCGATGGCCGAGCAGGAAGCCGCAGAAGGCGGCGGCGAAGAGAAGGCGTCGTAAGATTTCGAGTTTGTTTTGAAAAGCGCATCCCGATGGGGTGCGCTTTTCTGTTTTCGGGGGGTGCAGATGCGGGGAGAGAGCAGGGACTTCCGGTGTGCGGGGATGCGAGTCCTGATAGGCTGTTCGCACCATGACCCAGGGGGGCTCGAAGGGGAAAAGCGATTCGCCGATGCTGAGCCGGCTGATGCCGGCGGTGCGCACTCGACTGCGGAACGAGGCGGAGATGGAGCGAGCCCGGCAGCTCCAGGAGAGTTTGCTGCCGCGCGAGGTTCCGCAATTGCGCGGGTTCCAGATTGACTGCAGGTGGCAGCCTTCGGAGATGGTGAGCGGGGACTACTACGACGTGTTTCCGCTGGACGGCGGGGCGATGGCGCTGTGCATTGCGGACGTTGCCGGCAAAGGGCCGGAGGCGGCCGAGCTGGCCGGACGCGTGAGGGACGCGGTGCGGCGGTATGCGCCTGGCGCCGCTTCGCCGGCGGAGCTGTGCACGCGGGTGAATCGCGCGCTGAGCGGAACGATTGCGCCGGCCAAATACATCACATTGTTGTACGCGGTACTGGAGGCTTCCGGTCGCGTGCGTTACGAAAATGCGGGGCACTGCCAGCCGCTGCTGATGCGTGCCAATGGCGCAGTGGAGTTTCCTTCGAGCTTCAGCGGCGTAGTCGGAATATTCTCGCACTGGCTCTATCAGAATCAGGAGATTGAGCTGCACGCGGGCGACTGGCTGCTGCTGCTCACGGACGGCATTCTGGACGCGGAGAATCGCCAGCATGAGGCGTATGGCTATCGCCGGCTGATTGCACACCTGGAGCGGCAGCGTGGGCAGCGGGTGGAATCGGCGGCAGGGGAGATCCTGGCTGAGGTGAGCCGGTTTTGCCGGGGCCGCTTTGTGGATGACGCGTCGCTGATTGTCGTGAAGATGCAGTGAGGGCTTTGGGTGACGCGCCCAGCGGGCCAGCGCCCGATCCGGACCGGAGTGCACAAAAGTGGTCTCGGGTCTCGCGATCTGGAGGCGGATGGGTTACCCTTCTTCTAAGGGTACGACCGAGTTTCCCGCTGGAAGCTCATCCGCGCGCGAAAGGACCTCCGTGAGCCAACCGTCAAAAGAAAGCCGCGAACGAAGCGAGCGAAACGACCTGCGCAAACTGCCCATGATGCCCATCCGGGACATGGTGATTTTCCCGTTCATGATGACGCCGTTCGTGGTGGGGCGCGAGTCGAGCGTGCGGGCGCTGGAGGAGGCGCTGAACGGCGAGCGCAAGATCTTCCTGGTGACGCAGCACGATGCGCGCGTGGATGAGCCGCGTCCGGACGAGATTTACCAGGTGGGCACGGTGGGAAACATCGTGCAGAGCGTGCGCATGCCGGACGGGAACATCAAGGTTCTTGTGGAGGGCATCGAGCGTGCGCGGGCGGTTGAGATCAGCGACTCCGACGGATTCTTTGTGGCTACCGTGAAGATGGCGAAGCCGCTGACGGAGATCACGCCGCAGATCGAGTCGCTCGTGCAGCGGGTCACTTCGCTGTTCGAGCAGTATGTGAAGCTGCAGCAGGCGCTGAATGTGGAGACGGCGGCATCGGCGATCCGGACGGATGAGCCGGGGAAGCTGGCCGACACGATTGCAGCGAACCTGCAGCTGGAAGTCCAGGACAAGCAGGAGCTGCTGGACCTGTTCGACGTGCCGGAGCGGCTGCTGAAGATCGCCGACGTGCTCGACATCGAGATCGAGAAGCTGAACATGGACCGCAGTATCCAGTCGCGCGTGAAGCGGCAGATGGAGCGGGCGCAAAAGGAGTACTACCTCAACGAGAAGATCAAGGCGATCCAGAAGGAGCTGGGGCGCGGCGAAAAGAGCGAGTTCGACGAACTGAAGAAGAAGATTGAAACGGCGGGTATGCCGAAGGATGTCTTCGAGAAGGCGACGCAGGAGCTGAAGAAGCTGGAAGCGATGCCGCCGATGTCAGCCGAGTCGACAGTGTCGCGCAATTATCTGGACTGGCTGCTGGCCGTGCCGTGGAAGAAAAAGTCGAAGGAAACGCGCAGCATCGATCATGCGGAGAAGGTGCTGAACGCGGACCACTACGGGCTGGAGAAGATCAAGGAACGGATTCTTGAGTTTCTGGCGGTGCGGCAACTGGTCAAAAATCCAAAGGGATCGATCCTGTGCTTTGTGGGGCCTCCGGGGGTGGGGAAGACGTCGTTGGGGATGTCGATCGCTAAGTCGACGGGGCGGAAGTTCGTGCGCATGTCGCTGGGTGGGGTGCGCGACGAGGCGGAGATTCGCGGGCACCGGCGCACGTATATCGGGGCGCTGCCGGGGCAGATCATCCAGTCGATGAAGAAGGCGGGGACGCGGAATCCGGTCTTCATGCTGGACGAAGTGGATAAGATGGCCGCGGATTTCCGGGGCGATCCGGCGTCGGCGCTGCTGGAGGTGCTGGACCCGGAACAGAACCACAGCTTTCAGGATCACTACCTCGACGTGGAATACGACCTGTCGCAGGTACTGTTTGTGGCGACGGCGAATGTGCTGCACACGATTCCTCCGGCGCTGCAGGACCGCATGGAGATTCTGCGGCTGCATGGATACACCGAGGCGGAGAAGCTGGAGATCGCGAAACAGTATCTGCTGAAGAAGCAGCGCGACAACACCGGGTTGACGGAGAAGAACGTGGTTTTTACCGACGCGGCGCTGACGGAGATGATCCGCAGCTACACGCGCGAGGCGGGCGTCCGCAATCTGGAGCGCGAGATCGGCAACGTGTGCCGCAAGACGGCGCGGCGGGTAGTGAAGAGCGGTGCGAAACACAAAGAGACGATCACGCCCGAGAACCTGGCCGATTTTCTGGGCGTGCCGAAGTTTCGCGACTCGATGGTGAATGAAAAGAGCGAAGTGGGCCTGGTGAACGGACTGGCGTGGACGGAGGTCGGGGGAAGCATTCTGCAGACCGAAGTGCAGGTGCTGGACGGCAAAGGCAAGCTGACGACGACGGGGCAACTGGGCGACGTCATGCAGGAGTCGGCACAGGCGGCGCTGTCGTATGTGCGCAGCCGGTCGCATCACCTGGGGCTGCCGAAGGATTTTTATCGTAATGTGGATATTCATATTCACGTGCCGGAAGGGGCGATTCCGAAGGATGGGCCGTCGGCGGGCATAACGCTGGCGACGGCGCTGGCCAGCGCGCTGGCGCGAATTCCGGTGCGGCGGGATCTGGCGATGACCGGGGAAGTGACGCTGCGTGGCAAGGTGCTGCCCATCGGCGGACTGAAGGAAAAGCTGCTGGCGGCACATCGCGCCGGCATCTTCGAGGCGATTCTGCCGGAGGACAACCGGAAAGACCTTCCGGATATTCCGGAGAATCTGAAAACGGCGATGAAGCTGCACTTTGTGGACACGATGGACGAGGTGCTGAAGATCGCGCTGGAGGCGCCGTTGCCGGAGCTGCGCGAGGACACGCCGATTGAGCCAGGCGTGCTGAGCGTTCCGGCGCCGGGCGCGGAGCAGCGGCCGCACCAGTAAAGCAGCAGGCGCGCAGAGAATAGAAAAGCGGGGCGACGGCCCCGCTTTTCTCGTTGGAGTCTATCCGCACATGAGCCGCGGCAGAGGGCCCGAAGCGCAGTTGATGACCTGGCGAGGTCTACCGAATTTTCAGAGTTACCAAGCCCTTTTTTGTTTGAAGCAGTGTCGCCGCTCGCTTTTGGTCGCGTCGACCTGGTATCTGGGCGTTGGGTTACAGCAACTCTGAAGGAGTTTTAGTGCGCGTATGCGGCAGAGGCGCGGATTTCGCCTTCGGCCTGACGCAACAACTGCTCAGCGTGGGCCGCGTGACCGGCCATATCATAGTGGTTGGCGCGCTGGGCTGCGTGCATATACTGGATCGCCTGCCGTGTTGCCTGGTCGGCGGCAGCGAGGTTGGGGTGACGGTGCCAATCCTGTGCAATGGCGATGCCGCCAGCGAGAACGGCGAGGCCGAGGATCGACCCCCAGGTGCGTTTGCTCCAATTCATGTGAAACCTCCGTTGCGGAAGGCTACCAGAAGCCGATAAATTTTGACCACATGCCGCGGAATAAAATATGGATCGGGAGATGGGCTGATGGCGACGAAGCAGGTATCAGGATTACGCAGGGCCAGCGTGGGTCAGACCTGCGCCAGAGCCTGATCGAGATCTTGAAGTATATCTCCGATGTCTTCGATTCCAACGGAGATACGCACCAGCCCTTCGGTAATGCCGAGCCGCTCGCGTTCTTCCGCGGGGACAGCGGCGTGCGTGGTGGTGGCGGAGTGGGAGATGAGCGATTCGACGCCGCCGAGCGATTCGCCGTTGGTGATCATGCGGACGCCGCGCAGGATTCTGTCGGCGTTGGCTCGGGAACCGGACTCGAAGGAGATCATCGAGCCGAAGCCGGACATCTGGCGCTTTGCGAGCTGGTGCTGGGGATGCGTGGGTAGACCGGGATAGAAGACCCGGCTGACTTTAGGATGCTGCGCGAGATAGGCGGCGACCTGACGGCCGTTCTCATCGTGCTGCTTCATGCGGACGGCGAGGGTCTTAACGCCGCGCAGGATGAGCCAGCTCTCGAAGGGAGAAAGAATGCCTCCGGTGCACTTCTGGACGAAGCGAAAGTCCTCGGCGAGTGTGGGACTGGTGGTGACGAGGACGCCGCCGAGGCCATCGGAGTGGCCGTTGAGGAACTTGGTGGTGGAGTGCATGACCACGTCGGCGCCGAACTCGATGGGGCGCTGAAAATAGGGCGACATGAAGGTGTTGTCGACGCTGACGGGGACGCCGTGCTCGTGGCAGATTTCGCTGACTGCGCGAATGTCGGTGAGGATCATGAGCGGATTCGTGGGCGTTTCAATGTGGACGAGCTTCGTGTTGGGGCGGATGGCGCGGCGGACGTTCTCGGCGTCGGAGGTGTCGACGAAGCTGAAGTCGATGCCGTGGCGGACGATGACCTGGGTGAAGAGGCGCGTGGTGCCGCCATAGACGTTATCGCCGCAGATAACGTGGTCGCCGGCGTGGAGCAGCGTGACGAGGGCGGCGATGGCCGCCATGCCGCTGCCAAAGACGTGTCCGGAAGAGCCACCTTCGAGCGAGGCGAGGCTGGCCTCGAGGGCGTCGCGGGTGGGATTGGAGACGCGGGAGTATTCCCATCCGCGATGCTGCTCGATGCCCTCCAGCTGATAGGTGGAGGTGAGATAGATGGGGACATTGACGGCGCCGGTGCGTGGGTCAGGCTCCTGGCCGGCGTGGATGGCGCGGGTCGCGAACGCGTGCATACAGACAGGGTATAGGGTGCAGCAGGTAGGGGGTAGGGGGTAGGCCCGGCAGCCGGGGAGGGCACCAGGCCGGCATGGCCGTTACTGCTTCTGTTGCGGTGGGGGCAGCGGGATTCCGGGACCGTTCCCGAGCGAGTAGATGACGTTGATCTGGGTGGTGACGGCGACGGCCTTACCGTTGAGCAGGTAGGGCCTGTATCGCCAGGTGCGGACGGCGTCGAGCGCGGATTGTTGCAGCTGCTGGGGGCCTGAGACGACGTCGAGTTGTTCGACTTTGCCCTTCCTGCCGATGGTGGCCCTGAGGACAACGGTGCCCTGGATGTGGGCTTGTTTGGCGGCTTCGGGGTAGACGGGGATCTCGCCGGAGATTCGATGGCCGGCCTCAACGCCAGAGGCTACAAAGACCTTGATCTTTTTTGGCGCTGGTGCAGCCGCAGGAATCGCGGCTGGATGCAGGCCGAAGGCGAGGGCGGAGCCGCAGGTGGCGAGGCCAAGCGCGGCGCAGGCGGCCAGCAGCAGGGAACGGCGGGCGCGGTTCAGGGGCAGGGGGTGTTCAGTGAGTCGCATAAGTCTCCTCTCAAAAACGGCGGTGTCGAAAATACCGAGAGCGTGCGGGGTGGTGAGCGGCGGGCCGGGAATGAGCCGGGACGCGAGGCGCAGGAGCGACTGCCCGTAGGGAATCGCGCCGGACACCTCTGCGGCCATGCGATCGCAGGCGAGCTCGCGAGCCTCGGCGATGCGTTGCCGCGTGAGCCAGAGCGCGGGATGCCATGCGATGGGCAGGGCCAGTGCCTCGCACAGCAGATTGGTGCGGAAATCCGCGCGGCGCAGATGAGCCATCTCGTGAGCCAAAACGGTTTCCAGATCGGCGCGATCGAGATCGGCGGCCATGGACGCAGGAAGCAGAATGAGCTGGCGGCGAATGCCCATAGCGATGGGGCCGGCGATTCGCGTGGTGGACGCAAGCGAGACGCCGAAGACGCCGAAACGACGCGAACATTGGGCGAAAAACTGCGCCACATCCTCGGAAAGGTTCAGCGGACGGGCGCTGCGGCGCAGGACGCGGAGGCGCACACACCGCCAGACAAACCGCGCCGCGAACCAGCAGCAGACTACAGCGTAGGCGGCGCCGATCACGGCGATCCAGGAGGCAGACCATCGAGCCGGAGCAACAGCCATGCCCGGGCCAAAGAAAACAGAGACGCCGGCGGAGCCCGCGCTTCCTCCTGCATACATCGTGCCGAAGCGCATCCAGAGCGGTTGCCAGGAAAATGTCGAGAGAATGGGCGCGGCGAGCTGCAGCAGCAGCACCGTGGTCCAGATCCGATGCTGGGCCGCGGGACCGGCGGGGCGCGCCAGGCGGGCGGCGATCCATCCGGCCAGCAGGAGCAGGGGAATCTGCCAGAGAGAATTGGCGAGATACGCGAGAATCCAGGATTCCAGCGTGCTCATGGCTTCTCCCGTTCGCCGTGGGCGTTCGGCTCGGCTTGCCGGTTAAATCGCTCGGTCAGCTCGGCGAGCTTTTCAGGATCGATCTGCCGATTGTGCAGCAGGCTCACCACCAGCGCTTCGCTGGAGCCCCCGAACATGCGGTCGATCAGATCGCGGACTCCCTGTCCGAGAGCCCGCGCCTGGGAAACGCGCGCCGCGTACACGTAAGCGCGCCCCTCCAGCCGCCGGCGGAGCTTGCCTTTCCGGGCCAGAATGTTCAGCATGGTCTGCACGGTGGTGTAGGCGAGCGGCGGATGCAGTTCGCTCTGGACGCCGCCCACGGTGGACGCGCCGCGGTTCCAGATCACCTGCATGATGCGCAGCTCCAGAGCCGTCAGGCCCGGGCTTCTCGGGGTGCGTGTCACGCCTACCTCCTAAGTGATTAGGAGTATGCGCCCGCCGCGCAGGGTTGTCAACTAAAACCTTAGGAGTCAGAAAATCGCTGAGCCGGCCTGGAGGCGCCGGCCCCGGATCAGATCGCAGGTTGCGTCGCCGAGATAAAGGAAAAGATGGGTGGGATCCTGGGCCATCACCCCAACGGAAGCGAGTGCGGGAGGCGGAAATTTGGCGAATCTGGAGAGCTGTCCGGTTGAGCGGTCGGCGGTCAATGCGGAAATCGAAGAGGGCGTGAGGGAATACACAGGAGGGTTACCAGGAGGCTCGGTGAAGGGTTGCGTGGCGGTGACGTACACGTAAAGCAACCTGGGGGCGGCGCTGTGGCGCGGCAGGGGACGGGAAGAACAGAGGCGAAAACCGGAAGCGCCAGGGCGAATCACCGCCGGGCCGGGAGGGGCGACGCCTGCGCTTCGAGCCAATCCGTCATACGGCGTTCTGGAAAATCTTCTTGCTCAGGTAGCGCTCCGCGGAGTCGGGAATGAGGGTGGCGACGCGCTTGCCCCCGCCCAGGCGCTGCGCAATCTGCGCGGCAGCATGCACCATGGCGCCGGAGCTGGAGCCGGCCAGCAGGCCTTCCTCGGCAGCGAGACGGCGGACCATGGCGAAGGCGTCGGTATCCGTGACGGTGACAATTTCGTCGGCGACGGAGCGATCGAAGGTATTGGGGATGAAGGAGACGCCGATGCCCTCGACTTTGTGCGGGCCCGGTTCGCCTCCGCAAAGGACGGAGCCCTGGGTCTCCACCGCAACCGTCAGGATGAGCGGATTCTGCTCCTTGAGATAGCGGGCGATGCCGGAGAAGGTGCCGCCGGTGCCGACGCCGGCCACAAAAGCATCGATGCGGCCATCGAGTTGTTCCCAGAGCTCGGCAGCGGTGGTGTCATGGTGGAACTGCGGGTTGGCGGGGTTGTCGAACTGCAGGGCGGCCCAAACGCTGGGGTCCTCTTTGGCGAGAGCCAGAGCGCGACGAATGGCTCCGGACATGCCTTCGGACTCGGGGGTACGGTGGACATCGGCGCCGAAGCCGCGCATGAGCTCGCATTTTTCTTCGGCGTAGCCTTCGGGAACGAAGAGGACGACGCGATAGCCGCGATTGACTCCAACAAGAGCGAGGCCGACGCCGGTATTACCTGCGGTGGCTTCGGTGATGGTGGAACCGGGATGCAGGATGCCGCGGCTTTCCGCGTCGAGGATCATGCCGAGGGCGGCGCGATCTTTGACGCTTCCACCGGGATTGAGGAACTCGAGCTTGGCGTGGAGTTCGGCTGCGCCCGAGGGAGGGATACGGCGGAGCCGAAGGGTGGGAGTATGGCCAATTAACTCGGAGATATCGGCCGCGGCGCTGCCAGGGCGCACGGCGTAGGGGGTGACAGACGCGCCGGAATTCGACATAAGACCCCTCAGTTTACGGCAAATTCCGAGTTAGGGCGACGTGCGGGAAAGTGCGGCTTGTTTACATTGCTCACCGCCGCGGGCAGGCGTGAAGTCCGCTTTCTGGTAGAGGATGTGGCCATAAAGTGGGTGGACAGGCCATTTATGGGGTCGTTAGAATGGCAAGCAATCGTCGTTTTCGATCGCATACCCCCAGGGACCGACAGCAGCGTGCCCCTATTCTCGGCAAACTCGCTTCCGGGTCGGCGGCGAATTGTCTGGCTGCTGATCGTTTTCACCGTGACCACGATATGCCTCGGCTCGATTGTGGCCATGGTGATCTATGCGGACGCGCATGACTCGATGGCGGCGCAGGACCTGGTGTCGCATACGCAGGAAGTGCGGCTGAACCTGGCGATCGCCTCCCAGCAACTGGATCGGGTTGCACTAAGCGCGGAGCTGTATCGGGCCAGCGGGAACAAGGCGCATCTGCACGCGGCCCAGGAAGCCACGGTGGCGCTGAGCAGCCAGGTGGCGCGGCTGAAGGCGCTGGTGCCGTTGAATCCACAGGCGGAAAGCCTGGAGGCGGCATCGGCGAGGCTGGCCCGGGATGTGGACGATCTGACGGCGGACGGGACGCTGGTGGCGGGGGATGCGGTCGCATGCCAGCGGCTGTTGAGCCTGATGCAGGATCAGGAGGGGATCCTGCTGGAACAGCGCGGAGCGCAGGCGCAGCGGGAGAACTTCTACAGCATGGTGCGGCGCGCGATTGTGATCGTGAT
>Ga0335075_10011048_pt1 | contig 13667 bp, 9 predicted proteins | sample Lox_Sample_24_FD_206723 | JGI IMG/M metagenome (GOLD analysis project Ga0335075, IMG submission 206723) | Soil microbial communities from Loxahatchee National Wildlife Refuge, Florida, United States - Lox_Sample_2.4 | ecosystem: Environmental > Terrestrial > Soil > Wetlands | place: USA: Florida...
TCGTCGCCGTCCAGATCCTCGACGGCATCGGCGCCGGGATTTTCGGTGCGCTGTTCCCACTCGTCGTGCAAGACCTGACGCACGGAACCGGGCGATTCAACGTCAGCCTCGGTGCGGTGACCACAGCATGGGGGGTGGGTGCGGCGCTTTCGAACATCCTCGCGGGGTGGATTGTCGTCGTCGCTGGCTACCATGCGGCGTTCAGCTCGCTCGGGGCCCTTGCCGGGGCGGGCCTGGCGCTCTACCTCGCTGCCATGCCCGAGACCGGCCCCAATGCCGCGACGGGTGTAAAAAATCTGCCGTCTGCGCCTCCCCCAAATGGGGGAGGCGCGGGTGAGAAGAGCCGCTAGCAAATGTTACCGGCACGTAACTTCGATTCTTAGACTTCAGATCCCAGCAAAAGTGACGAACACCACAGTTTGTCGCGGATTTCGCCAACCGTGTGTGTCTGACCTCGCATTTTGGTCAAGTGGCGGTAGCGTGACGGAGTGTAACAGCGTCGTTGAATCCCTAAGAATAGTGCAATAATCGGTACCGCCAGTGACATAAAACCCGGCCGGGGGTTCACTCCGACGATACGCACGGGTATCAACGACGTGCCCCTGCGGTGAACAGCGATGGAAGGCGGGGACGTGGGTCCGAACGACAACGGAGCCAGGTCAGAATCTCACTCAGATTCACACCGAGCCGACGCGGCGCTGCCCGAGCGGGAAAAACTGGAGAAAGTCGTCATCCGTTTCGCCGGCGACTCCGGCGATGGCATGCAGCTCACCGGTGACCGGTTCACCTCCGAGGCGGCGCTTTTCGGTAACGACCTGGCGACCCAACCGAGCTACCCGGCAGAAATTCGCGCGCCGCAGGGCACCCTGCCGGGCGTCTCGTCGTTCCAGATCCAGATCGCTGATTACGACATCCTCACCGCCGGCGACCGCCCCGACGTGCTGGTCGCGATGAACCCCGCGGCGCTGAAAGCCAACATCGCCGACCTGCCCATCGGCGGGCTGGTGATCGCCAACTCCGACGAGTTCACCAAGCGCAACCTGGCCAAAGTCGGATACGACGACAACCCGTTGGAAACCGGGGAACTGTCCGACTACAAGGTCGAGGCCGTCCCGATGACCACGCTGACGCTGGGTGCCGTCGAGGTCATCGGCGCGTCGAAGAAAGACGGCCAGCGCGCCAAGAACATGTTCGCGCTGGGCTTGCTGTCGTGGATGTATGGCCGGCCGATCGAAACCAGCGAGCGATTCATCCGGGAGAAGTTCGCCCGCAAGCCCGACGTCGCCGACGCCAACGTGCTGGCTTTGAAGGCGGGCTGGAACTACGGCGAAACCACCGAGGCCTTCGCCGTCACCTACGAGATCTCGCCGGCGAAGCTGCCAGCCGGTGAATACCGGCAGATCTCCGGCAACACCGCGCTGGCCTACGGCCTCGTGACGGCCGGCCGGCTGGCCGATCTCCAGGTGGTGTTGGGCAGTTACCCGATCACGCCGGCGTCGGACATCCTGCACGAGCTGTCCAAGCACAAGAACTTCAACGTCATCACCTTCCAGGCAGAGGACGAAATCGGCGGTATCTGCGCCGCGTTGGGCGCCTCGTACGGTGGTGCGCTCGGCGTCACCAGCACGTCGGGTCCCGGCCTGTCGCTGAAGTCCGAGGCGCTGGGGCTCGCCGTGATGACCGAACTGCCGTTGATCGTCATCGACGTTCAACGAGGCGGGCCGTCGACCGGTCTGCCGACCAAGACCGAACAGGCCGACTTGCTCCAGGCGCTCTACGGGCGCAACGGGGAGTCGCCGGTGGCGGTGCTGGCGCCGCGGTCACCGTCGGACTGCTTTGCGACCGCCCTGGAGGCGGCGCGCATCGCGGTGTCCTACCACACCCCGGTAATTGTGTTGTCGGATGGCGCAATTGCCAACGGCTCCGAGCCGTGGCGAATCCCGGATGTCGACACGCTGGAACCCATCGAGCACACCTTCGCCGAACCGGACCAACCCTTCCAGCCCTATGCCCGCGACCCGGAGACGCTGGCCCGCCTGTTCGCCATTCCGGGTACTCCAGGTCTCGAACATCGCATCGGCGGGCTGGAGTCCGCCAACGGCACCGGCGACATCTCCTATGACCCGGCCAACCACGACCTGATGGTGCGGTTGCGCCAGGAGAAAATCGACGGCATCTCTGTTCCCGATCTGGAGGTCGACGATCCGACCGGCGACGCCGAGCTGTTGCTGATCGGATGGGGCAGTTCCTACGGTCCGATCGGAGAAGCCTGCCGGCGTGCGCGGCACAACGGGATCAAGGTCGCGCATGCTCATCTGCGCTACCTGCGGCCATTCCCGGCCAACCTCGGCGAGGTGCTGCGGCGTTACCCGCAGGTGGTATGCCCGGAGATGAACCTGGGGCAGCTGGCGCTGCTGCTGCGCGGCAAGTATTTGGTCGACGTGCAATCGGTCACCAAGGTTCAGGGTGTGGCATTCCTGGCCGACGAGGTGGGGCGCGTCATCCGCGCCGCGCTCGGCGGGACCCTGGCCGAAATCGAGCAGGACAAGACGATGGTCGCAAGATTGGCGGCGGCCACGGTTGGAGCGGGAGCTAACGCATGACTGACCTGATCGGCTCAGACCTGGGCCTGACGGACATATTGTCCAAGAACAGCCGGGTGCCCACCACCGACCAACCGCAGAAGTCCAAGGACTTTACCAGCGACCAGGAAGTCCGCTGGTGTCCCGGGTGCGGCGACTACGTCATCCTCAACACGATGCGAAACTTTCTGCCCGAGTTGGGATTACGTCGCGAGAACATCGTCTTCGTCAGCGGGATCGGCTGCTCGAGCCGCTTCCCGTACTACCTGGAGACCTACGGCCTGCATTCGATCCACGGGCGTGCGCCGGCGATCGCGACGGGTCTGGCGCTGGCGCGTGAGGACCTGTCGGTGTGGGTGGTCACCGGTGACGGCGACGCGTTGTCGATCGGGGGCAACCACTTGATCCACGCGTTGCGCCGCAACGTCAACCTCACCATCCTGCTTTTCAACAACCGGATCTACGGGCTGACCAAGGGCCAGTACTCGCCGACATCCGAAGTCGGCAAGATCACCAAGTCGACGCCGATGGGCTCACTGGACGCGCCGTTCAACCCGGTCTCGCTGGCGCTCGGCGCCGAGGCGAGCTTCGTCGGCCGGGCGCTGGACTCCGACCGCAAAGGCCTGTCCGAAGTCTTGCGGGCCGCGGCCGAGCATCGCGGCTCGGCGCTGGTCGAAATCCTGCAGGACTGCCCGATCTTCAACGACGGCTCGTTCGACGCGCTGCGCAAAGAGGGCGCCGAGGAGCGAGTGATCAACATCCGCCACGGCGAGCCAATCGTCTTCGGCGCCAACGACGAATACTGCGTGGTGCGGTCCGGATACGGACTCGAGGTAGCCAAGACCGCGGACATCAGCGTCGACGAAATCGTGGTGCACGACGCACACGCCGCCGATTCGGCCTACGCGTTCGCGCTCTCGCGGCTTTCCGAGCAGAACCTCGAGCACACGGTGATGGGCATCTTCCGGCAGGTGAGCCGGCCAACTTACGACGACGCGGCCCGCGCGCAGGTTCGCGCCGCGAACGAGTCCAAGCCCGGCGACCGCGCCGCGTTGCAATCGCTGTTGCACGGGCGCGACACCTGGACTGTGAACTGAGATGGCGCCCGTGACCGAGCCGGCCTCGTTAGCCGGTGTGGTGTTGGCCGGGGGAGCGTCGTTGCGGATGGGCCGGGACAAGGCCACCATGCCGGTTCCCGCTGCCCTCCTCGACTCCAACGACGGCTCCGAAGCGCCCATCACGATGGTTGAGCGGGTGGTCAGTGTTGTCGGGCAGCGGTGCCAGCCGGTTTTCGTCGTTGCCGCGCCGGGACAATCCCTGCCGGATCTGCCGGCCCGCGTGGTGCGCGACGACGTGCGTGGCGTGGGCCCGCTGCTCGCCACCGGACGCGGATTGCGCGCCGCCGCCGAGGCCGGCGCGAAGCGGGCATTCCTGTCCGCCGCCGACATGCCGCTGCTCACCGCCGATGTGATCGACCTGCTGGAAGCCCGGGCGATCGAACTGGACGCCGACGTCGTGTTGCCCTGGGACGGCCGCGATCATTACCTGGCCGCGGTGTACCGGACCGAGCTGGCCGATCAGGTCGATGCTTTGGTGGCCGCCGGCGAGCGGAGTATGCGTGCGTTGGTCGACCGCGTCGACGCGCAGCGAATTGTGATACCCGAGTCCCGGTCGTTGATCAACCTCAACTCGGACGCCGACCTGCGCACACTGTTGTACGCCGGGCGCTGACGACCCAAATTTTCTTTTACGTCGATTCAATTTAATTCGACGACGTCTATTTGACAATTATCCGACAAATTCGACCACTCTGAATTTTGTCCGAAAAGCGCGGTTGCTCGACAAAATCTGTGATTAATGGCTCTAAATTTGTAGAGTTCGATTTCTTAATCGGCCCGAATTGATAAGGCGGGCAAATCTTGCATCCAGTCGTATCGCGTTGCGGCAGCGGGCATTTGGGCCGTCCGAGGATCTGGGGCGGAGGTTGTCGCGGCCTCCCGCATCCGCCATAAAGCTGGACGGCTCGACGGTTTCCGGCAAATTGATTGCCAGGGCCGCCCCTCGGCTTGCTCGAGCGGTGCAGCTCGCTGGTTGGGTCAGGCCGAAAGCTGTTGCGCAGTAACTTGATTAACGACGACGGCCTTTCGGTCGTCGGATTGGGTGCGACCGGAGGCCCGGCACGCCGGATCGTAAGATGTGCTTGAAAGTAGTTGTACTGCAATGGATATAGGTTGAAGGCCTCCATTCCGGACGGGCGGCTACGACGGGTCGCGCAGGGAGTCGCGCGACCCGTCCGGCTAACACGTCGATGCGGCTATCGCCTGTAGCGCAACCCGGTGGTCAGTCGCGCCGCGAACTGGATCGGTTCAGTCGCCCGCTGACACGTGTTCCAGTTCACAAAAAATGCGTGATTTGGCTCACTATCACACTCGTGAACCGGTATCACGGCGCGCCCGGAAAATGCGCTCGTGACCTGCGAAGACAATTAGCTGCAGCGGCCGTAATCGAGCCGTTATTGGATCGAGATATCGGCGTGTCGTGAGATGCAGATTGCAATCCGGTCTCGTACGGTCCTTTTCGGCCAGATAAAGGCAAAGCAAAATCGAATCCACGGACCCGCGTGTGAGCGGAGGCTGCGGACGGCGACGACGCCTCCGTGTAGCCGTCGGGTGAAAGCCCGGTCGGCTGCTCACGCCCCCGCTGTCGTGCCCGAACGAGACGGCGCGACTCGAAGCATCCACCCGCCTGGAGACAGGTACCCGCCCACATCGCTGGGCTTACTTCGGCGCGCGCACCCGCGAAAGGAACGAGTTTGAAGAACGTCCGCCAGACGCTCAAAATGGCAGCGATCACCGGTGTGCTCGCTACCGCCCCTCTCACGCTGTCCAGCGCCACCGCCTTCGCGGCAAACGACGTGCGTTGGGACCCGAACACGGTGGGTGCGCCCTTCCAGTTCGCTGGATTCATGGCGCCCGCCCCGGATGCTGCGCCGGCCCCCATCGCGCCCGCTCCGGACGCTCCGCCGGCGCCTGACGCGCCTGCTCCGGATGCGCCTCCGCCGCCGGCCCCCGAGGCCCCGGCACCCCCGGCCCCTGATGCGGCGCCTGCGCCGGCGCCTGACGCGCCTGCTCCGGATGCGCCTCCGCCGCCGGCCCCCGAGGCTCCGGCACCCCCTGCCCCGGATGCGCCCCCCCCGCCGGCCCCCGAGGCCCCGGCCCCGCCGGCAGATGACGCGCCCGCGCCGGCCAAGCCGGCCGTCAAGGCGTACAGCGTCAACTGGGACGCGATCGCTGCCTGCGAGTCGGGTGGCAACTGGGGTATCAGCACCGGCAACGGTTACTCCGGTGGTCTGCAGTTCACCTCGAGCACCTGGCGGGCCAACGGTGGCTCCGGATCTGCGAGCGGCGCGAGCCGTGAGGAGCAGATCCGGGTGGCCGAGAACGTGCTGCGCACGCAGGGCATCGGCGCGTGGCCGGTCTGCGGCCGTCGCGGCTGACCAACGCAAACACACTGACGGTGGTGGCCGGGCTGCAGCCCGCCACCGCCGTCAGGCGTCTCTACCGCTACAGGTCGAACACCAGCAAGGTGCTGGTGGCCGTCGCCACGACCGCGCCTGAGCGGTCAGTGACAACTCCTTCGGTGAAGCCCACCCTGGACCCGGCTTTCACCACCGTCCCGGTGGCGGTCAGCGGGCCGTTATCCAGTCGCACCGCCTTGAGGTAATTCACCTTGATCTCGATCGAGGTGTATCCCTTGCCGGCGGGAAGCGCGCTGTGCAACGCCAACCCCGCGACCGAATCCAGCAGCGTGCAAACCAGGCCGCCGTGGACGGCGCCGTTCGGGTTGTAGACCGACCCATCTGGTCGGCAGGTGAACACGACCTTGCCGGGCTCCGCGTCGACGAGTTCGAATTGCATCAGCGCGGCCATCGGGGGTGGCGGAAGCTCGCCGGCGATCATCGCCTTGAGATAGTCGATTCCGGCCATCGTCAGTCCTTGCGCAACACCGGGGCCGGGTTCGTGCCAGCTCACTGTGCGTGAGTGCTGCGGCCCCCAGAGGTCGCTTTCGGTGTCCTTGTCGGCGATGGTCATGGTGCCCTTTCTGGTCGCTGCTGGGCCTTTGCCCAGTGGTAGCGGTCTCGGTCCCGGTCGCTCGCGTCCACCGCATGGTCACGTCCCCAGGCGAGCAACGCATTCAGCACCGGCACCAGCGCGCGGCCCGAATCGGTGAGCCGGTAGTCATATCGCGGTGGCGCTGCCTGGTACGCACGCCGCTGGATGACGCCGGCCTCGTCCAGCGCCTTGAGCCGGGCCGCCACCCGGTCCCTGGGCGCGCCGGTGCCTCGAACGATGTCCTCGAAGCGGCTGTTACCCAGTGCCAGCTCGCGGACGATCAGCAAGGCCCATCGCTCGCCGACCAATTCGAGGGCGGCGGCGATGGCACACGGCCGCCCGGGCAGGTCGGCCAGCGTCACACCCGGCATGCAGATCAGCATGTCAGCCCAAGGTTTGAAAATCAAACTTACCCTGCGACGTGCAGCGCACGTCACACCGTGCGCCACGCTGTGTTACCAACAACTCGTGACCGCAACGCCATTCGACGACCTCGACCGCTATCTGGCACTGCCACGTGTCTCCGGCCTGGCAGTGTCGGCGGACGGGTCGCGGGTGATAACCACGGTGGCCGAACTCAACGACGAGGGCACCGAGTACATCAGCGCCATCTGGGAAGTCGATCCCACCGGCGAAAGACCCGCACGCCGACTGGCCCGTGGCGGCAACAGTGAGTCCGCACCGGCGTTCACCGTCGACGGCGACGTGTGGTTCGTCTCCCCGCGGCCGCCCGCCGAGAACGCCGACACCGACAAGCCACCGGCGTCGTTATGGCGACTGCCCGCTACCGGCGGGGAGGCCACCGAAGCGCTGAGCATGCCCGGTGGCATCGATGTGGTGCGCACCGCTCGCGGCGGGGACGCCGTTGTCGTTGGCGCGCCACTGTTGCCGGCGGCGCTCGACGTCCCCGACGACCGGCGGCTGCGCGACCTACGCAAGGCATCGAAGGTGAACGCGATCCTGCACTCCGGATATCCAGTGCGATTCTGGAACAACGATGTTGGCCCGGATGAACCCCACTTGCTCGACGCCATCGGGCCGCGGGATCTGACTCCACAGCCCGGCGGGGCGCTGCGCGAAGCCGGATTCGACGACGCCGTGTTCGATATCAGCGCCGACGGCCGCTTCCTGGTGACGACGTGGCGGGTCGCCGGACCCGAAGCCACCGAACGCTCGGTGCTGATGCGAGTCGACCTGGCTTCCGGGGACCGCGACGTCATCGCAGACGATCCCGACGCCGACCTACAGCGACCCGCGATCTCGCCAGACGGGTCGGCAATCGCGTTCACCCGGGAAACCATCACCACTCCCGACCTCGCTCCTCGAATGACCTTGCAATACTTGAGATTCGGCGACAAATCGGTATCGGTAGCCGAAACATGGGACCGCCGGACGACCTCGCTGACCTGGTCGAGCGATGGCACATCGCTCGTTGTCACGGCTGACCAGAATGGCCGGGCCCCGATATTCATCGTCGGGCTGTCGACATCGACGGTCACGCAGCTCACCGACGACGATTTCGCCTACACGGATGTCGTCGCCGCGCCGGGCGGGGTGTTGTACGCCTTGCGCAGTTCGTATGCGGCACCGCCGCATCCCGTGCGGATCGATTCCGATGGCGCTGTGACCGTGCTGCCGTGCGTCGAGTTGCCAACGCTGCCCGGAACTTTGACCGAAGTCACCGCGACCGCCGCCGATGGGGTGGAGGTGCGATCGTGGTTGGTGCTGCCCGAAGGCACTGCGCCCGCCCCGCTGGTGTTGTGGATCCACGGTGGCCCGCTGGGCAGCTGGAACAGCTGGTCGTGGCGATGGAACCCGTGGCTGCTGGCCGCCAATGGCTACGCGGTGCTATTGCCGGATCCGGCGCTGTCGACCGGCTACGGGCAGGAGTTCATCCAGCGCGGTTGGGGAGCCTGGGGCGGACCGCCTTTCGACGATCTGATGGCCGCCGTCGATGCGGTGTGTGCGCACCCGCGCATCGATGCGACCCGGGTCGCGGCGATGGGCGGCTCGTTCGGTGGCTACATGGCCAACTGGATGGCCGGCCACACCGACCGATTCGCCGCGATCGTGACCCACGCCAGCCTATGGGCGCTGGACCAATTCAGCCCGACAACCGATCACGCCTACTACTGGCACCGCGAGATGACGCCGCAGATGACTGCTGCCAATTCACCCCATCATTTCGTCGATCGGATTGCCACGCCGATGCTGGTGATCCACGGCGACAAGGACTACCGAGTGCCGATCGGCGAGGGCCTCCGGCTGTGGTACGAGCTGCTTGCCAGATCGGCGCTGCCAGCCGGGGAGGACGGCAGCAGCCCGCACCGGTTTCTGTACTTCCCGTCAGAGGATCACTGGGTGGCCGCGCCGCAGCACACAAAGATCTGGTACCAGGTCGTCACGGCCTTCCTGGCCGAGCATGTGCTGGGGGAGAGCACCGAATTGCCCGAGATGCTCGGAGTACCGTCGCGCCTGTGACCGAGACGCGCGAATACGACATCGTCTTGTACGGGGCAACCGGCTTCGTCGGCAAGTTGACCGCCGCATACCTGGCACGCGCCGGCGGGAAAGCGCGGATTGCGCTGGCCGGCCGGTCGACCGAACGCCTGCTCGCGATCCGCGAAACGTTGGGCGAGTCCGCGCAGTCGTGGCCTGTCCTGGTGGCGGATGCCTCCGCGCCGTCGACGCTGGATGCGATGGCCGCGCAGACAAGGGTAGTCATCACCACCGTCGGGCCCTACAGCCGATACGGGCTGCCGCTGGTCGCGGCGTGCGCCGCGGCGGGCACCGATTACGCCGACCTGACCGGCGAGCCGCCGTTCGTTCGCGACAGCATCGACCTGCACCACAAGCAGGCGCACGACACCGGCGCACGGATCGTGCATGCGTGCGGATTCGACTCAATCCCTTCGGATCTCACCGTGTACGCGCTGTATCGCAGGGCACGCGAAGACGGTGCCGGTGAGCTCGTCGGCACCGATTTCGTGGTCCGCAAGTTCTCCGGGGGGTTCTCCGGCGGCACCTTGGCTTCGATGGTGGAAGTGCTCGAGTCGGTGTCCAGGGATGCCGACGTGCGCCGCCAATTCACCGATCCCTACACGCTGAGCCCCGACCGTGGCGCTGAGCCCGAACTGGGTGCCCAACCCGATCTGCGGTGGCGCCGTGGCCGCCAGATCGCGCCGGAGCTCACCGGTTTGTGGACAGCTGGATTCATGATGGCGCCGACCAATACCCGAATCGTGCGACGCAGCAACGCATTACAGGACTGGGCATACGGCAGGCGGTTCCGGTACAGCGAGCACATGAGTCTTGGCTCGTCGGCTGTGGCACCAGTGGCGTCGGCCGTCGTCAACGGCGTCGGCAACGCGGTGTCAGGGTTGGGCGGCCGCTATTTCCGGCTGCTGCCGAAGCGACTGGTGGAGCGGGTCCTGCCCAGCCCGGGCACCGGCCCCAGTGAAGCCGTTCGCGAGCGCGGCTATTACAAGGTCGAGACGTACACCACGACCACTTCCGGCGCCCGTTATGTCGCCACGATCGCCCAACGCGGAGACCCCGGATACAAGGCCACCGCAGTGCTGTTGGGGGAAAGCGGCCTGGCGTTGGCGATGGACCGCGACGAATTGTCCGAGCTGCGTGGAGTGCTCACACCGGCGGCCGCGATGGGCGACGCACTACTGACGCGGTTACCGGCCGCGGGGGTGTCGCTGGAAACCGCGAAACTGGCGCCCGGCTGACGCCCAGCAATTAAATCTGGTCCAACGAACCGCTGTCGGACGGCTCCGGCTCCGACTAGTGTCAGTTATCGAGTTACCACATCATCCCAGTAACGTTAGGTGGACGGGTTCATGTCTGGCCTTGATGATCTTCTCGCTCAGATTCCTACGAGTGAAATCGCAAGCAAAATCGGCGCCGATGAAGGCGAAGTCAACAAAGCGGTTCAGCTGTTGGTTCCCGTGCTGGTCGGTGGGCTGCACGAAAATGCGCAGGATCCCGATCACGCCAGCAAGATCGAGTCCGCGGCGGACAGCCACGCCGGTCTGCTGGACGGCGGCGTGAGCGTCGACCAGGTCGATCAGCAGGAAGGTCAGCAGGCAATCGCGAGGATCTTCGGCGGTAATGACGTCGGCCAGGTCGCCAATGCGCTGGCCGGCGGCGGCGGAGGAAACAGCGCTCTACTCAAGCAGCTGTTGCCGATCTTGGCGCCGATCGTGCTGGCTTATGTCGGAAAGCAACTGACCGGAAAGAGCGGAGCTCCTGAGGCGGCCGGCGGAGGGGCGCTCAACGACGTGTTGGGCAGCATCCTCGGCGGGATGGGCGGCAACAAGTCGCTGGGCACCGTGTTGGGCAACGTGCTGGGTTCCAAGGCCGGCGATATCCTCGGCGGACTGCTGGGCGGTAAGAAATAGCCAGGTACACCCACCGTATCCGGGCGGTGTTCGTCGCGCACCGCGGTGCTTTCTAGAATTGACGGGTGACCGCTAGCCCCGAATCCGCCGCCAACGAGCGGGCTGAAGCTCTGCCCAAGGCGTGGGATCCGGGCGCGGCCGAAAGCGCGATCTATCAACGGTGGCTTGACGCGGGCTACTTCACAGCGGACGCGACCAGCACCAAGCCCGCATATTCGATCGTGCTGCCGCCACCGAACGTGACCGGCAGCCTGCACATGGGTCACGCGCTGGAACACACCATGATGGATGCGCTGACCCGTCGCAAGCGGATGCAGGGCTACGAGGTGCTCTGGCAGCCGGGCATGGACCACGCGGGTATCGCGACGCAGAGCGTGGTGGAAAAGCAACTCGCAGTGGACGGGAAAACCAAAGAGGACTTCGGCCGCGAGCTGTTCGTCGACAAGGTGTGGGACTGGAAGCGCGAGTCGGGCGGCGCTATCGGTGGCCAGATGCGACGGCTGGGCGACGGGGTGGACTGGAGCCGCGACCGGTTCACCATGGACGAGGGTCTGTCGCGTGCGGTGCGGACGATCTTCAAGCGGCTCTACGACGCCGGTCTGATCTATCAAGCCGAGCGGCTGGTGAACTGGTCACCGGTGTTGGAAACCGCGATCTCCGACCTCGAGGTGCGCTACGAGGACGTCGAAGGCGAGCTGGTGTCGTTCCGGTACGGCTCGCTCGACGACGCCGAGCCGCACATCGTGGTGGCCACCACCCGGGTGGAGACGATGCTGGGTGACACCGCGATCGCCGTTCATCCCGACGACGAGCGCTACCGAAAGCTGGTTGGCACCACCTTGCCGCACCCGTTCCTGGAACGGCGGCTCATCATTGTCGCCGACGATCACGTCGACCCCGAGTTCGGTACCGGCGCAGTCAAAGTCACGCCCGCCCACGACCCGAATGACTTCGAGATCGGGCTGCGGCATCAGCTGCCGATGCCCTCGATCATGGACACCAAGGGCCGGATCGCAGACACCGGAACACAGTTCGACGGCCTGGACCGCTACGACGCCCGCGTCGCGGTCCGCGAAGCACTTGCTGCGCAAGGCCGGATCGTCGAGGAGAAACGCCCCTACCTGCACAGCGTCGGGCACTCCGAGCGCAGCGGCGAGCCGATCGAACCGCGACTGTCGCTGCAGTGGTGGGTCCGGGTGGAATCGCTGGCCAAGGCTGCCGGTGACGCGGTGCGCAACGGCGACACCGTGATTCACCCCGCCAGCCTGGAGCCGCGCTGGTTCGCCTGGGTCGACGACATGCACGATTGGTGCATTTCGCGTCAGCTGTGGTGGGGTCACCGCATCCCGATTTGGTATGGGCCCGACGGTGAGCAGGTGTGCGTCGGTCCGGACGAGACGCCGCCCGACGGCTGGGAGCAGGACCCTGACGTGCTGGACACCTGGTTCTCGTCGGCGTTGTGGCCGTTCTCCACCCTGGGCTGGCCGTCGAAAACCCCGGAGCTGGAAAAGTTCTATCCGACAAGCGTTCTGGTGACCGGGTACGACATTTTGTTCTTCTGGGTGGCCAGGATGATGATGTTCGGCACCTTTGTCGGCGGAGACGACGCCATCACCCAGGACGGCCGCCGCGGCCCGCAGGTGCCGTTCACCGATGTCTTCCTGCACGGCTTGATCCGCGACGAGTCCGGCCGAAAGATGAGCAAGTCCAAGGGCAACGTCGTCGATCCGCTGGACTGGCTGGACATTTACGGCGCCGATGCCTTGCGGTTCACGTTGGCCCGCGGCGCCAGTCCCGGCGGCGATCTCAGCGTCGGCGAAGATCACGTCCGGGCGTCGCGCAATTTCGGCACCAAGCTGTTCAACGCCACCCGGTTCGCGTTACTCAACGGTGCCCAGCTCGCCCCACTGCCCGATCTCAGCGAATTGACCGACGCCGATCGGTGGATCCTGGGACGGTTGGAAGAAGTTCGCGCCGAAGTTGATTCGACGTTAGACGGATATGAATTCAGTCGCGCCTGCGAGGCTCTCTACCACTTCACCTGGGATGAATTCTGCGACTGGTACGTCGAACTGGCCAAGACGCAACTGGCTGACGGGCTCACCCACACCACCGCGGTGTTGGCCGCCGTGCTGGACACCCTGCTGCGGTTGTTGCATCCGGTGATCCCGTTCATCAGCGAGGCGCTGTGGCAGGCGTTGACCGGCCGCGAGTCGCTGGTCATCGCCGACTGGCCCACCACGTCCGGTATTGGCCTGGATAGTGTTGCCGCGCAACGGATCACGGACATGCAGAGGCTGGTGACCGAAATCCGCCGCTTCCGCAGCGATCAGGGTCTGGCCGATCGGCAGAAAGTGCCCGCCCGGCTGTCGGGCATCGACACCGCCGACCTGGGCAGCCAGGTCGGATCGGTCACTTCGCTGGCGTGGCTGACCGAGTCGGGCCCGGACTTCAGCCCCTCGGCCTCGCTCGAGGTCGGCCTGGGCGGCGGGATCGTCGTGGTCGAACTCGACACCTCGAGCACCATCGATGTGGAGGCCGAACGTCGTCGTCTCGAAAAGGAC
>Ga0335075_10011049_pt1 | contig 13665 bp, 14 predicted proteins | sample Lox_Sample_24_FD_206723 | JGI IMG/M metagenome (GOLD analysis project Ga0335075, IMG submission 206723) | Soil microbial communities from Loxahatchee National Wildlife Refuge, Florida, United States - Lox_Sample_2.4 | ecosystem: Environmental > Terrestrial > Soil > Wetlands | place: USA...
TTTCTGTGGGGACCGGGATTGATCATGGGGCTGCTTGTGAATCGGTTCGTGCTTAACCGCTCAGCTTGCTGGGTTTGGTTGGCAGGGATCGTTTGGCTGGCGCTTGGGATATTCGCGGCCCTCTCGTCTTATCATGCACGGTTCGAGGGAATTTGTTCTCCCCTCGATAGCATAACGAATGGGTTCTTCAGATTCCCGAAGAACGCTTACTGCGGCGATATGATGAATCTCATACACTTCACACTACCGACTTTGAGCGCTATCGCATACTCCCTCGGGGCTTGGATAGTATTGCGGTTGATGCGGAGGGCAAAACTCTCATCGAACACGCTTTAGGCAGTGATCGACGTAACATCCCGATTACACTCATTGACGCGGACGGGGAGAGAAAATTCCTCAATGAGTGTAATCGCCTGATTTCGTCAATCATCTTGCCGTACCATACGTTGTGAGCGAATGGACAGCCAAAAGAGCCGCGATCCTCGGCGCCGTATTTGCCGGAACAGCTTCCGCCCTCCTCTTTGCGACCGCGCTTGCAATGCATTGGCAGCAATCAGGCGGCCGCAAGGATTGGGGAATGGTGCTTGGCGTCGCGTTTGGCCTTATGTTCGCGTGTTGCAGTGTTGCTGCCCTCCTCAGCTTTTTGGTAAGTGTGTCACTCATAACCTATCAACGATTTTCTGCAGCGCGGACGGTTTTGCCTGTTCCTGAGGCCATCTCGGAACCGCTTCGCCGAAGAAGACCAAACCGGGCTGTTATCGCGCTTGCTGGCTGGGTGCTGCTGATCGCATCTGCGAAGTTCGGGACTGCGGCTATGTTTCTTGTCGGCATTCCTACGGTGCTTGTTGCGTCCGCCATTGCAGGTGGTGCGCGGTCACCAACGAAGATTCCCCTCAGAGATGCCATCCTCTACGTTGGTATATCCGTCGCAATCGTCGTCGCAATCCTCGTGTACGCGATGTACCATCATTGAGCAAAAATGACATTTTCACCCCCGGTTGTTGCCGTGGTTGGCGATAAATCTCGATTTCACTCGTTGGCGTGCGACCCACCCCTTCGCGGTCTTGGAAGGGTGAAAAGCAAATACTGCAAGAAAGCAAATCCATCTGTAAAGAAAACGTCTCCCATAAATATGGTAATATGGGTCAGTGAAGACGACCCTCGAAATTCCGGATTTTCTCTTCCGCCGGGCGAAGTCGGTGGCTGCCGAGCGCGGCATTCCTCTGCGCCAGTTCGTGACCGAGGCGGTCCAGGAGAAGTTGAGAATCACACCTCAGGAAAAACCCTGGACGAAACATCTGGGCAAGCTCAAACACCTCCGCAAAGAGCGTAAGCAGATCGAGCTACGCGTCGAACAGGCATTCGAGCAGGTCGATCGCGAACTCTGGCGCTGATCCAAGTCTGACAAACTAATGATTGTCGACACCAACGCCTTGTCCGCCGCGGCCGATGACGGCCCGGCCGTCATCGCCATTCTCACGCGCGCCGACCAGATGGCGATTCCCGTAATCGTCCTCGGCGAGTATCGCTACGGAATCGCCCAATCGCGCCACCGCGCTACCTATGAAAACTGGCTGGCCGGACTTCTTCGCGACTGCGCCGTGCTCGACCTTAACGAGCCCACCACGCAGCACTATGCCGAAATTACTCTCGAGCTAAAGCATAAGGCCAAGTCAATCCCCACCAATGATTTGTGGATCGCGGCCCTCTGCCGCCAGCACTCGCTTCCGCTGTTGAGCCGCGATCTCCACTTCGATCAGGTGAAGGGATTGAAACGGATTGGCTGGTAAATTCGTGTACCGCTTCTTCTAACTCATTACCCTGGCGAAAGTGGAGAAACAGAAGAGGCCGCTGCGTAGTACAAATCCTCCATAGCCTTGCGAACTTTCGCCGACACTGCTTCCATATCCCGCATCGTCAGCCCTGCGGTTGAGATCGGTTCGCCCACGCGCACTTCGAGCGGACGGCATTTGATGTGGTAGGTATCCATGGGCAGCAATTCGTAGGTGCCGATCAGGGCCACGGGAACGATATCCACCTGCGCCTTGAGGGCGAGGAAGAACGCTCCGGGAAGGAACGGTTTGATCTCGCCATCGGGCGTGCGGCCGCCTTCGGGGAAAATCACCAGCGGCATTCCAGCTTTCAGACTTTTCACCGCGGAGCGGATCGCCGCAATCGAATTAGTCGGTTTCTGCTGATCGATGCAAACTTGCCCGGACCGCTTCAATTGCCAGCCCACCACGGGATACGCCAGCAATTCTTTCTTGAAGACGATGCGAAACTGAAACGGCAAGTGAACGTAGAGAACAGGAATATCCATGGCCGAGGCGTGATTCACCGCGAAGACGTGCGGCTTGGAAGTGTCGATCTTATCGAGTCCCGTGACGGTCACGGGAGACAGAATTGTCTTCATGATCAGCCACGACCAGGTTCGGGAAAACCAGTGCAGACGCCGTCCGCTGCGGTCGAAAAGGCCGCCGGGCAGGGCGAGCAGCCCAAGAACTAATGTGTACAACCAGATCAGCGGGTCGAGGATGAAATAACTTCGCAGGCGGCTAGGCCAGCCGTATTTCTTTCCGGAAATCGCTTCCGGGCTTCGCCGTTGCGCTGCCACCGGCCCGGTATTCGTGTTCTGTTCCACTTCCACCGATGAATTCAGTTCTGGCACAGTTCTATTTTAGGGGAAATTACTCGCGGACGGTCAATGCGCCAAATGGGTGTCGACTGCGGCCATGGCGCTCATGACTTCGCCCACCAGATAAATTGAGCCGGTAACTACGATTACGGCTTCTGCGCCTGCCAGCGTGCCGGCCCAATCTTTGGCTCGACTCACGGCTTCTTTTACATTTTCTACCACTTCAATTCCGGCTCCGGTCCTTGCAGCGGACTGCACAATCTCTTCCGGCGATGCGGCGCGCGGATTGTCCGGCCGGGTTGCGATCACTCGCTCGGCGAGAGGAAAAAGAATCTCTGCCATTTCTGCAATCGCTTTATCGCGCATGGCGCCAAACAGAAAAATCAGAGGACGGCCTTCGTAGCGCTCGGAAAGCGCCGCCCGCAATGCCCATGCGCCGGCGGGATTATGCGCCACATCGATCACCATCTCAGGCCAACCGCGACGTGCAGCAACCACCTGAAACCTTCCTGGCCATCGGGTTTCGCGGAGACCCTTTTGCACGCTTTCAGGCGTGATACCGGTGAATCCCAATCGGTTCAATTCGACCGCTGCCGCAATGGCCAGCGCGACATTGCGCAACTGATGCCGCCCCACTAGCGGCGTCTCGACCATAATCTGCTCGCCTAAGACATGCAACGGATAGCGATAGATCGACCCAGCCGCACCTTGAGCCTGCGGTATCAGGTAATTGCCGCTGCCGGGTGAAACCGGAGGCACATAGGCAACCGCATTTACCGCACGCGCGCCTAAATCCAGAATCGCATTCCCAATCACATCGTTGGCTTCAGGCTGCTGAGGCAGCACAACCGCGGTCGAGTTCGCGCGAAGGATTCCTGCTTTTTCTTTCGCAATCTCGGCTACAGTATTTCCCAGAAATTTCTCGTGATCGAGCGAGATATCGGTGATGACGCTGACCAGCGGTTCCACCACATTGGTCGCGTCCAGGCGCCCGCCCATGCCGACTTCGAGAACCGCAATCTCGATTTTTTCGCGAGCAAAATGCTGAAAGGCAATCGCGGTCATCATCTCGAAAAAGCTAGGATGCCAGGGCAATTCTCCTCGATCAATCAATTCTCCAGCGATTGCGTCCATTTCTCCGTGCAGGGATGCGAAATCGTCGTCGCCAATTTCTTTCCCATTCACGCGAATACGTTCGTTGATCCGCACCAGATGGGGAGAAGTGTATAAGCCCGTTTTTAATCCCGAGGCGCGAAGAATCGAGGCCAAGCTTGCCGCAGTCGAACCCTTTCCATTCGTGCCAGCAATCAGAACGCTGGGGAAACGCCGCTCAGGATGATCGAGAGCAGACAACATCACCCGCATGTGCGCCAGATCGAATTTGTGCGAAGGCGTCTGCGCCAGTTCATGGCCAAGCGCATACATTCGGTCCACTGCGGTTTGATAGGACATGGGAACGCTCTCAGCCTTCCGCTCTCGGCCATCAGCTATCGGCGGTTCGCTGGTTGCATCAGATTATCAGCCTACGCGGGAGAAGAAAAAGATGCCTGCGGCCGTGAATGGGGCTGAGAATCTCGACGGGGAGATTTAGCTGGCGGCTGACGTCGGATGGCCGGGGGCCGCTCCGCTCATGAAATCCAGCGCGCGCGCAATGTAAGGTTTGAGTTCCTTGCGGGGGACCACTGCGTCAAGCATGCCATGCTCCAGTAGAAATTCGCTGCGCTGGAAGCCTGCAGGCAACTTCTGGCGGATGGTTTGCTCAATGACTCGCGGGCCGGCAAATCCAATCAGTGCGCCGGGTTCGGCAATGTTCAAATCGCCAAGCATGGCGAACGAGGCTGTGACGCCGCCGGTCGTCGGATCGGTCAACACCGATATGTAGGGCACTTTCGCGTCGTCCAATCGAGCCAGCGCCGCGGAGATTTTCGCGAGTTGCATCAGGCTGACCACGCCCTCCATCATTCGCGCTCCGCCCGACGCGGAGGCAATAATTAACGGAGTGCGCGTATCGGCGGCGCGTTCGACCGCTCGCGTAATCATTTCGCCGACGACTGCACCCATGCTTCCACCAATAAAGGAATATTCCATCACGCTCGCGACCACGGGACGGCCCATGAGCTTGCCCTGGGCATTAATCACGGCATCTTTCAGCCCGGTGTCGTGCTGCGCCTGGCGCAGGCGAGTCGAGTAGGCTTTCAAATCGACGAACTTCAGGGGATCGGTGGACGATAAATTTCCGTCAAATACTTCGTACTGATTCTCGTCGAGCAGAAGAGCGAGCCGGGTGCGGGCGTCGACCCGAAAATGCTTATCGCATTTCGGGCACACGTTCATATTTTCTTCGAGATCTTTTTTCCAGATAATCTGCCGGCAATTCTCACACTTCACCCACAACCCTTCGGTGCGGACGGTTTTCTTCCCCGAGGTGTCGAGCTCGCCGGATTCGCGCTTAAACCAGGTCATAAGTTAGTCGTACTCAGTATTCGATGCCCCTCTGCGCCATCACGCCCTTTTCGTAAGCGTGCTTTACCTGCCGCATTTCCGTGACGGTGTCCGCGGCCTCGACGATTGTGGGGTGCGCATTCCTTCCCGTCAAGATCACATGCACCATTTCGGGTTTCCTCTTCAGGCTCTCCACCACTTTCGCCGGGTCCAACATTCCGTAACTGATCGCGTAATTAATCTCATCGAGCACTACCAGATCCCACTCGCCCGATTGAATCGCCTTCTCTGCTTCGGCCCAAGCGTCTTCGACCATCTTGACGTCTTCCGGGTCGGGTTTCTCCGCGCCCACCTTCACGAATCCGCGCCCCATCTGCTTCATGATGAACTTGTCCCCAAAAGCTTGAACCGCATCGAGTTCGCCGTAGTGCCACGAACCTTTCAGGAATTGCAGCATCAACACGCGCATGCCCTGGCCGACGGCGCGCAAAGCCGTGCCCATTGCTGCCGTCGTCTTGCCCTTACCGGGACCGGTGTTCACAATAATGAGGCCGCGGCGCACATCCGTCATAGCGAGAAGCTTGATTCTACTAGAAAGTAAATTCTTGAGATCGCCTTTGCGAATTCGCAACGCATTATGTGATCAATTGGATTCAGGGATCGTGACATTTTTGCCTGAGTTTCGGGTTATCATGCTCTCGATACGCGTCAAGCATCCCCCAGGTTTTCTGTGGAACGCGGGCAGCGATGTTTGCGTATTATCGGAAGTAAATGATCTCTGTCCCCCCGGCAGACTGCGGAGGTCTGATTGTGATGAACCGTTGTTCGGTGTTTTTGTTGTGCGTGCTGTCGGCCTTGCCTGCGTTTTGCGCTCACAATGTCGCCAGTCATTCCCGGTCGGGCTTCGATACCAGCGATCAGGAGAGCATCCGCCAGATAGTCGATATGGAACGGCAATCCAAGGAAGCCAGCCTGCGGCGGGATGCGGAATTTTCGCTGCGCACCCTGGCCGACGATTACGTCGCCATCACACCGCTTGGACAAGTCACAACCAAGGATGAAACTATCTCTGCCCGGCGCAGCGGCCAGCTCCGCTACGAAGCCATGAATATTACCGACATGGTTGTGCGTTTATACGGGGACACGGCTGTGGTCACCGCCCGCGCCGATGTGAAGGGTCATCAACTCGGAGAAGATTTCAGCGGCCCCTACCGCTATACTCGCGTTTGGGTTCGCCGCAATGGCCACTGGCAAGCCGTGAGCTATCAGGCCACCGTAACGCAGTAATCTTAGATCTCGGAATTGCCTGATGTCGGAATCGCCTGTGAACTCAAAGCACGAACGTGTGAACAAGTTGTGTCTATGCTCGCGGCTTCTTGTTGCGAGCGTTGCCTTCTGCTTAATGGCATCCTCGGGTTGTCTCGCCCAAGGTTCGAACTCCGAGACCAAACTTTCCCCGGAAAAACGCACTCAGATTGAAGCTGCCGTCGGCAGTTTTATGGCTTCGACGCATATCCCGGGATTATCGGTTGGGATTGTTGAAAACGGCGAGTTTGAGTGGGCCGAGGGATTCGGCTTTGCCGACCTGGAAAACAATGCGCCGGCCAGCGAGCACACCTTGTTCCGGCTCGGGTCTATTTCCAAATCGCTCACAGCGACTGCGGCCATGGAACTTTGGGAGCGCGGCCAGCTCGATCTCGATGCTCCCATACAGAAATACTGCCCTTCGTTTCCGCAGAAGCCGTGGCCCATTTCCACGAGGTTATCGCCTGACTATCGAACATTCAGCTTTCAGCTTCAGCTTTGCGTATTTGCGCCCTTTGCGGTCATCGATCCATTCGACGGAGAAGAATTGTCGTCTTCGTTACCCAGCAGAGGGGCCGCAATCCGCAACGCTTCGACCTGCCGCTTAACCTTAACCAACTCCTGCTCTTTCGCCCGCAACAATTCCATTACATCTCTCATGAACTCATTCTCCAATGATTGCGCTTAAGAATTGAATACATCTCAACCTGTACTTCCCATCACTTTAGGCTGCCCGTGCGGGAAGTGCAACGCACAAATGGGCAGGATCGTGCATTCAGTGATTCAGTGCCCCGAATGGTAGGGATGTCCCTTCAAAATCGTGAAAGCGCGATAAATCTGTTCAAGCAATACCACGCGAGCCAGTTCGTGTGCCAGCGTCATATCGCCAAGCGAAATCCTCTGCTGTGCCTGACTCTTTACTGCTTCGCTGAATCCATCCGCGGGTCCGATGGCAAACACGAGTGGAAGAGGATTTCGGTCTTGATAATTTCCAATAAACTGCGCAAATTCTTCTGAAGTTAAATGCTGGCCGCGGGAGTCCATCAGCGCCAGCGTTGACTTCGTCCCGGCCGCGGACTTGCCCTGCGGGGCGCGTCCGCACAATTGCAAAAGAGCGGCTTCATCCCGTAGGGCGATGCCCTCAACGGAAACGTAACGAGAAATTCGCTTGAGATATTCCTCGGTGAGCGCCTGAATCGCCGCCTCTTTGGTTTTGCCCACCCACGCAATCTTGATCTTCACGGCGACGTCGCTCCGCTTCTGCGGGCCCTAGGCTTTCTTTCGACGCGAAGCTACAGCACTGCGCTTGCGCGCAACCGTCGTCTTTTTAGGAGATTTCGCTCGAACCTTGGTGCGGGCCTGTGGCTTTAACTCCGATGGTTCGAGGCGCTTCGCGGTTTTCCAAAGACGCTCAAGATCATAGAACTTGCGCGCCTTCTCGGAAAAAACATGCACCACAAAATCGACGTAATCCACCAGGATCCATTCGCCTTGCTTATAGCCCTCCACTTGCGACGGCCTCACTCCGGCGGCTTTCAGGCGCAATTCCACTTCGTCGGCAATGGCCTGCACCTGGCGCGGATTGGTCCCGCTGCACAGTACGAAATAATCGGTGAATGCTCCCGACCCTTTGTCCATTTCCAGGATGGAAAGCTCTTCCGCTTTTTTATCGAGACAGGCTTGGATGGCCGCCGTTACTTGCAGTTTCAAATCGTTTTTTTTCATGCGGGAAGGTGTTTGTTCGTCGATCCTTTTATCGTTGGTTTTAGGCTGGTTATTTCGCTGGTTCAGGTCGCTGCGATCCGGGTGAATCCTTATTGTAAACGAACGACCGCAAGTTTCTTCGCGGACTGCCTCCGATCCCAAATAAGAAGGGCAGAAAGAGTGAGTTCACTCCAAATCGCCGCTCGTTACCGGCTTCTGTACAGCCCCATTTTCTTGATGTAGTCCACTACTGCGGGATCAACGAAACGGGTAATTGGTTTTCCAGCCGCGGCGGCTTCGCGAATCGTGGTCGAAGAAATCGGCTGGTACACTTTATCGAGAAGATGGATGGTCACACCGTTAAGAACCAAATCTCCCGTCGCCGCCTGCTTGTGAAACGGCCGCGTCACTTCCTGCCGTGGGCGCAGGCTTTCGGGCAGGGCGTTCGCGACATCGGCAAGGGAAAATCCTGGCCTGCTGGCGACCACGAAGCAGCACTCGCGAAATAACTCTTCCGCCCGGTGCCACTTTGCGATATCGGCGAACGCGTCGATTCCAATCAGCAGGAAAAGCTTGTCGGTTTTTTTCATCGACTGTTTAAGGCGCTGCACGGTGTCGATGGTGTAGTTCGGTTTCTCCGTTTTCGCCTTCTCCTTGCGCACTACGGCCGAAGAATCTTCCGGGGCTTCGAGCAGGGAAGGGACAAAATCTTTTTCTTCCGCCGTCGCCAGCGCAATCATGGCGAAGCGATGCGCAAAAGCGGATAGCGGCTGGCGTTGCTTATGGGGCGGAACGTTGGCAGGGACGAAAAGGACGCGGCCCAGCTTGCATCGTTCTTGCGCCGCGCGAGCCAGCGCAATATGCCCGCGATGAATAGGATCGAAGGTGCCGCCAAAAAAGCCGAGATTCATGCGCGCTTAGTGTCTCGTTTGTGGCGACTATTGGCAAGCGCTGGATCGGGCTGTACTTGTGGGTGGTCGGAGTGTGCGAAATAGACGCGCCCGGCATTGTCCGATGGTCCACTTTCATGGTGAGAATTCGTCGCTGGCAAGACCGTAGCGAAAAAAATGTACTTCTGCACTCCTGTAATCTCGCCCATTAAAACGCAAGGTATTAGCATAGGTGACATGCGAGTAACCCTCCCCCTACTCCGCATCCAACCCGGTCGTGCGCCTGTGCTGCGCTACGGGGTTGCGGTGCTAAGCACCACCCTGGCGCTGATTCCGGCTCTTCTGCTTCCCAACCTGGCGGAGAGCCGGCTGGCGGTGTTCGCGGTCGCGGTCATGGTAAGCGCCTGGTATGGCGGCTGGAAACCAGGACTGGTAGCCACATCTTTCGCGCTCACCGTCAGCGCCTATTTCTCCTTCAGCGGAGAACATACCCCCGCGCAGTTCCGTTCGACCATGTTGCGGCTTACGCTGTTTGTGGCGCTGGCGGCGCTGATCTGCTGGTTCAACGCCGCGCTGCGGGCCGCGCAGGACGGCCTGCGCCGTTCCGAAAGCAACTTCCGCTCGCTCGTGACCAATGCTCCGTATGGAATCTGCCGCTGCGATTCCGCCGGGCAGCTTCTCGATGCGAATCCCGCGCTCTTGGCCATGCTCGGCTATTCCACGGAAGAAGAATTAGTGGGCAAGCATCTCGGGGGTCTTTATGCCGATACTCACAATTGGTTCGAGTTGGCAGACCACTTGCGTTCCGAAGCTCCATTTAATGGGCTGATCGTGGAATGGTTGCGGAAAAACGGGACCGTGATGGTGGTTCGCGTGTCGGGCCGCGCCGTCTCGAACAATGGCAAGGGAAATACTTTTGAACTCTTCGCCGAAGACGTTACCGAGCGGCGAGTTTTGGAGCAGCAGCTTCGGCAATCGCAAAAAATGGAAGCGGTTGGAAGGCTTGCCGGCGGCGTCGCTCACGACTTCAATAATTTGCTAATGGTCATCTCCGGTTATGCAGAGTTTCTCCTGGAGCGGCTGGGACAGGAACCGGCGTTGCGCGCCCCGGCGCAGGAAATCGCCAACGCGGCCGGCCGCGCAACCTCGCTGACGCGGCAACTGCTGGCTTTCAGCCGGAAGCAGATGCTGGCGCCAAGAATTCTCGACCTCAACGAGGTGGTCACGGAAAACCTGAAAATGCTCACCCGCATGATCGGCGAGGATATCGAGCTGGTGATGATTCCGGAAGCCTCTCTGGGCGCGGTTCGCGCCGACGTAGGGCAGATCGAACAAGTCATCATGAATCTCGCGGTCAACGCCCGCGATGCTATGCCGTCCGGCGGAAGGTTAACCATTCAAACCTCCAACGTCTCGGTTGCCGACGAGGATGCCCGCTTTCACGCGCCGGTTCAGTCCGGAAATTACGTAATGCTGACCATCGGCGACACCGGCGCTGGCATGGATGCGGAAACTCAGTCCCACATCTTCGAGCCTTTCTTCACTACCAAGGGTTCCAAGGGTACGGGCCTCGGACTTTCCACGGTTTATGGAATCGTAAAGCAGAGCGGCGGCTACATCTGGGTCGACAGCGAAGCGGGCAAGGGCACAACCTTCAGAATTTACCTTCCCCGCGTCGTGGAAGCCGCCGAGAAACCCGCTCCTGTGGATATTCCAAACGAAGCCGCGGCAATCCGGCCGGGCACGGAAACGATTTTGCTTGTCGAAGACGAAGCCAATCTCCGCTATCTGGCGCGGCAGTTTCTTGAGAAGCAGGGCTATCACGTAATCGAAGCCCCCGATGGCATGGTCGCAATGCAGATTGCGGTTGCGCACGAGCGTGTGATTCATCTGCTGCTGACGGATGTGATCATGCCCGGAATGAACGGCCGCGAGTTGGCGCAAAGAGTTCTCGAAATTCGGCCCAACATAAAAGTGCTGTATATGTCCGGATATACCGAGAACGTAATCGGGCGCAACGGCACACTCGACGCGGGCGTGCGCCTGCTGCAGAAACCGTTTACGTTGCAGGATTTAAGAAGAAAAGTACGTGAGGTGCTCGACTCCATCCCACTTTCCGGAGATGTTCCCATGCCCGCCAAAACTGCCCGCACTTCTTCGCCGGAGCAAATGTCTCTATCTCGAGCGCAACGCTTTCAACTGCAATTGCCTTTAAAATATCGCCGGCTCGATGAAGAGCGATGGCACGAAGGAGAAACCAGAAATATCAGCCGTTCGGGATTGCTCTTCAGGGCGGAGGATCCGTTGCAGCCCAGCGTGATTCTCGAAATCAATCTGGTGCTGCCTCCGGAGATCGCGGGATTGTCTCCTACCGAAGTCGTCTGCCGCGGAGAAATCGTCCGCACCGAACATGCTGCCGGAGGAGAAATGTCTCCAGCCCTTGCGGCCAAGATTCTTCAGTATCGATTTCAACACGGAGAACGATTGCCACAAGCCTAGACCATTAGTTTTCTTGCCTTCTGCCGGCCGAACTTTGGCGAGCATCTGGCGAGCCAACCGCTGACGTGTTCCTTGCTGCTACAATCAGAGCTCTCACCTTATAGATCCAAGCAACCTGCGCCTCGGGAAATTCATCGAAGACTGGCACATAAGTGAGATGTTTTTTTAGTACGTAAGTACGGTTGCGTACGCTCGAACGCGCGGATTCGTTGCCGCGAATATCTTCGGAGGGGTCTGCTCTATGAAAAGAATGGTTCTAATCCCGCTGCTGGGCGTAACGCTTTCGGCTTCCCTGTTTGCGCAGGATAATTCTGCGACGCCGCTCTATCCCAACTCTCCGCATCCCGCTCAGGCGCCGGTCACGGGCCAGGACGCTGCTCCGCAGCAGATGAACCAGAACACTGGCCAGAACGACCAGATGCCGGTGTTCCGCGTGAATGTTTATGCGCGAACCACCAAAGCGGTGAACTACCGGCATCGTGGCGGTTCCACCACTCTCGATTTTCAGGGCACGGACATCATGCCCACGGTATCGGGTCACGCGAAGGTTGACGGCAAGAATGGCCGCCTCGCCATCAGCGCGGAATTCACGCACCTGCCCCCAGCCACCACTCTGGGTGGGCAGTACTTGACTTACGTTTTGTGGGCCATCACGCCGGAAGGACGCGCTGTGAATCTCGGCGAAGTGATGCCCGGCGATAATGGCAAAGACAAAATCGACGTCACCACCGATCTTCAGGCGTTCGGCATGATCTTGACCGCCGAGCCTTATTACTCCGTCACGCATCCCAGCAACAAAGTGGTCGCGGAAAATATTATCCGGCAGGAAACGAAAGGATTCGAAGAGCCGATCGACGCTAAGTTCGATGTGCTCGAAGGTGCGCAGTACACCATCGATGTTCCCGCCAACCAGTTGCCTTCGTCGCAAGCCGATTCTCATGTGCCTTTGGATTTGCTCGAAGCGCGCAATGCCGTCGCCATCGCCAAGGCGGCAGGGGCCAAGCAATACGCTCCCGATAGTCTGGCGAAAGCTGAAGACATGCTGCAACGCGCCGAGGACTATTACCAGCGGAAGCAGGGCCGCACGCCCATCGGCACCGCAGCCCGCGGCGCTACGCAGATGGCCGAAGATGCCCGCGTCCTGACTTTGCGCCGAAAAGAGCAAGAGCGTCTGGACGCGGAAAAGCGCGCCAGCGAAGAAGCTCAGGCCAAAGCGGAAGCTGACGCCCGCGCCGCGCAGGAACATGCTGCGGCAGCCCAGGCTCAGGCCGATGAAGACGCCCGCAAGCGCGCCGCCGCAGAAGAAGCGCAAGCCGAAGCCGAACGCCAGCAGGCTGCCGCTCTAGCTCAGGAGCAAGCGGCGCAGGCGGCCTCGGCCGCCGCGCAGCAAGCCGCAGAAGACGCGGAACGCCAGAAAGAAGAAGCCGAACGCCAGACCCAGGCCGCCGAACTGGCGCGCCAGCAGGCGGTTCAGCAAAAAGAAGAAATGCGCGCCAAGTTGCTGGCGCAGTTGAATCAGGTTCTGCAAACTCGCGACACCGCGCGCGGATTAATCGTCAGCATGCCCGACGTATTGTTCGACTTCAACAAATACACGTTGAAGCCGGAAGCCCGCGAGCGCCTGGCCCGCGTTTCAGGGATTGTCCTGGCTTATCCTGACTTGAAACTGCAAATCGAGGGCTACACCGATTCCATCGGAAGCGACGAATACAACCAGACGCTCTCCGAAAAACGCGCCGAAGCCGTGCGCGATTATCTCGTCGGTTCGGGAGTTTCCATGAACAACGTGACGGCGCAGGGAATGGGCAAGGCCGATCCAGTCGCGGATAACAGCACCGCCGCGGGCCGCAAGCTGAATCGCCGCGTGGAGATGATTGTCTCCGGCGACGTGATCGGCAGCCAGATTACTCCAGCGACTCCCGCCGCTGCACCGAACGCGCCCGCCGATACCAACCAGGCGCCTCCGCCGAACCCGCAATAGGGAAGACGACCTGAATAAGGTGAAAGCGAAGGACAGCCATGATTTGGCTGTCCTTTTTATTTGTAAGGCCGTGCCACTAAAGAGTAGCCTGGACTAATCTCGCTGGCTTTCCAGCGCTTTGTCTTGCTCCAGCGCCTGTTCCCGCAACGCGTTCACTTCTTTGGCCATGGCAAATTTCAATTCGTCGATGCCTTGTCCGGTAACGGCGG
>Ga0335075_10011050_pt1 | contig 13662 bp, 12 predicted proteins | sample Lox_Sample_24_FD_206723 | JGI IMG/M metagenome (GOLD analysis project Ga0335075, IMG submission 206723) | Soil microbial communities from Loxahatchee National Wildlife Refuge, Florida, United States - Lox_Sample_2.4 | ecosystem: Environmental > Terrestrial > Soil > Wetlands | place: USA...
GAGAAACCGTAGTCCACAACGCTGCCGAAATACTGCTCCGTGCCGGAGTACTCATCGGCCAGCAACAACTCGTTCGTTCGGATCAGCCCCAGCGCGTCGTAGCTCTCGTCCGACATCGCATTCTGTCCGCCCTCGCCGCGGTTGAGCGTCAGGATCGCCGTCCGCGCGCCCGCCCCGCGCGACTCGTACGTCAGCATGCCGCCGTCTTCGTCATCGGGATGCGCCACGATAAACAGCAGGCTCGCCCACGTGTCGAGCTTGCGCAGCGTCTGCGCCAGCCCATCCGCGCCGCGATCCTGCGGCAGCGTCTGCGCGTCGGGCGACGCAATCATCTGCGTCTGCCACGGCACCGCCTGCGCCGTCGCGGTGAGCGCGAACGAGGAGACGAGAATCGAAGCGGACAACCGGCGAAGAATGCGAGCGAATGCGGTTTGGATAGGGAACATGGGCTCGAAATGTCAGTGTAACGTTTACGCAATCTGATACAAACCAGAAGATGGCCTCAGAACCCGCACCGCCAGCCGGAGCGCCGCATCTCGAACGCCGCATCGGCCTGGCCAGCGCCGTCTCTCTGAACATGATGTACATGATCGGCGTGGGGCCTTTCATCACCCTGCCGCTCATCGTCGCGGCCATGGGCGGATCCCAGGCCCTCCTCGGCTGGATCCTCGGCGCCTTCATCGCCGTTTGCGACGGACTCGTCTGGGCCGAGCTGGGCGCGGCCATGCCCGAGGCCGGCGGCTCGTACACTTTCCTGCGCGAAATTTACGGACGCGACGGCGCAGGCCGCTACGCCTCGTTCCTCTACATCTTTCAGATGGGCTTCAGCGCGCCGCTCTCCATGGCCTCCGGCTGCATCGGTTTCGCGGAGTTCGCCTCGTTCCTCTTTCCTCACCTGCAGCTGCCGCTCTTTGCCGCTTGGCCGCATGGCATCGCCTGGACCAACATCCTCGCCGTGGGCGCATGCGCGGTCATCCTCGTGATGCTCTATCGCGAAATGCGCGCCATCCTGCGCATGGCCTGGGTGCTGTGGGCCGGAGTGATGGCGGCCATGGCGCTCATCTTCGCCGCTGGATTCACCCATTTTCACCCGTCGCTGTTACAAATGCCGCCGCACGCCATCAATGGATCGGGAGCGTTCTTCGCCGGCCTCGCCTCAGCCACGCTCATTGCCACTTACGACTACTGGGGCTACTACAACGTCTGCTTCCTCGGCGGCGAAATCAAATCGCCAAACAAGACCATCCCCCGCGCCATCCTGCTCTCCATCGCCGCCGTCGCCGCGCTCTACATCGCCATGAACATCAGCGTCCTCGGCGTCATCCCCGTGCGCCAGCTCACCCGCACCGCCGTCGCCGACATGGTCTCCCGGACGCTCGGCCACGGCGCGGGCATCGCCATCGCCTGCCTCATCATGTGGACGGCATTTTCCTCCGTCTTCACCCTGCTGCTCGGGTACTCGCGCGTGCCCTATGCCGCCGCCCTCGACGGCAATTTCTTCCGCATCTTCGGCCATCTCCACCCGCGGCGCAATTTCCCCGACGTGGCGCTGCTCGCACTCGGCGGCATGGCCATGATCTTCTGCTTCTTCCACCTCGCGCAGGTCATCGCCGCGCTGGTCGTCATCCGCATCGTCCTGCAATATCTCTTGCAACAGGTGGGCGTCATCGTCCTGCGCGTGCGCCGCCCGGAAATGCCGCGCCCCTTCCGCATCTGGCTTTATCCACTGCCGCCGCTGCTCGCGCTCGCCGGATTCCTCTTCATCCTCATCTCCCGCCCCGAATCGCGGCAGCAGCTCGTCTATGCGGCGATCATCGCCATCGCCGGTACGCTGCTGTACCTCGTCCGCGCGCGAGCGCGGCGCGAGTGGCCATTTAACATAAGCGCATCGTAAAACGAGGTGACCGATGGTCGACCTTTCCATTGCCGATGGCAAATTAACCCTGCACGTCCGCGGCATGGACCAGTTCTGGGCGCTGAAGAGCACGCTCGAAATTCCGCTGGAGCACGTCACCGGAATCCGCGCCGATCCCGAAGTCGCGCGCGGCTGGTATCACGGCGTCCGTATGCCCGGCACGCAAATTCCTGGCGTTCTCACCGCCGGCACCTTCTATCAGCACGGCCAGAAAATCTTCTGGGACGTCCACAATCCCGAGAACACCATCGTGATCGAGCTGACCCACGAAAAATACGGCGAGCTGATTGTCGAGGTCGCGGACTCCAGTGCCGCCGTCAGCCTCGTGCAATCCTGGCTGCCGCGAGCCTGACGCGTGGAAACCCGCATGGATGGTTGGGTGCTCGCTGGCGGAGCCAGCACGCGCATGGGCCGCGACAAAGCGCTGCTCGAGATCGACGGTCGCCCGCTTATCGCCCTCGCGCTCGACAAAATCCGCGCCCTTGGCTTCACGCCCCGCATTGCCGGATCGCGTCCCGATCTCGCAGCCTTCGCGCCCTTCGTTCCCGACAATTTCCCCGGCTGCGGTCCGCTCGGCGGGATCGAGGCCGCGCTCAGCGCATCCGATGCCGATCTGCACCTCTTTCTCCCGGTCGATCTCCCCAGTCTTCCCGTCCAATTCCTCCAGTGGATGATCCGCCGCGCCGAAGCAAGCCACGCCGCCGCGATCATCCCTGTCCTTGCCGGACGCCCTCAGCCGCTTTGCGCCGTCTACAACCGCCGCTTGCTGCCACGACTCCGCAAAGCTCTCGAAGCCGGCCGCTTCAAGGTGATGACGGCGGTTGAAGCCGCGGCCGCAGGCCAACCGATCGACGCCTTCGAGGTCGAGATCCTGGCCGCATCCCTCATCCCCGCATCCTGGCCCGCCGTTCCGCCCATCCAGGATTGGTTCCGCAATGTAAACACTCCCGACGAGTACGATCTCCTCCGCTCCACGCATTCCACTGGAGCAAAGCCGCGGAATCCAATAAGCTGAAGAGCAAGCCAACCGACCATGGGCGACGCGCCGGAAATCCCTATTGAAGTGAAGACCGAGAACGGCCGCGAGGACCGGCAGCCCTACATCGCCTTCGAAAACGTCTCCAAATCCTTCGGCTCGCTGGACGTGCTCAAGGACGTTAGCTTCTACGTCATGCCTGGCGAGACGCTGTGCATCCTCGGCCGCTCCGGCGTCGGCAAGTCCGTTTCCCTCCAGAACATCATGGGCTTCCTCAAGCCCGATGAGGGTCGCATCATTGTCGCCGGCGAAGACATCACCAACTTCAACGAGAAGCAGATGCAGGCGGTGCGCCACAAGGTCACCATGGTCTTCCAGAACGGCGCACTCTTCGATTCGCTCACTGTCGGCGAGAATGTCGCGTTTCCCCTGCGCGAAGGCCGAGGCCTCGCCGAAGATCAGATCCAGCAAATCGTCCGCGGCCTGCTCGAAATGGTCGGCGTCGCGCCCGACCTCATCGATCTGCTGCCCTCCGACCTCTCCACCGGCATGAAGCGCTCCGTCGCCATCGCCCGCGCTCTCGCCGCCGAGCCGGAAGCCATCCTCTACGACGAGCCGACGACCATGGTCGACCCGCTGATCGGAAAGCTCCTCGGCAATCTCATTCGCAAGCTCCGCAGCCAAATCAAGCTCACCAGCGTCGTGGTCACGCATGACATGCGCTTCGCCGAACGCCTCGCCGACCGCGTGCTCTTCCTCCATCAGGGCAAGGCACAATTCTTCGGCACGCTGGCGGAGATGAAGAAATCCGACGACGAAGTCCTGCGCCAGTTCTTCGAGCTGGACGAACTGGTCCTGCCGGTGCTGTGAATGCGGCTGCGCGCTATTCGGAGGGCGGCCGCGTTTGGCGCTGGTCGCGTACCGCAAAGCCCGCCGGCGGCTCGAAGAGCGCCGGATCGGGTGGATTGGGGTCAAGCTCCGTCACCGTGAACGTCTGCGTGCCGATCAGTGGGCCGGAGCGTATCGAAACCAGATTGACGCTGAGCGGCGCCGAGCGCCAGGTTTCCTTCATTTCGGTCACGGGCGCATCGTTTCCCATAACCCCAGGATTCCAGGTCGTGGTCACTCGCGTGCCCGTGGTTTCCACCCCCGCAACGATGCGGGTGCCCAGGTTTTCGGTCTGGATGGATCCCCGGTTACCGCGCAGAGGCCCGTTCATCGGCGGCGACGGCGTTGCGGCGGCTAGGTCGGGAGCGGCGTTCCATGTCAGCAGATCGCACACTTGCGTCGCCACGTTGCAGTTGTAAAGCGTGCGCTGGGCGGGGTCAGCAATCTGGATCCAGTTCATGCGCGATCGCACATTGCTCCCTTTGGGCACCAGCTCCCAGCGTTGTTCGTAGAGGCGACCGCCGGCATCGCGCGCCAGTTGCCGCTGGTTCACGAGCGTGATGGTCGCATCGCCGCCTGCCGGGCGCGCCCACTCCGTGGAGAGCGTTGCCGTAAAGGGGGCATTCGGAATCGGCGGGACGACGATGCTCTCGAGCACCGTGCGCATGCCGCCATCCTGAGCGGGAAACACGGGGCGCGCGGGCTGCGCCTGTTGCCCAACGGCCGCGCAGGTCAGCAGGCATGAAGAGATCACGGCAGCCGTACGTCCCTGCATTGCTCGATCCTCTCTCGGCTGGCTAGAATGGTAGCTTGCGGCGCGAGCGCCCGTCAACGCCCAAGGGAAGCCGAGGCGCCGTTGCTACACTAAAGAGGTGAAGGTCGCGCTCGCCCAGATCAACCCCACCGTCGGCGATTTCGAGGGCAACACACGCAAAATTTTGGATTTCTCCCGCCGCGCCAGCGAAGGCGGCGCAGACTTGGTCCTCTTTCCCGAACTGGCCATCTGCGGCTATCCACCGGCCGACCTCCTCGAAAAGCCCGCGTTCGTCGAGCGGTGCGGCCAGGCCATCGCCGAGATCGCCCAGGCCACCGCCGAGGACAATATTGGCGTCATCGCCGGCTACGTCACCGCCGCGCTGCCCGGAACCGGGAAGCATGTGATGAACTCCGCCGCTCTCGTCCGCCGCGGGCGCGTCGAGTGCCTGCAATCCAAAATGCTGCTGCCCTTCTATGACGTCTTCGACGAGCAGCGCTACTTCGCCCCCGCGCAGAGCCAGCGCGTCTGGCCGCTCAACGGACACACCGCCGCCCTCACCATCTGCGAAGACGCGTGGAACGACAAGAGCTTCTGGGAAAATCGCCTCTACACCGTCGATCCGGTCGAAGAGCTGATGAAGCAGCGGGCCTCGATGATCCTCAACATCTCCGCCTCACCCTGGTGGCGCGGCAAGCGCGGCCTGCGCCGCGAAATGGTCTCCGCCATCGCCCGCCGCCATCGCGTGCCGGTCGTCATGGTCAACCAGATCGGCGGCAACGACAGCCTCGTCTTCGACGGCACCAGCTTCGCCGTCGATTCCAATGGCGAAGTCATCGCCCAGGCGAAGAGCTTCGAGGAAGATCTGGTCTTCGCCGATCTCCACGCTGGAACCGGCGACATTCATCCCCACTCGACCGACGAAGACGTGGCTCTGCTCGACGCGCTCGCCCTCGGCACCCGCGATTACGTCCGCAAATGCGGCTTCACGAAGGCTGTCGTTTCCCTCAGTGGCGGCATCGACTCCGCCCTGGTCGTCGCCATCGCCGTCCGCGCGCTCGGCGCAGAAAATGTGACCACATTGGGCATGCCCAGCCCGTATTCTTCGCACGGCTCCATCGAAGACAGCCGGCAGCTCGCCGCGAATCTCGGCGTTCGCTTTGAAGTTCTGCCCATCGACGAGATCTTCACCGCAGCGAATCACGTGCTCGCCCCCGTCTTCGCGGGCACGAAGCCCGACATCGCCGAAGAGAACCTCCAGTCCCGCATCCGCGGAACCCTGGTCATGGCCTTCTCCAACAAGTTCAACGCGCTGGTCCTCACCACCGGCAACAAGAGCGAGATGTCCACCGGCTACTGCACCCTCTACGGCGACATGGTCGGCGCTCTGGCCGTCATCGGCGATGTCTTCAAAACGCGCGTCTACGATCTCTGCGGCGCGGTCAACGCCGAAAGGGAAGTGATCCCCCGCGCGATTCTCGAAAAACCGCCCTCAGCCGAGCTGCGTCCCGGCCAGAAAGACACCGATTCGCTCCTGCCCTACGAATCCCTCGATCCCATTCTCGAGGCGTATGTGGAACACTACAAAACGCCGGAAGAGATTGCCGCTGCGACGGGCATCGATCTCGAAACCGTGCGGTCGGTGGTCAAAATGGTCGAGCGCAGCGAATACAAACGCCAGCAGGCGGCTCCGGTCCTGAAGGTCACGCCGAAAGCGTTCGGCATGGGCCGCCGTTTCCCCATCGCCGTGAAAGTACAAGTTTAAGAATCTTTTCTAAGAGGAACTATGCACAGAGGTTTTACTACCTGCTTGTTGGCCGGGACCGTAGCCTTCGCCGCCGGCGCCTTCGCCCAAACCGAGACCCCGTCCGCCCCGGCTCCGCAGTCCGTGCCCAATGCCCCCTCCGCCCCGGCCCAGGAAACCGAACCTAAATTCCCGCCCGTCAACCCGGCGGACTTTACGATTGCCGCGCCCACGAAGGAAGAGGTCAACGCCTTCCTCAAGGCCTCCTGGGGCTACGACGAAAACCGCGTCTGGGAAGTCGTCGGAATCCAGAAGACCGCCGCGCCCGGTATCGCCAGAGTCACCGCCCTGGTAGCGGAAAAGCCCAACCCGCAGATCGCCGACTTCAGTTTCCTCGTCACGCCCGACGGCCACCACCTCATCTCCAGCGACCAGAGCGGCTACGTGATCCTCGATTTCGCCGCGAATCCCTATGCCAACAACTTCCGCGTGCTCCAGCAGCGCGCCGACGGTCCCTCCCAGGGCCCGGCCGGCAAAGAGCATGAGTTGGTCGAGTTCGCCGACTTCCAGTGCCCCCACTGCAAGGAAGCCGAGCCCATCGTCCAGAAGCTCCTCAAGGATTTCCCCCAGGCACACTACGTCTTCGAGAGCTTCCCCCTCGTCAACATTCACCCCAGTGCCTTCAAAGCCGCGGCCTTCGGAGCCTGCGTTGCGCAGCAGGGCGGCGCCGACGCGTTCTTCAAGTACGCGGACTCGGTCTTCGCCGGCCAGGAAGCGCTTGCCGGTCAGGGCGCAGATCAGGCGCTCCGCAACGCTGTCACGGCGGCCGGGCTCGATCCGGACAAGATCGCTGCCTGCTCCGACAACGACGCCGCGAAAAACTCTGTTCACGCGTCGATGCAGCTCGGACAGGATCTCAATGTCGATCAAACGCCCTGGCTCTTCGTCGACGGACGCGGCCTGCCGATGCTCGAAGTGCCCTACGAGCAGTTGAAGAAGATCATCGACTACCAGTTCGCAATGGATAAATAGCCCAGCCCGAGGAGACTCCGATGGCCATCGAATTCGCTCTCGATCCGGCGCGCACCGCCGTACTCAGCATGGATATGCAAAACGGCATCGTCGGCATGTATGCCGGCAGTGCCCCCGAGATGCTGGCTCGCTGCGCTGACGTGCTCAAGGCCGCCCGCAGCCGCAAGGCGCAGGTCATCCACATCCGCGTCGGTTTTCGCCCCGGCCTTCCCGAGGTGAGCGAGCGCAATATGCTCTTTGGAGCCATCAGGTCCTCTGACCGCCATCAGCAGCTCTTCCACGGCACCGGCGGCGACATCCATCCCGCGCTCGGCCCCGAGGAATCCGACATCGTGGTCACCAAACATCGCGTCAGCGCCTTCGCCGGTACCGATCTCGCCATGATCCTGCGTGCGCAGGAAATCGACACCCTGGTCCTCTTCGGCATCGCCACCAGCGGTGTCGTCCTCTCTACGCTCCTCGAAGCCAGCGACGCTGACTACCGTCTGATCGTGGTAAGAGACTGCTGCCTCGACATGGATGCCGACCTGCACGCCTGCCTCATCGACAAGGTCTTTTCCCGGCGGGCGTCCGTCGTGTCCGCTGCGGAGTTTGTGTCGAGCATTGCCGGCTAGGGCCGGAGCCCTCCACTATTCCACCTGCGTGTGCTCCAGGAAAAAATCGAAGTCATTGTCCGCGCTCTGCTCAATGGTAGAAGCGGTATCGAGGGCTATCACGTAATAGAGCGTACCGGGGATGCGTTCGAGCATTCGATTGGGTCGGATGACCTGCGTGCCCTGGCCTTGCGCCGGCGGATCCTGCGGAGATTCGAAAAGGAGCCCGGGATTCGGCGGCTCGTCGCGTTCGAAGACCACAATGCGTGGATGTCCGTCGCCGTCTTTGGTGTAAATGCCTGGCTGCACGCCCTGCATGGCAAGACAGTGCGATGCCGGACAGTGGGCCGGTGTCATCGGACTGAATGTGCCCAGCTTCGTGAACTTCTGCGCGAAGTCAGCCAGGGTTTCTGAACCTTCCGGGCGTTGCGCGATGAGCAGAATCTCCGGATGCAGAGGGCCTCGTGGGGCCTTGTACGGCCCGGTCGAAAAGACTGCGACGCAGGAGCCCTTCTGCAATTCCAGACGGTCTGGCGTCCAGGTCGACCTCGCGCGGAACCGCACGCCGCAGGCGGTCGAGGTCACCGCGACATCGTCGCCATCGCGATCGCCGGTCCACGAAGACGCAGTGTCATAGTCTCTCGTCAGATCGACCGCCGTCATGCGATCGTGGCCAAGACTCTCGTAGAACTTGTCGTCGTCCGTTGATGGAGCCAGCTGTGACAGGTACCCGGCCGCGCGCAGCAGATGCGCCGGCATGTTTGTGACGGCGGCACAGTGCTCGTAGTTGCGCCAGAATGCCGCCGGCAGGTCGCGCCATGCGTGGGACCCTTCGATCGAAAGAAATTCTTTTGCGCCTACGGACGGTTTGATCGTCTGGCACATGAAGTCGGCATGGAACCACGACACGCGGAAGTCATTGGGGTCGAGTTTGCCCGCCGCTGCCAGATCCTGGGGAGCCGATTCGTCGGTGTGTTCCACATCGACGTTGTAGCCATAGTGGGCGACCAACCCGGCCACCAGCAGCAACTCCTCGTTCGTGGGATTATCTTTGACGGCTGCCTGAAGCGCGGTAATGTCCTTCCTGAGATGCTCAGCAACGTCCTTTTTCGGAACGGGGAAGATCCACTTGTTGCTCCAGCGATCGGAATACGGCTCCATCGCGGCGGCATCGTCCAGTGCCGCCAGAACGGGAGGGGTTTGCGGCAGCCGATCGCGGTGAACGGCGGCCACGTCGGCCAGAGCCGGAACTCCAGCCACGGCGAGCAGAGGCAGGGCCGAAAGGCAAGCGCGCATGCGCACAATCAACGATCCCCGGAAGAGCGGCACCAGTGTAACAAAGGGCCCAGATCGGCTCGGTTCAGGCGGGGGTGGGGGTTAAAAGGGCCAATCGAGGGGGAGACCATTCAAACCTCATCCTCCTGATTACAAATTGGTTAAGACGTGCCTCGGTTCAACGGGCGCCTCACTTTTCTCTTGATTTTCATAGAAAAATTCCCTAGAATCATAAAGGTTTGTGACCACCGGAGCTTCCTGTTGTGCTGACTCCGGACTTTCGCAAGTCACTTTCACTGCAGGGGATAAATCGTACATGGCAAAGCGTCGTGGCAATCCAAACTGGGGCAAGCCCGAGCCCATCGGCCCGGTCGTGCCGACCGTCACTTCCTTCGAGCAGGTGGTCAAGGAATTCAAGCTGACCCCGGACCAGTACGTCCGCTCCACCCGCCTCCGCGAGTGGGCTCGCCGGAACCGTAACTCGAAGTACATCCCGGAGTCGCTGCTTGAGGCGTGGGGATTCGAAATCGAGTCTACCCTCTAGATCCAGTGCCAGTTCGCAGTCACGGCGCCGCCTTCGGGCGGCGTCGCTGTTTTCGCGCGCAAGTCGCAGCGCTCACGGCAGGCTCAGCCCCAGGCTCTTACCGTGAGACCGCATCGCGGGGATCCCGATCGACTTGCCCGGAGGCGGAACCGGTCCAGGCTCGGGTTTCGGCTGCGGAGCCACGCAACCCTGTCCTGTAAGCATCTGCGCAGAAGCCGCGCCAGGGCGAACCTGCAAGCACGACGCCTGACCCAGCGGACTATTGACGAGCAGCGTCGCGTAGCCAAACACTGCGCAGCCGTCCCATCCCGAGGGGAAATTCTCAACATAAACCTCGAGGGCGGCCGGTGCGGTCACCTGTGCCGCAGTCATGCTCACCTGCAGTTCCGTCGAACTGATGTACGTCACCGTCGGATAGCTCCCATTGATCACGACCAGCGACTGTGGCGTGAAACCCGTTCCGTAAAGGGTCAGCGTGAACGCTCCGCTTCCTGCGTTCACAGTGCCGGGACTCACGCTGGCGAGCGTCAGCGGGGTGTCCGTCGTGTTGAAGTTCGCAAAAACCAGGGTCTCGTCATTGGACGCCAGGCTCGCCGGATTCGTGGTTCCCGTCAGATCGTAGGTCCAGCCCGCGAATGTCCATCCTGTGTCGGGTGTTGCCGAGAACTGCAGGCTCTGCCCCGACGGATAAAAGCCATCGCCCGTCGGCGAAGAAGGACTAACGCTGGCCGAGCCTCCACAGGGCGGATATCCAAAATTCGTCGCTGGCGCGAACTCCGGCGTGAGCGTAGCGACGTAGCTGGCGCTCGCCCCGGGGACCTCGATGGTGTGGCTCTGCGCTCCTCCGTCACTCCAACTTTGGAACCCGTAGCGGCTGTCGTAGCTGTAGGGGTACTCGTCCGTGTCGACATCGATGGTATGGGTCGTGCCGAGCGACCAGTCGTCTCCAGAATAGTCGTCGTAGTAGGAAGAGAAGTTTTTCGGCGTGTTCCAGAAGTTGCCGTCAACATAGGCGTATAGGTTCGAACTGAAGGCATCCGGGCTCACATCGACCGTAAAGACCGGCATGTTGCTGAACTCGGCTGTCGTGTCGACTGAATTCCCGGTGTCGGGAACGTAGAAAGTCTTGGGATTCGCTCCCAATCCGCCCGGCAGCCAGTACGGCGCATTGTTGAACTCATAGAAGCTCCATCCCGGTTGCCCTGTCGCCGCCAGCGTTGCCTGTTGCCTGGCCACCAGAAATACCGGAGGATACGTGGGCGCTGGGAGTCCAAAGGTTGGAGCCCCGCCGGCGATACGGTTGGGCAGTCTGGCGCTCGCCACTTCGGGAGAAGTCGAGCCAGTGTAGCTCTGCGGAAGCGGTGAAATGGACACCAGACCGGTGCCGATCGGATACTGCGTCGCCGTGTACGGAACCAGCTGGATGAAGTTCGCAGAGTAGGTAGCGATCTGCGGCGACGCGGCCGGAAATGCCGGGCTGCCGTCTCCCGGGGTCACGACGATGGTGTGGGACTGCGCCGTGCTGTCGTTCCACCGCCCGTAGGTGTAGTAGAACGTTGCGGGTGTCGTGCTGTTCGCAATCTCCCCCGTCAGCGTTTGCACGCCGGGGTTGACGCTCAGCGTGTGCGTCGATTCCAGCGCCCAGAAATATGTCTGCGGCGTCGTCACTGTCTTTCCATCCACGACCACTTCCAGACCAATCGGATTCGAAGTGACCGTCACCGTCCTCGGCGCCGCTCCATACAGCCGTTCAATCGCTTCCTTGTCCGCCGCCGAGTAGTCGGCAGCCTGTCCTCCCGGTACGCCGTCCGTTCCCTCGAGCGGAATCCCGGGCGGGATGCTCTCGATGACAGGGCCGCCGTTGCGCGACATGGACCACGCCGGATATTCCATGACCGACGCATAGTCGTAGGGCGTGAGGATCTCCTCGTTGTCGTTTCTGATCTCGAAATTCGACCACGAGCCCTTGATGACGTTGTCGTAGTTCACCGTCACGTAGCTGTTACGATCTGGCCGTGACTGCTCATGCCACAAGCCGATCACGTGGCCCATCTCATGCAACAGCGTCGTCACCGTGCAGCTGGCGGAGCCGCCCATCGGCTGCCCCTGCATCGCCGCATAGCCCTCGTTGGCTTCACATTCGCCGCTCGTGTCGCCGCTATCCAGGTTGATGTCGACATAATCGGGGCTGTCTGCGTCAACCGATTCGAGCTGCACCCACTGGATAATGTTCGGAAAATCCGCGTTGAACGTACTGATCGCCGTAGTCAGGTTGGCCACATCGCCCGAAGCCGGCTCAAGATAGTAGTAGACCGTCGCCGCGCCGCCGCTGCTCGGCCATGTGCTCCCCGGCCACGCGACGCCCACCGACGCGGGATGGACGCTGGTTCGCGGAAAAGCCTCCGGAGCAGGAGCATGGCGCGCAGGCCGCTGAGCATTGAGACTGAGGATGCAGCCAAGGAGACAGAACAGCACAGTACCGCCACGAATGGTCTGGGACATAAGCGACTGGCAACCACCGAGATTAGCAAAGTAGCCGGAGTCGTAGTGGAGCGTCAAGAAACTTTGCGTCAATTTTCCGTCTGGTCCGGCCGTTGCCAATTGCGGCCCGCACAAACCCGTGAGAAAGTCCAGACATGGCCGCCCGCTCGCCCCTGAGCACGCTCCTTTCCCAGGCCCTCGTCGCCTTCACGATCGAGTTCGACAACGAGGCCGAGCGCCGCCTCCCGCATCGCACCACCGGCTTCGGCGCCACACCCGATGCGCCGCACGCTCCGTGGCTCGTCTCCATGGCCATGTATTTCAACTGCCTGCGCCACGTGCCCGAGCAGGGAATCGCGCTCAAAGAAATGCGCCGCCTCGCTCGCACCGAAACCAATCTCAACGGCATGCAGCGCTGGGGGTACATCTACCTCGCGCCCGATCCCGCTGACTCCCGCCCGAAGCCCCCGCGAGCCGACTGGCTCGTCCACGCGCGACCCGGCGGGCGCAAAGTTCGTGCCGTCTTCGAGCCGTTGCTGCCCGAAATCGAAGCGCGCTGGGTCGAGCGTTTCGGCGCAGCGCAGCTCCGGCAACTGCGCTCAGCGCTCGCGCAGCTCGCCGCCGATCTCGATCCCGGACTGCCCGACTGTATGCCCATCGTCGGCTACGGCCTCTTCAGCAGCGATCCAAATCCGCAAGGCGGAAAGAAGAAAAGGACCGACATCCCTCCGCTCGAGGAATCTCCCGACGCCATCGCGGCGCTCCCCTTGCCCGTGTTGCTCGCGCGCGTGCTGGTCGCAATGGCCCGCGAATTCGAGAGTGGCTCCGCGGTTTCACTGGCCATGAGCGCCAATGTCCTTCGCGTGCTCGATGAGCGCCCCACCCCGCTCCGCGATTTGCCCGACCGAACCGGCATCTCAAAGGAATACGTCGCCGTCTCCACCGGCTGGCTGGCGCGTCACAAATTCGCAGTCCTCGCCACGGCGCCCGCGCCCGATCGCGGCAAGCAAATCCGCCTCAGCGAAAAAGGCCTCCTTGCGCAGGAAGAATCCGGAAAGAAATTGCGCGCCATCGAAAAACGCTGGTCCACACAGTTCGGCGCAGGCGAACTCACCGCGCTTCGCGCCCGCCTCGAGCCGATTGTCGGCGACGGCACAGCAGGGAAGTCCCCGCTCTTCGCTGGCCTCACGCCGCATCCTGACGGATGGCGCGCCAAAATCCCGCAGCCTGCTCTGCTGCCGCACTTTCCCATGGTCACCCACCGCGGCGGCTATCCCGACGGAAGCTGAGGCGCACGCGTTGTAGCCCTTAGTTGCGAGAGCGATTCGATCGTCGCCGCGCTGCTGGCGCCCTTCGGTTCGCACCCGCCCGAAAGATAGTTCGCCACCGCAGCTTCGACTGTCCTGAAGATAGCCGGCTAAACTTCCTAGTCCGTCCTGAAGATAATGGTCCCTGCCTCA
>Ga0335075_10011052_pt1 | contig 13661 bp, 14 predicted proteins | sample Lox_Sample_24_FD_206723 | JGI IMG/M metagenome (GOLD analysis project Ga0335075, IMG submission 206723) | Soil microbial communities from Loxahatchee National Wildlife Refuge, Florida, United States - Lox_Sample_2.4 | ecosystem: Environmental > Terrestrial > Soil > Wetlands | place: USA...
GCTTGACGTGCCAGCCGAGAGGATCGACACCCTGCTCGTGCCCATGCAGGCGTCCTGGCTGAAGACCGCAGAATCGATCGCCTTCCTTGAGTCAGTACAGCCTCGGCGAGCGTTTGGCATTCACGATGGGCAGATCAATGAGCGCGCGATCGGCAGCATCAACCGCTGGCTCGGTCAGCGCATCGAATACGAGTGGATGGCCCCCGGTACCAACGCCGAATTGAGTTAAAGGACCCAGCAAGTGGCGACTCAGCCGCTGACCAGCAGGACGGACTGGACGGGTCAAGCAGAGTAGCCCGCCCGATTTAGTCTCTACTCGCCTGGAGACGAGGAGGTCGCCGGTCCAAGTACGGCCGCCCCGACCTAGGTCAGAGGGCTGTTTCTCGTCATCAGGAGAGGTCGCCGAGGAGTGCGGTGATGAACGCGACGGTTTCTTGCGGCGCGAGTGCGGCAGCCTGAAGGCGGGTGAAGAGAGCGTTGTAGTGAGCGACTTCGGTCGTGTCTTCGACCCACAGCAGGCCGGTGGGGTAGGCGATGCAGACAATGTCGGGGTCTGCGGGGTCGGGGAAGCTGAGGCTGGTGAAGGAGGTGTCCTGGGTCATGTGCAGACCGCTGTTGTAGGTCAGGACCTGGAGGGTTGTGGCCGGCTGGGCTGCAAGGTTGATGAGGTGGGCGAGCTGGCCGCGGAGTGCGTCTCGGGTGTCAGGCTGGTAGCGGACCGCAGCTTCGCTGAGGACTGCGTGGAGCGCTGGCGGTCTGAGGGTGGCCTGCCGCTGCCGCTCGGTGATGAGGGTTACGGACTGGTCGATGCCGGGGTGGATGGCTCCGGGGCGTGCGGCGCTGAAGAAGCTGCGCGCGTAGTCGGGGGTTTGCAGGAGGGTGGGCACGCGGCTGGTTCGGTACAGCCGGATATGGCTGGCTGCGTGCTCGAGGCCGAGGTACGTGGCGAGGTGCGGCTGGACGCTGCTGTGGGCCTGCCACCAACCTTTCTGCCGGGCTTCGCGGGCGAGCTCGATGAGGCTTTCGCGCTGGTCTTCGGGAACGCCGTAGATGCGGAGGAGGTCACGGACGTCGCGGGGGGAGACACCGACCTGCCCGGACTCGATGCGGCTGATTTTCGACGCGGAGCATTCCAGCCGCGCTGCGGCTTCCTCGCAGGTGAGGCGGGCTGCCTCACGAAGTCGTTTTAGCTCCGCGGCGAGCCGCCTGCGCCGGACGACCATGGTGATCAACTTAACGTAACCGGCCGGTTACCTCGAACTGCGCCACGCTCCGGCGCCCTGCGGGACTCGGTCTCCAGCGCAACTCGGATGCACCGTTGCGCCGTTCCTAATCACGCGCGCTGAGCACGCAGAACTCGTTCCCCTCCGGGTCCGCCATCATTACCCAGCTGACCTGGCCCGGATCCTGACCGACGTCAACGCGCCTGGCCCCGAGTGCCTCCAGACGGCGTACCTCAGCCTCCTGACCCGTGTCCGGCGACGGTGCCAGATCGATGTGCAGCCGGTTCTTCACCGCCTTACCCTCCGGCACCGGCACGAAGATAAGCCCCGGTCCGCGTTCCGGCCGGGGGATGTCACGAGAAGGGCCGAGCACGTGCGGCGGCACCACCACGACCTCGTTGGGGGCCTCGTGAATGACCCGCCAGTCGAGTGCCGTCGCCCACCATCGGCTCTGGGCCGCAACGTCACGGCAGTCGACCACGACGGAGTACCAGCGGATGCTCATGGCCCGAACGTAGCCGGTCAGCGGGTCAGGTGATCTGGCAGCGCACGATCCGCGGACGCGCGAAATCACTGTTGTCGATGATGACGTCGGCCACGGCCTGCGGTCGCACTTCCGCGACGTAGATCTCCACAGCCGCGTGGTAGCGGTCGCGGTGCACGCGGGCGGCTTCCCCGGCTCCCTCGGCCTCCGCGTCGCGGGCGATGCCGCGGCGCAGTGCGGTCTCCGGGTCTACGTCGAGCCAGACGCGATAGTCCCAGCAGTCGTTGTATTCCGGCCTGAAGGCAAACAGCGAATCCACCACCAGGACCGAGTCCCCCGGAGCTCTGATCAGCTTGTCCCGGTGATCCTCGCCGGTCAGCGGGTCGTGCCCGCAGAGCGCTACCAGCCCGGGCCCGGACTGGCCGGCTGGTTCAAGCAGCAACTCCCGCGCCGACCGGAAGTCATAGGCATTGCGGTAGTAACCCTCGCCGCTGAGACGGTCGTACCCATGCTCGCGGGCGTGCCGCCAGGGGTGCTTGAAGTCATCCAGGCAGGCCCGCAATGTCGGGCGGCCGAGCAGGCGTAGTGCCGCCGCCAGTTCGTGGCCAAAGCCTGTCTTGCCTGCCCCGGTCAGGCCGTCGATGGCAACTCGCAGCCGCCCCGGACTTAGCCGGGCGACCTGGCCGGCGACGACGCCGATCACAGCGGTCCGCGCAGCGGAAGCCGGCGCTGGCACCGGCTGGCGCCACGTTGATACCGATTCGTAGGCGCTCACGCAGGTCACGGTACCGTGACACGTGCGCACACCGATGATCACGAGCAGCAGGCGTCAGGCAACTGCAGCGGCTGGCGGCGGACCTGCATGCCGACGGGCTCTTTCTGGACTTCATCCGCTTCCCCGGCTTCTGGGAGACGCGGACGCCTGGCCCCGAGGGCGCAGCGATCCGCGAGTACTGCTTCTGCCGCGGTGCCGCCAGCGTTTCGGCAGCGAAACGGTGGTAACGCTTCCGGACCACCCGGCCAGGGCGGCTGCGTTGGCGCAGTCGCTGCTTCTCCCGCCGACGGGATCATGACCTACCACTGGTCTGACCTCCTGGCCGAGGACGCCAGCAGGGGCGGTCAGTACTCAGCAGCGCTGCGCGAGTTCGCAAGCCGGCCATGACCGGCGGCCCATCCGGCCGGCATCAGTTTTGCGCAGTTCGGTGCATGACGACCTGCCCGGTTGCCTCGAAGGCGCAGGCCGCGTAGTAGCCGGCCAGACCATCCGAGCAGAACAGCGTGACAACCGGTATCGGTCCGAGATCGGCGATGAGGCGGTCAAGCAATGCCTGCCCGATCCGCATGCCACGCTGGCTAGGCGCGACGATGACGTCTTCGACGTACGCGCGGAGCACGCAGCACCAGGTCGACCTGCTCTGGCGTGCGCTCGGGCCACCACTGCGCAGCACGGTAAAGCGCGAGCACCTGCTCTGCGGGGATAGCCCGCTCGGTATGCGAGAGGATCAGAACCGCGTCAGCGTCTTCCACGTGAACAGATTCTGGCAGCCTGACGGCGGTCCGCCGCAACTCGTTCTGGCGCTGCGGGTAACAAGGGGTGAGCGACTCGCACGCCAGAGAGAGGCAGCCCATGCAGGGATATGAGCCGTGCTGACCGGGCAGGTGGCTGCAAGCGATCAGGCCGGCCCTGGCATGGCCGGCGACGATACGAAACGAGCCGGTCCTGCCGGCGGCGGCTCGCTCCCGACGGACGCATGCGTCATCAGGGCCTCGATCCGGGAGCCGAGCCGGTTCGGCGAAATCTTCGACCGCTACGCCGACGACATCCTGCGCTACGTCGGTGCCAGGCTTGGCAGGGACCTAGCCGACGATGTGACAGCCGAGACATTCCTGGCGGCCTTCCGGGGCCGCGGCACTTATGACCTCTCCCGGTCGAACGCACGCCCGTGGCTGTATGGCATCGCGGTCCGCCAGATCGGCAAGCACGCCCGAGCGGAGCGTCGTTATCGGCAGGCCCTCGGCCGCGTCCAGGCTGAGCTCATCGCGAGTGATTTCGGTGATCGGGTGGCTGACCAGGTCACCGCAGAGCAGCTGCGACCCCGGTTGTCAGCGGTGCTGTCGAAACTGTCGCGGCACGACCGCGAACTGCTCTTGCTCGTCGCCTGGACTGACCTGACGTACGAGGAGTCAGCTCAGGCGCTCGGCGTGTCCATTAGCGCGGTCAGATCGCGCCTGCACCGGATCCGGGTGCGGACCCGCCAGGCGCTCGGCGACACCAACCCCGCGCTCGCCGGCGACGAGATCGCTATCACCCCACAGCAGAACGAGGAGACCTGCCATGGATGAGATCAAGCTGTACGTGCAACTCCAGCAGCCGCCACCGCTGGATGCTCCCAGACTGCGGGAAGCCGCCCGCGCCCGGCTGACTGCGGCGACAAGCGCTCCGCCAGCGCATCCAGCAAGGCGGCGCGGAACTGTGCTGGCCGTGACCGCCGCGGCGGCCGTGGCCGCCGCCGGGACCAGCTACGGCCTGACCGCCGCCCACGGCACGGCGACTCCCCGGCTGAGCACGACGACCGGACGCGGCACGACCATCGGGCTGACCGCGGTGCAGGGCTGCCCTGGGGAGTACGTCACCGCCGGAACGCTCAAGCAGGTCAGCGGCACGCAGCTGAGCGTCCAGCCGCTGAGTGCCCGGCCTGCGACTGACGCCGGTCAGGTTAACGGGGCATGGCGATCTCAGCCGGTAACCGTGGCCACGAAGGCCTCGACAGTGACCAGGATCCCGGCCAGCGGAACAGTCGGCAACATCACCAACGGCGCACGGGTGAGCGTGCAGGGAACCTGGTCCGGCCGCAACCTCGCTGCCACCCAGGTGGAGATCGAGGCCGGCCTGCCCCCGATGCGCTCTTTCGGACCGCGCTTGCCCCGCCATCCAGGCAGTATCCGCAAGCCCTCGCCCCCTCCGGGGTTGCCGAGATTTGGCCCGCCCTTCGCCATCGGGACGGTCGAGGACGCGCATGACGGCGACTTCACCGTGGTAACGCAGAACCCGCTGTCCGGAGTCCGGCACATCCGGGTGATCACGTCGAGCTCAACTGACGTCGAGACGAACGTCAGTGCGAGCTTGAGCCAGCTGACCCTCGGCGCCAACGTCCTGGCGGTCGGATCGATCGGCCATAACGGGGTCATGACAGCGAGCGCCGTTACCGAGCAGCCATCAGGCACGCTGATCCTGCTCCCTGGCAAGCCGGTGAAGGTCCGCTCGTCCGACTGCTCAGCGGCTGCGATCACCACCGCCGTGATTCTGTCGACTGGCTGACCAGCATCCGACTAGCTGCAGCAGCGGCACCACGCGAATTCGGCGGAGTGCCGTGAAAGCGGCCTTTGCATCCTTCCTGACGCTCCACGTCAGAGGCGGTGCCCGACCCGGAATCCGCCAGGCAGCCGGATGCTGGCATACGGGCCGCGGCCCAGGCTCCAGTACAGGTTCGGCGCCATGCCGTGGGCCCGGCGGTACCGATGGTGCGTATGACCGGCGCCCAGGTGGAACGCAGCGTAGACAATCGCGGCAACGACAACGACAGTCAGAATCAAGGGTTGTCCTCCCCGGTGGATATGCGTGCTCCGCGAGGATAGCCGGAACCGCTCACACCCGGCACCCAGGTAACTCCCACGAGCGCCCTGCCGCTCTGGTCTACCGTTGCTGGCGTGACGGACTACCTGCGGATCGCCACTGAGGAGGCGTTCGCCCCGCCCGAGCTGATCTCAGCCTGGCGCACCATTCTGACGGACGGCAGCAGCGACGATCCGGGCTTTCGCAGCCTCGTGGGCTACTACACCGTGGGCACAAGCGAGCGCGCCAGGCCGCTCGTCGAGCGGCTGCTTGACCTGGGCGAGCTGCGGCTCTCGGACATGGACGCGGCGGGCATCGACCGCCAGATCCTGTCGCTGACCGCACCAGGCACTCAGGTGCTCCGCAGAGCCGACGGTGTCGCCATGGCGGTGTTCGCTAACGACTACCTTGCAGAGGCATGCCGAAACCACCCGGACAGGTTCAGCGGGCTGACCGCGATCGCGCCCCAGGACCCGGCGGCGGCCGCCCGGGAGATCCAGCGGGGTCACGATCAGCTCGGCCTGAAGGGCGTCATCATCAACTCGCACACTGGCGGCGAGTATCTGGATGACCCCAAGTTCTGGCCGATCTTCGAGGCAGCCGAGGCACTCGGCACGCCCGTCTACCTGCACCCCTCCTTTCCGCCGCGCGGCATGATCGGGCCGCTGCTTGAAGCTGGCCTGGACGGGCCGGTGTACGGATTCGCGGTCGAGACCGGCATGCACGTGCTGCGGATCATCTTCGCCGGCGTGTTCGACCGGTTCCCGGCGCTCAGGCTCGTCGTCGGGCATCTCGGCGAGGCCCTGCCGTTCTGGCTGTACCGCACCGACCAGATGCATGGCGTCGCGGTGCGATCGGGACGGTACGAGTCGGTGAAGCCGATCGGGCGCAAGCCGAGCGAGTACCTGCGGGAGAACGTGTGGGTGACCACGAGCGGCATGCCCTGGGGCCCGGCGGTCATGTTCTGCCGCGAGGTGCTGGGCGCGGACCGCGTGCTCTACGCGATGGACTACCCGTACCAGAACGACCCTGCCGAGGTCGTCAGCTACGACGAGCTTCCGATCAGCGACGCCGAGAAAGCCGACCTGTTCCAGCACAATGCCGAGCGCGTCTTCGGGCTGTAGCCGCAGGCCCCCGACGTGCCCGCGCAGGTGCTCAGGAGGCCGTGAGCGACTCCAGCGGCGTGTCCGGATCGCGGAGCGCGGCAAGGCTCACCGGCTTCTGCGATCGGACGAGCTGCTGGACCTTGTCATTGACGTCCCAGACGTTGACGTTCATCCCGGCCAGCACCTGCCCGCCAGAGCCGATCCAGAAGGCGATGAACTCGCGCCGGCCGACGTCCCCGCGGAAGACCACCTGGTCGTACCCACCGGGCTCGACATAGCCGGAGTACTCCATGCCGAGGTCGTACTGGTCGCTGTAGAAGTACGGGATGCGGTCGTAGCTGACGTCCTGGCCGAGCATGGTCTTCGCGGCCGTCTGCGGCTGGTTCAGCGCGTTGGCCCAGTGCTCGACCCGGATGTGCTTGCCGTACAGCGGGTGGAACGCAGCGGCAACGTCGCCGGCGGCGAAGATGTCCGGGTCGCTCGACCGCAGCTGAGCATCCGTGCGGACGCCGTTGCCGACATCCAGCCCGGCCGCCTCGGCCAGCCCGGTATTCGGGGTGATCCCGATTCCTACGATGATCGCGTCTGCCCCGATGCGACTGCCGTCCGCCAGCCGCACGCCGTTGGCACGGCCGTCTGAGCCGGTGATCTCCGCGACTTCCGCCCCGAACCGGAGGTCGGCACCGTGGTCGCGGTGCAGGTCCGCGAACACTCTGGCCACCTCCGGCCCGAGCACCCGCAGCAGCGGAAGCTCCGCCGCCTCAACGATCGTGACCTCGTCGCCTGCCAGGCGTGCAGCTGCCGCGCACTCGAGGCCGATCCAGCCCGCGCCGATGACCGCAACCCTCGACGAATCCGAGATGGCGGCCCTGATCCGGTCGCTGTCACCGACGGTACGCAGGTAGTGCACGCCATCCAGCTCAGCACCCGGCACCGGCAGCGGGCGCGGCGAGGAGCCGTTCGTCAGCAGCAGCCTGCTGTAGCTGGCGCGCTCGCCATCCTCCAGCACGACGACATGCTCATCGCGAGCGATCCCGGCCACCCGAAGGCCGAGCCGCAGGGTGATGCCAGCCTCGTCGTACCACTCCCGCGGGTGCACGTAGATCGTCTTCCGCTCCGCCTTGCCCTGCAGGTACTCCTTCGACAAGGGCGGCCGCTCGTAGGGCAGCTCGGTCTCGGCCCCGATCATCGTGACCTGACCATCGCAGCCCTGAGCTCGGAGTGTCTCCGCTGCCTTCGCCCCGGCCAGGCTGGCCCCGACGATCAGGTAGCTCGCATCACTGGGCATAGCGTCCTCCCGCCTTGGCTGCCGTAGGCATCAGTTTGGCACTAGGAGCCGGCCCGGCCGCACTCTCCCGCCCCGCGGCGAGCTCACGCAGGCCCGGCTAGTACACCCGGACCTGATGCGGTGCCCGCCCGGTGACCTGCGCCAGGTACTGGTCGCGACGCAGCGGACTCACGGTGGTCCGCCGCCGGGTCGGCGGTGCACCGCTGACCGGCTGGTACCCGCCGAAGCTCGTCTCGACGACGCCCTCGCCGCCCGACAGGCCGGGCACCTGCCGCTGCAGCTGCTGAACGCGCGCGGCCGGCAGCAGCGTCTCGATCACCGCGAGGTCTCCGCGCACTGCGGGCGTTCCGGCTGCGCCCAGCCGGGCGACCTCCGCAAGTACAGCGCCGGCCGAAGCGGCCGGAACTTCAACGGTCACGCTGGTCATGGGCTCGCAGACGATGGTGCCGCCCTGCTCAAGCGCGGTCATCAGGACCATTGGCGTGAGCTTGCTGAAGTCGGCCGCCGACGTTCGCGGTGTCGGCAGCACGTGCTTGGTCGGGCCGTCGCCGATGTAATAGCCGCACCGGTCCATCGTGACAACGCAGTCGGTGACCTGCCAGCCGCGCAGTCCCTCCTGCAGTGTGCGTCGCACATACCGGGTCATCGCCGCGGCGAAGTCGGCACTGTTCTTGTAGATGTAGAGCGGAAGTTCGCGCGGGTCTACGTCCAGCCGGAACCCAACTCCGGATCCCGCCGCCGCGGGCTCAACCCGCAAGCCGACCGTGGCGGAGAACGGATGCGCGTCGGACTGCAGGACCTCCAGCGAATGGCCGGGCCCGGCCGGGCGCTCGATGTAGATGGTGGTCACCTCGCGGAAGCTGACACTGACTCCGAAGTCGGCCGCCAGAGTCGCCTGGATGACTTCCTTCTGCACTTCTCCGTACAGGGAGACGGAGATCTCGTCGGCGGCATCGTCCTGGTGGACGTTAATCAGCGGATCCTGCTCGGCTAGCTGTCCGAGAGCGACCCTGAGTTTCGACCGGTCGCCAGGCTGCACGGGCACCACCACCGTCTCCAGGGAAGGCGGAGCGAACTGCGCCGGCGCAGCGTCAAGCTGTGCGCCCGCCGGGCCGATCTGATCCCCGATCTGAATCTGGTGCAGTCCCCAGAGCTTTCCGATCTCTCCGGCGGCTACGAGCGCACGCTGGCCGCCGGATCCCGCCGTCTGCGCGGCTCCAGCCAGCTCGCGACCGAAGGCGCTCACTGCGGTGACTTTCCCTGTCTGACCGTCGCCGAAGGCCAGCCGGTCCCTGATGCTGACCGTGCCGGAGAACATCCGGACGTAGGCGACCTTCTCGCCTGACGCGCCGCGCTCGATCTTGAAAACGCGGCCGGATACTGGCCCGTCCCCATCGCGCGCTGCGGCCGGCAGCAGTTCCCGCAGGGCCGCCATCAGGGCGTCCACTCCCGCCCCGGTAATGGCTGAGCCGAAGAACACCGGATTGACCATGCCGCTTCTCGTCTGCGCAGCGAGTTCGGTGCGTACCCGCAGGCCGGTGAGAGCACCGGGCTCACCGACGTAGGCCGCCAGCATCCGGTCGTCCTGTTCGGCGAGCGCCTCGGCGATGCTGGCCAGCGCCTCTCCCTCGGTCGCCTCGTCGACCGCAGGTCCTCCGGCACCGGCGCCGAACGGGAGGAACCGGGCGCTTCTGGTGCCGAGCTCGGTCGCGCGGCCCGTCGGAATAGCGACTACTTCGAGCCGGTCCGAGATCGCCTGGAGAACGCGCGCGATATCAGCGCCGGTCCGGTCGATCTTGTTGACGAACAGCAGCGCCGGGATCCGCAGCCGCTGCAGCGCGCGCATCAGCACGCGGGTCTGGGCCTGAACGCCCTCGACGGCAGAAATCACCAGCACGGCTCCGTCGAGGACGGACAGCACGCGCTCGACCTCCGCGATGAAGTCCGGGTGGCCGGGAGTGTCGATCAGGTTGATGGTGACGTCGCCGACGGCGAACGAGACGACTGCGGACTTGATCGTGATTCCTCGCTGCCGCTCCAGCGCCAGCGAGTCAGTCTGCGTCGTGCCGTCATCGACGCTGCCAACCTCGTCAATGACGCCGGCGGCATACAGCAGCCGCTCGGTGAGTGTGGTCTTGCCGGCGTCTACATGCGCCAGGATCCCCAGGTTGAGCGTTCTCCGCGACATGCGCCATACCCATCTGAATAGGTCATCAAGAGCCTCTCGGTGGACATGGACGCCTCCCGCATCTCCGCTCCTTTCGGGGATCGCTGCTTCCTTGTGCTAGCTGCGCATCCTACGAGCCGTGGTCATGGCCGTTGCAACAGGTTTTCCTGCCAGCGTCTCTCGCGCAACGGCCTTGAGTAGTCAACTTTGAGCAGTCGTGTTTTACTGAGCCAGTGAATCCAACCCGCCTGTTCGTCCTCGGCGCGCTGGCGCGGCACGGACCCATGTATGGCCACCAGCTGCGCCGCGACGCTCGGCTCGACCGGACTCGGATGTGGTCCGATGTCCAGCCCGGCTCGCTGTACAGCGCGCTGCACCGGCTAGCAGCTGAGGGCCTGATCGAGCCGCTTCGCACCGAGCAGCAGGGCCAGCTCCCGGCGCGTACCGTCTACGGGATAACCCCGGAAGGCCGGCGGGAGCTGCGCGCGCTGCGCGCCGAGGCGCTGCAGGAGATCCGGCTCCGGCCGGATCCGGTCGACCTTGCCCTGGCGATGAGCAGCGAGCTGACCGAGGACACGCTGCGCGGCTATCTCGAGGACCGGGTCCGCGTACTCACCGCGCGGGCGAGCCAGCTCGACCACCAGCAGGAGCGGGCCTGGCCGGACCAGACGGCAGCCGACGAACTCGTCCTCGAGCACGCCATGCTCCGCGTCCGTGCGGAGCTCAGCTGGCATCAGCTCGCGCTGGACCGCCTCGGCAAGCTGACCGCTAGCAGCATGCCCGCGGCGGGCAGCGAGCCAGCGACCGCGGCCGCGCGCTCCGCTGGCGACGAGCTGCGGGTGCGGGCGTGATCAGGCCGCTGCGATACCTGGGCGACCCGGTGCTGCGCACCCCGTGCGATCCGGTCAGCCGGTTCGATGGCGCGCTCGCAAGTCTCATCGAGGACCTGCTTGACACGGTTCAGGAGCCAGGCCGGGCCGGCCTGGCAGCTAATCAGATCGGGTCCAGCCTGGCCGCCTTCTCCTACAACGTAGACGGCCAGCTCGGCTACGTGATCAATCCGCGCCTGGTCCAATCAGACGGCGACGCCGAGGGGCAGGAAGGCTGCCTGTCCATCCCCGGCATCAGCGCGCTCCGGCACCGCGCGACGACGGCAACCGTGGCCGGCCTCAACCTGAACCAGGAGCCGGTCGTCGTGTCCGGCACCGGCGAGCTGGCCCGCTGCCTGCAGCACGAGACCGACCACCTGCACGGCCACTTCTTCATCGACGCCCTGCCCGCCGACGAGCGACGGCGCGTCATGCGTGAGCTGAAGCGCCAGCTCGTCCCGCCGAGCGGCTGATGCGGCAGGATCAGATCGTGGAAGTGCGTCCCGCACATCTCGATGATGCCGCAGACATTGCGAAGGTCCACGTCGCCTCCTGGCAGGCCGGTTACCGCGGTCTGGTCCCGCAGGACTACCTCGACAGCCTTGACCTAGGTGCCTGGACGGAACGACGCGTATTGCGCCTTGGCCAGATCGACTGGTCCCGCGGCGCCTGCTACGTAGTGGCCGGCCACAACGACGAACTGGCGGGCTTCACCGACGTCGGCCCGACCCGTGACGACGACAGCGACAGCGCGATCGTCGGCGAGATCCGAGCTATCTACCTAGCCCCCGATGCCTGGGGCAAGGGGCTAGGCCGCGCACTGATGACAGCGGGCCTGGCGCAGCTGGCCAGCTGCGGCTACCGCGAGGCGACGCTCTGGGTCCTGGAGTCGAACGATCGAGCGCGGCGCTTCTATACGGCTTCGGGGTTCGAGCCGGACGGCGCAACGAAACTGGACAACTCGCGCGGATTCCCGTTGCACGAAGTCCGGTACCGACGCCCGCTCGACGAAGAGCTCGCGAACCGTCTGCTGCGAAGTGCAAACCGGCTGCGGCGGACTGGCCGCGGGCGAACTGTCTGCCGCGAAATGGCCGCGAGCGTAGCGTCTGCAGTATGGACCGGGCCTTCACTCTTACCGAGGCGTACGCGCTCATGCCCGAGCTTCTCACCAGAGCCGACCAGCTCATCGAGGCCCGGGCAAGCCTGATCGAGGTCGAGTCCGCCCTCGCCGCAGGCGACAGGTCGCCGCTCGGCGGCCTGCCCGAGGCCAAGGGGTATCAGGCCCAGCTGAGCGAGCTGGTCAGCTGGTTCGCCGGCGAGGGCCTCGACGTTAAGGGCATCGCCCCGCTGCTGATCGACTTCCCGTCCAGCTATGACGACGAGCCAGTGCTGCTGTGCTGGCTGGAGGGCGAGCGGGAGCTTGGCTGGTATCACAAGCTCGCATATGGCTTCGCCGGCCGGCGCCGGATCACCTGGTAGCGCGACAGCCGGAACGACCGTCAGGCGCGGCCGCCGAGCCCGGGCGCGATGAGCTCGGGCGCGATGAGCTCGGCGATCTGCGCGGCGTTGAGCGCCGCACCCTTGCGCAGGTTGTCACCGGCAACGAACATGTCGATCGCCCGCGGGTCGTCCATGCTCTGCCGCACGCGGCCGACCAGAGTAGGGTCCAGGCCCGCGACGTCGGCAGGCGTCGGGTACTCGCCGCGCGCCGGGTCGTCCACGAGCACCACGCCCGGCGACTCGCGCAGGACCTGCTGCGCCTCTTCCCGGCTGACCTCCCGCCCGAACACCGCGTGGACGGCGAGCGAGTGACCGACGACTACCGGCACGCGTACGCAGGTTGAGCTGACGCGCAGCTCCGGCATGCCGAGAATCTTGCGCGTCTCGTTGCGGATCTTCAGCTCCTCCGAGGACCAGCCTTCGTCCCGAAGCGATCCGGCCCAGGGCACCACATTGAGCGCGAGCGGTGCCCCGAACGGCGCGCCGTCGCCGAGCACGGCACGCACGTCACCCAGGTTCTGGCCGAGCGTTCTGTTGCCGGCGACCTTGGCAATCTGGTCATATAGCGAATCGGTGCCTGCCTGGCCGGCTCCGGAGGCCGCCTGGTAAGACGCCGCGACGAGCTCAGTCAGCCCGAAAGCGCGGTGCAGCGCGGCTAGCGCCACGATCAGCGACAGGGTGGTGCAGTTCGGCACCGAGATAATGCCCCGCGGCCGGTCGAAGGCCGCGTCCGGGTTGACCTCCGGCACGACCAGCGGGACCTGCGAGTCCATCCGGAAGGCCCCGGACTTGTCGATCACCACGACGCCGCGATCGGCCGCCACTGGCGCCCACTGTTTCGACACCTCATCAGGAACGTCGAACATGGCCAGATCGACACCGTCGAAAACCTCCGGCGCGAGCGCCTGCACCTCGACCTGACGGCCGCGCACCTCCAGCAGTCTGCCCGCGGACCGCGCCGAGGCGACCAGCCTGACATCGCCCCAGATGTCGGTGCGCTCGGACACGACGCTGCGCATGACGGTGCCCACCGCACCGGTGGCGCCGACAATCGCGAGCACGGGCTGGCCGGCGGCGGGCCTTCCAGATGCGGCCGTCACCGGCCGGTCCCGCCGTAGACGACGGCCTCCTCGGAACCGTCTCCGAGGTCGAATGCCTGATGCGCTGCTGCCACCGCGTTCTCCACGTCGTTCTGGTCCACGACAACCGAGATCCTGATCTCCGAGGTGGAGATCATCTCGATATTGACGCCAGCCTCAGCCAGCGCCCCGAAGAAGGTGGCGCTGACGCCCGGATGCGACCGCATCCCGGCACCGATCACGGAGACCTTGCCGATCCGGTCGTCATACAGCAGCGAGTCGAAGCCCACCTCGTCCTGCAGCTGGCGCAGGCTGGTCATCGCAGCGTGCCC
>Ga0335075_10011055_pt1 | contig 13660 bp, 10 predicted proteins | sample Lox_Sample_24_FD_206723 | JGI IMG/M metagenome (GOLD analysis project Ga0335075, IMG submission 206723) | Soil microbial communities from Loxahatchee National Wildlife Refuge, Florida, United States - Lox_Sample_2.4 | ecosystem: Environmental > Terrestrial > Soil > Wetlands | place: USA...
CGACCAGCAGCCTGCGGGAGGCGCCACCTGGTCGTGTCATGCTCACCTGGTAGTTCTGGCTGCGTGGGTGCTCAAACTATCGCAATCATGCCATGTCGCCTGGCTGCCAGGTAGGGCGAGTATGCGTCGCGCCCTATTCCGATTGATGGTTGTGACCTGCGGATCTGTAGTAAGGCGGGTAACGAGAATCGAACTCGCACTATCAGCTTGGGAAGTCTCAGCCGTGATCCCACCGCTGACCGGCCAAGACGCTGACCAGCGGCACCTTGGGTCGTCTCGCCGCACGTGACCGTCAGCCGCCGCGAGGACGCACCCGATCGGGCGTGGCGGGCACGAGGATGGACGGCCTCCTAACCGAGCCCGCTGCGCACGCGGGTGATAGCGCCACTGAAAGTTCGTTTGATCTCGGGGCTAACCCGCGCCGGTGCTGATGGCACTATGGGGCGTGGAGTTGTCCGTGCGCGGTATGCCTGACGCCGACTTGGTGCGTGCGGCGCTAGCAGGCGCGAAGGAGCCGATCGGCGAGCTGTTTCGGCGTCACTGGGACACTGCTGTCGGCCTCACGTCCCGCGTCCTGGGATCAGCTGACCTTGGCCGGGACGCCGCCCAGGAAGCAGCCGTCGCGGCGATGACAGATCTGGCGCGGTTGCGATCCCCGGATCGCTTCGGCCCCTGGTTTTGCGGCATCGCGCTCAATGTTTCGCGCCGCTGGGTGCGCCAGCTCCGCCACGAGGTCCTGGTCTCCGAGCTGGCGCTGGCGTCGGCAGATCAGGGTCCCGACGTGGCTGCGGAGACGGCCGATGTCGTGGCCAGCGTCCGCGTCGCCATCGCGGGCCTGGCTGACGGCCAGCGCGATGCTGTCTGGCTGTTCTACCTGCAAGGCCTCAGCCATCGTGAAGTAGCCGCGGAGCTTGGCATTTCCGCAGGCGCCGTCAAGGCCCGCCTCCATCAGGCACGAGCCGCGCTCACACCAGCGCTCGCCGCAATGTCCGAGCAGCAGAAGGGAAGGCCAATGGCCGCCACGGAAGAGATCCACTGGTCAGAAGTGACAGTCGCGGAGATCCGCAGGGGCCAGGGCGAGGACACCTGGCAGCGCAAGCATGTCATGATCCTCCAGGAACGTGACGGCGACCGCACTCTGCCCATCTGGATAGGACCAGCCGAAGCGCATGCGATGGCTCTCGTCCTTGAGTCTGTCGAGTCCCCGCGGCCCTTTACGGCCAAGCTGGCAGCCAGCCTTGTGGAAGCGGCGGGTGCGCGCATCAAGGACGTCGGGATTACTCGCCTTATCGATGGCGTGTTCTACGCAACGGTGCGCGTCGACGGCCCTGGCGGTCTCCAGGAAGTCGATGCACGTCCCAGCGATGCCGTGAACCTGGCCCTGGCCGGGAATCGGCCCATTCGAATTGATGCGGCCCTCTTCGAACTTGAACCGCCGGGTAAGTATGCCGAAGAGCTGTCCACATTCCCCGCAGCGACCGCTGAGATGGCCGCAGAAATACGACAACGGCAGCGGGAATGGTCCAAGCCTTAAGTGTGCCGACCGGACTCGGCTGTGGACGGCTGATGGCAGATCGGCTCGCTGTACGGCGGTGCTGCTGTCAGGCGCCGTTCGGTAGCCCCAGCTTGGAAGGTGTACCGCAACGAGGCCGTATGTACGCTGACCTGCGGATAGTGTTAGCCGCTCTGGACTCTGAGATACCGCTGGTGGCCTCGGCTAATGGCACGCTAATGGCACGGTGATCTTGCGATGCCCCGGTCATCACTCACTCTGAATTGTTGGATGCTGGGCTACGACGTCCGCCACCGCTGGACCTGGCTGTGCTTGGCACGTGTCCTGTAGCCCATCCACACTCCAGCGACTACGGGCACGAAGACAAGAAGGCCGACGGTGTCGACGACGAGTAGTTCGCGAGACGGCCAGTTGCGCATGTGAGCGATCTGGCTGAAGACCATGAAGCTGATCATCAGTAGGAGGCTTGATGCGATCCAGCGGAAGCCCGAATAGCCGGGCTTCCGGCCTGAGACGCGATCCCGTACCGGAAGATCGGGCATCTGCTTCGCTTCGCCGAGCAAGAGATCGAGCAGTGGTCCCGGCCCGCTCCGCGCCACCTTGCACGATCGGTAGAGCACGGGCACGTGAGTGTTTCGGCAAAGCCGCGCCGCTCGCATCAGGTCCCGGTGCTTCCCAAGTCGCTGATCGAGCAGGAGGACAGGCATGCCCAGAAACGGGCATCGTGATCTGCCCGCCGGGATCACAGTCAAGGTCCGCATGCAAAACGGCAGGAGCGTGCCGGTCACGACCCCAGACGGCGCTCAGGTCTACCGGGTCCGGCTGTGGGATCCCGTTCTCAAGCGGCAGATCGAGCGCAGGGCTGAGGGTCTCGGCGCGGCCAAGCAGCTGCTCGCGGACTTCAACGAGACCAAACATCGGCCCCGTCGGCGGCAGGCCGAGCATGTCCGTTTCGTCGACGTGGCAGCCCGATACCTGGTCGCCTATAAGACCAAGCGAGACAGCACGCCACGGCCGAAGTCTTCACTGGCCAAAGAGCGGACCTGTCTGAACGTCTACCTCATCCCCGCTCTCGGCGACGCCTGGATCGGGGATCTGGACCTGCCCGAACTGAACGCCACCATCCGTCACCTGACACTGCAAGACGGCACCCCCGCATCCGGCAGCACCAAGAGCACGGTCGCGTCAGTGCTGCGGCGCCTGTTCGCCTGGGCGCGAGAGGAACGGATTATCCCGGTCAACCCGGCGCTAGAACTGCGGACCGGCTGGGGCGGATCGGTACGGCGCAAGGTGATCATCCCCAGCATTCCGCAAGTCTTGCGCCTGGCGGCCGCGCTCGATCATTTCAAGCCCGGTCTCGGAGACGTAGCAATCGTGCTGGCGTTCACCGGCCTGCGGTGGGAGGAAGCGGTCGCTGTGCCGATCGGCTACGTCATCCTCGACAGCCAGAGCATGCTCATCGACCGGACCGCCAGTGAGTCAGGCGGCCGCCGCGACATACGCGAGGACATGAAGACCCGCGCCGCCGTCCGTACTGTGATGATCCCGGACATCGCGATGCCGGCCGTCCGGCGCCTGGCCGACCGCGGCGCTCCAGGGCCGCGAACGCAGCAACGGCCAGCTCTACGAAAGACTGATCAACGGCGACCGGGGCGGCTACCTCGGCTATGCGATGTGGCGCAGGTACCTCAAGCTCGCCCAGGGCTACACCGCCGCGCACCCCGACGGGATCGTCAGCTACACCGCCCACGAGCTACGGCACGTCTGCGCCTCACTGCTGATCGCGTCCGGCGCATCCGATGTGCAGGTCGCACACAAGATGGGGGCATAGCAACGTCGAGACGACCAAGAACATCTACGGCAACTCTCGGGAATTGCATCAGCCGTAAGAGAAACCGCAGGTTAGCAGGTCACAGGATCGCCAGCACAGCGTTCCGACCGCCCTGATGCCAGCTCTGTGACCTGGGAAGACCTGGCGACGATCCCGCCTGATGCATGATCCGCTCATCAGGAGGCTTGCATCTAACGGGAAAGTCAAAAGCGCAGCGACGAGGGGACCAGGCTTCCCGTGGCTCAGGACCGCTGCCCAGGCGGGAGCATTCAGAAGGTTCCAATACCCGACTGTGCCATTACACCTGTTCGCCTGGGACCGCGCCGCCGTCCTCGGCGCGATGAACCAGGCCGTAAGCCGCCTTTATGCCTATGACATGCCTACTGAGGATTCCCAGCAATAGGTGCATAACCGGCGCTTGCCCTGGACACTGTGGGGCCGATGGCCCGCCGTTCCTAGGGTCGCACTGCCTCTGAGCTGGGTGGGCCTGGGAGGACTTGAACCTCCGACCTCTTCCTTATCAGGGAAGCGCTCTAACCGTCTGAGCTACAGGCCCGCGGTGCGTGCGAGCGTCGCTGCGTCTCGCACGCCGGGCTAGGTTACCGCAAGCTGGGACTAGCTGCTCAGTCGGATTCCTTCAGCGTCACCTCAACGCCACCCGTGAGGTTCGAGACCAAGTTGTAGAGGGCCGCGCCGATTGTCGCGAGCGCCGTGAAGAGGATCGCGTTGATGGTGCACACCAGCGCCGTGTACTCCAGAACCCGCGAGGCACTGAACCAGGCCGTGAGGTTACTGCCGGGGTGGGTTTTGTTGTACGTGACCAGGCCCCAGGTCTGCTCGATCTTGGTGAAGACACCGATCTTCGAGAGGGTGAAGTAGATAACCGCGACGGCGATGAACAGGACGACCCAGCCGACCAGGGAGATCAGGAAGCTGAACTTCATGACCGACATTGGTTCGATTCGCTCGATGCTGAGCATCGCCCTGCGGGTCTGCTGGCCAGACTCGGGCGGGCGGGCGCCGCGATACTGCTGCACCGGGATCCGGCCGGCTGCGCCCGCCGGGCGCCGGACGGGCGGAGCTTTCGGCCTGGGCTTCGGCTTCGGCTTGGACAGACCGGAGAACGAGGCGCCGACTTTAGATGCCAGGCCCCGCGCGCTCGTGGCCGCGCCCGCGACGGCCGCCATTGCCGAAGCTGGCGCCGAACCTAGGCCGTCCGACGAACTCCCGCTGGGGAAGAAGGAGGGCGCCGGCTGGGTGTCACTGGGTCCGCGTGACGGGGCGGCCACAGGGGAAGGCGGCGAATAGCCACCGGACGACACCTGCCAGCCCGAGTCAGCTGGCGGAGTCGCCGGACCGCCTGTCGGACGCGATGAGCTGGGTGAGCTAGACGGGGAGCTTGCCGCACTGCCCGAGTCATCCGGAGCAGGGGCGGAGTCGGCGGCCGACGACGATGGCACAGGCTTGCGGGCGCCGTCTGAGCTATCTGCTGGCGTCGTGCCCCCGGAATCAGAACCTTCGCCAGACGCCCAAGATGGCGCCTCCACCCGATTGTCCACCCCGTCCTCCTCCGCGCCGTTCACTGACATGAGGTTATCCCCTGTCAGGCCGGTCTGATCCGCCTGAATCAGAACCTCTCCTACAGCTCCTTATGACGCCGAACCCATCCAGATAGTTGCAATGTGCTGGCACTGCGGGTAAGGCAGCTTTCTTCGCGAAGCTAGGCATCCCCCGGAACTGCCCCGAATTGTTGAGCTACTTTCCGGTACGATACACCGTCCGTCACCCTTGCTACCAGGCAATACGCAGGCTGGGCGGTTCTGGTGCGGAAAAAGCAAAGGTGTCTGCTTACTAAGCGTCAGAGTCCTCTGCCTCGTCGGCATCGGGGTCTGCAATATCGCCAACGGTCACGTCGGCTAGCTCGCTGGAAATGCCGTCGGCCTCCGCGGTGCCCGCGACGGCCGTCTCGACCGCAGTTTCGTCGGCGTTCCTTGCGATTGCGACCAGGCTCTGGCCCTCGCTGAGATTCACCAGGCGCACACCCATGGTCTGCCGGCCGGAGATCTTGATCTCCGCGGCCGACGTCCTGATAACGCCGCCAGCAGAGGTGATCGCGAAGACCTCATCGTCCGGGTGGACCATGAGGGCACCGATCAGCTCGCCCCTCGCCTCGACGATCCGGGCGGTGACGACCCCCAGACCGCCCCGGCCTTGCACCGGGTACTGGTCAGCTGGCGTTCGCTTGGCGTAGCCGCCGCCAGTAGCGACGAGCACGTCAGCTCCCTCGGTCACCACGTACATGCCCAGTAGCTCGTCACCCTCGGTGAACCGCATCCCGATGACGCCCGAGGTCGCCCGGCCCATCGGACGCAATGCCTCATCGGATGCGCGGAACCTGATTGCCTGAGCATGCTTGCTCACCAGCAGCAGATCCTGATCGGCAGAAACCAGCCGAGCGGCAATGACCTCGTCATCCTCGCGGAGATTGATCGCGATGAGCCCCCCGGACCGCGGCGAGTCGAAGTCCGTCAGCCGGGACTTCTTTACCAGCCCCGAGGACGTTGCCAGCACGAGATAAGGCGCCACGTCGTAATCCCGCAGTGCGAGCACTTCGGCGATGTGCTCGTCCGGCTGGAAGGCCAGCAGGTTAGCCACATGCTGGCCGCGTGCGTCGCGCGCCGCCTCGGGCAACTCGTAGGCCTTCGCCCGGTACACCCGGCCCTTGTTCGTGAAGAACAGGATCCAGTGATGGGTGGTCGTGACGAAGAAGTGATCCACGATGTCGTCAGCGCGCAGCTGCGCACCGCGAACGCCCTTCCCGCCTCGCCGCTGCGCCCGGTACAAGTCCGTCTTGGTCCGCTTGGCGTAGCCGCCGTTGGTGATCGTCACCACGACGTCCTCTTCGGCGATCAGGTCCTCCATGGACATGTCGCCGTCGTAGGCGATGATCTCGGTCCGCCGGTCGTCGCCAAACTTCTCGGTGATCTCGGCGAGCTCGGTGCTCACCACGTGCCGTTGCCGGTCCGGCGAGGCCAAGATCCCCTCGTACTCGGCGATCTCCGCCATGATCTGCTCGTACTCGTCGATGAGCGCCTGGCGCTCGAGCGCGGCGAGCCTGCGCAGCTGCATGTCCAGGATCGCGCGAGCCTGGATCTCATCGATCTCTAGCAGGTCCATCAGGCCTTGTTGTGCCGCGGCCGCCGACTCGCTGGCCCTGATCAGCGCGATCACGGCGTCGATCTGGTCGATTGCCCTCAGCAGTGCGCTCAGGATGTGCTCGCGCTCCCGCGCCTTGCGCAGCAGGTACCGAGTGCGCCGGACGATGACCTCGATCTGGTGGGCAACCCAGTGCCTGATCATCTGATCCAGGCGCAGCGTGCGCGGCACGCCGTCGACCAGAGCCACCATGTTCGCGCCGAAGGTGTCCTGCAGCTCGGTGTGCTTGTACAGGTTGTTCAGGACCACCTTGGCTACAGCGTCGCGCTTGAGCAGGACCACGATCCGCCGGCCCACCCGCGCGCTGCTCTCATCCTGGATGTTTGCGATGCCGGGAATCCGGCCGTCGGTCGCCAGCTCGGCGATCTTCTTGATCAGACTCTCTGGATTCACCTGGAAGGGCAGCTCTGTCACGACCAGGCACGTCCGGCCTCTGCTGTCCTCCTCGACCTCCACGACGGCGCGCATGGTGATCGAGCCGCGGCCGGTGCGGTACGCATCCTGGATGCCGCGCCTGCCGACGATCTGGGCCGCGGTCGGGAAGTCCGGGCCCTTGATCCTCTCCAGCAGTGCCTCAAGCAGTTCCTCGTCGGTGGCTTCGGGGTTCTGCAGGTACCACTGCGCGCCATCGGCAACTTCGCGAAGGTTGTGCGGCGGGATCTTGGTGGCCATCGCCACCGCGATCCCTTCCGACCCGTTGACCAGCAGGTTAGGGAAACGCGCTGGTAGCACGACCGGCTCTGCGGAACGCCCGTCATAGTTTGGCCGGAAGTCGACGGTTTCCTTGTCGATGTCCCGCAGCATCTCCATGGCCAGCGGGCTGAGCCGGCACTCGGTGTAGCGCATGGCAGCCGGCGGGTCGTTGCCAGGCGAGCCGAAGTTGCCCTGGCCGTCGACCAGCGGCATCCGCATCGCCCAGTCCTGGGCCATGCGGACCAGGGCGTCGTAGATGGCTGAGTCACCGTGCGGGTGATAGTTGCCCATCACGTCGCCGACCACGCGAGCGCACTTGTTGTAGCCGCGGTCCGGCCGGTACATGCCGTCGTACATCGCGTACAGAATCCGGACGTGTACCGGCTTGAGGCCGTCCCTGACGTCCGGCAGCGCGCGGCCGACGATGACCGACATCGCATAGTCGAGGAAGCTGCGCTGCATCTCGACCTGAATGTCTACGGGCTCGATGCGGCCCTGGCCCTCCGACGGTGCATCCGGTGTGGTGACATCAGGCACTGACTGGCTTCCTTCCCCTCATACTGCTGCGCGCTGGCTGACTGCAGCCAGCGCCGGAGCGCTCGTTCCCCTAGATGTCGAGGAACTTCACGTCCTTCGCGTTGCGCTGGATGAACGAGCGGCGAGCCTCGACGTCCTCGCCCATGAGCACGCTGAACATCTCGTCGGCCTGCGCCGCGTCGTCGACGGTGACCTGCTTCAGCACGCGCCTGGCCGGGTCCATCGTGGTGTCCCACAACTCGGTGGCGTTCATCTCGCCGAGGCCCTTGAACCGCTGGACGCCGTCCTGAGTACGCGGGTCCTTGCGCCCCTCGGCGATGCCGGTCTCGATTACCGCATCCCGCTCCCGATCGGAGTAGGCGTAGCCGGACGGGATGCGGCCGCCCCACTTGATCTTGTAGAGCGGCGGCTGCGCCAGGTAGACGTGGCCGGCCTCGATCAACGGCTTCATGAACCGGAACAGCAGCGTCAGGAGCAATGTCGTGATGTGCTGACCGTCGACGTCGGCATCTGCCATCAGAATGATGTGGTTGTAGCGCAGCTTGGCGATGTCGAACTCTTCGTGGATCCCGGTGCCGAGCGCCGTGATCATCGACTGGACCTCGGTGTTCTTTAGCACCCGGTCGATCCGCGCCTTCTCGACGTTCAGGATCTTGCCCCGGATCGGCAGGATGGCCTGGAACTTCGAGTCACGGCCGCCCTTGGCGGAACCACCGGCCGAGTCGCCTTCCACGACGTAGATCTCGCAGATCGTCGGGTCGCCGGACTGACAGTCGGCCAGTTTGCCTGGCAGCCCGGAACCGTTCATCGCGCCCTTGCGGGTCAGGTCCCTGGCCTGCCGTGCGGCGACCCTGGCACGGGCGGCCGCGATCGCCTTCATGACGATCCCCTTGGCCTCGCCGGGGTTGCGCTCGAACCAGTCCTTGAGCTGATCGTTGCAGATCCGCTGGACGAACGACCTGGCTGCCGTGTTGCCCAGCTTCTGCTTGGTCTGGCCCTCGAACTGCGGCTCGGACAGCTTGACGTGGATGATCGCGGTGAGGCCCTCGCGGATGTCCTCGCCCTGCAGGTTGTCGTCCTTCTCGCGCAGGTAGTTCTGGTCCCTGGCGTACTTGTTGACCACCGACGTCAGTGCCGCCCTGAAGCCCTCTTCGTGGGTGCCGCCCTCAGCGGTGTTGATGGTGTTGGCGAAGGTGTGGACGGACTCGGAGTAGGACTGAGTCCACTGCATGGCGATCTCGGCTGACATCCCGTCGGTCTCGTCGCCGAACTCGATCACCGAGGCGTGCACCGGCTCCTTGGTGGCGTTCAGGTAACGCACGAAGTCAGCCAGGCCGCCGTCGTAGCAATAGCTCACAACGTGCGGCTCGCCGTTAATGTGCTCGGGACGCTCATCGGTCAGGGTGATCGACAGGCCGCGATTGAGGAAGGCCATCTCCTGCAGTCGCCGCGAGAGAGTCTCGAACGACCACTCAGTCGTCTCGAAGATGCCGTCATCGGGCCAGAACGTGATGATTGTTCCGGTCTTGTCCGTGGATTCGCCCCGGAGCAGCGGCGCGGTCGGGACGCTGTACTCGTACGACTGGCGCCAGACGTAGCCGTCCTTCCATACCTCGACCTCGAGCCGAGTGGACAAGGCATTGACGACCGAGACGCCGACGCCATGCAGGCCGCCGGAAACCGCGTACGCCTGGCTGTCGAACTTCCCGCCCGCGTGCAGCGTAGTGAGTACGACTTCCAGCGCCGGCCGCTGCTCGACAGGGTGGATATCGACCGGAATGCCACGGCCGTTGTCCTCGCACCGGACACCACCGTCGGCGAGTAGCGTGACTTCGATCGTGTCGGCGAAGCCTGCGAGCGCCTCGTCCACCGCATTGTCCACGACCTCTTGCACCAACTGGTGCAAACCGCGCTCGCCGGTCGATCCGATATACATTCCCGGCCGCTTACGGACTGCCTCAAGGCCCTCCAGGACCGTAATTGAACGTGCGTCATAGGACAAAGCTGAAGCTCCTCTGAACAGGCAAACACGTAGCGCCGACGCGCTTAACCCCCGGCAGGCGTCAGTCCCTAGTGCGCTTGTTCATTTTACCTGTACAGCGCGTCAGCCTCAGCCGTACGTGTCACGCGGACCGCGGCTGCCGCGGACCCGCCACTGACCAGGCTGTCTGGTGCTCCTTACTGGTCCGGCGACTCGCACCCTGAGCACGGTTCCGTCGCCGAGCTCGGCGTTAAGCCGCTTGATCAGCTGGCCGGATAGCAGGCGGAGCTGGGTCGCCCAGGCAGTCGAGTCTGCCGCAACAGTCAGCTCGCCGTCGGCGAGCTTCTCCGGCGTCGTATGGGCCGCAAGGTCGGGGCCAACCATCTGTGCCCAGCGGCCGAAGACCGAGCCCGTTGCGGCCGCTAGATTCCAGCCTTCGTCGTCCAGGAGGCCGCCGATCGCCGCCGCGAGCGTCTGAGGGTCAGCGACCGGTGGCTGCGCAGCAAAGCCCGGCCTGGGCGCCGGGCCGCGCGGGCGAGCGGAACGCCGCGTGCTGGCGGAGCCGGCTCCCGCATCGGTCCGAGTATGCGAGCCAGTGCCCGGGCCCGTACCAGGAGTCCCTGAGTCAGCGACTGAACCCGGCGAAGCACCTGAGGGCGAGCGGGAAGCATTGCCTGCGACCGAGCCGGGGCCGTTGCGGGAGCCAGCAGCTGCCCCCTTGGCGGCGACCCGCGCAGCAGCCAGGGCAGCCCTGGCCAGGCTGACAGGATCCGTCGCAGCGCTGCCCCCGGCGTCCTGCTCACCCACTGGTGATCTTTCCTTCCGCTACCCCGAATCGGGCGCCGGCCAGGCCGGCTGGCACGTCCTGCGGAACGGCGACCGTGACCAGAACCTGCTCGGCGTCAGCCACAAGCTCGGCGAGTCGCTCGCGCCGCTCGCTGTCGAGCTCTGCGAAGACATCGTCGAGCATCAGCACCGGGTCTTCACCTCCCGCGCGGAGCAGCTGGTACGCGGCAAGCCGCAAAGCGAGGGCCATTGACCACGACTCCCCGTGGCTGGCGTAGCCGCGCGCCGGCAGCCCGCCGATGCTGAGCTCTAGCTCGTCCCGGTGCGGGCCGACCAGGCAGACAGCGCGGTCAAGCTCTGCCCGCCGCCGCAGAGCCAGGGCCTCTCGCAGTATCCCGGCGAGCTTCTCGGCGTCCGGCCCGGCAGGATCGCCAGAACCGGTCGTGCCATCCCGGTTATCCGCATCATCGCCAGCCGGCCCTTCCTCGGCAGCCGCGTCGTTTCCGCCCGATTGCGCGGACATCCGGTATTGCAGGCCGGTGTCTCGCTCGGTACCTGATACCGCGCTGTAGCTGCTCGCCACGAGACTCCTCAGCTGGTCGACAAGCCGCAGCCGGCCCGCTGTCAGCTGTGCGCCAGCAGTCACCAGGTGATCGTCCCAGACCTCGAGCGCCCCGGCCGGTACCGCGCCGCTGGCCCTGGCTGACTTCAGCAGCGCCGTCCGCTGCCGTAGTACGCGCTCATAGTCAGCCCGGACGGCCGCATACCTCGGCCGCAACGCCACCAGCAGGTCATCGAGATAACGCCGGCGCTGATCCGGGTCGCCCTTGACGACGGCGATGTCCTCCGGAGCGAACAGCACGCACCGGAGCACCCCGAGTGCATCTCGCGGCCGCGCGGGAGCCTTGTTCAGCCGGACGCGGTTCGCCCGGCCAGGGTTGATCTCGATCTCCAGCAGGCTGTCACGGCCCGCTGCCGAAATCACCGCGCGGAGGATGGCGCGGTCGGCGCCCTGGCGGATCAGCGGTGCGTCGGTAGCCACCCGGTGACTGCCGAATGTAGCCAGGTAGCCCGCGGCCTCGACCAGGTTTGTCTTGCCCTGACCGTTTGAGCCGACGAATGTGGTGATGCCGGACTCAAGCGCCAGATCCGCCTCGGCGTAACTGCGGAAGTCGGTCAGCGACAGTCGGCGCAGGTGCACGAAGGCCTCAGTTCGTCATGATCGCGAAGACTTACAACAGTGCTGGGGCACGCATAAGTCTTCACGATCACGAAGGCTCCTCACCCGCCGAGCCGGATCGGCATCAGCAAGTACCGGAATTCCGTGTTGCCGTCAGGGCCGGGCTTCCCGGTGAGAAGCGCCGGCTTTCCCGGCTCGGTGAACGAGATGCGCACGGTGTCGGAGTCGATCGCGGTCAGTCCGTCGAGCAGATACTGCGGGTTGAAGGCGATCGACAGGTCATCGCCGGAGAAATCCGCCTCGATGACTTCCTCTGCCTGCGCCTCGTCGCCAGTACCGGCCTCGAGCGTGAGCTGACCCGCGCTGAACGACAGCCGCACTGGTGTGTTGCGCTCGGCCACCAGGGCTACTCGCTTGACCGACTCTGATAGCGAGCTGATTGGCAGCTCGGCTACCGAGTTAGTCGTTTTCGGCAGCAGCGACTGATAGCGCGGAAACTCGCCGCTCAGCAGCCGGGTCGTGGTCCGCCGCCCGGCGCCCTCGAAGCCGATCATGCCGTCGCCCTGACCCGTCTCGCTGCCGGGCAGCGCGAGCGCGATCGAGACCTGTGCGCTGCTAGTCAGCGAGCGGGCCGTATCCGCGAGAGCCTTGGCGGGCACCAGCATCGCCGCGGTGAGGTCGGGCCGCGCCGGGTTCCAGCGCAGTTCGCGGACCGCAAGCCGGTACCGGTCGGTGGACACCAGCGTCAGGGTCTCGCCCTCGATCTCGATCCGGACGCCGGTGAGCGCGGGGAGAGTGTCATCCCGGCCCGCTGCCGTTGCGGACTGGCTGACTGCCGTGGCGAACGCGTCGCTGCCGATCGTGCCCGCTGCCGGCGGCATCTCAGGCAGCGCCGGGTACTCATCCTCCGGCATGGTCAGCAGAGTGAATGTGGCGCTCCCGCAGCTGAGGACAGCACGCCCGTCCTCAGCACTGATGTGCACTGGCTTGGCGGGAAGGCTGCGGCTGATCTCGGCGAGCAGCCGGCCAGACACCAGCGCGCTGCCGGCCTCTTCGGTGCTGACCGGCACGCTCGCCTGGGCGGATACGTCGTAGTCGAAGCTGGAGAGCACGAGTTCCTCGCCCGCCTGCATCCGGATGCCCGCTAGCACGGGGACTGTGGGCCGGGCGGGCAGGGCACGGGCTGTCCAGGCGACTGCCTCTGCGAGCACGTCGCGCTCAAGGACGATCTTCACCTGTCGCCCTCCTTATCTGGTCGGTATCTCATCACGAGCTCGGGGTAGGCGCACCGGAGCAACCGGGGCGGCAGGGCAGCGCTCGCGCACAAGGCGGCCGGCGGGCGCTTACCTATTTTGATGTGGATCTGTCTGTCATTAGAAAACTGGTAGTCGTCATAGGAACGGTGGATCCCGGGGATAACGTCGATCCGCCCAGCTAGACCGCGCCGCGAATGTGCACACCGGCTGTGACTGCCGGTGGTGGACGGACCAGAATGGCTGTGGGTAGCAGGCATGCCCCATGACGTAACCCCGGCGTTACCCTCCGGACGATTGGGGTTTTCCTCCGGCTGTCCCAAGGTGATCCACAGTTTTATCCACAGCCTGTGTGCGTGCATTGTGTGCAGCGCGAAGTTTGCGCAGGAGGGTGGATACGCCGGGTGGAATAGTGCAGGCAGCGGCCTTGACCCGCGATTTATCGCAGGGACTCTCGCACTGAATTGCGCTGCCCTGGCCTGTGTGCGGGCTACCTGGAGCGGGGCTGCCTGCATGCTGCTTCCTGCCGCCATGCTCACCCGGACAGTGCTTGCTGCTTGATCCGGTTCGTGAGCTCAGTCACCTGGTTGTAGATCGCGCGGCGCTCAGCCATCAGGGAGCGGATCTTGCGCTCGGCATGCATCACGGTGGTGTGGTCACGGCCGCCGAA
>Ga0335075_10011056_pt1 | contig 13660 bp, 13 predicted proteins | sample Lox_Sample_24_FD_206723 | JGI IMG/M metagenome (GOLD analysis project Ga0335075, IMG submission 206723) | Soil microbial communities from Loxahatchee National Wildlife Refuge, Florida, United States - Lox_Sample_2.4 | ecosystem: Environmental > Terrestrial > Soil > Wetlands | place: USA...
GTCTTTATCTGGGCCCCGCCAACAAGGTCTGACGCGGCCGTATATATCATTCTTGCCATTCTCGGCGCAGCTTCTTTCTCCCTCGTGCCTGTTGTCTTGGAGTATCTTTGCGAGATAACGCATCCCATATCACCTGAGGTCACGTCTACGATATGCTGGAGTGGCGGTCAGCTCCTTGGAGGTATCTTCATTCAGATCGCCAATGCCTTGACTGACGGTCCCAATGGAGGCGGCGGTGGAGACGTCCCCTATAACATGCAGCGCAACCTATGGTTTCAGGCCGTTTTCGCCCTAATTGTCGTGCCCCTGCCTTTGTCATTGGGGCTGTTTGGCCGTGCCAGACAGGTTAGGTTGCGGAGAGTGGAGGCCGACAAGGCCAGCTCCGCTGCGGGTGTGGATAATGCGGCGAACGACACGGCGGTGGCGCCTTGATTTTGTGTATATGGTTTGCGATCTGTTTGCGTAAATATGAAGCGTTGTATGGATATTATTTGGATATCAATTTTATATACCCATTGAGCCCTGCAAGTCGGTCATTCTCGTTACTTAAAATATCTTCATTCGTCTTATGGCAGAATTGTGAACAATGATCATGTTTAGATATCAGATAAATTAACATGAGGTAATTAAAGTTGTCATTATCTCCAAAGCATTTCATATTCATAATAAATCAAGTCTCCAGATCAACTCAATCCACAGCTTGCTACTGGACTTCGCGTCTGCCTCGAGAATTTCGTATCGCATCATCCATTTCTTCACATCATCTGGTTTCCCACCTTAAACCTTCTCAAATCGGAGAAAGAGCCGATTACTTTTCGGGCCACAGGTATATCCATCCATCTGCTCGATCCCGTCATCATCGACAATATGAGTCGTGAAATTAGTATATATAGCCGCTGTGATAAGCTTCATCTCTATAATGCATGTCAGATGCGATTTCCAATCTGCGCGAGCTCAACTTACCTTGCATAGCGAAATTACTCCCAATACACATCCGGCCACCGCTCGAAAAGGCCCAGAACCATCTGTCTCTCTCTCGGCGCGCTTCGTTGTTTTGGCCCGGGCTGTCGAGCCACCGCTTGTGATCCCATATAGAGGGGCTCGGGTAAACGCTGACATTGCGGTGGAGGCTGTAGGCTGAGGCCCCTACGCGGACACCGCCGGGGATCTCGTACTTTCCAATGGTGCAGGAAGGATAGGGAGTCATGCGGGGTTGGCTGCCGGGGATGGCGGCTTTGATTCGGAGCGTCTCCATCATGACTGCGTGGAGAATGGGGAGACTGTCAAGTTGCTTTGGGCTGGGCATTTGGATGTCATTTACCCAATCGCCGTGGCCCTCTTTGAAAGATTGTTCGGCGGCGGCGGAGGTGAATGATGGTGGGTAGTTCAGTGGATTGTCGAGGGTCAGGAGCTCGGCGCGGAGAGCGTTCTGTAACTCGATGTCTTGGGAGAGGTGCCATGTCAGATAAGTCATGGTGATTCCTGCTGTCTCATGACCTGCGGCAAGCTGGTCAAGCATTTCGGAATAGACAGAGAGCTCAGGTTCTCTTAGGACTGTGTCATTAAGAATAGAATTTGATCCTTTCTGCCGTCGTTCCTTCTCATGGCCTGCCAGTAGAGCGTTCAGGACGACGGCTTCATCAGCCGGGTCTGCTGAGGAACCCGGCTTGGATTTGATGGAGGCAGTTGCAGCTTTGCACATGCTGGCACAGAAAGCTTCGATTTCTTGATTGGCATAATCGACCCATCGAGGAACAAGTCGTACACCGATTGCGTGAGCTATTTTTGTAAGGCGTGGAAGCTCCTGCGGAAAGAAGGTATACTTCTTCCTGCTCTGGTATAGCTCAAGCCAATGTTGGCGATAGCCGACGTTTTGGAGGAAATTGGTAGAGTGGGGAAGTCCGAAGATATAGGCAGTGATGAAATCCATTGTAGCGGCATTCCACAGATCATGAACGTCAATGCCATGTGGGATTTGTGACGGCTTGATAGAAGCAGTGATGGTTGGTAGGAGACGTGAGAACAGGATGGTCCTAGCCTGACTGGCGAGTGCTGCAGAACTTTGGAGAGTTGATTTCGAATAAATGTGAGATATCATGCGCTTCCGGATAGAATGTGGCCGCGAGTGCCACGAGGAAAACATACAGGGAACTCTAATATTGACAGTTAATATAATATGAAGTTGGGGGAAATCGGCTGTCCACGGGCTGTGAAAAATGATCAAAGCATCTTGAAAGTTTGATAAAACTTACGACCAAGTTTGAGATGAAATGACCTAATGCAAATGAAGTAACATACCCATAGTTGTCGAAAATGGAATACCAATCACCCTTTTCGAAGCCACTGCCATAGACGCTTCTAATCCCTCCGTCAACGCAGTTCACACTGATCTCGTTTGGTCCAAGCCTAACAACAGGGCCTTTCTCTAGATGTGCACCATGTGTCTCCCTGTTCTCGCAGTTGGTAAAGCGAATCCATAGAATCCATGCAGAAGAGATAGAAGCACTCCAGTGAGCGTTTGGAACTCTGGCCAACGGAGATATCAATACAGGATATACGAGAAGTTTGTAAACCGCGGCAAGGGTGAGCAACCATGCAAAGACTATCGGCCAGAGGGTTCCATATCCCGTTGACCCTATGGACAAGAACGGTTCAGTATGAACCATTCTTTCTGGACGGCGGCTTAGATTGCTCGCTCGAGTTGATAAATCTAAGTCAATGACCAATGTTGGGATTGAAGAATAAGACCCAGTCAAGGAACCGATAACTGAGTAAGAGTAGGAGGCAAAGAGGTCTGCAGGAGATTCCCTCAGAGCATCCCATACAAGGTTATAGAGCTGATATACTCGTAAGCTTTTGGGGGAAAGACCCGCCGATAACTCGTAACCCAGATACCTTATCTTCTGCAGGGAAGAGGGGGCAATCAGTCCTCATTAAGAATATGCTGTGCACTTCTCATGAGAATACCATGACTGTTGTCACACAAGCTCTGATCAAAATAAGCTTATTATTTTCAATTCCTCAGCAGCGTATATAAGTCGTGGGGAACCTCCTCTCACGCTATTTGGAGGTGTCGCCGTTTTCGGAAGGCCGAAGATGATTACATAAGTTAAACTGCAATATCAATAGAGGTCTTCAGGAGCCAGGATTTAAGTTGGGATTTAGGGAAGAGGTTTAGCGGTGGCGTTTTTAGTTGTCCTGGCATGTTTTACTTTCCTTTCTCGGCTGGCGGGTGATGGACTTAATTAAATGCCACACAGACTTAAGAATCAAATCCCAAAGGTTACGTGAAGAGGTATAGTCGATGCTTCCCAAGTCCAACGAACATCACTTTTACATGAGACAACACCTTTATCACATGATTTCACCGCTAACACCAGAATCAAAGCACACGAGTGACTTGCCTGATTGCTCTAGCTGCATATTTTAATCCAAGGCTCCTGAAGACCTCTAATAGCATCTTTTGTTTCGGTCGAGACTTAACCGGATAATATAGTGAGTGTTCGCCTTTGGCTTTCCCTTGATTGTACTATGATCCGTCGTCTTGCCCATATATGCTTCCAGACTACCGGCATGGCTGCTGCTCATAATTTTGTCCAGTAATCTCATCACCACTTAATCCTCAAAAAAAAAAAAAAAAAACACTCCCAATATCTAGTCGGCAGTGTTCTTCACATCTCGGGCGCTTGTCTCGAGGTGTTATTCCAACCTTGATGACTGTTGCTATAAGGCCTGTATGATATCAGGCAAGATCTATTAGTTAGATTCTACGAATCTAATGTGGAGACTTTACTTTTTCTAGTCTCCACGCTGACAAAACGGTAGCATATACCGTTGAAGAAGCTAGATTTTATAATAGTGACCGCGTGCTAGATAGTATCGCTCGCGATTTGGACATTGCATAATGTCATCTTTATCTTCATTAACATGCTGACGACCTTCTTCAAGCACTCACATATTCTACCCCTCTTCTCATTACCTATGGGAACTATGTCACAATGGGTCTCTCAAGATACCTTCCGCATTCATGAACAGCGCTATACAGTCGGAAATAAGTACTCGCCCCACTTCAGCACTATTGCGGCTGAAATCTGTCTTAAGGTTATTGAGCATCTCCATACTGCAAAGGATCTAGCACATCTTTCGGAAACCTGCACGAGGTTTCGAGACCTCATCGTTATAGATGGTTGGAGGGTATTTGTTCAAGTAAACTTCCCCTCCTTGATCAAAGAACTTCCGCATGGGATCGAGAACACTGCCGCTGAGTGGAAAGACCTGGCTGACAGTCTTACCTCACAATCTCGGGCGTGGGACAAAAGAGCAATTGCCACGACTTCATTGACGGCAGACCCTCGTCAGATTTTCCAAAATGTAAATGCATCTCGAAGCGATTTGCATTTCGAAGACGACAGCTACAAGAAATCCTTGATTTCTTCTCCTCAACAGTGGGATAAATCTTCCAAAAGATTGTCATCATTCCGCATTTCTGAGGCAATATCTGTTGATCAACCTTGGGAAGCTCATCCACCATCATTTCCTCGACGCCAAAGTACCCCCTTTCATCCCACAATAGATACAAGGCTTGAATTTTCTGGCAAGTTGACGTCCAAGAAGCAGACTGTAGCGTGGAGCACAGGTCCCGAAGTTTTCGTTCAAGTCCGCAGAAGCGGCTTATTTCTTCCTGAACCAGAAGATGATCGTTATGCTTGCGATCCGTACTTGGATGACTACTCGAATAGGCTCAATTTGTTCACTATACAACACAGTGAATTCCGCGCCGGAGTTGATGACGTAACATCCATAAACATACTGGACCCATGTACGGATGTCAGAGAGCCTTTACCTAATACTTTAACTGTGGATTTTATTGCTGGAAGAGCAAGCGGCCATCTCCATCGATATAGTGTTTCTAACGCGGAACCTGTTCGAGTGGTAGTAAATACATTTCGTTCTTTCGAGACACAAGGCTCACCTTCCCGTCGTTCTGTTCGTTCAACAGATGTCAACGGCAAAACAGAAGCTTCACTCTTGGTGGCCTGTTCTGACAAGGTGATTTCTTTGTATAAAACTGATGCCGAAACGCACGATGTATGGCCTACTGCCGAGTATGAAATCGAACTTGACCTTCCGCAAGCTCAAGCCTGGACAATAAAGTTTTCCTCTCATGAGAATCTATTGCTTGGTTTGGGGCAGTCTCCGTGGCCTTTGCATTCTTACCAGGCCAGTCCTACTGGTCTTGTGTTAATAGAAAAGCTTGGAGATCAAGGCGATATATCAAATGTACTAGCGCTTGCCTCCCGTAGCGTCTATGCAATCGAGCCACTCTCAGGAGCTTCTCGGGCTGGTGGTAGCAGTAATGAGGATGTCTTTCTCTCAGGCTGTTATGATGGGGTTTGCAGGTAATTCTTCCTTCACTCGCACTGCATGGTTTCTTTGGCGGCTCGATTAACGTGACAAAGGCTTTATGACCGTCGTGCGGGTTGCTCCTCTGTCCAATCATTCTACGACCCTTTTGACACTGAATCTGCGATATACTCTCTAGCCTCGTTCGGCCAGGAACGTTTCCTCGCAGGCTCGGCGAATAGCAGACTCAAGATCTTCGACTTCAGGGGTTCTTCTAAAGTCTATCATTACACAGATGGACTTGAATGCTCCGAATTTTCTCCCAGCCCTATACCCAATTCTAGATTACGAAACAATATTGAAGGAGAAAATCGAGATTGTCACCATGACTTTCGCACAGACATTGTGAGAGCCTGCCGCTTTCACACATTGTCCAGGATGGATATCTATCGCAGAAACACGACCATATTCCTCTATGGCGCGCCTCGCCATCTTGGTCCACGTAACCGCGCCACGTCCCGCCATGAGAATTCTCCTATATTCTCCCTTTCTAGTCCGGATCCAATTTGTCCAGTCGTCTACGCCGGCACGACAGGTAGGGTATACGAGCTTGAAATTTCCGAGATGGATTATGATGGCAATTTACTAGATCCATACTTCGCAGCCCCTCCGGGTGCAGGTCTTGCGAAGCAGGCCCACGAGCTAGCCATGTATGAGATGGACGAGGGTGACTCAGGCTATCACACTCCTCTTCTATGGGTACAGCCTGAAGGACGTCGCATCGGAAACGGGCATCTAACAGGCAAGAGCCGTCTTGATCCCAGATGGCGTTGATGATACGCGTCAAGCTAATTGAAAATGGATCTGATCGACTTCTGAGAACAGAGAGGGAATTCAGACGAGAGATGTAGGATTGGCGAAATGAAAAGAGACTGCCCAAATTTGGAGGGCTGGGTTGCACGTGAGCTATGGTCTCCTAAGAGAATATCATAATTAGGTAACAGCTGGACAATCCACGGGTCAAGCAGCCTCCTGAAGCAAGGCCCTGAGAGGGGTGAGTCTAGAGTATAGAATAACATAAGAGATGCAAGACGCTAATCACCAATCGGAGTACTGCGATCAAAGCCTAGTTCTTATTCTCAAGTATACGTACAAAGCGATTGTAGATATAGATATACGCAATCCCATCCAACATTACATGTCAAACGCCTACATGCTCCTTACATGAGATATCGCTTAAAAGTAAGATACATGCATACAACAACAAACGAGAAAATAAATATCCACATGCACCAATCCCTAGTGCGTAGCACATCACCCCTTCCAAAGCTAGCAGCTCCTATCTCCTAAATGAACTACTGACGTCCGCTCTGGTCCACTCAATCGCCGCGTCACCGTCATAGATATCAGTGCTAACAGTAGCAACTCTCTTCTCCACATTCTCATAATAGTTCTCACATGCGTCCAGGACCTTTGAAACCAAGCCCCTCGACAACCCTGGATCATCAGCATCTCCGAAGTGCTTCTCGACTCGCTTCTTGAGCGTCTCAATCCCGCGTCTGATCTCTTTGGAGTCATAAGATGCAAGGAGGCGCTTGAAAGTCGTCTTGCTATGACTCGCACGCTCTGCGATAGTCGCAGGCGAGGACCCCAGTGGGAGTGAAAGCATCTGACTCTCTATAGATTCGAGGAAGTCGAGAAGTTTGCCCAACGGACGGCGAATAACAGCGCCAAGGTAGAGCGTCAGGTGCTCGTCGAGTTCCCGGGTTGCCTTTTCCTTCCATTCCTCTAGCACCGGGTTCTTCCTTGTATCAACCTCTTCGATGTAGTGATTCATGTTTTCGATCAGGAGGATCTGATAGTTGAGGGCTTCTTTGTCTTCTGGGTCACCCATTGCAGCGCCCGATGTGGTAGCATTAGGATTTTCACGTGCAATTACCTTGAGGCTTTCAAACATTGTCTTATGGATTCGAACGTAAGCGTTATTTACGGTCTCACGGATATCGAGATCTTCCGTTGAAACCAGCATTGTCTCTAGCGCCGTAGAAAAGGACGGGAATATTCGGATGAAAGCTATGACGCCTTTACGTTTGTTTATTTTGACTTTTGTATCTTCGATTGCCCTTATTTGCTCATCGAGGAATTTAGTGAAAAGACCGGTAAGGCGAGAATGCAACTTTTGGAGAGTTCTAGCCAAGAACTCTTGGCTTGTTTCTTCAACTTCAAGAAGCTTGCGCTCGATTATCGCAATGATGCCCACACCCTGCCTGCAGGAACTATTAGCATCTAGCAGACTCCATCACCAAAGGGTTATACATACAATGGGTCTGCTTGAACAGCCCACTCAATCATACTTTGCATTTCAGCTGGGAAGAAAGAATATAGCTCCTCCATTGATTGAACGACTCTTTTCGCCAACTCGCGGTTCGGATCCATAGGCTTCGGTTTTCTGAGATCACCTCCGCATCGAGCTTCAGGCGCCGCAGCAGTGACAGAATCCGGAAAATCTTGCAGTTCCAAAGAAGAAACATGGAAGAACTCCACTATGAAGTTCTGCTCCATTATGATCAGAGGAATCATTTCCTCAACAGCCCCAGCAAAGACCTCATAGGGTTGCAATCGGCCATCCTGGATTTTATCAACATTGGTTCTGCTACTAGTATCGCCTATTGGTGACCGCAAGACCTTTCCCAAAGTCCCGCTGCGCTTAACAGTTAACTTCCGGGCAGTGGTCGATGCCAGTCCTTCCGTCTGCTTCTCAATCTGCGACGTGAACAGGATCTCGCTCTCATCACCTGTTGGCTTTCTTGCATTCTTTTTCCATAATTGAACGGCAGCTCTGAATTCGTCCTGATAAACTGGCTTGCAGATATGTTCGTAGGTCTTGATTATTTCCTCCCATTCCACTCGGTCAATCTCACGCGAGAAGAGCATAAGGGGACTGTACCTCCATAAAGCGCTTCGGGCTAGATCATGGTTCTTGGGTTCAAGCTTGGTTTTTCCTATCCGCCTGGATAGGCTCCCATCATTCTCTCGCTCAAGCGCCCTTTTCGTCTCATCAACCGCCGCGCCAAACTTGACTTGTAGGAAAGGCTTGAGCCGGCGAAGGAACACAATGCTCTCGTTTCTGTAAGTATCTTTCTTCTCCTGAAGAACCCTCATACTGCCGATCTCACTATTACCAATGCCACCAATCTTGGCCGAGCTCACGCTGCCATCTTCACTAGCACGTGGCGTAGATAAGCTAAGCGTAGGGTCGATTGTGACCATCGCCTTGAATAGCAGAACTAAAGAGCTTTCAACTTGCTCAAGCCCTCTGGGCGATTCCAATGATGCTTCACGGAGACTCTGCAGTTGAGATGTCGAAATGGAGATAGTCTCAAGGAGTGATCTTAACTCGGTTTGTAAGAGTTTCTGGTTTGCAGCCTGCACTTGAAGGCCCTGTGACTGGGCTTCAATATAAGCAATGTCTTCACTAAGGGTCTAATAAATGTCAGTAAAATCCTAGAGGATTGGTTTTGCCGTCACTCACACCGAGTTCGACGCTATATAGAGTAAGTAAACCGTCGAGCTCATCGCACTCAGCGATGCAAAGATCTATGCCTTTCTTGATTGCTTCCACCCTCTCATCCTCTACGTCTAGGCGTGTTAGCCAACCTCCTGCTTGAGCACTATTGAGTTCACGGTCGATATCGTCCTTCATCTGATCAATATTTCTGGACCGGATTCCCTCTCCCGCCCATCCAAACTCATCTAGGAGACTTGCAAACTCTGCTCCTTTCCCATCCAACGTGTTCCAATCAACGCCAAGCGAGCTCAGCTGTTTCTGTGTTAATTCTGATGCCGGTTTTTGTCTTCGTGCTTCTCGAGTCTTGACTCTGTCTGGAACCACGGTTTCTGATGTGCTTTTCATAGGTCCTTCTATGCTACTTGGTCGTTCTGGCGGCGATATAGTAATTTTGACCTCAGGAATAGTGTCATTGATCTTTGTTGTAGCAGGCTTTTCCTTGACAATCGGATCAGGAGTAACAACTCTTGCACTCTCGGTACTAACTCCACGAACCAAGGACGGTGCTGGAACAACGCCTGTAATGCCGTCTGGGCCTTCTGATGGCTTTGCCTGCTGCTCTCGAAGACGTTCTGCGGCTCCGCCTGCACGTGGCTTAAATGCATTTGCGGCATTGGCGGCTTTGCGAAAGGTGTTTGCAACATCAGCTCTAGATTTTTTCTTCTTAATCATAGGTCCAAGACCAGGGCGCTCGTCGTCTGGCGTTTGTACAAAACTTTCCGTTGGCGTGGGTAATGAATCCTCATCGATTATCGTGTCTGTTACAGGTGCCACCTTTTCGGGACTCTTACTTCTTTTAGAACTGGAAAATGGTTGAGGGGACTCGACTTTAGCGGGCATCTCTGTGATATTAAGGTCGCCGTTTGTCTGAGACCTGTTGACCTCGAGAGCCTTTTCTAACTTTGGTGTCTGAGGCCTATCATCGCTCCTTACTGGAGCTTTGGTTTCCTCTCTTCGCATCGATGGACTTGATAAAGGTGCCGGAATCATATCATCATTTGAGTTACGTCTTCCTGTACGGATGACTTCCGGAGATGCCGGCATTGGTGGTCTCCTCCTTTCTGGAGGAAGGGATAAAGGTGCAGGCACCGGCGGGATATCGCTTGTGGCATCGCTTCCACTGGTGATATGGCTATCAGGTGTCACAGCACGTTGTGATGTTGGGGTCGCACTACGATCCTGAAATCTGCCAGGCACACTTGGCAAGCCATTAATACCACCTCTGGATCGAGGAGGAAGGCTGCTAGCATCATCTCCTCTGCCGAAAGATTCTTGGCTTTGGTTGCTACCAGCCACCCTTCGCAAATTCGTCTGGCTTTGCTGCGGAGTGACACCGCTATAATCGATGCTACTGCTGGGGGACTCTTCCCTTCTAGGCTGTAGGGCTGGCTTCTGAGCCTGCGATGCATAACTCAAAGGGGGTCCAGAAAGTGGAGATCGAGATTGAGACTGCTGGCGTATTGAGGGATCCAGGGTCGTCGACTGCATCCCACCGTCTCGCGTCGGAGGCTGTCGTTGAAATCTTGTCTGATAGGGCGGAGCAGAGCCTGGCGGTGGCTGCGCAGAAGTAGATGGTTGACTACTAGGCGGTTGAGTCCGATTTTGAGAGGCAGAATTTCCCAGCAATAGCTCCCTCTCCTTGTCTTCGAATCCGATAAGTAGTGGAGCCTTTCCGCCAGTATACTTAGCATATATTTTGACAAGACTCGCAATGAAAAACTGCTTCTCCTTTTGAGTATTTGCCTGCCAGTAATATGGCTTTCCAATAGTGACGATGAATCCAACGCTACCCGCCCACTGCTTTCGCTGTTCGTCTTCGCTGCTTGAAGTTGCTGCGCCACTAAACGATTCGACGGCGGACAGATCATCCAACGGCCATGTCTTGCCTATAGAGAATGTCCCATTGAGGTTCTCTCTAGCCTTGTGCATTCGCACATGTCCGGATTTGCGCACGGCAACAATGATAAGTCGTGGTTTCTTAAGCTCTGGATTCGAATTAGGAGGAGGGGGAGACGACGGATACGCCGCATCTTCTACAATCCGGATATGTGTGATGTAGGACTCTAGCACTGTAAATTATCAGTCACACGTTCTATTCTCTCGGAGAATGAGGACGCCTTAAGCCAAGATATGTCTTACAGGTACCTTCTGGGCCTTTCTTCGCGAAGCAACTCTCGATAATCCTCCGCTTCTCATCTTCGAACTTCTCCGCTCTACTCATGACATTGCCAGCATTGGCACCATCGAGGCCAGTCTGAGCTCCGCGATATCCATCCATTTGACCGGGCCGCGTCCTTTCAGGATAATTGGAGGCAGATTGTAGTTGAACATAGGATGCGAGGAGCGTATTCGTTCTAGCGCTCTATTTGAGAAGCATTGCATTTCTATGTGCAGATATCGCAGTGAATCCGGATCTTGCGTAAAGATTTCATTTGAAATCTGATCTGTGTCGTCTGTTTTCTATTGCAGGACGAAGTCGTGGCACTTGCACCAGGTATCTGGAGAGCTTGGCTGCAAGGCCGCGAATTCCCATTTAGGCTAGGCTAGCCGTCCCGCACTCAAACTCACTGCGAAATAAGCGATAAACTTTTTTTTACTGAACTTCTCAACACTAGTTGCACTTTACTCCAAATATCTCTTTATTCCTGTAAATACATCCAACAGCCAGGATGTCGGGCAATCCAAACCTCCAGCCTGTTAAGAGGCGGAAGAAGCATGCTCCAGATCGACAGCAACCAGAATGGCTCTTCCCTCCGGACTCGGCAAACCCAGCTTTGAAACCTCACAAGGAACCTACATTGAAGGAAAAGCTTGAGAAACAGCGATCTATTGACTTTCTCACCCGCAGGGCGGTTGGCGCGCCCATGAAACCTGCACCACCGGTCCAATTGCTCAATCTCATCGGAGTTTTCTTAGCTGAATATGGATTTACCAGCACTGGTAGACTCTTCAGCACCGAACGTCAAGGTCGCAGCAAGCTCGACGGCTGGAAAGACGACACAGGTGGAAAACTTGAGAAGGGAATGCCTACCCTTGGCAAGATCTACAAGGACTGGCGCAAGGAATGGGAGGAGAGGCGGCTATTGGAAATGACTAGTAGCGATGAAGAAGATGATGCAGCTACGAAGCGTGAGAAGATGTTGGCAAGAAAAGAGAAGGCTGAGAAGCAGAAAAGGAAAGCCAATGAGGATGCAACAAGCAGCAGTGGATCTAGTAGCAGTGAGGACAGTGACGCTGTGATGCAGGATGCGCCTCCAGCAAAGAGATCCGCAGGCAAGAAGGCTTCATCTTCATCTGCATCGTCTTCCTCTACAACAAGCTCGGATAGTGATGCTGACGACGAGAATGAGGTACCCGCGGCCAAGAATAATGTGCAGAAATCAAAGCAAAACAACTTAAAACGTAAGGCCTCTCCCAGCAGCAGTTCTTCTGCATCTGAGTCTGGCTCCACTTCCGAAGACGAAGCGCCGAAATCAAAGAAGACCAAGACCAGCACCAACTCTTCTTCATCGGAATCTGATTCTTCATTGAACAAAGGCGTCCAACTTCGGAATTCAATCAGGGAGCCTGTAGCCAAAGAGGCCGTGCAATCATCCAGCGTATCTTCTTCCGGTTCAAGCTCAAGCTCGGAATCTGAACCATCAAGCAACGCAATAGCTAAGAAGACGCCTCTACCAGCATCTTCCGAGTCTGACTCTTCGTCTGATTCTGACAGCGATTCGTCTTCCGACAATGACAACAAGAACAAACCTCTCATAAGCTCAGACACGAGTGCGACACTCTCTGATGGGCCTAAGAAAGTCTCGTCTGCCAATTCTGAAAGTGGCTCCTCGTCCAATAACTCTGCTACTGATCCCAAGGCAAAAGCTGCCAAAACCCAAGGAAAGACAGCAAAGAAGTCACCACCCACACCGGCTACGCAACTACCACGCAAGACTAATGCTCCATTCTCACGCATCCCAAAAGATATCAAAGTGGATGAGAGACTTGCTAGCAACGCCTACGTTCCTTATGATTACGCACAGAAAGCTCATGATGATTTGATTGTCACCAAGGGAAAGAACTTTACCAAGGAGAAGAACAAGAAGAAGCGAGGAAGTTACAAGGGGGGTTACATCGATGTTGAAGGCAAGAAAGGCATCAAATTTGACGACTAGAAGTTACGAGGGTGGTTACCTTGATGTTGATGATAAGAAATGCACCAGAATTCAAGGACTCGTGAGGCGAAGGCGTAGAGACGAACTTAAAGACTTTAGATCAAGATCAAAAAATGACTTGCTGATCCATAACGAATGTCTAATAATTGGCCCATGTGAAAGAGCAGCACCAATATACAGACTTTGAGAAATGTTAGACAGCCTCCCCAACAGAAGGCTGTGTCAAAATGCATTAGATGTCAGCCTCGCATGAATCCCTGCATAGAACGATAGGAAAAATGATGAATAATGAAGCGACAGTAGCCTAAGGCATAGCAGGAAAGTTAGGCTGTGTTAGGGTCTTCGTCCGCTGAATTTTCAGGGAGCTGTGTCGCTAATATAGCCTAAAAGGGTGATACAGCAAACATATATTGTACCTAGCGATTAACGGCCCTGGCCACATAGAAGCCTACAACCGCATACAACAGAATGCCCTATGTACGTTTAAATCCCTCAAAGATGAGATGATATGGGACAAGACTCTAGTAATCTTGCCAGGGTAATATTTTCTGACCGAATTGCTCATTTTCATAATTGTGGCTGTTGCTTTACA
>Ga0335075_10011057_pt1 | contig 13660 bp, 12 predicted proteins | sample Lox_Sample_24_FD_206723 | JGI IMG/M metagenome (GOLD analysis project Ga0335075, IMG submission 206723) | Soil microbial communities from Loxahatchee National Wildlife Refuge, Florida, United States - Lox_Sample_2.4 | ecosystem: Environmental > Terrestrial > Soil > Wetlands | place: USA...
TCCGCGTCCGTCGAGCGTCAGGCCCAGAGCGCGGGCGTAGTCACCGTTGCCGTCGGCTAGCAGCAGCACCTTGTCGCCCACGTTTGAATGCTTGCCCCATGCATTCATCACGAACACATCGTTCACGGCAAAGCAGGCGATGGTATCGACGCCCTTGGCCTTGAATTGGTCCGCCATCTGCACGAACCCCGGCAGGTGCTTGGCATCGCAGGTCGGCGTGAAGGCGCCGGGCACTGCAAACAGCACCACTTTCTTGCCCTTGAACAGCTCCTCGGTGCTCACATCCCGACGCCCCTCGGAGGTGGTGGTCTTGAACGTTCCGGAAGGCATCCGATCGCCAGCCTTGATGCTCATGCTTGCTCCTTGAAAATCCGATTGACCCGGCCGGAGCCGGAAAAATGAAAAAGGCCGGAAGATCGCTCTCCCGGCCCCTGAAGTTTATGACACGCCGTCCTCCGGCTTTGTCAGGCAGCTTTGGCGCGCAAGGTCCACAGGGCCGCAAGGCGCTCGAGCGTCGGGTCGCCCTTGACCGACCTGAAGGTTTTCACGGCCTCCTCCTTGGCGCCAGACTTGAGCTGGGCAATCCCGAGCGTGAGGCGCGCGTCGGCCGCGTCCTTGGTGGGGCCCTTCGCCAGTCCGGCCGCCAGATCCTTGCTGGCCTTGTTGAAGTCGCCATAGCCGAAGTAACCGACGCCCACGCTCACCAGCTTGTCGCCATTGGGCGCATTCGCCGCATCGGCCTCGGTCTTGGCCAGTGTCGGCTGATCGGCCGCCGCGTCCTTCTTGGCGGAGTCCAGCAGGTGCTGATTGCGATTCTTGTCCGCCGGCACCGTGAACACGTTGTTGGCGAAGCCCTTGTTGAGGATGGCGACCGCCTCGCCGGGAGAACCGGCGTCCAGGGCCAGCTGCGCCATTTCGGCGTAGTCCGAACCGCGCTTGATCGCACCGACATCGGCCGCCAGCCGATAGACCTGCAACAGCTGCCGGTCGCTCAGCTTCGCCCGGAACATGCCGTCGAGCAGGTTCTGCCAATACTCGGGCTTCGGGTGATAGGTCACCAGCAGCTCCAGGAAGTGCGACTGGCCGGCGCTGTCGTCGGTCTTCAGCGCGGAACTCAGTCCCAGCTGCAGCATGTCATCGCCGGGGGTCTGGCCCGCCTTGGCCTGCTCGTCCACCAGGCCGCGGATGAACCGCTCGGCGTCCTTGAAATCGTTCTTCTGATAGTAGCTCTGTGCCACCACGAGCTGCAGGGCCGGGCTGCCATAGCCGTCCTTGATGGCCCTGTTGGCGTATTCGATGGCCTTGTCGTAGTTCTTCAGTTCCTCGTACATCGAGGCGGCCTGCACCACGCGCTGCTTGAGTTCACTTTGCGGTGTGAACTTCGAGGCGATGATCTTCTCCAGGGGACCCGTTGCCTCCTGGTACTGCTTCTTGCTGGCGTAGATGGTGACGAGGAACTCGTTCATGACGTGCTCGTCATAGTCGTTCTTCTTCGGGTTGGCCTTGACCTTGTCCAACACCGCCAACGCGTCGTCCCACTTGTGCGCCGCCACGTCCTTCTGCGCTTCCTGCAGCTCCTTGCCCGCCGCGGCACTCACCTGCGCCTTGGGTGTCTCCTGCGCCATGGCGCTCGTCGCCACACCCAGCACCATCGCCACGGCTGCGGCACAACTGACCGCAGCGACTGTCGAGACTTTCTTCATGCGTGCCCTTGACCCGTGGATTACTGGCTGAACTCAGCCACGTTGACGAACCCGATGCGCTTCATGTGGTTGCGCTGCGCAGCGGCCAGCACCTGCGCCGTCACGTCGTAGCGGGACCGGCGGTCGGGCCGCAGATGGATCTCAGGCTGAGGGTCCTTGGCGGCCTCGCTCTGGAAGTACCCTTCCAGCGTGCGCATGTTGGGAACCGTATTGCCGTTCCAGACGATGGTCCCGTCGGAATAGATTTCCAGGTCGATGACCTCGGGCTGCACCTGCTGCGGGGGCGGCGGTGGGGCGTTGGGATTCGGCATGTCCAGCTTCACGGCGTGGTTCATGACGGGCAGCGTCAGGATCAGCATGATCAGCAGCACCAGCATCACGTCGATCAGCGGCGTGGTGTTGATGTCGCAGATCGCGTCGCCGTCGCTTTCGCCTACAGACATTGACATGGTTTGGATCTCCTGCCGCTATTGCACGCGGGCCGCGTTGGCGATGCTCTCGGCGAGCGAGGCGGCGTCCGGCTGGGTGATGAACCCGACCTTGACGATTCCACCGCGCTGGATCGCGTAGAGCACACGGCCCACGGACTGGAACAGCGCATCTTTGTCGGCACGAATGTGGATCTCGGGCTGCGGCTTCACCACGGCCTTTTCCTTGACCTTGTCCAGGAGCTCCTGCGCATTCGCCAGGACCTGGTTGTTCCAATAGATGTTGCCCGCCGCATCGACGGCGATGACGATGTTCTCGGGCTTGGTCTGGGTCGGGATATTGGCCGCATTCGGCAGATGCACCGGGACCACCTTGTTGATCACCGGCACGGTGATCAGGAAGATGATCAGCAGCACCAGCATCACGTCCACCAGCGGGGTCGTGTTGATGGTCGAATTGAGGGCCTGTTCCTCGCCTTCGAGCTGTACGTTCATTGACATGATGGTTTACCTGCCGCGAAGCGCCGGGGTCCGCACCCCGGCTTGGCACTTGCGATGACGGTTCGCGGGTCGCTTACTTGCGGACGGCAGCGGCAGCGGCAGGAGCCGGGGCAACCGGGGCGCGGGCGCCTTCGGGGCCGCCGACACGGGCGCCGCCGACCAGGTACGCATGAACGTCCGCCGCGAAGTTGCGCAGGTTTTCCTGCAGCTTCTTGTTGCGGGCGACCAGCCAGTTGTAGCCGAGCACCGCCGGTACGGCGGCGATCAGGCCGATGGCGGTCATGATCAGCGCCTCACCGACGGGGCCGGCGACGCGGTCGATGCTGGGCTGACCCGACACGCCGATCGCGATCAGCGCCTTGATGATACCGACGACGGTACCGAACAGACCGACGAACGGGGCGGTGGAGCCGACGGTGGCGAGGAAGCCCAGGCCGGACTGCAGGCCGCCGTTGACGTTGGCGACCGAGCGTTGCAGCGACATGGTGATCCACTCGTGCAGGTCGATGCGGTCGGTCAGCCGACCGTCATGGTGGGCCGCGGCGCGCAGGCCTTCCTCGACGATGGCGCGGTAGGCATCACCCTTCTTCAGGCGCTCGACACCGTCCTTGAGCGAGGGTGAGGTCCAGAAGGTCTTCTCGACCTTCTTGTAGGAGGAAGCCAGCTTATACTGGTCCCACAACTTGGTCAGGATGATGTACCAGGAGAAGAACGACATCAGCCCCAGGATGATCAGCACCGTATGCGACAGTGGATCATGGTTGTTGATGAGGGCGCCGAGGCCGTAGGCGTTGTTGGCTGCTGCAGTTGCTGCGGGTGCGGTGTTTTCCATGGTTTCCTCGTCTGAGATCGGCAGCGAAGCCCGGGCGGGGCGGCGCTGGTTGAACCGTTGTCTGTAGTCTTATTAATCTGTGAGCCTGAATGTGACCAGGAATGCCGTGCAGCCGGCCACCGGCTTGCCGTTCAGCGTTCCTTGCTGGAACCGTGCATGAGACCCCCAGCGCACGGCGGCCTCATCGAGGCGCGATGAACCCGAAGACTTCTGCACCTTCGGCTCCCCGGCCATCTTGCCGCTGTCGTCCAGGCAGACATCGATGGTCGCGCTGCCGGTCTCGTTCATGCGGCGCGAAGTCGGCGGGTAGTAGTCGTCCGTCGACGGAGAATGCTTCACGTCGAGCCGCATCGGGGTGCGCACATCGGGTGCCCGGGGCGGCGGCGGCGGCGCCTCGACGTGCTTGGTCGTGGTGTTGGTGATCGCGGTAGACTGGGTCTCCACCGGGACGTTGATCACCACATCGGGCGGCGGCACTTCCACCGGCGGCCGCTCCATCTTCGGCGGCGGCGGCGGCGGCGGCGCATCGCGCTGCTTCACATCCTGGACGATGTTCGTCTCCAGGGGCGGCTCGGCGGCGTGGATGATGCGCGTCGCCAAGCCCGATTCGAACAGATAGATCAGGGCGAGGTGAACAATGACAATCGCGACGAAAAATACCGCGCGCTGGGAAAAGAACGCTGTGTCGTGTCTTGCGTAGGCAGCCATACTCGTATCGTAGTGTCTTTACCGATCCAACAGACGGGCAAACTGTCGAGCCTCGCAACGTAACCACGTTTTGTGCTGCACGCAAGCCCGTCCCGGACCAAATTTTTTGAGCCGTCAGTACCCGAACTGCCGGCCGGTTCTGTTCTGGTGCCTGCACGCCATGGGTTGACAAGGCACAGGTCCGAAACGCATTCCCCAAATAGTAGGTTTTATGGAACCGTCTGGCTGCATGCACCATTGCAGCGGCCAGCTCATCGTCGAACGTCACTCTTATCAACGACCGATCGCTGATAACTCAACTGTAACTGTCGCAGCGCGCACTGACAACTACAGAAACGTCCCGGCTGCCGGTTCGAAGATTAACAATTGTGGAGTTTCGCGCCCGGCACTAGCGCGCCGCAGGCTCCGTCCAGGTCACGGCACCGCCCGATGCGCTGCCCACCAGCTGCGCGTATTTCGCGAGCGCGCCGCTCGCCGCGTAAGGCTTGCGCGCACGCCAGGCCGCCTTTCTACGGCGCATTTCCGCGGCGGGCAGGCGCACGTCGATGACGCGCTTCACCGCATCGATCGACACCCGGTCTCCGCTTCGCAGCAGGCCGATGGGCCCGCCCACGGCCGCTTCCGGTGAGATATGTCCAACGACGAAGCCATGACTGCCTCCCGAGAAGCGGCCATCGGTGATCAGGGCCACCTGACCGGCCAGTCCGCGCCCCACGAGCGCACCGGTCGGACTGAGCATTTCGCGCATGCCCGGGCCGCCCCTCGGCCCCTCGTAGCGGATCACCACCACATCGCCCTCCCGCACGGTGCCATCCAGGATGGCCGCCGTGGCCCGCTCTTCCCCATCGAACACCCGGGCGCGCCCCTCGAACCTGAGGCCCTCCTTGCCGGTGATCTTGGCGACCGCCCCTTCGGGGGCAACGTTTCCCTTTAAAACAACCAGATGGCTATCCTTCTTGAGGGGTTGCGACAAGGGTCGAACGATGTCCTGGCCCGGCGGATAGCCGCCGGCGGCGGCCAGGTTCTGCGCCAGGGTGCGACCGGTGACGGTGAGGCAGTCACCGTGCAGCAGGCCGGCCTCGAGCAGCATCTTCATCAACGGCTGGATGCCGCCGATCGCGATCAGATCGGACATCAGGTAGCGGCCGCTCGGCCGTACGTCCGCCAGCACCGGCACCCGCCGTCCGAGGCGCGTGAAATCGTCCAGCCGCAGCTTCACGCGGGCCTCGTGGGCAATCGCGAGCAGGTGCAGGACCGCGTTGGTGGAGCCGCCCAGCGCGATGCTCACGGTGATGGCATTCTCGAAAGCACGCCGGTTGAGGATGTCCCGCGGCCGGATGCCCTGCCCGATGAGGTGCATCACCGCGGCACCGGCCCGCTCGCAGTCCAGGCGCTTGGCGTCGCTCACGGCCTCCTGCGCCGAGCTGTCGGGCAGCGACAGGCCGAGCGCCTCGATGGCCGAGGCCATGGTATTGGCGGTGTACATGCCCCCGCAGCTGCCGGGGCCGGGAATCGCGGTGCGTTCGACCTCGAGCAGCTCGGCATCGCTGATCCGCCCGGCGGCATGGGCGCCGACCGCTTCGAACACCGAGACGATGTCGCGTCGTTGCACGCCCGGCCGTATGGTGCCCCCGTACACGAACACGGCCGGCCGGTTCAGCCGCGCCATCGCCATGGCACAGCCGGGCATGTTCTTGTCGCAGCCGCCGACGGCGACGAAGCCGTCGAAGCCCTCCGCCCCCACCACCGTCTCGATGGAGTCGGCGATCACCTCGCGCGATACCAGCGAGTAACGCATGCCCGGGGACCCCATGGAAATGCCGTCCGACACGGTGATGGTGTTGAACAGCACGCTTTTGCCGCCCGCGGCATCGACACCGGCCGCGGCCGCGCGCGCCAGCTCGGCGATATGCATGTTGCAGGGGGTCAGGTTCGCCCAGGTGGAGGCGATGCCGACCTGGGGCTTGCGGAAGTCCGCATCGCCGAACCCGACCGCGCGCAGCATCGCCCGCGAGGGGGCCTGCTTGGCGCCGTCGACCACCAGTGCGGAGTACTGACGCGGATCGGACTTCTTCGTGGGCATGGGTGCGACTCGTGGGTTCAGCCGAATTTCTGGCGGATGAGACTGTATAGCGCCCGCACGCACTGCGCCTCGGCCCCTACCGGGCGACCGGGCCGCTCCTTCGGGTTCCAGGCATACAGGTCCAGGTGCAGCCAGGCCGGGGAGGCCGTGACGAACCGTTTCAGGAACAGGGCCGCGATGATGGAGCCGGCGAAGGGTCCCGCGGAGACGTTGCCGATGTCGGCGATGCGGCTGCTGAACTCATCGTCATAGCCGGACCACAGTGGCATCGGCCACAGCGGATCGGCGCTGGCCTCGCCGGCCGCGCGGGCGCTGGCCAGCAGCGACTCATCCGGACTGTAGGCGGCGGGCAGTTCGGGGCCGAGCGCGGTGCGCGCCGCCCCGGTCAGGGTCGCAAGGTCGATCAGCAGCTGGGGTGACTCGGCATCGGCCTCCGCCAGCGCATCGGCCAGCACCAGCCGGCCCTCGGCATCGGTGTTGCCGATCTCGACGGTCAGGCCCTTGCGCGACCGCAGGATGTCCCCGGGCCGATAGGACAGCGCGTCCACGCTGTTTTCGACGCAGGGCAGCAATACCCGCAGCTGGATGGGTGCCTGCAGCTGCATGAGCAGGCTGGCCAGGCCCAGTGCGCAGGCGGCCCCGCCCATGTCCTTCTTCATCAGCAGCATGGCTGCGCCGGGCTTGAGGTCCAGACCGCCACTGTCGAAGCACACGCCCTTGCCCACCAGCGTGACGCGGGGGGCATCGGACTGCCCCCAGCGCAGATCGACCAGGCACGGCTCGCGGGCGCTGCCGGCGCCGACGGCCTGGATCAGCGGGTAGTTCTGGGCCGTCAGCTCGGCGCCGCGCAGGACGCGGCAGCGGGCCCCGAAACGGGTCGCCAGGTCGATTGCGGCCTGCGCCAGCTCGGCGGGCCCGAGATCGTTGGCCGGGGTGTTGATCAGGTCGCGCGCCAGGGTCATGGCCTCCGCGGCGGCCCGGACATACTCGAGATCGGTGCCCGCCGGTGCGACCAGGGCGGCGCGCGGCGCCTGGCCGGCGCTGCGGTAGCGCGTGATCCGGTAGCTGCCCACCAGCCACCCGAGCGCGAACTGGGTGGCCGCCGGGGGCCGCAGCGTGCTCGCCAGCCGGTACTGTTCCCCGGGCAGGCGCTCGCTCAGACCGGCCGCGTGCCACAGGTTCAGTTCGTCGCTGTCGCGCAGCGGACCCAACCCGAGCAGCGCGCCCCCCACCTGCCCGGAGTCCCCGGGGAGCACCAGCAGGCGCTGGCGCTCGGCCTGGAAATGGTGGGTGCGCACCCAGTTCGCCACCGCCATGGGTTGCTGCGCCAGCCACGGGGCCAGCGCCGCTTCGGTCAGCAGCCACAGCGGGCGTGCCGCCCCAGCCGATCCGGTCAACAGCAGATCCGAGTTCATCCAGCGACTCCAGGCGGTCCTCTCGATTGACAATTTTGCACGAATTTGCTGACATTCGAGGTCGACATTGCAGTACTAAGAAATCGCCGATGACCACAACCGCCGAGCACCGCAGCCAGGACCGGATCCCGCGATCGGTTCCGCGCGTGCCCGTACGGCTTACCATCGGCCTGCTTCCGGTAGGAAGCGGCCGGTGCGGGTCACTCGCGAACGCCTAGACCTACGGGCAACAGCCACAGGAACAGCGATCACGAACACCAGGACCCCGCACCGGCCCCAGCAAGGGCGGGTGCGGGGTTTTTTATGCGCCCGGCATTTTTTCCCCGGATTGGGCGCGTGTCCGAAAGCTAGGGAGCGTTGCAGATGAAGTTGTATTCGCAGAAGGACGTGAACAGGAAGGCGCTGCGCGGCGCACGCATCGCCGTGCTCGGCTATGGCAGCCAGGGCCGTGCCCACGCCCTGAATCTCAAGGACAGCGGCTTCGACGTGGTCGCCGGCGTGCGCAAGGGCGGCGCGAGCTGGAAGAAGGCCAAGAAGGACGGCCTGGAAGTCGCCGAACCGGCGCAGGCCGTCGTCAACGCCGACCTGATCGCGATGCTGGTGCCGGATCTGGCCCAGGAAGCCCTCTACGCAGAAGTCATCGGTGCGGTCCAGAAGGGCGCGACCCTGCTGTTCGCCCATGGCTTCAACGTGCACTTCAAGCTCATCAAGCCGCGACGCGACCTCGACGTGGTGCTGATCGCGCCCAAGGGGCCCGGTGATCTCGTGCGCCGCCAGTACCAGCAGGGCCGCGGCGTCCCCTGCCTGATCGCGGTGGCGCAGGATGCCACCGGCAATGCCCATGCACGGGCCCTCGCCTACGCCCACGGCATCGGCGGCACCCGCGGCGGCGTGCTCGACACGACCTTCGCCGAGGAGACCGAGACCGATCTGTTCGGCGAACAGGCCGTGCTGTGCGGCGGCGCGACGGAACTGGTGGTGAAGGGTTTCGAGACCCTCGTGGAAGCCGGCTACCAGCCCGAGGTCGCCTACTACGAGTGCCTGCACGAGCTCAAGCTCATCGTCGACCTGCTGCACGAGGGCGGCATCACCAAGATGCACCAGTTCATCTCCGATACGGCCAAGTACGGTGACCTGACGCGCGGCCCGCGCGTGGTCAACGAGAAGACCAAGAACGAGATGCGCCGGATCCTCAAGGAAATCCAGACGGGCAAGTTCGCCCGGCAGTGGATCGATGAGAACCGCTCCGGTCAGAAGCAGTACCGCAAGATGCTCAAGCAGGACATGGACCGGCAGATCGAGCGGGTCGGCGCCAACCTGCGCGCCAGGATGCCCTGGCTGAACGACCGCCGCGCCTAGACCCACGGCAATGCCCCCAGACCCGGAACGCGTCATCATCTTCGACACCACGCTGCGCGACGGCGAGCTCGCTCCCGGATGCAGCCTGACCCAGGCGGAAAAACTGCGCATCGCGCGGGCCCTCGCCGACCTGGGTGCCGATGTGATCGAGGCGGGCTACCCCGCCGCCTCGCGCAGCGACTGGGAAGCGGTGAATGCCGTGGCACGGGAAATCCAGGGTCCCGTGATCTGTGGGCTCGCGCGCTGCCGGCGCGATGAGATCGAACTGGCCGCCGGGGCGCTGCGCGCGACGCCCCGGCACCGCCTGCACCTGTACCTGGGCACGAGCCCGGTCTACCGCGAGCAGCAACTGCGGATGACCCCGGCGCAGGTCATCGACGCTGCGGTCGAGGCGGTCGCCACCGCCCGCGGGTTCTGCAGCGACATCGAATTCTCGCCCGAGGACGCCTCGCGCACCGAACTGGAGTTCCTCGCCGAGGTGATCGAGCGGGTGATCGAGGCCGGCGCGACCACCATCAACATTCCGGATACCACCGGGTTCACGGTGCCGGATGAGTTCTCGGAACTGTTCCGGTACCTGCGCAAGAACGTCCGCGGCATCGAGAAGGTCACACTGTCGGTGCATTGCCACGATGACCTCGGCATGGCCGTGGCCAACAGTCTCACGGCGGTGGTGGCGGGCGCGCGCCAGATCGAGTGCACCATCAACGGCATCGGCGTGCGCGCCGGCAACTGTTCACTCGAGGAAGTCGTCACGGCGCTGCGTACCCGTGCCGCCTTCTTCAACCTCGTGACCGGGATCCAGGCCTCGCGCCTGTATCCGGTGTCGCGCCTGGTCTCGACCATCACCGGCGTGCTGATGCCGCGCAACAAGGCCGTCGTGGGCGAGAACGCCCACCAATCGCAGCCGGTGCAGGCCGGTCAGCTGCGCGAGCGCATCCTGGCGCTGGGCTTCGAACTCGACGACGCGCAGTTCGCGCGCGTCCGCGCCGAGTTCGATGCGCTCGCCGAGCGCAAGAAGGAGCTGTTCGACGGCGACATCGAGGCGCTGGTGCTGCGCGCCGAAGGCGCCGCCAGCGGCCCCTGGCAGCTGACGCAGCTGCGGATCAGCAGCGGCCCGGAGGGCGCCCGGGCGACCCTCGGACTGCGCCACCGCGACGGTCGGGTGCTCGAACACAGCGCCGGCGGGGATGGCCCGGTCGATGCCGCGTTCAAGGCGCTGGAGGCCGCCACCGGCGTCACGGTGAGCCTGCGCAAATTCGAAGTCCGCGCCGTCACCGGAGGCCAGGACGCCCAGGGCGAGGCGGTCGTGCACGTCGAACATCGCGAACGCACGTACCGCGGCGCCAGTGCCAGCACCGACATCGTCGAGGCCGGCACGCGGGCCTTCCTGGAAGTCATCAATCGCATCGACGCCGCGTAGCTTCAAGGCGTCAGGACAACACATGCCGAAGACCATGTTCCAGAAGGTTTGGGAGCAGCACGAGGTCGCTCCCGAGACCGCCGACACACCGGCCGTACTGTACATCGACCTGCACCTCATCCACGAGGTGACGACGCCGCAGGCCTTCGAGGTTCTGCGGCAGCGGGGAGTGTCGGTGCGCCGCACCGACCGCACGCTTGCGACCATGGATCACTCCACCCCGACGCGCACCGAACAGGTCTTCGGCGGAGTGCCGGTCACCGGGACTGCGGCCGCCAGACAGGTGCAGCAGCTGGCGAGCAACTGCAGCGCCGCGGGCATCGAGCTGCTGGACATGCGCAGCAACCTGCGGGGCATCGTCCACATCATCGGGCCGGAGCTGGGCCTGACGCGCCCCGGACGCACCATCGTCTGCGGCGACAGCCACACCAGCACCCACGGCGCCTTCGGTGCGCTCGCCTTCGGCATCGGCACCACGGAGGTCGGCCACGTCCTCGCGACCCAGTGCCTCCTGCAGCGCAAGCCGAAGACGTTCGCGATCAACGTGAACCAGAAACTGCGGCCCGGAGTGACGGCGAAGGACCTGGTGCTCGCCATCATCGGCCAGATCGGCGTCGAGGGCGGCACGGGCCACGTGCTCGAGTATCGCGGCGAGGCGGTCCGCGCGCTCAACATGGAAGAGCGCATGACCATGTGCAACATGTCCATCGAGGCCGGCGCCCGTGCCGGCATGATTGCCCCGGATGAGACCACGTTCAGCTATCTGGCGGACAAACCGCGCTCGCCGCACGGCGCCGACTGGGAGCGGGCGGTGGAGCGCTGGCGCGCCCTGCCCACGGATCCGGGCGCCGTGTTCGACCGGGAACACACCCTGGATGCGGCGCTGCTCGAGCCCATGATCAGCTACGGGACCCATCCCGGCATGGTCATTCCCATCAACGGCTCGGTGCCGGACCGCAAGGGCGACCCGGTGTTCGACAAGGCCCTCGCCTACATGGGCTTCGCGGCCGGCGAAGCGCTGCTGGACCGGCCGGTGAACGTGGTGTTCATCGGCAGCTGCACCAACGGCCGGCTGGGCGATCTGCGCAGCGCCGCCCAGCTGCTGCGCGGCCGCAAGGTGGCCAGCACCGTGCGCATGCTGGTGGTCCCCGGTTCGCAGCAGGTCAAGGCCGCCGCCGAGGCGGAGGGCCTGGACCGCATCTTCATCGACGCGGGCGCCGACTGGCGCGAGTCGGGTTGCTCGATGTGCATCGGCATGAATGGCGATACGGTCGCGCGGGGCGAGTACTCGGTGAGCACCAGCAACCGCAATTTCGAGGGCCGCCAGGGTGCCGGGGCGCGCACCCTGCTGGCCAGTCCCCTGACCGCTGCCGCCAGCGCCATCCGCGGCCGGATCACCGATCCGCGCGATCTGCTGTAACGCCAAAGGGAATATCCAAGTGGACAAGATCACCACCATCCGCTCGCGCACCGTCGTGCTGCCGGCTACCAATATCGACACGGACCAGATCATTCCGGCGCGTTTCCTGACCACCACGACCCGTTCGGGCCTGGGCCAGCAGCTGTTTTCGGACTGGCGCTATGCGCCCGACGGCAGTCCGAAGGGCGAGTTCGTCCTCAACCAGCCGCAGGCGGCCGGCTGCCAGGTTCTGGTGGCGGGACGCAACTTCGGCTGCGGATCCTCGCGCGAGCACGCCCCTTGGGCGCTGCTGGACTATGGCTTCCGGGCCGTCATCAGCACCGAGATCGCCGACATCTTCCGCAACAACTCGCTCAAGAACGGCCTGCTGCCCATCGTCATCGACGAGGACACCAGCCGCTGGCTCATCGGCAACCCCGGCACCGAAGTGTGCATCGATCTGGCCCAGTCGACGTTGCAGCTGGCCAACGGCCTCACCGTCAGCTTCCCGATCGATCCGTTTGCGCGTTACTGCCTGATGAACGGCGTCGACGAACTGGGATTCCTGCTGCAGCAGCAGGAGCGCATCGCCGCCTACGAGCAGCGGCACAAGGACAATTGAGATGCAGGCATCCATCACCGTGCTGGGCGGGGACGGCATCGGCCCGGAAGTCGCGGCCGAGGGCGTCCGATGCCTGCAGGCGGTCGCGCGCCGCTTCGGCCATCAGTTCACTCTGACCGAGCAGCCCTTCGGCGGCGCGGCGATAGACCTCGCCGGGGAGCCCCTGCCGCGGGCCACGCTGGACTCCTGCCTCGCGGCGGATGCCATCCTGCTCGGCGCCATCGGCGGCCCGAAGTGGTCGGCGCCGGATGCCCGGGTCCGGCCGGAGAGCGGCCTGCTGGGATTGCGCAAGGCGCTCGGAACGTTCGCCAACCTGCGCCCGGTCAGCATCCACCCTGCCCTGCGCGCGGCCTCGACGCTGCGGCCGGAGGTGCTGGAAGGCGTCGACCTGATGTTCGTACGCGAACTCACCGGCGGCATCTACTTCGGCGAGAAGACCCGTGATGCCGGCAGGGCCACCGACCTGTGCACCTATACCGTCGCGGAGGTGGAGCGCGTGACCCGCGTCGCCTGTCGCCTGGCGCGCGGCCGCCGCGGCAAGGTCACCTCCATCGACAAGTCCAACGTGCTCGAGACCTCCCGTCTGTGGCGCGAGGTGTGCCAGCGTGTCGTGAGCCAGGAATTTGCGGACATCGCGCTGGATCACATCCTGGTGGATGCGGCCGCCATGCACCTGATCCGCCGGCCCCGCGACTTCGACGTGCTGCTCACCGAGAACATGTTCGGCGACATCCTCACCGACGAGGCCTCGATGCTGGCGGGCTCCCTCGGCCTGCTGCCCTCGGCCTCCCTCGGCGAGGGCAGCCGCGGCCTGTACGAGCCCATCCACGGTTCCGCGCCCGACATCGCCGGGCGCGGCATCGCCAATCCCTACGGCACCATCATGAGCGTCGCGCTGCTGTTGCGGCATTCGCTGAAGCTCGAGGAGGAGGCGCTGCGGGTCGAGAGGGCCGTGGCCCAGGCCATCAGCGACGGCGCCTGCACGCCGGACATCGCCGTCGGGGGCGCCCGCACCGTCAGCACCCGCGAGGCGGGCGAAGCGGTCGTCGCGAACCTCTAGCGCGGGGCCGCGCGCGCCCGGGCCAGGCCCGCGGCGAGGTCATCGCGCAGGTCCTCGAACGCCTCGATGCCCACCGACAGCCGCAGCAGCCCGTCGGTGAGGCCGGCCCGCTGCCGCGCCAGCGGCT
>Ga0335075_10011058_pt1 | contig 13660 bp, 12 predicted proteins | sample Lox_Sample_24_FD_206723 | JGI IMG/M metagenome (GOLD analysis project Ga0335075, IMG submission 206723) | Soil microbial communities from Loxahatchee National Wildlife Refuge, Florida, United States - Lox_Sample_2.4 | ecosystem: Environmental > Terrestrial > Soil > Wetlands | place: USA...
AGACCTCTTGACCGGCGGACTTTCAGGACTTCCTCCCTCACACGTCGAGCACATTCCTTGCGCAACTCTATCGCTTCTTCGCCGTCCGTCAATGTGCTAGGCAGTACTCCAAGCAAGGAGTCATGCCAATTGTCCCACCCACTTGCTCGCATGCTCTCATCTGTCAATTCTCTCCACCTCTTCCTTAAATCACCAAATACGGCTTCTGTGTCTACCTCTTTTCCAAATGTAACTGTAATATTCTTTCCTACCCGAGGTATGAAGCGCGGGAAGCCACGACTTTCGTGCATGACTTGATCTGTTCCCTCAATGAATATGGGTACCAAGTCTGGGCACTCGGTGGGCTCGAGGATCAACCGTGAAACGCCCCACTTAAAGTAGCGCATCGTCATGTCGGGGCTCTGATGCGTGATACCCTCTGGGAAGATGTGAACCCAGCTATACGAGTTGCAGGCATAGCGTGAAGGCGCGAAATACAGACGATTGTCACTTGGTCGAGACGGATAAGAAGGCGCAGGTTGGATATCAGAAAAAGGATCGACACAGTCGAGGGGCCAGGAAGCTGTGTGGTCAATGTTGTGCAGAGTCCGGTTGTTGAAAGGGCAGAACGCCAACCTTCGGGCTGTGATTTTGGAGAGCAGGCGTACAGCTTCGGTCATGGTTGCTTGGAACGGTCCACCATGCGGAGAATGCGCAAGGCGATGCGTAGGCAGTGTCTGGCCGAGAGTGAAAAAGTGGGAGCTCATGGGCCCTTTGAAGCAGATGTCGTGGCTACCAAGCGTCCAGCGATGGTTCATGTAGCCATAGACGGCCGTGAACGAGAGAGGAAGGACGCCCCATATCAAAGGGTCGTCAAGGACTGAGATGTGGTTGGAAACTGTCAAGAGCCCTTTCTGCCGCGTTTTATATTCTGCTCGAGACTTGATGAGGTCGAGAAATCGAGGCAGGCCATTGACTTCCGTTTTGTTGAGGCCGAAAAGGAATAGTCGAGAGAATGTTGCAACGAGAAGGATTGTTTGATAGGAAGCGGATCGCCAGAAGAAGCTAGGGACTTCAGTGTTATGATAGAGGTCATCACGGGCGGACATCATCGAAGAGCCATTGCAGACCATGCAGCTTGAAGGACGCCTCGTAGGCCTTCCTTGTATACTATGCCAACGTGCAAGCCGAAATATGCTGTTGTGACGTTTGACCTTGGCAATGCTGCTGTCCGAACTGTACCGGACGATTGCCCCTGGAAGTTTGCCAAGGTCCAACTTCTCCCGATCAAAGCTCTTGCACGGCCCCCGGCAAGCAGCATTTCGAAGCTTTCCAATTCCAAAAACTTGCTCGATTCCACGGTACCAACCCACCCAGCTCCATCAACACAATGTTTAGGCCTTCTGCACCTCTATCGGGTGGACTGCTATGGTACCTTTCCCACCTTATTTGGGCAGGCCGTTGCATACTAATTATTGTGTACAGGAAAATCCCATGGCGACTCTCCGCACCACAGAAAGCTCGACAGCGAAAACGACTCAAGCTAGTTGATAAGGTCGTGGATACCGTCAGTGCTGCGCTTGAGAAGAATGGAGGAGTGACGGCAAAAGCAATCGAGCGTTGGTACAAGGAGATGCCACGAGAAGAGGAGATGCTGCCAAAGGACAAATATACCATTTTTGATCGGAAAGAGAGAAAATACCGGAAAGGCATACACAAGCTACCAAAGTGGACACGGGTCAGCCAGCGAGTCAATCCGCCTGGATTCTGAACTGCCTTTGGCGAGATCACAACCTACACTGCCTGACACTTTTTGACGTCCCACTTCTAACTGTCCTTGCCCACTCTGGCTTCAAGCCAAGCCAACACAAATCGCCGTTGGCATACCTAGTCAGGTACATTCTTAATCGCTACCCCGGGCTCGACCTGCCTGACCGGTATCCTCCACGACGCTCACCGGGGACTGAATCCACCTTGTTGGTGGAGAGCAAATGGCAAGATGTTCCTGCTCTTAGGATATTTGGACGTCTGAAACTGCCCTACTCCAATACTTTCATACGGTCGATATCCAGATCCTCCACTAAACATTCCGATATCTGTCACATCTTTGGCACCGCGTTATTCGTGTTGGCAACCAAATTCGGCTATCACGGCATGGTCCCTATCTCTCCAAAACCAATCGCGCACTTTTGGACCTTGAAAGGGGAGTTTAAGAAGCCATGGCAATATGATCGCAATATCCTTCAGGTTCATGACCTTTCTCCAAGTAAAAGCCTCACACAACCTCCGACAATCTCATATACGTCCCGGGAGGAGCTTTGCCAATTCCTGCGGACTACAGTATGTTTCACTCAGCTGTACCATTCGAGACAGGCCCGGGTATGGTACCTCTTGCGCTGAACGGTCACCGGAATCGCTATCCTTCCGCTTTGTTGTCATGGACAGGAGATTAGAACCCTAATGTAGATAGATACTTTTACACCAGATGCCTTGGACCTGCGCGTTGGAGGATAGGATGAACTGAAAGTCGGGGGCTCTGGTGGTTGCTTTGGGAAAGCAGGCAAGAGGGAAGAACTGCTCAAATAAAACGAAAGGTTTCGAGAAGGCTCTCGGGAAAGCCGTCTCCTCCATACTCGCAACGGCTACAGCCTCGTGACCAAACCTGCACATGAGAAGCATATCGCGTCGTTTACACCCCCAACTTAGATAGAGCAACAGATCCCAAGGGTTGCGTCACATTACCATCATCCAGCGAGTCTTTTGAGAGAAGGGCGAGCAACTACTTGCGGAAGACGGCCTTCCGTGTCATCGCCAACTCAGGCTTAAGAGAGCACTCGAAATGTATGTCCACTTCATACCTGTTTCGACTCTTCCAATCACACTAAACTCACAACTCACTGCCAGCATACCTTGTAAAGAAAGCAGCTAGTCCGTTTCCGCTTCAAAATATTCTCAAGCCCTCTACCGTTCTAATTTCCCCATGTCCATAGTAACCTAGTCTTGTGAACTATACCAACTTCACCTTTCCCAAATCACAAAGGTACGCTCATCGCCCTCCTCGACCACCAAAGGTCAGAGCCACAAATCAGATCAGCCAGAACACGAGCCTTCATACCATCCGCTACAATGAGGGGGCCCTGACTTTCTCATACTGCTCCTCGGGATCGCTCTGAGCCTGCAAATCGTCACCACGTTGCCAATCTTCCGGTGGATATCAATACTCGGGCCAGGGAAGGAGACTGACAGAATCGGCACCTCAAATGATAGCATGAGCGAGATTGCCACCTACCCGACAGCGGACCATATCAATGAGCACACTCTTTCGACCTTCAGCGCCAACGATACGATAGCTCTTCTGAAAACCTGTAAGAGGCACCATATGCGCCAATTTTACAAACGTGCCCGTCCCTCTCCCGATGACTTCCACTCTGACCACCGCGCCGAAGCCGCCAGAGCAGACAAAGCTTTTAAGCAGGCACTCCTACTGGGCTGGTATGGCCCTAAGAGCAGAATATGATGGAGCTTCATATCTGCTATATTTCCATTGCGATCAGGAACTTAAGGTGAAGACTGTCTTCGTCCGGTTCTTCGACCCGCCCGATGAAGAGACTAAGGAGGCTGCATGGGCCGGAAGCTCCCGATTCTCCGAGGCACAATCTTTCCATCACGATTTACCAGGCTATACTGAGTGTCACGACGACGAGAATCTATCAGGTTACCTTGTGCAGGATTGTCCAGAGCTTGTGGGCCGGACCGGTTGCATGCTGACCTTCTGTCCCAATGGCTTCAATGGCCTGCGCGACCTTGATGTCGTCCGATGCGATTTACTAGGCAGTACGACGTCCTATGCAATAGATAACCTTGCCGCGACCGTATTGCGCGAATATCTGCATTGGGATCACCTCACAACTGGAGGAATCTCCAACATGGGAGGGCCTCCGTTGATACAAGATTGGAATGACCCGCCAGTTGATGGGGTTGATCCAACCAGACGAGCCGTACAACAGCATACGTATCAATCAGCTCTACGCACATCCTGGGCACGCAACGAATGGCCGAGATTGCCCCAACCCTTACCATGGCTTGAAAAACTATGTGTGGTTTGCCATGGAGGTGTATTTCAAGTGGGAGTGTCCAGAGCACGCCGCTGGCTTCAATGATCTGCTTCCGATTCCAGCGCCCGCAAATGAACTACTACCACAAGCTGCGGACCCAGAGCAGGGTACCCAGTCACAAAGAGGCATGGGTAGGCCAGGTTTGAGCATTCTATAGAGCAGTGATACCAATAACATTCCACTCCACATATCTTTCCTCGCGAGTACTGGAGCAAGGACCAGCATCCACCCTCATAGATGTGTATAAGTCTGTTCGAGATCGCCAAGTCCAAGTCAGCGTCTGCTCTGTATTGTGTTCTTGAAGTTGCTAGAGTGAGGGAGGATATAAACGGCGTCCACTTCAATATCTCTGAAATTTTACTTGAATTTCATAAGCATGCGCCAGTGTTTCCCTCAACGAATGCTTTGAAAGTAACCCAAAGCACGTCCGGGCAATACAAAGCTAGGTCGAATGCAGCATATCAATTGCCGCGTGTCGCGGGAGTGTTTGGGAAGGGAGCGTGAAACCCACTCGGGTCAAGCGCGCTGCCCAGACTTGCGCCGCTTTACGCGAAGGGGATTTGCCATGCGCCTGGGTATATACTTGACCATCCCCTTCAATGTCGGCTTCACATGTCGGAGACCACGAATGCAACCTGCTTTTACGGAAACCTTGCGCCGCTTTGCTACCGGAACGCCTGGCAGCCGTACTACGCCGGGGACGCAGCACTCCTAGCTTCTCCTGAGTCAGACCAGTCTCAGAATCATACCCCTGAAGCATCCCGTCAAACGAGGCTGCTCAGCCCCTAAAATTATTGTTCCTCGGTTCCCATGAGCTGCAGGAACCCAGAATTCCTTTCTTGGTAATTCACATTAGAACACTTCATCGTCATGTCGAGGACTCCTATCAAAAGATTCACTTTGCTATTGTCATGTCGATGACTCCTATCATACCGACCGTTCTCCCGTTGCAATGCAAACTTGAGAGAAGTTCTGATTTGGCTCCAATGGACGACATCTACCGATCGGCACCCGTACCTCCTGGATCCCGTTCAATTCGAGTCTTGGATTTGCAAGCTCAGTCAAAGTCAGAAAAGCTCTGTGGAACCCTTCGTGTTGTCCGTCTCTCCGAGAATCCTAAGTTCACCACAATTTCCTACGTGTGGGGTTCCGGGAGCAGCGAAATCTCCGTCAACGGCCATAGACTAGCCATCACAGAGAATTGCTACAATGCGCTAACAGCTCTTCGCACCCAATACGGTGCTTTGACGATCTGGGTCGATTCAATTTGCGTTAATCAGCAGGATGAAGGGGAGAAGAGTGACCAAATCCTGCTGATGGAAGAAATATATGCTTGGGCGGAAACGGTGTATATCTGGTTTGGTAATGGGTCTGACCATTCGTACGCTGCAATGGAGTGCCTGCTCATGGTGCCGAAAAGGTATCAGTGTCTATGGCTAACAAGGTGGGCTGCTGATCCAAGCATTAAGACTCGTGTACCCGCGACCTTGTACGCCTTTCTACGCGCATTGGGATATTACTTCCGTTGTAAACCCGGTAGAAGAGGTGGGACACTATCTCATCTCGTGTTGTACAATAAATGCTGACATAGTCAAGGATTGAAGAAATTTATGCGCGCATACAGATTCGAAGATCTAGAAGATCTCCTCCGCCAGGACTGGCTAAAGCGTGGCTGGACTTACCAGGAGATCATTCTTGCTTGCAATCCAGTCATCGTCTGCGGCAATAAGTCGATGTCATGGGACAACTTCATTCGGGGAATCGAATACCTCCTCTTCCTAAAAGAGTGCTCTGTGGATTCGATCGAGAGACTCACATTGGCCTCAGTAATCGAACACCAAACAAAACCAATTGACTTCATACCAACGCCCGATGGGACATCCGATGTGACAAGCGTGATCAATAATACTCGATACTGGGGCGATCCGTTTCGCATTCCACAGCAATGCAACACTTGGCGGGCCATCTTTACCACATGGATGAATCTCAACCGGCCAACTCATTGGAACGCAAAACAAAAGAGAAGATCCGTCAAAACTGCGGGATGTAGACGCGGAGAGCGCGAGGTCGGCAGCTCCTTTCACCTGTATCAGTGGTGGGCTCATCTGCGCCTACGTCTGCTTGGAAGAGCCTGTCTCGGGTGCTCTTTTCTCACTGGAATAGCCTGCTTCGTTATCCTAGCTCGCAGCCATACCAACGGTAACACCGTTGCCGGGGGAACCCTGGTAATTCTAGGGTTGTTTCTGACCGTCTTTTCCATGATTGCATCTTGGTTCACATTGAAGTGCCGAGTCGGACCGGTCATGCTGTTTCTCGTTGGAAATCAGAGCAAGTGTACTAAATCAAAGTCAGTGCCTGCTACTTCGGTGTCGGTCTACAGAGCCCTCCGAAGCCGTATTGTTTCAAGGCCCAAGGACCAATCTTACGCCTTTCATGGTGTGCTAAAATCCCTCGAAATTGAACTTACCGCGCCCGACTACGCCAAATCCGTGGGGCAGGTCTACGGAGATCTATTCAAAGATCTTTTGAAGTCGGGCTGGTCACTGAATTTGCTATTGGATGCCGGGCTCCCTGGCTTTGAAGATAGCCCAAGTTGGACCCCGAATTGGAATTTAGCATCTACCAAAGACTGGCTCGATGAGGGCTACGTCTATGAGGAAGACAAAATGACAATGACAGCAACCCCAGCTTCCCGGTCTGTCCACGTATTCAACGATGAAGGCACTCTGAGCATTTGGGGTTCTTGGCAAGGCTCAATCGTGTTTTGCTCAGGACAACTGCATGAAGTCAGCGAGATTGCAGACAGAAAGACAGATGCAACATCGTACCTGGCTCATTTGCAGAATATTCGCTCCCTCATATGCGTGATATCTGCGTTCAGGGCTCAGAGCCGAATTGTTGGCAGAGACGAAACGCTCAGCAGTGGGATCTTTGAATTACTCCAGGCCAGAATCTCTTCACGTATTGGACTCGAAGACCACAAAAACTTCGACGCTTGGTATACCATCATGACGGACACAACATCCGCAAGCGACGATTTGAATGAGCAAGTAACAATGTGCGACTCCAGCCTTGCCAAAGATAGCTCAGCAATGAGCTACTACTACCAAATATGCGCCAAGTTAGCAAACAAGCGGGTTTTGTTTGTTACCTCGACGGGCCATGTGGGTACTGGTTCTCAGCACATCGCTCTAGGAGATCATGTTTATTTGGTCTCCGGGGTGACTATGCCCTTGGTGTTACGAAACGCACAGGACGAGCAGCGCCGCATCGTGTCTCCGGCCTTCGTCTACGGAATGATGAAGGGTGAGAAGTGGTACGGAAGTTTGGAAGGAGAGATCAAGTTGGCCCAGTCTCCCTTCACTTGCATCACAGGGCTATCTGCAGGCGCACAGGAGTCGAGTATTTTGCCTTGTTGCACTGACACTTCTGTTTGCTCCTTGCATAAAGGGAAGGCGAAGATTGGAGAACCACAGTCAACTGGATCCTCGTCAATGGCCGCGAGTTCCAGAAGCACGGCGGTAGAGGAACCCCCTGAGGGTATACAAGATCGTCTGCCTGTTATCACAGAACACAAGGCGGACGAGTTTTCAGCGAAGATAGGACAAACCTTAGAAGACCATAGGGGCAGACAACCAGAGCATACGGACCTCACCGACGCAGAGCTCCAGATCAAGATGATGACGGACCTCGAATGCATCGAGGCGCTCGAGCAGCAAAAAGTGGACAGGCGACAAAGAGGGCAAAGGGAGAATGCGGAAGAGAAGCAGACGAAGAGAGACAAACACGAGCCTGTGAAGATAGAGCAGACCCTGGAGGACTACAGATATAAACACCCAGAGTATGCGGAGTTGAATGCCGAAGAGCTCCAGGTTAAGATGATGACTGATCCCGAATGTATCGACATGCTGGAGCAAGAAAAATGGGAATGGCAGAAACGAAGGGAAGAGCGAGAATTAGAAGAGAAGCAGAAGAAAAGTGAAAAGCATGAATCCCAGAATATCGAGCAGACTTTGGAGGACTACAGAAGAAGGCTCCTAGCATATGCCGCCATGAGTGACGAAGAGCTTCAGATCAAGATGATGAATGATTCCGACTTCATCGAGGTGCTGGAGCGGGAAAAGAGAGAACGGAAGGAACGAAGGGCAAAGTGGAGGGAAAAGGAAAAGCAGAAGGAGAGGGAAGAGTATGAACGCGATAACATCACCTCTGATCAGTTCGAGCCTGGTGAAACGACTTCTGAGCCCCCGGAACAGGTCGATGCTGTCGCATTCTCTTCCAGATCCCAGCATATCTCTCGTAGTGAGCTCGAGCCTGCAGTCACGGCGACCGAGCCTCCCGATCCAGCTTGACACCATAACCTCTTCATCCAAGCCTGGGGACCACTATCTCAATCAGCTCGAGTATGCGGAAATGAATTCCGTGTCATTGGAAGAGGTTAACGCCATGGCCTCCTCTTCCGAGACCAATGACACTTCTTCAAGACAACTTAAGCATACGGAAACAAAGACCGATTCTCCAGAAGAGACCATAACTACCGTGCCTTCCTCATCTAAAAGTTGAGAAAACATTCAACTCAGCGTGGTTGCGGGCTTGGCGCGTAGCACCGCGTATAGGGGTGCAGTCTTGCTTCATGTCTTGCTCTTTCCTTTTCTTCGCCTTTGATATCTTTGTGGAAATAGCCGAATCGAATCATCTTTGCGCTCGCCGTAACAGTTTGCGGGCTGTCTCGTAGTGAACGGCCCGCGGGCCAGAGAGGCCAGTGTCCGTCAACGACCGGCCCCATGGTGGTTGGTTCCTGATCGTTTGGCACAAAGATCGGAATAGTGGGTTGTGGTAGAGGGAGAAGGTGGGTGGTTTAGGGAAGGGCGTCCCGAGTCGGAAACTGCGATGATGGCGAGGAATTCACGTGGTATGGCATAGGGGCAGCGAGATGTCTTGGCAAGGTGTGGATGGCGCTTTCTGCTCCTACCCTTTCCACCCGACTTGTAAAGTTAATGGCACTACCCAAACTCTACTGCCTTTCTCCATATTCATCATGCGCAAACGGAAAGCCACAGCGCCTAACGATATCATTCAGGTCAGACAGTGACAAACGCTTGCATCGACTGTATGATGGAAGTTATGAAAACGCATTGCGAGGCCTTGTCCTCTCCAAACTCGACTAATTTCGCCGTCTCGCTGTAAGATCTGAATAGAGTTGCTGTCGCTGAGATTGGTCCTGATAGTGGTCTTCTAGCCTCATCCTTGTCGGCATCCTCATATCCTACCTGCCTCAGCACATCCGAATCATCAACCGCCGTTCCTCTTTCGGGCTGTCGCCATATTTCGTCCTACTTGGAACGACGTCCGGAACGTGCGCCTTTGCAAACATTCTCGTTCTCCCAACTAGTCGAGCGGACCTCGCATGCTGCAGAGAGATCAGTGGGTTCGCATGTTTCGCAGGTCTACTCGGCATCGCGCAGGTCGGGGTGCAGTGGTCCTGCTTCGCAATCATGTATGATATGAAATCGGCTTGTCCGTACATCATGAAGCTCACACCAAGTGTAGACTTTTCCTGTTCCTTATCTTCTTCCCACGAGCGACTCCATCCACAGCAAATCCCGCCGAAGATGACGAAGCACCCTCCTTCCGTACGGCCCTCGCAGTCGTTGCGACATCCGTTCTCCACGCCATGGTGATTTTCATCCTCTCTCTATACTTCGTTCTTAGACGGCCGAACAACCTGCAAGGATGGGCCGAATTCCTGGGGATCTTTGCAACCGTACTTGCATCAATTCAATATTTTCCACAGATCTACACCACCTACATGCTCAAACGAGTTGGCAGCCTCAGCATACCAATGATGTGCATCCAAACACCTGGCAGCTTCTTGTGGGCTGCGAGTCTAGCAGCGAGACTTGGTAAGCAAGGTTGGAGTGCGTGGGGAGTGTACATGGTCACGGGTTGTCTACAAGGGGCCTTGCTGGCAATGGCCATCTACTTCGAGCTGCAGGCTCGGAAAACACAAAAACCCTATCGTGAAGAACCCGATGACCAAACCATGAATGGTCATGCTGCGGTTGGAGACTCAGAGGAGACGCCTCTACTAAGAGCAGGAGATTAGCTACTCACTATATTCTCTAGTGTTCTATGAACCTTTTGTTTCTGCCGTAAATTTTTTCCCCTCCTCTATCCGTCATGTCTTCAATCGTTTCTGCTCAATCAACCCCGCAAAAGGAATCTATATTGCCAGCCTCGATACTCGACTATCAACACGCACCTTGGGATGCTCATGGAGGTGCTCGAGGCACGATCTGTGACGCGGTTGTGAACTCCATTGTCCCTGTTCGGGTTTTGTGCTCGTCTGTTACTTAATCACCTCACAGATACCCGTTTCCGAAACGGCTGCCCTCTTCTGGTGCGTGGCTCTTCCCATCCGCAATTGCAGTCATTTCTTCAAGCTCTTTGTCCGTCGTACCAGGAGAGGCAGACTGTTCGCTCTCTGTCCTATACCGTGACTCCACTAAATCGATGCCATATTTCTTGAAATCAAACTCCTCTAATGACGGTACGAACTCCGCCCACCCATCATCGACTTCCCCAATATGTCCAGGACTGCCAGCTAGTGTACTTGGCCCAGCGTTGTCTATCATCTCTTCATCCTTATGCTCGCCTGTCTTCCCAGCCAACACGTCTTTTTCTCTCCCTTGATATTCACCCAGCAGGCCAGGATGCGGACACCAGACGACCCTCATCCCGGCTCTTCTTCCCGCCTCAACGCCCGGTACGCTATCCTCAAAGACTAGACACTCCTCCGGCAATACCTCTCTCTCTCCATATTCCAAACTCTCATTCACTGTCTTTAGGGCTAGCAAGTAAATGTCGGGTAGTGGCTTTCCCCGACCTTGCGGGATTCGCCTATCATCCCCAGTAATAATACAGTCTTCCGGAAATACCTTGAACATTTCTTTCATTCGTCTTGTCTTGATCTCATAATTTCCTCTATGACTACTTGTGGCAAGCGCCAGATGTATCTTCTTCCCACCCGCCATCCCCCCTTGGTCCCCTAGTGTCTTCAACATCCACTCCACGCCCGGCAGCGGCTTGCAGTGCTTGAAGGCCTCAGCCTGCAGCTCGCGCTGTCTTGCCATGAACTGGGCCTCGGAGATGGGAAGCTGTGCCCATTCGCGGAAAATGCGGCCAGCAGCCGGGCCTGGTCTGCCTTGCAATTGGGCTTTAATATGCCAGGGAAGGTCGGGCCGGTTGTTCTCACGAAGGATTTGGTTTGTCACGAGGCTGTAAGCATCTTCAGAGTCTATAAGGAGGCCATCCATATCGAAGATGCAGGCACGAACTGGAGGAAAGCTAGGCGAAGCGAACATGTTAGTGCGCGCGAAAGACGTGGTAGGGTAAAGTAAGGACTTGGAATGGGATTGATGCGATCGCAGAAAATTCAAAAGCGAAAGCTGGGTCAAGGACACCACTTACTCTGTTCGAGGCGCCATGGCGGTCGGATTATCAACTCGCTGCTCACAAAGACAATCACACAGTTGCTAAGTTAGGCGTTTGAATATATGTATTGTTCCTAGTAGCTCGTTGAGTCATGCGGAGTATACAGTGCGGGAGTCGCCGGCTTTTCCAAAAACCTAAATCTCGAATTTCGACCTAAAACTTTCCCATCCTAACCCACCAGTATTGTCTTGCTTCACGCCTCGTGAAGTCTACCCATCAATGTGAATGTCTCTCTGCTTGTTCAACACTCTTCTACATTCAGCTCGATGTTCAAGATCGTAGGCCGTTTACGTGCCACTGACATTCGTTAACGAATACGCATGGTAGGAAGATTCTGGCTACGACAAAGGCTTTCGGACAGAGGGGCATTATGGGGGCCAATATGTAGCTCTGGAGAAAAGAACCAAATGAGGCCAAAGGCGAGGATCTAGGAGAGCCCACGATATAGTAGACGAATTTGTTCAATGTTAGCTGTCTGAGGAGGGTAAAAAGCCGTTTGCTTATGGAGGAGATTTGCTATGCAGACCAAGAGTCTTACCCGTGGATGCTCGAACTCGCCTAGCGATTGCGACAGCACCCACACCGGTCTGCTGCGCGCAATAAGCAGGGCGGTGGGCTCCATTCATATGAGTTGTGATCGGTGGAAGGTTTCGACACCAGGTAGGCTTCCATCCGGGGGCTGAGCCCTTAGAATTTAGGCGGCCATTACCTCTGTAAGATGGCACCTTATGCGGGGGGTTCTCGCCTTAAGCTTTAGGCGGTCGACTCCCGGGAAGCTATCCTATCCTGGGGCTTGGCCACTAAACTTTAGGGGTCATTGCCCAGAAGCCACCCTAAGTAACTAGTCTCTCAATTTTAGGGCCGAAAAAAATGCAGCCAAGACCTGCAATGAAGGTGTCCCGCGGGGAGGGGATAGATATCGCCAGATTGACAAGATCGTACGGCCCGTCCCGTTCGAGTCTTAACTCGCTCGTGCGCCTCTCTCCTGTAAGGTTTACTAGTACACCAGTTTCCTACGTTTGGTGGACTACCGTCGCAAGACGCGCAAATCGCCACCACGAGTCCTCGCGACGCGGGGTAATCACCAATCGATCAATCCATCCCCATATCCTCTGTCGGGTGACGGCCTCCTGTCGAAGGATTTCGAAGCAACTAACAATGGTGCCGAATTTTGTGGATCCCCGGTCGCACCATTCCTCAAGAGGCGTTTGCAACGGATTTGGCCATGCAGGACTCGTGCTTTTTTCTGCAAAATGAGGCTGGGCCAGTCCCGCTGCGGGTACCATGACCACATGACACCCCGCCCCTCCGGCCGTTTTTGGATAGCCAGAACACGTGGCTAGTTTCGGCCGCAAGGCGGCACTCCGACTGATCACGGATGCAATTGGTCGCCGAGCTGGGTGCTTTGTATCCCAACGGTCCTGCCCGTCTTTAGTGTGTGCACCGTACGGGAACAAAACGGACAAATGCGGGTCGAGCTGAGAATAATGTCCACGACGATGCCTTTTGGGGCTGAACCGTTGTGGCAGGGGAGTCTTCTCGATTCGTACGCTTGCAGCGCTCCCACCGAGCGAACCTCACTGATAGGCCCATTTCTGAACTCCTCATTCAACTCAGCTCTCATGCACCAGATCAGCTACCGGCAGGGATCAAGCGGTCGTATTGCAACCGACTACTATCCCGGTGGCTGAATGATGCGTAGCCTCGTGGTCGCTCCACTGCTGCATGGCAGGGACGAGTGGCCGGCGGGAATTAAATGTGAGCGTCTTCTCGTATCCAACGTGGTCTGTCATCACACACTACTTTCTGCAGCGAACGTCCAAATTCCTTTCCAAGGTGTACATGGTACTATCTCTTCCTATCCCCACTGGTCAGCTCTCTGTTGATTGACAATGTCTGGCAGTCAGAAAATCCAACGGTGTCTCCGCCGACGCCGGCGGTTGTCTTTGGCGATTCCGGTGATGGAGCGCCGGCAGTTGTCCCTAGCGGTGCCGGCGATAGAGCGTCGCCGCTTCCAAAAGGCTCAGCATCAGCCGATTCACAAGAGATTCCGGCGACTCCGGCGACTCCGG
>Ga0335075_10011059_pt1 | contig 13659 bp, 14 predicted proteins | sample Lox_Sample_24_FD_206723 | JGI IMG/M metagenome (GOLD analysis project Ga0335075, IMG submission 206723) | Soil microbial communities from Loxahatchee National Wildlife Refuge, Florida, United States - Lox_Sample_2.4 | ecosystem: Environmental > Terrestrial > Soil > Wetlands | place: USA...
TTTCCCCCTCGTCGTTTAATTGGTGGCGTTCCGCCAATCAGCGTATAAACTTCTGCCTGGGGAAATGAGCCGTGAACCCGGACGAACTCGCAAAAGAAATCGAGAGGCGCAAGCAAGCAGCCAAGGACCTGAAGCTGCGCGAACTGATCTGGGAGCTTTACAGCTCCCACCTCCAGTACTATTCCAGCAACGTAGCGAAGGAACCTGCGGCGATCCTTCCGGCGCTCAAAGACTCTCTGTCGATCAAGAACAACAGATATTCGTTCGGTATCAATGGGACGCAATACGACATTGCCTACGAGGAAGGCAAAAAGAATAGACAGGGCCGATGGGACGATGAAACTGAGACGACGCCGGTACGGCTATCGCTCGAACGAGGATGCAAACTAGTCTTTGGCTTCAAGATGACGAAGTCCATCACCTACGGGCGCGAGTCGCCTCTTTTCAGCGAATACATGGGAGAGGTCACTGCCTTCATCGAGGGCCCATGGGTGCAGGAGGTAACAACCTTCGTTCAGGAGGCAGATCAACACAGGCGAGAGTATTGGACAAGACGCAATGCGGAAAAACAAGCCCAGAAAGCGCAGTCAGAACGGAAGCGGTTCGGGCTCTAGTTATGAACTTCGCCGGCGCCCTCCCGCCTTATTTCTCCCAAAGCAGTCGTCATGACCGACCTTCAAGTTTCTTTGTTGGAGTTCGAGGAGGTGAGCCGGACAGCCCGATCCGAGTGACTTTTCTCCAGCTTGAGGCGAAAAAGATGACGCGGATCAGGCTGTCCCTCTCACCCGTCCCTCTCACTCCCCTGTCCTGGAATGCCCTGCCACTATTCCTCTAGGCGCGAGCAATTGCCTTGATGGCGCGGCCGCCGCTGCAATATGCTCGAAAAGGGTTGCAACTCATAGCGGTAAAACCGTTGGTGCCAAACCTCCATCATTTAAACGTCGAGGTAGTTGACAGCGTGGTATATCGCCCGAACATCGACAAGCACCTGTGTTTTGTTTTGATGCCGTTCCAAGACCTGCACCAGCAGTACTTCAAGGGTATCATCGCGCCTGCCGTCGAATCGCTCGGTTTGGTGGCTAGGAAGGCTGACGACATATATGGGACTGCGCCGATCATTGACGATATTTGGCGGTCGATATGGACCGCCGAAGTCGTCATCGCGGATGTGACCGGTAAGAATCCGAATGTCAATTATGAGCTCGGGCTCTCCCACGCGCTGGGAGTACCGACGATACTGATGACGCAGGATATGGTGGATGTGCCATTTGACTATCGACATCTTCGTTGCATCGTTTACGATACTCGGCAGGTAGATTGGCAGGAAAAACTTAGGAATTCTCTAATAAACACGTTGAAGGTGTTACTTGCTGGTCCCGATGTTTCCGAAGACCTTCGTTGGCCGTACGACACTGCGTTACTGAAGAGTTCCGGCGGCGGCGGAATCTTTGTGCCCGCTGAAGAGGCACGGGAAAGCTTGTCGCGGGCCATGAGAGGAGCCGCGGATATAGTTTCTAGGGCAACGGGTATCTATGGGAGCAGCGTTTCGTCCAAATCCGAGTACGGCTCGGAGAAAGCACACCGTAGCGGTGTCGCGATTGCGTCTGCGCTATCCTCCGCAGATCCACTCGCTCAGCAAGGGTTAAGCCAGATTCTCGAGGTGGGACGTGAAGTTGCAGCCGAGGTAGGCGACGGCACAAAGACAGCAATTCTAGTTTTCTGCGAGATGGTCCTTAGAGGTTTTTCCGAACTCCAACGGGGCGCTATCTCCCGGGACCTCATTCATGAAATGGATCTCGCAGTCGAATCGGTAACGAAGTTCCTAGTCGAAAGATCGGAGGCAATAGATCAACGGAAGTCGATTGCTGTCGCCACCACAGCAGCGCTAGGCGACGGACTGTGCGGGAGGGTCGTCCATGACGCGCTATCGAAGGCCGGTAAAGACGGCGTCATTCTTTTGGAGGACCATGCGGGGCCTGACACGATCGTGTCAGTACGGGAAGGAATGTATTTCGATCGAGGATTCATTTCAAATCGATTCGTTACGGACGAAACACGTCAACTTGCGGTTCTTGAGGATGCATATATTCTCCTGTGTGAAAGCAAGCTGAGCTCGATGAGGCAACTTCTTCCCGTTCTTGAGCAGGTTGCAAAATCAGGTCGATCTCTACTGGTGGTAGCTGAAGACGTGGACGGAGAAGCACTAGCGACTCTGCTTGTAAACCAGCAGAAGCAAACGCTACCTTCGGTGGCAGTAAAAGCCCCTGGGTATTCAACACGTCGTGACCTGCTTGAAGATATTGCTGCTGCGACCGGCGGCAACGTCGTTGAACACGTCTCTCAATTGGAGAATGTTCGCTTGTCCGATTTGGGGCAAGCCGATCGCATAGAAGTGTCCTCCAGCAGTACCTGGCTGATAGGGTCACGCGGGAGCCAAACCTTGGTCAATTCCAGGGCAGCGGGAATCCGCCAACAGATTGCCGTTGGAGGAGCCGACTTTGAGATGGATGCGCTTCGGAGACGTATCGCCAAGCTCGTCGGAGCAACTGTTGTCATTCGTGTCGGGGGAGTTAGCGCAGCGGACAGAGACGAAAGAAGGTACCGTATCGAAGCCGCGCTTTATGCAACCCGTTCGGCCTTGTCGTCAGGGGTCCTTATCGGTGGAGGGAATGCATTATGGCGTGCCTCAGAGAACGTAGCAGCCTCCCTTGTAAGCACGGGCAGCGTGATTGTTCGAAATTCAATTGCTGCACCGCTCTTAGCTCAGATCAGGAATTCGAGGGCCGATCCTGAACGGATCCTGAATGGCATGGCAGCCGAACCTTACGCAACGGGCTTCAATGCTTCGGGGCGTAGCATAGAGAATCTCCTCCGTGCTGGCATCCTGGACGCCACAACTGTGGTTGTGCGAGGATTACAGATCGCATTTGCTCAAGCTCGGAGAGTCCTTCAAACAGGCGCTTGGGATATCTCAACTGCTAGGGATTTGAATGACCGGCTCTCTGGACCGCGGATTCCCAACCTTTAGATGGCTCGCTCGCGGTCTGCCTGGCTCCCCAGTCGGCAGCAAAGCTAGTTCGTTCCTTACGCCTATAGTTCGCGCTTCAAGAGCAGTAAGCGAATTCCAAATTCATCTGCAGCGGAAATACCGAGTATCCTACGTTCGGTCCCACTCGTGGAGAAGAGCCTTGGTCCACGAATCTTGGATAAATCGTACATAATTGATCAATCGATTTGACCGTAGGGGTAGGGCGTTTCGATGTTTATTCAGTGGTGTTTAAAGGGCATTTCTGAGCGTCCAACGTTTGGCGATACTGAGGCTGAGGCTCTTCTCTATTCTGGGATCAAGAGCAATTGGCTCTTCAATAACGGAACCATGCCAGTGGAACTGGCCATTCCAACGGTCCAAAGTGCGTTGGGGCTGAGCGCGCTCCTGACACACGTGAATAACTATGCTGCAGTGCGCACGACAAGTCCATACATTTCTCTGTCGGCCGGTGTCGTGTTGGCTGACACGGCACTAGGGAGTAGGAAGTTCCCGGCCTGGAGAAGCGCTATGGATTTTGCGACGGAATGGGGCAGGAGCTTCGGTTACGTGTATCGTGTATGGACGATCGTTACCCCCCAGCCGGCTCCGCAAGTCCTTAGCGTCTCTGACGAAGTGAGGAACCTTAACCTTTTTGATGCCGCCTGGAAATACCAGAGTCAGGGCGAGATTACCGCCAAGCTTGTGATTCCTTCAGCGCAGATCCAATATGTAATAAAGGTCGGCTCGGATCGGAGGCCAGCTGGTTTTCGGAGGGACAATACTGGATTTGTGAATCCTGAGACCATTTCTAACCTACTGGTGGAGATCTGATGCCGCGACTAGCGGGGACTGAGGAGTGGAACGAGGGCCTTCTCCGGGGGAAGGCACGTTACTATTTGGACACGATTAAGACTGTGGGTGAGGTCGCTCGGGAGTTTTGGCCTCACGAGCGCGCTCAGGATCCTCGTAGAGTCGATGAGATTCGTTTTCGGGAAGAAGTCACTGATGTCAGACTGGAACAGTTCACCGAAGCAATGGCACTGTTGCTGGTATCAGATCGTACCGACGAGGCCATGTCTTTCTTTGCCGACCTGGGCTGGGTGTTGAACGGCTTTCCAACCAGCGATGGACCGAAGACATTCGGCCGTGTAAGCGTAAACATACGCCAATTTGTCGGGCTCTCGCTGTTTGCGGCGCTTGCCAAAGACGGCGGGATGCTTTTGGGAGAAACAGGGTTGGAGTATAGGACTTCGCGTGGCTCGCTCACCCTTTCCAGGGATCGGCAAAATGGCAGCGAGTTTTTGGCAGTGCTCCCCACGCTCTTTTTCGTCGCCTTGGCGACAAGGGTAGAGAGAGTGGACCTTTACATTTTGTCCAAACTCATATCGGATCTGCTAGGGCAGTATGGAGCATTGGGCCTTTTCGAGCGGCCAGAAGCTAAGCTTCTCGGGATCTATAGTACCCTTTTCGAGGGCAATTCCTCTGAACCTAGAATAGCCTTCATCTTCGGTCAACTAGATGGGTTTATGGCTCTGCGAGAGTTGGAGCGCAGATACACAAGCCGGATTAGGGAAATGAGGAGTGACCGCTACCACTGGGTGCGGATGAATGCTCCCGGAGACCTGGTAGATTGGGTTCTCTTGATTGCTCAGGTCGCCATGTTGAGGGACAATGGACTTCCGTTCCTTCCAGAAAACTTTCCAGCTTCCCCTGAGACCCATTTTTGTTGGGACCTCGCCCGAGCATTGGCCTAAGACCAGCCCACCGCACTAGAGCTGTCTCGGCAGTGAACCTATTTTGAATTGGTGGAACCCGCTGAGTAGCGCGAGACAGTTTCCTATCCGGACTATGGGTTTGTGCCGCTCCCGGTTGAGGATCGCGCGCTACTCGGGACCGGGAATCGGGGAGTCAGGACAGCCTGATCCGAGCGATTTTTCCGCACGCTTAACGCAAAAAGTATCACAGATCAGGCCGTCCCCATGCGATGCCCCAGCCAATGGGCTGGTCCAATTAATATAATGTCGGGATGAGGGGATCGCTCCGACACTGGTTTCGGATTACCGAGGAGGAAGAGCGCGAACTTTGGCAAACAGCGCTGCTTAGTTTTGACGCAAGCGCCCTCCTAAATATCTATGCTTACTCCAGCAACACGCGCGACGAGCTGATGAAGCTGCTGGAAGCCAACAGAGAGCGGGTCCGCCTCCCGCACCAATTCGGCCTTGAATACTCCCGCAATAGGGCAATCGTCATTGTCAAGCAAGTGAATAACTACTCGCAAGCCGACAAAGACCTGGAGTCTTTTGAGAAAAAGCACCTTCACCCTAAAAAAGAGCATCCTCACCTCAGCGCCGAATCGGTCAACGCAATAAGCGCAGTGCGGTCCGAGCTCTCGGCCAGGAGGAAGGAGATTGAGATGCTTATAGCATCTGACCCGTACGCTTCCAGAATTCTTGACATTTTCACGGAAAAATTAAGCTCAAGACCTACTGAACAAGACCTCAAGCTACTTCATGATACTGCCGCAGCGAGATATGCTAAATCTGTTCCACCCGGATACTCTGATTTGAAGGAAAAGGGAGCACCCGACGCATACGCCGACTACATCGGTTGGTACCAATTGATCGAAATCGCAAAGCGCGAGCAAAAAGGGTTTATATTTGTCACCGACGATTTGAAGGACGACTGGTGGCTGATCATCAAAGATCGTACTATCGGGCCGCGGCCAGAGCTAATCGAAGAATTCTTTCGGGAAGCCAATCAGCCGCTGTGGCTTTACACATCCGAGAGTTTCCTTCGTGCAGCGAAAGCGTTCACGGGTGCCGAGATTCGCGACGACTCCATCGAAGAGTTAACTCAGCGCCTGGCTTCTCAGCTCAAGTCGTCCAGGCGTTCGGAGCAGAAACCACCCTTTGATGAGGTTCGGCCGATCGTATCGGCTGACAAACCATTCGAGTCTGCAAAATCAGAAGGGAACGAGGTTTCGGCTGACACCAATTTCACTGATTCCGCCAAGCTGACGGCTTATGACGAGGAACAATATTGAAGAGGAAGCTATGGCCGTAAGAGTTTTCAGCGAAGATCCACAAGGTCTTTTAGCTAAAGTAAAGACCGCCATTAGAGAAGGTTCCGTCGAGACTTGGAGTGTCGACGCCGATGGCGACTTTACCCATACACCGGATCAATGGAGACATCGAGCTTGGTTTAGGCCATCAGTGTTCGATGACAGGTTGGTCTTCAATATTCTAGGCCCAAGATCTAAGGCCATTTCCAGAGTAGTCTACGGCGTATATCACGGGCGGCTAATCGAAATGTTTTTAACCCATTTTGATCGCAGTTTTAGCCGAGCCAGCGCTACAGCTCTTGCGGTCACGGGCGATCGAGTAGGTGGTGGCCAGCCAAACAAATAACCCCTAACATCGAAACTTTGTGGGGGCGACAAAATATCCAAAATCCAGCAGGCCCTTCTTGAAAGCTTCTCGACAAAGCCGGAGTTTCGTGGGAGTTTCGTGGACAAATCCTCCGAATCACCGCCAAAGCCTGGCCTGCGTTTCCAAGCGCGAATGCTCGAGACACTCGGCAGCTGCTTGGGTATGTAAGCGAAACTTCTAAGGCCTTCAAACCCCCAGAGACAAGAGCCGCGCGGCGACTTGGTCGCGAAATGGCTCCATCCTCCTGTACGCCCGTCGGGACAGGTCGAGTTGGTAGTCCAGGCTTTTTCGAATTTCCGCGTGGATATGGATGGAATTTCTAGCTTCATAAAACTCTATGAGTTCGTCTCGCAGCCAGCCTTCGATGAGTCCCAGGCTGTGCGCGCATTTCGCCTTGCGATCAAACCTTACCTTCGTCTCGGCCGTTCGCCCGACAGCTTCATAGGTGGGAATGATTTTCTTTCCGTCGTGCGTGAGGTGTTTGTCGAGAAGATCCTGACTCTCACGTGTTATCGAAACGACCTTCTTTGTTGGAAACTCCGTTAGCTGAATGACCTTCGGGTCGTTCGGCAGTCGGTCGAAGAGGGCATGATGCACTACCGCTTCATAGATGGAAGCGTACGAGAGCACCTGAATTCGGATCTGCGCCCTGAGCAGCCACGAATCGGCTTCCAGACCTTCCAATACTTTGTAAAGAAAGCGTACGGAAAGAAATTCATCTCCGAGTCGATCAGCGAGCGCCGGATCACGAATGAATGTGAAGAAGTCACGGTGCCACTTTTCATCCGGTATGTGCGCGCTTACATATGATCTTATTTTCTTTTTCGTCTCTAAATCGAATGCCATAGGTAACCATTTAAGTCCGTTAGTCAATGGATTCCAACTCGTTTCAGGAAACCTTGGCGCGGCAACGCGTAAAAATCGGCCGAAGGAACCCCTGACGATAATACAGGGGATGCATAGGGCTGGAGCTAGCTTCAGAACCGGCAGAAGCGAGCTTGAGCGGGGGGAGTTTTGTGGTCAGGGAGTTTTGTGGGAGTTTTGTGGACGAGTTTTGTGCGAGTTTTGTGGACAGACGGGAATGGCACTTTTGCGATTTGCACTAATTGAAGTGGCAGTTCCGTCTGACCACAAAACTTCTAAACCGTCCAGGTGGTCATGCTTCTTCATCGCACAGCCTATTCCGTGGTGCTTAGGACCTTGCTGATGGCCAACGCAAATATCTCCCACTTAGATGTTTCGATGGAAAGTTGTTTCCTGCCCTTCGCCGTGAGCCGATAAAACTTGGCTTGTCTATTATTTTCGGAAAGGCCTTCTTCGGCCTTGATCCAGCCTCGCTTGATTAGTCGGTGAAGGGCTGGATAGAGAGACCCTTGTTCAATAAGGAGTACGTCTTCCGAATTGCGCTCGATCGCCTTGGCGATTGCATGACCGTGTAGTGGCGACAATACGAGCGAACGAAGGACGAGCAGATCGAGAGTGCCTTGGAGCAGTTCGACACGATCCGCATTGCCTCTGGTAGACATTCTAGGGAATCATAATTCTATCTCTAGTAGAATGTCAAAGGGAATAGCCGACTGACCCTGTCGAGTCGCGAACAACCTGGGGGGTGGGGGGGGTGGGGACGGAACAACCTGGGGGGTGGGGGGTGGGGACGGACGGAAGTGGCACTTTCAGGAAAGTAGATTCCCGCCGACGAGTTTGTCGCCATTTTCCCAAAGTGTAAGCTCCGTCTGTCCACCAAGCTCTAGATAGTCCCGACTACCGCCCCGAATGGTCCCGCTAAGGTAGGACAGACCTGCATAATCCCAGCGAATATAACGATGGCCATGTGTACCAAGTACGCTCAGAGGGATTTGGTAGACTGAGGTGGGACGGACGAAACTTTCACTTGGTCTGACCGAATCCGGCTTGCTGGTAAACGTTTCGTCTGTCCCACCTGGTTCCCCACCTGGTTCCAGCCCCTGGGACACGTGTATTCCGCTCTGTGTCGGATACGTGTGGTGATGGACATCGTTCTCCTTGGTCTGCGCCCTTCCCTCCGCCGCCTCCGCAAAAGCTTTCGCCTCTTTGTTCGGTAGCTTCATCGGTATTATGGCGCAGTCCGACTCCTCCGAAACGTACATGCCCGGATCATGGTTCTTTCACCTTCCCGGACCGGTCTGCTCGCGCAGACATTCTGGAGTTCTCCCGGTTCTCGTGCACATTGTTTCCTGACGTGCATGGGGTCTTCGACTACGCCGAGTCCAGCGGGCCGCTCGCGAATAGCGCGGCACGCCAGTGTTGCCTTCCCACTGACAGAAAAGGGTCGGCACTCGGGTTATTCGTTTTCGCAGCTCAATGGCCCGCCCGCCAGTACCTCTGTCTACGCTTCGCTGACGCCCTCGCGGACTACAGCGCAAGACTCAAGGCCGAAATGGAGTCGCTTCTCCTTTCTCGCAGGGCTCTTGCATCCCCTACAATGTGCCGGTTTAGCCCGGCACTCTCTGTCCACGAAAACTTCCTGCTTCAGTTCACGGTTAAACACCACTCAGGAGCAAATCGTATTCGTAAAAGAGATCTCGCCTGGGATTTTGGCGGCTCTACGCGCCGTATGAGGGACCGAGCAGAATACGGAAGGCGTGGTGTGGATCCGAACTTGAGAACTGAAAGTAAGGACAAACTGCAGCCTGAGGCTCGCCCCAACACGTACCTCATTGCTTGCGAGGGCCACGGCAGGCCTTGACGAAGCTCAATGCGTAAGCCGTGAAACAGAACGCGTGCTTTACTTCCGCGTCAAGACTATCTAACGCGGATTCGATATCGCCCAGTGCAGCTTCGAGGTTTTTCGAACTAAAACCATAGGCGCGATTGTCTAAAGACACCGCGTAGTCCCGCCGAATCAGTCCAAGGCGCTCATAAGTCTCCAGTGCTCCTGCGGGTGCCCCCCCAGTGGTGCCTAGGATGCCATAGGGTATCTGATCATCTTTCGTGGGACCTTTCTTTTGGCCTTTTGAGGACTGGGCGAAAACGTAATCCAAGTATTTCGCTTCCCTTGGCGTCAGCTGTTTCAGCGTTTCTACGAAGGACGGAGACAAAGAATCACTCTCTTGGGAAGCCGAGGCGAGAAGCCCCGCCCAACGTTCCTGAAGTTCGTCGTTATCTTCAACGGAGCAATTTTCAATAATAGGAAGAAGTAACCGACTCGGAACGGACCCTGGTTTCAAGCCTGCTTCGTCGAGAATCTGTTTCGACTTCTGAGCAGTTTTGATGAAATTCTTTAGGCGATAAACTTTGGCTTTGTCGCCGAGAATTGCCCCAAATTCCTCAAATGCTGGACCAGCAAGCGTCTTCAAGAGGTCAGTAACAGTTGTTAATGCTCCCGACCTGATGATTTCGCCGGTGTCGCTCATACTGTTGAAGGATACTACGGGTTGCGAATACTGAGGTGGACCCCACGGTTGAGACAGGAAGTTTGAGGGACAGTTGCGGTTGACTGCTGAGGTCTGGACATCAGCGTAATTCAGAGAGAAGCTATGCCAAGCTGGCGAAGCGGACGCAGGGTCTGCTGGAGAGCAACTTGTGAAGGAATAACCAGCTGAAGACTCATGGAAAAGATGGTCACCGGGGGAGGTTGGACAGTCGTCCGGCTTCCCCTTTTCGATTTCGATCTTCGTGGACGACGTTTCACCGTTTTCGCAAATGGATGTCTGACCACGCTGCTACTGCGTTGGTTACGCGAAGGACCGAGGGCAGTTCTGAACCACATCCCGCAAATCGCTTGGGGAAGGCCATCCCACCAAGTCAAAGGAAATCTCCGTTTTCCCCTGACGGTTACCTATCATGGATGTCCCACTCGGCCTAAATCTTCTGACCACAAATCTTCCAAATAGGAACGTCCGCCCCAACGATTTCGATGCGGAAATACCTTCAGGTTTTCAACTTATTTTGAAGGGAGCGGGACGAAGGGAGCGGGACGAAGGGAGCGGGACGAAGGGAGCGGGAAGGGAGCGGGAAGGGAGCGGGAAGGGAGCGGGAAGGGAGCGGGACAGCCTGATCCGGGCGACTTCTTTCCAGGCTTCAGGCAACGCAGATCAGCCTGTCCCGCTCCGTCGTCCTTGTCATGTGGACACAGGTCGCCAGCGACTGGCATCCAACGTGCACCCGGTTCTGGGCGCTCGTCCCATCCCTGAAATCGAAGTGGCTGAGTTTGTCGCCGCGGTCAAGGCGATAGAGAAGCGCGCGCTTAGGTTCGGGTGCACCGGCGTCATATATAAACCACTGGACTCGGGTAATCCAAGTAAAGGTTCGAGGTTCGCGCACTGACGGCCTGATAAGATCTCCAACGTTGTGCTTCTCTTCCTCAGCGTTGCCGTGTCGATTATTTGTATTGCGTTCCTCATCCAGCGGCGAAGCAGGTATATTGACCCCGTTGATCATCCTCCCGATGAAACCGCAGGCCCGCATCTCGGGATATCATACCCGCCTCGACTCTCGCAGGAGGAGCGCGATGAAGCCGATGCCGAATTTGATCGTTTTTTCTACAGCGGCATTTGGCACTTTGTAGACCGCTATTTCCACACAAAGATTGCTGGCGCAAGCCACTTCAATAGCGACGGAACCAATCGAGTTGCGATCATCAAACAGTGCAAGCCATCAGAATTACTCGTAATTCAATGGGACAAAGGTAACAAGTTCGACCGATACGCAAAAACCGTAAAGCGTCAGAATGGCCAGCAGCTAGGATACCTGCAGCGCCACATCGCCGAAGACATACATGAAGATTTTTTCATTCAAGATGTGACTTGGCTTGGGATTTTCAAATGCACAACGCACCATCCAGAGACTCAAGAAGTTGTCGGAGCGATCATTCTGCTCGCTCGAAAGACGGCAGACAAAATGACCAAAGCTGAAGCGAAAATCGTAGAAGCAGAGCGCAGGGAATCACATGAGCGGGAAACCATCCGCCACATCCGCGATGCAGTAAGGGAGACGCGGTTGACTGAGCCTTTTCACCCGGCTGATGTAAACAGAGCACTCGGCATTACCTTCGCGGGCACTTTTCTTCCGAAACATCGGGTCGGAAACCCAGGTGGGAATACCGAGCTCTTTGTTCAGGTCGCGCGCGGTCTGTATCGTCTTAGGAATTGAGGTAAGTTATGCTCCCATGCACTGTCCGCTGCATCCAGAATCATCGTTCGATAGGTCAGGGGCCGTTCGGGACATCCGATCGGCCTTCGGAACACGGTAAACGTCTTAGGCATTTCTAGGCGGAATGGGGTGCACGCGCTTTTTTTTCATCTTTTTTGCTTTGCCCTATGGACGGATCACCCAAAACCGTACTACCGTGATAGCAAATTCTCCCGTTGGCTCGACTGCCTGGACCACCCTGCTCGTGGTCAATGCAGATTCGTGCCAGACAGGATATTGGCGTGCTCCAGACCAGGAACAACGACAACAGCGTCTGTTACCAGAGGTTACCGCCAGCACAAAAGAATCGAAAGTAACCGCCGGGGGCGGGAAATTAAAAATTTGATCATCTTCGCGGAGAGGGGCCAGATTCACAGGGGTTAGAAGAGAACTCGTCACCACCGCTGATCATCTTCGTAGAAAACGCATCAAGAAGCGCCCAGGCGCTTGGAATAAAGGATCTTTGACAATGACAGTGTGAGGTTTGTGGGCAGACGGACGTGCCACTTTCACAGGCGCTAAGTGCCGGGGTTCTGAAAGTAGCGTGTCTGTCTGTCCACAAAATTTGGTTTCGCCTCGCGGTCGTCAGTCGCGAGGGGGAGCTCGCTTGCCCACTGGTATCGGGCCCTGCCGGAAGACTAAGAGCTGGTCTCCAGCTCATGGGACCGGGGCGGGAAAATCAAAAGATTTGGCCACCTTGGGAAAACAAAGGACTTAGCCGCACCGTTTGGCCACCTTGGGAAAACAAACGACTTATCGCCCCACGGACAACTTGTCCGCTTGTAACCCACGTTAGCCAGGCTTCGCCCGATGACGCGCTCCTGGGGGGGAATGGGGAATGGAGACGGGGATGGAGACAGCCTGGTTGTATTGCGGCGACACAATATGCTTATTCCTGGACTGCCTGGCCGTGCGCTTTGCCGAAAGTCACAGCTGCTCGATCAACTAGCGCATGAAGCGCTTCTCTGGCTGCCCAAACAGATCTCGCTTCGTTGGTATGAAGGAGCGCGCAGGTGGAGTAGGCCGTAACCCACTCATCGCTCAGGCCGAGCGAGGGGGTCAAAACCCTCTCATAGCCGCGGCTCCTTTCCGCAAAACAGACGATTGGCGCACAAGAAATCGATTCCCTGCTCGATGGCGTGAGGAACGGTTTCTCAGTCATGGTGGATTCGAACGAATATACTGGGAAACTGATTTGGGCTTTGCCGGTATTCCTATGAATCGACGTGAATTTCTCCACACCACTGCCTTCGGGTTGGCTGCGGCCGCCCTCGCGCCCGCGCAAGAATATGATCGCGACAAACGCCGGCGAGTCGGTTTGATCGGCTGTGGCTGGTATGGAAAATCGGATCTGTTCCGGCTGGTGCAGGTATCGCCGGTCGAGATCGTCTCCTTATGCGACGTCGATTCGCAGATGCTCTCGAATGCCGCCGACATGGCCGCCACCCGGCAGCTTTCCAGAAAAAGGCCTCGCACATACTCCGACTATCGAAAGATGCTGGCCGAAAAAGATCTGGACCTGGTGCTGATTGCGCCGCCCGACCATTGGCATGCCCTGATCATGATTGAAGCCGCAAAGTCCGGCGTGGACATCTGGGTTCAGAAACCGATCAGCCGCGACGTCGTGGAAGGCCAGGCTATGCTGGCCGCTGCCCGCCACAACCATCGCGTTGTCCAGGTTGGTCTGCAACGCCGTAGCACGCCTCACCTGGTAGAGGCAAAAGAGCGCTTCATCGACGAGGGTAAGCTGGGGAAGATCGCGCTGGTCGAGATCTATTGCTACTACCACATGCGCGCGACGGCAAATCCGCCTGATACCGCGCCGCCCGCGAATCTGGATTACGATGCCTGGACGGGTCCTGCTCCCATGCGGCCTTATAACAGCCTGGTTCACCCCCGCGGCTGGCGCGCATTTATGGAGTATGGGAACGGCATCGTGGGTGACATGGCCGTCCACATGCTGGATATGACACGGTGGATGCTCGGATTGGGCTGGCCAACGAAGATTGATTCCACCGGTGGAATCTTTGTCGA
>Ga0335075_10011060_pt1 | contig 13658 bp, 10 predicted proteins | sample Lox_Sample_24_FD_206723 | JGI IMG/M metagenome (GOLD analysis project Ga0335075, IMG submission 206723) | Soil microbial communities from Loxahatchee National Wildlife Refuge, Florida, United States - Lox_Sample_2.4 | ecosystem: Environmental > Terrestrial > Soil > Wetlands | place: USA...
TCCGGCCAGGTCAACCCTGCGCACGCCGAGTGCGGCGAGCTGGCCGCACATGCCAGCGTCGGCCTCGGTCGCGAGGACCAGCGCGACGGTCACTGCCGCCCTCCCTTGAACACGATAAGTAGTATATGGATTACCTAGGGTCACAGCAGCGGTACGCCCCCCATCTACCCGGTAGAGTCCGGCACATGCGGATGGTGGCGGTCGTTCTCGGCGGCGGGATGGGCCAGCGGCTCGGCGCCACGCTGCCCAAACAGCTGCTGACGCTGGACGGCAAGTCGCTGCTGGAGCACTGCGTGGCCGCCTTCTGCGCCGCGCCGGGTGTCGACGAGGTTCTGGTAGTAATGGCCGCCCAGTACGTCGACCAGGTTAAGGCCATGCTGGCTGGCTACGGCAAGGTGACCGCGGTACTCTCCGGCGGCGTGGCCAGGTCGGACTCGACCCGGGTAGCGCTGGCCGCGCTGGGTTCCGCTGAGGAGTGCGGCGTGCTCTTTCACGACGCCGCCCGCCCGCTGGTCGACCAGCGCATCATCGCGTCGTGCGTATCCGCGCTTTCGGTTTACGGTGCCGTCGGCACGGCGGTGCCGTCCTCGGACACGATCGTGGTCGTCTCGGATGGCGTGATGACCGAGATCCCGCCCCGCGAGCGGCTCTGGCGCTGCCAGACCCCGCAGGCCTTCCGCCTATCGGTGATCAGGCGCGCCCACGAACTCGCCGCCGCCGACCCGGACTACGCGCCGACCGACGACTGCGGCGTCGTGCTGCGTTACCTTCCCGACGTGCCCGTGCACATCGTCGAGGGCGGCGAGCACAACATGAAGATCACCTACCCGCAGGATCTCGCGATAGCCGAAGCCCTGCTCAAGTCCGGGCCATCGCCTGCTTGACCAGGGTGCGACCGAAGCCCCAGATCAGTCCGCTGCCCTTGCTGGCGTCTTCAAGGACCTCGCCGAGCGCCTCGGTGAATGCCTTCACGTCGTCATCGGAGATCATCAGCGGCGGGATCAGCTTGATCACCTCCATGTGGTCGCCGGAGACCTGAGTGAGTATCCGGTGCCGCTGGAACAGCGCCACGACCACCATCTGCGCGAACAGGCCGACCCGGGCCTTCTGCAGCATGTTCCAGCTCGCCCGCGCCCGCATGCCGGCCGGCTTATCGAACTCCAGCCCGATCATCAGCCCGCGACCGCGGACATCGGCCAGGATGTCGAACCTCGCGGCCATCTCCTCCAGCGCGGCCTTGAGGTTCGCCCCGGTCCTGGCCGCGTTATCCATCAGCTTCTCGTCGTCCAGGACGTGCAGTGCGGCCAGCCCGGCGGTCATGGCCAGGGTGCCGCCCTTGAACGTGGTGGAGTGCACCATCATCCGGTCCATTGATGAGTACACCTTCTCGAAGACCGGCCCCTTGGCCAGCATCGCCCCCACCGGCACGTACCCGCCGGACAGGCCCTTCGCCACGGTGACGATGTCCGGCGTGACGTCCTCGTGCTGGTAGGCGAAGAACTTCCCGGTCCGGCCGAACCCGGACTGGACCTCGTCGCAGATCAGCAGGGCGCCGTGCTCGTGCAGAAGTTTCGCGGCGGCGGCGAGGAACCCGTCCGGCGGCATGTGCACGCCCTTGCCCTGGATCGGCTCGATGATCAGCGCGGCCACGTCGCCCTTGCGCAGCTCGGTGTTGAGCGCGTCGATGTCGCCGAGCGGGATCGGGATGTCGGGCAGCAGCGGGTCGAAACCCTTGCGGAACTCGGCCGAGCCGTTGATCGACAGCGAGCCGGTGGTCAGCCCGTGGAACGCGTGGTCCGCGTACACGATCCTGCGCTTGCCGGTGGCGTAGCGCGCGAACTTCAGCGCGGACTCGACCGCCTCGGTGCCGCTGTTGCAGAAGAACACCCGGTCCAGTCCGGGCGCCTTGGCCAGCAGACGCTCGGCGAGCAGCCCAGTCAGCGGCGGGCAGTCGAACTGGGTCCACTCGGCCAGCCCGGCATCTAGCGCGTCGTGCAGCGCCTTGCGGATCACCGGGTGGTTGCGCCCTGCGGCGAACACGCCGAAACCGGCCAGCCAGTCCGTGTACTGGTTGCCGTCGGTGTCATACAGGTAGGCGCCTTCGGCGTGCGGGTAGACCTTGTCGAAGCCGATCGCGTGCAGCACCTTGGGGGTCTGCGGGTTCAGGTACTTGCCGTACAGCTCGTAACCCTCGCCGCCGCGTGCCGCGAGGAGGCCATTGAGATCAAAGTCCATGGTGTTCATTGTGCCGTGCTTGCCCTGCTTCGGTGCAGCCCACGGGGGCTAAGCAGGAAACCCGCCCCCCAGCTCATGTGCATGACCGCGAGGATCAGGGGAAGCCGGGCGCGGATGCCTGGCGGGACGCCTTCCGAGAGCATCGCGCTGGCCGCGCTGACGCCGACCAGGTAGGTGACGGGTATGGCGAAGCCGAGGGTCAGCCACGGCGACGTGATCAGGCCGGCTATGCCGGCCAGGGTACCCACGGTGACCGCCACCGCCGCGCCGGGCGGCGCCAGGTAACGGAAGCTGGCCGTCTCCGGGTGCTCGCGCATGACCACCCGGCGCCAGCGGCCGTAATGCCAGTACTGCGACGCGAGCGCCCTTATCGTCCGGCGCGGCCGGTAGGTGACCTGAAGTTCCGGGGTGCACCAGACCAGCCCGCCCTGGCTCCTGATCCGGTAGTTCAGCTCCCAGTCCTCGGCGCGTAGCATCGTCTCGTCCCAGCCACCGGCGTTATTTATCGCCTGCCTTTGATAGATCCCCAGGTAGGCGCTGTCCGCGGGGGCTGGCTGGCCGCCGGTATGCCAGGCCGCCGACCCTACGCCGGCCTTGGACGTCATCGCCCATGCCACGCCTCGCTGGAACGGGCTGGTCCCCTCGGCCGCCATCACCCCGCCCACGTCGGCCGCGCCGGTCTTGATCAGCTCGGCGACGCCGGTGCGAAGGTAGCCGGGGCGCATCAGCGCGTGCCCGTCCATCCTGGCGACGATGTCGTAGCTGGCTTTCGCCAGCGCGATGTTCAGGCCGGATGGGATCTTGCCCGTCGGGTTCTCCACGACGGTGAGCCGGGGCTCGCACGCGGCCAGTTCGGCCGCGATCCGCGCGGTCCGGTCCTTCGACGGACCGACGGCGACGACCAGCTGGATCGGGCCCGGGTAGTCCTGGCCGAGCACATGCCGGACCGCGTCGGCCAGGTACGGCTCCTCGTTCCGCACCGGCATCAGCACGGAAACCGCGGGCCACTCGCTCATGCGCGCCACGTTATCGGATGGCCGCACGCGCCGTTGGCCAGCGACGAGGACCTTGCGCAAAAGGGCGGCTAAAAGGCGGCTAAAGGGCGGCGTCCTCCAGCATCTCGGTGACGAGGGCGGCGATCTGGGACCGCTCGGAGCGCACCAGCGTGGTATGCGCGAACAGCGGGTGGCCCTTGAGCTTCTCGATCACCGCGATCACGCCGTCATGCCTGCCGACCCGCAGGTTGTCGCGCTGCGCGATGTCGTGGGTGAGCACCACCCGCGACCCCGCGCCGATCCTGGACAGCACGGTGAGCAGCACGCCGCGCTCCAGCGACTGCGCCTCGTCCACGATCACGAACGCGTCGTGCAGCGACCGGCCGCGGATGTGGGTGAGCGGCAGCACCTCGAACATGTCCCGGCTCAGCACCTCGTCGATCACCTCCTGGGTGGTGACCGCGCCGAGCGTGTCGTAGACGGCCTGCGCCCACGGGCCCATCTTGTCCGCTTCCGAGCCAGGCAGGTAGCCGAGTTCCTGGCCGCCGACCGCGTACAGCGGCCGGAAGACGATGACCTTGCGGTGCTGGCGGCGCTCCATCACAGCCTCCAGGCCCGCGCACAAGGCCAGCGCGGACTTTCCGGTGCCTGCCCGGCCGCCAAGGCTCACGATCCCGATCTCCGGGTCGAGCAGCAGGTCTAGCGCCACCCGCTGCTCGGCGCTACGGCCACGCAGCCCGAACGCCTCACGGTCACCGCGCACCAGTTGCACGGATTTGTCCGGCCGCACGCGGCCAAGCGCGCTGCCCTTGGCCGAAGTGAGGACCAGCCCAGTGTGGCACGGCAGGTCGAGCGCCTGCTCGCAATCCAGGGTGCCCGTCTCGTACAGTTCCTCGACGTCCTCAGCGGTGACATCTAGCTCGGTCATCCCGGTCCAGCCGGAATCCACCGGCAGCTCCGCCCGGTACTCCTGGGCCGGCAGGCCGATCGAGGCGGCCTTTACCCGCAGCGGCAGGTCCTTGCTGACTAGCACCACGTCCGCGCCCTCTGCCGCCAGGCTGCACGCCACGGACAGGATTCGCGAGTCGTTGTCGCCCAGCCGGAATCCGGCGGGCAGCACCTGCTGGTCGGCATGGTTCAGCTCCACCCGGACCGTGCCGTCGAGGCTGCCGACCGGAATCTCCTGGTCCAGCCTGCCATGCTCGACGCGCAGGTCGTCGAGATGGCGCAGGGCCTGGCGGGCAAAGTAACCCAGCTCGGGATGATGGCGCTTGGCCTCAAGTTCGGTGATCACGACCACCGGGAGGACTACCTGATGCTCGTCGAATCGCGCGATGGCGGCCGGATCGGCGAGCAGGACGCTGGTGTCGAGGACATACGTGCGACGACCCTGAGAATTGGCCACTCAGACTCCCCTGGGTGCCAGGGCAGGCCCTGGCACCTGGACAGGACACGCTGATCTCTGGGAAGACACCTGATTTGTGAGAAACAACAACTGGTGTCCGGAAAAGACAAGCGTGTCGGACGGACCGGGGCTGGCCTTCGACGGGCCGCACCGGCCCTGATCGTGCGCGCGTAAAGCTCGCGGATTCGAGGGCCCTCCCAGTAGGTGGCTCCACACCACCTGCCACTTCTGAAGGTACCCGCGATCTTCGCACGGCAAAAGCACCCTGCGGTTACTATGAGGTTAACCAGGGGCTTTTATGCCTGGTTAGCCACCGTAACGGCGGTTCCTGGCGGCGTAGGACCGTAGCGCGCGGAGGAAGTCGACCTTGCGGAAGGCCGGCCAGTACGCGTCGCAGAAGTAAAACTCTGAGTAAGTGCTCTGCCACAGCAGGAAACCGCCGAGCCGCTGCTCGCCAGAGGTGCGGATGACAAGGTCGGGGTCGGGCTGGCCGGCCGTGTAGAGATGTTCGGCGATGTGCTCGACGTCCAGCACCTCGGCGAGTTCCTCGATCGTGGTGCCCCTGGTCGCGTGGTCCTGCAGCAGGGACCGGACCGCGTCGGCGATCTCCCGCCTGCCGCCGTAGCCGACAGCGGCGTTGACCACCAGGCCAGGGTTGTCGACGGTGGCTTCGCCTACATCCTTCAGCACCCTGGCAGTCTCAGCGGGCAGCATGTCCAGCGCCCCCATCGGGTTCACCCGGCAGTGATCGGCGACCAGGCCCTGGACGGTGTCCTCGATGATCTTCATCAGCGGCCCGAGCTCGCTCGCGGGCCGGCTGAGGTTCTCGGTCGACAGCAGCCACAGCGTCACCACCTCGACGCCGGCTTCCTTGCACCACCCAATTAGCTCGAATATCTTATCGGCACCCTTGCGATGGCCGTCACTGACGTCGAGATAGCCAGCCGACCTGGCCCATCGTCTGTTCCCGTCGCACATCACCCCGACGTGCCGAGGAATGGCGTCCGGCGAGAGCGAGGCCTCCAGCCTGCGCTCATACAGACGGTAGACCAGGTCATGAAGTCTCATGCTGCGGCCTTCCTCGGTGCCGGGAACACCCTAACGGTACCCAAAGGAACGCTCCGGCCGGGCCCAGGGTTTCCGATTGGGGTGATGGACCTCACTACAGATTTGGCTCTCTACGAGAACGAGCCAGGGCTGGTGCCTGATTATCCTTGCCGCAATATACACAGATGCGGGACCTTCCGAAGCAGCGAGGAATCAGGCTGATGGTCAACGTAGACGCGGCACTGGACGGGGCAGAGCTGAGGAACATGCACGTTCGTAAGTACGTGCGCTACTGGGCTGAACTTACCGGGGCCACCAGGATCGAGGTGGTCCGCCCGTCCGATGACGCGCGGCTCATCGCCGAAGCCCTAGCCGACGGGGAAATCCAGCCCGCCGGGGAGGGCAACTACTACTCGCGCAGCTATGTCAAGGACACCGCTCGCTCGGAAGAGAGAACGGTAGTCGCGACGAGCAACCTGGCCGACGAGGGCGTATACAACAACTGGCACCCTGCCGGGGAGATACGCGAACTGCTCACCGAGCGGATGCGCGGCGCGTCCGCGGGCAAGACAATGTATGTCATCCCGTACCTGATGGCGCCGGCCGGGTCGCCGCTCGAGCGCTATGCGGCGGGCGTGGAGCTCACCGACTGCCGCACCGTCGCGCTGCACATGATCCGGATGGCCCGGGTCGGCGTTTCGTATATCAATGACCTCGCCGACACGGACAGCTTCGTCCGCGCCGTGCACGTGACCGGCGACCTGGAGCATCTCGGCCAAGGCACCCCGCAGGACAAGCGCTACTTCGTCACGCTCGCCGACGAGCGGACGATCCTGCACTTCGGCTCCTCCTACGGCGGCAACGCCCTGCTCGGCAAGATCGCGCACGGGCTGCGGCAGGCCGCTTACGACGGCTGGGTCTCCGGGGAGTTCCTTTCCGAGCAGTTCATGCTGCTTGGCATCACGGACAAGCTGACCGGCCGACGGTATCACATCTGCGGCGGTTTCCCGAGTGCCTCCGGCAAGACGAACCTGGCCATGATGCTCGCCCCCGACGCCCTGGGTGACCGGTACCACGTCGAGTTCTATGGCGACGACATCGCCTGGCTGCGTGTGAATCCGGCGGATGGGAAGATCTACGCCATCAACCCTGAATTCGGCGTGTTCGGCGTGGCGAAGGACACGAACGACGTCACCAACCCGACGGCGATGGAGGCGGTGGCGCCGGGCACCGGCACGCTGTTCACCAACGTCGCCTACAACGACCAGACCGGTGAGGTCTGGTGGGAGGGGCGGACCCCTTCTCCCCCGCGGGATGTCACCGGGTGGCGGGACTGGACCGGAGTCTTGATCGCTGACCGGCCGGCGGAAGACGTGGGCAAGCCGTGGGCGCACCCGAACAGCCGGTTCACCACGACGCTCGCCAACGTGCCCAATATCGCCACGGACTATGACGCACCCGCCGGCGTGCCGGTGGACGCGATCATCTTCGGCGGCCGGACCAGGGACCGCGAGCCGCTGATCCGGGCGATTACCGACTTCGCCGAGGGCGTCTATGACGGCCTGACCCTAGGTGCCGAGGCGACGTTCGCCGCCGAAGGCATCGACGGGCAGCTCCGCTACGACCCGATGTCGATGCGCCCCTTCATGTCCTACCCGGAAGGTCCGTACGCTGCCCACTGGCTGCACGTGATCGGCACGGCCACCAGTAAGCCCATCTTCGCTCACGTCAACTGGTTCCAGCGGGACCCTGCCGACGGCCACTACCTGTGGCCGGGCTACCGGGAAAACCTGCGGCCGCTGCTGTGGCTGCTGCGGTTGAAGGAGGGCGAGGTCACCGGCAGGCAGACGCCGGTCGGCATCATCCCGGCACAGGACGAGCTCGACCTGGACGGCCTTGAGATCGCGCCGCAGGACCTGGAGACGATCCTGTCCATCGACACCGAGCGGTGGAAAGAGGAGATGAAGTTCCGCGAGCAGCACCTGACGCAGTTCGCCAACCTGCCGGAGGAAATCTGGGAGACGCACCGGCGCATCGCCGCCGCGCTGGAGGAAGAGGACTAGGTCTCCGCCTGCCGCGGGCCCGCGGCACGGACCTCTTCGACCTTGGCCAGCGCCTCGCGCAGGCTGGTCAGCCAAGCCTCGGTGTTCGCGCCGGTCAGCCGCACGCACCAGCCAAGTGCGTCGCTGCGGCTGCGTGCTACGCCCGCATCGACGAGCGTGTCGAGCACGCGGCGCTCGGACTGACGCAGCCGCGTCATCACCGGGACCGAGAGTGTGGTGAACATCTCAGTGATGCCCGCGCAGGTGACGCCCCAGGACACCTTCCTGCGGAACCTGTGCTCCGCTTCCCTGGCGATCTCGATGCGCCGGCTCCTCGTTTCCTCGCGGAACCTGCGGATCCTGCCCTCCGCGGCCGCCTCCCGCTCCACGTCTGACCCCTGCGAACGCTCCGCGTCCGAGCCCTGCAGACGCTCCGCGTCCGAGCGCTGGGAGTCGGTAAGCGCCGGCTCGGGTAGCGTGCCGACGATCGTGATCTCCTCACGATCGACCTGGATGACCGGCGGCTCGGTGTACCAGTCGTCCGGCAGCCGTCCGGCGAACCAGCCGCGCAGCTCGGCGTCCGAGTCGTTGCCCTTGGTTTCTTGCTCTGTACTCATGTAATCATGTAATCATGTCGCGTAGAAGAGGGTCAAGTCACCCGTGAAGGCGCGGCCGGCGTCCGGTGAAAGAGGAAACCGGTCCAGTCGCCGCTACAGCGGTGGGCAGCGGGCGGATAAGAGCGGGTCAGATAGGCGTGGCGTTAGCTGGTCACGTAGCGCCTCGGGGGTGGTGACCGGGGCCAGGCAGGTGAAGTCGCGGCAGACGTAGGCGGCGGGAGCGTCGTTGACCAGGCCACGGCCGGCGAGCAAAGGGACGATACCAGCGGCGTTCGCCGTGCCAGCATGGCCCATGGCGCCGCCGGGGCCGAGGGCGATGACGGCGCCGGGCGGGGCGGCGTGCAGAGCGGTCTTGTGCAGGGCGGCGGTCCTCGGGTCGGCGGGATCGCCGATGATGGCGATCTCGGCGGGGCCTGAGATCAGGGCCTCCGCGACCGAGAGGCCGGCTCCGCCGGCGCGCGGGTAGCGCGACACGATCGCGGGCAGCACACCGAGGGCGGCCTCCGCGGCCGCGCGGTGCCGCGCGGAACCGGTCAGCGCCGAATAGCCGATCAGCGCGTCCGCCACGGCGAAGGTGCCGGACGGCGTGGCGTTATCGGCCGCGTCGGCCGGCCGGAAAATCAGCGCCTCACCATCGGCGACCGTGTCATAGAAGCCCCCCGACCCGTCGGCGAACGATTCGAGTGCCACGTCGAGCAACGTCCCGGCTATCGTCACCCAGCGGCCTTCGCCGGTCACCCCGGACAGGGTCAGGAACCCCTCGGCGACGCACGCGTAGTCCTCGAGCACGCCCGCGGAGTCCCCGGCCGCCCCGTCCCTGGAGGTCCGCACCAGCCGGCCGTCCACGAGATGCAGCGATGAGATCAGCGAGGCCGCGTCGACAGCGACCGCCACCAGGTCAGGCCGGTCCAGCAGCAGGCCGGTCTCGGCAAGCGCCGAGATGGCCAGGCCGTTCCAGGCCGCGACCACCTTGTCGTCCCGGCCGGGCCTGACCCGCGCCCCGCGGGCCGCCAGCAGCGCGTCGCGCACGCGACCGAACCGGCCGGTATCAACCGGTTCGGAACGGAGCTGGAGCACGGAAGCGCCATGCTCGAACGTCCCCATGTCGGTAACACCGAATATGCCGGCGGCGAAGGCGGCATCGGAAGGACCAAGCGCGACCTCCAGCTCGCCAGGGGTCCAGACATAGAACTTGCCCTCCACGCCCTCGCTGTCGGCGTCCAGCGAGGCGGCGAACCCTCCGTCGGCAGTGCGCAGCTCGCGGATGATCCAGTCACAGGTCTGCTCGGCCACCCGGCGGGCTAGTTCCGAACCGGTCAGCCGCCACAGGTGCACGTAGACCCGGGCGAGCAGCGCGTTGTCGTAGAGCATCTTCTCGAAGTGCGGCACGACCCACGCCGCGTCGGTCGAGTACCTGGCGAAACCGCCGCCGAGCTGGTCATATATGCCACCGCGGGCCATAACGTCCAGCGTGCCCTCGGCCATCGAGAGCGATACCGGATGAGCGGTCCGCGAGTGGTAGCGGAGCAGGAACTCGAGCACCATCGACGGCGGGAACTTGGGCGCGCCACCGAACCCGCCCTCCACCCTGTCGTAGGCCTGGCTGAGCGTGACCACGGCCTCGTCCGTGACCTCTTCCCATGACGAATGCGGGCCGTCCCGCATCGCCTTGGCCGTCGCCTCGGCATTGCTGCTGAGGGCGGCAGCGATCTGCTGGGCCTGGGCCCGCACGCCTTCGCGCTGATCCCGCCATGCGGCTGACGCGCGACCGATGAGCTGCTGGAAGGCCCCCCTCGGCAGATAGGTGCCGCAGAAGATCGGCTCCTTATCCGGCGTCATGATGACCGTCATCGGCCAGCCGCCCTGCCCGGTCATAGCCTGCGTAGCGGTCATGTAGACCGCGTCCACATCGGGGCGTTCCTCCCGGTCGACCTTGATCGCCACCATGCGCTCGTTGAGCAGCGCTGCCGTTCGTTCGTCCTCAAACGATTCATGTGCCATTACGTGACACCAATGGCAGGCGGCGTAGCCGACCGACAGTAGCACGAGCACATCTCGCCGTCCGGCCTCGGCGAAGGCCTCCTCGGACCAGGGCCACCAGTCAACCGGGTTGTCCGCGTGCTGGAGCAGGTACGGCGAGGTAGAACTGGCGAGATGGTTCATGAGCCCGACCCTACCCAGCCGCGCCGATGGTGCTAGCCCCCGACATCCTGTTTCGTGACGGTTACGGCGATCCGCGGACGATGCCGCCGACCGCATGGGACGCATGGGCCGCCCGGCCGGCGTGTTCCCGCACCGGCCATGTGTGCTTTCATAACAGGTGGAAGCTACACGGCAGTCTGTGCAGCATTTCAGCGCAAACTACCGCCTAGCCTGTATGTGCAGAGGGTAGCCAACGCCTCCGGCAACCGGCAGAAGCGCTACCTCAACGGCAGTTACGGCGCGGTCCCTGAGCTTTCCATGCGACTGTTCGAGCAGGCCGTGGCGTCCAGAAGGGACGAACGTGCCGAGTAGCCCGACGCGCGATGGCAGACGTGCGGGGAAAGGCCGCGGTTTCACGCGTGAAACCGATCTTCAACGTCGGCCGCCCGGCACCCGTGCAGAGCGCCGGACCGTCCTGATTCTCACGAACGGTGCCCGCACTGAATTCGTCTACTTCGAAGCTCTGCGCAAGGAACCGTGGGTCACCGCGCACAAGGTGAAGGTCAAGTATGAGAAGGGCGGACCTGCAGCCGTCGTCCTCCGCGCAGCGGCGATCCGCGACGATAATGGATACGATGAAGCTTGGGTCGTATGCGACGTTGACGAGTTTTATGTCCGGCCCGCTCAGGAGATCGCGCGCTGACTGGTCAGCAGGTCCAGTCCGTACAGCGCTAGATCATGGCAGGGCTGGGAACGAAGTCCGGGTCTATTTGGGTGGATATGTCCTCACCCACGGCCTTGCTGGCCCAGGCGGCGGCGTTGCGCAGGTGAAACTCCACGGCGGTGCGCTGGTAGGCAGCCCAGTCCTTGACCCGCGCGTCCACGCACGCGCGCAGGTCGTCGAGTACCGACAGGTTCGCCGGTTCCAGGTCGGCCAGGACCAGCGGGGCGCCGCGCTCCTGGGCACGCACAAATGGCGACTGGGAGAAACAGCCGATCAGATCGGACCCGGTCTGCTCTTGAAGGTACGAGGCATCGTCGGCCGAGGCAATCTTGTTGCCGATCACGGTGAGCGGAACGTCATACTCTGCCGCGTGATCGCGGTACTGCCGCCAGACCGCCACCCCGCGCCGCGTGGGCTCGGCGACCAGGAACGTCATGTCGAACCGGGTGAACAGACCCGACGCGAACGAGTCCGCGCCAGCGGTCATGTCCACGACCACGTACTCGCCGGGCCCGTCGGCCAGGTGGTTCAGGTACAGTTCGACGGCGCCGACCTTGCCGTGGTAGCAGGACACGCCCAGGTCTGATTCCTCGAACGGGCCGGTCACCATCAACGCGACGCCGCCAGCCGGACGAGCGAAGCCAGCATGCACCAGGTCATCGCCGAGCAGGCGCAGCAGCCGCGAACCATGACCCGGCGGGGTTGTCTTCACCATCGTGGCCGCCGACGAGATCCGCGGGTTCGAGCCGCGCAGGTACTCCTTGATCTCGGTGAGCCCGGCACCGAGCGGCGGCAGCGCGGCCGCCGCCTCCTCCTCCAGCCCGAGCGCCACGCCCAGGTGCTGGTTGATGTCCGCATCGATGGCGACCACCGGCGCCCCCGATACCGCCAGGTACCGGGCGAACAGCGCGGACAAGGTGGTCTTCCCGCTGCCGCCCTTGCCAACGAACGCGACCTTCATGAGCGAGCCCCCAAGTAAAAATGAAAGTCATTTTCATGTGACAGGAAGAGGTTACCGCGTGACCGGAGCACCACGGCTAGTTATGAGAAAAAATCGCTGGCCGGGATTGGCGCCGGATCAGCTGCCAGCCTTGGCCAGCCAGGAAGAACGCGGTACCACCGACACCGACGAAGAAGCCCAGCGGCCAGCTGGTGTGGTACGAGATCACGATGCCCATCCACACCGTGATCAGCGCCAGCGCTACCGAGAGCAGCAGTGCCCGGACCGGGCTGGCGGTCAGTGCACGGGCCGCCGCAGCCGGGCCGATCATCAGCACGAACATCAGCAGCGCACCGACCACCGGCACGGTCATCGACGTGGCAAGCGCCATCACCAGCAGGAACACCAGCTCCATCCGCTGCGGTGAGACGCCGCGCGCCGCCGCCACCTCCGGCATAGCCGAGCTCAGCATCAGCGGGCGGAACAACACCGCGATAACCGCGATCGACACGGCACCGAGCGCAAGAATCGGCCGGACCTCACCGGCGCTGACTCCGTAAATCTCACCGAACAGCAGCGAATACGCCCCCGTCGCGTATTCGGTCGACCAGGCGACGAACAGCGCGCCCACGCCGAGCATCAGCACGAAGGTGAGCGCGGTGGCCACGTCGTGGCGGGACCTGCGGCTCAGCCCGGCGATGCCGAGCGCACCCGCGACCGAGAACACGCCCAAGCCGACAAAGACGTTCAAACCAAGCAGGTACGCCCCGGCAGCGCCCGCGAACGCGCCGTTCGGGATCGCGTGCGCGGCGAACGTGGAGCCGCGCAGCACCGCGAAGAACCCCATCACGCCGGCGATCACCGCGACCGCGGTCGCCGCGATCCACGTATTCAGCATAAAGCCGGAGAACATGAGTGCTCCGAGGTGTCCGCGGCTGGGAGTTCGACGAACCGCCGCTTGGCGGGCATGAAAAAAGCGACCAGGTAGGCGCCCACGACCAGCGTGACGATGAAGAAGCTGACCGGCCAGCCCTTCCCGGTTCCGTCGGAGTAGGGCGGCCAGTAGTAACTGTCGTAGGCAAGCACGATGCCGATCCAGGTGGCGGCCACCCCGATCGCGGACGCGGTCACCATGGCGCGGACCGGGCCGCTGGCTACCTTGAGCGCGGTAGCGGCCGGGCCGATCAGCAGCGCAGTGCTCAGGATCGAACCGATGGTCACCGCGGACAGTGCCACCGATATCGACAGCGCGATCAAGAACACGACGCCGACCAGCCGGACCCGCACCCCGCGGGCGGCGGCGATGTCCGGGCTGAGCGAGCTGAGCATGAGCATCGGGCCGAACAAGACGACAATGAGCAGCGCGAGCAGCGCGGACACGATCAGCGCGGGCGCGGTCGAGGAGGTCTGCGCGAACAGCGAGCCGAACAAGATCGTGAACGTCACGCCGGTGGTGGAGGAGCGCTCGCTGACCAGGTACAGGAACAGCGCGGCCAGGCCTAGCGCGCCGC
>Ga0335075_10011061_pt1 | contig 13657 bp, 17 predicted proteins | sample Lox_Sample_24_FD_206723 | JGI IMG/M metagenome (GOLD analysis project Ga0335075, IMG submission 206723) | Soil microbial communities from Loxahatchee National Wildlife Refuge, Florida, United States - Lox_Sample_2.4 | ecosystem: Environmental > Terrestrial > Soil > Wetlands | place: USA...
GCGAATCGCGGGGTTGGCCCGGCGGGGCGAGTTGGGAGCGGAGGCGAAACATCCCACGTCTCGCCTCGTCACCAGCCGGCCGCGACCAGCCTTGCCCATTGCGACCTGAACCTTGCTCGCGGCGGCCCTGCGCAACGCCGCTGCAAGACTGGCTATTAAGGAGAGACCATGTCTACGAACGAGCATCTTGCGGGCAAAGTCGTCGTGATCACCGGCGCTGCAGCTGGCGTCGGCCGGGCGATCGCCCTAAGGTTCGCGCGTGAAGGCGCGAAGCTTGGCCTAATCTCCCGCGACAAAACCGCGCTGGAATCGCTCGCAGATGAATTGCGGGCCGCCGGCGCCCAAGACGCCGCGATCGCGCCGCTGGACGTCAGCGACGCGGAAGCCGTGTTTGCTGCGGCGGATCGCTTCGCGGGCGAGTTGGGCGCGATCGACATCTGGGTCAACGACGCAATGGTGACGGTTTTCTCCTCGGTCGGCGACATGACGCCGGAAGAATTCCACCGCGTAACCGAGGTGACTTATCTCGGCGTGGTGTATGGGTCCATGGCGGCCCTGAAGCATATGCGTCCTCAGCCCTCAGGCCAAATCATCAACATCGGTTCGGCGCTCGCGTATCGCGGGATCCCATTGCAATCCGCATATTGCGGAGCGAAGCACGCGATCCGGGGCTTTACCGCCTCGTTGCGCAGCGAACTCGAGCATGAACAATCTCCAATTGTCGTGTCCATCCTCGAACTGCCGGCGATGAATACCCCGCAATTCGACTGGGCTCGCACCCATCGCACGCATCAACCCAAACCAATGGGAACGATCTACCAGCCCGAGGCCGCAGCGGAGGCGGTGCTACGCGCAGCGCGAACCGGGGCGAGCGAGTATTGGGTGGGAACCTCGACGCTCGTGACGATCGTTGGCAATATGATCGCGCCGAAATTCATGGACTGGTTTCTCGCGCGCTCAGCTGTCGCCGGACAAAAAACCAGCCAGCCGGTGAGCCCGGGCAGGCGCGATAATCTGATGCAACCGGTTGCGGATTTACATCGCTTGCACGGCTCGTTCAGCGCTGAAGCGAAGTCGAATGTCTCGGTCTATCCGGGAGCGACAACGCGCGCGGCGATCGTCGCCGGGGGAGCTGCGCTATTCTTCGGGTTGGGCCTCATCTTGGCGGGGACCCGGCAGCTCGCTCCACGCCTGTCCAGCCGAAGAGCTTCTCGATCCTTTCGCGCCCACTGAAGCCACAATCTGGAAGTCCCGGGTTGTGCTGTTCTACACCGCGACACCTGCTCACGCATCCGCGCGCGGGGATGGCGCTCGGAACATTGAAATTATTCCTGTTTCGGGAGAAAGCGCCAGCAGGGCCGGTGCGCCAGACGCCGAAAATCTCCAACCCAACCAACCACATGCGCCCGCCGGGAGGCGGCGCTTTTATCTTGCCGTCCGTGGTCGGAGCGTAAGCGTCCGGTCTCTGCACCCTGAATGCGTAGTGCAATCGCGCGGCATGTCGGGCTCCTTCGCAAGGTGGAGGAGCTCCGGTGACTTTGAGACGTTTCGAGAACAAGGCGCGGCAATCCTGGTGGCTGATTCACATTGAAGCCTGGCGTCGGAGCGGGGTCAGCCGGGCGAAGTATTGCCGTCAGCAAGGTCTGACGACGACGACGTTTGGGCGCTGGCTGAGCTATCTGGCCGGCAAGGAAGCGGCCCGCAAGCAGGCGGAATATCTGGCGGAACTGCGCCGTCAGCAGCGGCGCGAGGCTCAGGAAAAGCTCCGGAAGAGCACGCCCGCTTTCGTTTCGGCGTGAGCACGGACATGCGCAGTCGCGCCCTTCAGGCGTTCTGGGCGATGCACGTCGAAGCGATGAACTGGAGCGGGATGAGCGTACTGGAGTACGCCGCCGCCTTGCATCTGTCGCCGACCTCTCTGCGCAAATGGCGCGACCGGCTGGACGACGGCGAGGTGGATGTCGACTGGCGAGCGCATCTTCATCCCTCAGCCCGCCCGGTCGCTGGCACTAGTGCTAACAGAACGCCGCCGGAAACGGCCTTGACAACTCCGCCGAGCGACGATCCGACGCCGCCTCGGCGGCCTCTGCGGCGCTTCTTCACCGACGACCAGAAGCGCGCCATAGCGCGGGAGAGCGACCAGCCCGGCGTCAGCGTCTCGCAGGTCGCGCGCAAGCACGGGATCGTCACTGGGCTGCTGTTCCGCTGGCGCGTGGCAGTTCGGCGTGGCGCAAAGGCAGGGCGCGAAGCTTGCCCCTGTGGCGCTCACTGACGAGGCGCCAGCGATGCTTCGGCTGCGCGATCTCGTGCAGCCGCCGGACGGAATGACGGCGGTCGACCTGCCTGACGGCCGGCGGGTGTTCGCGCCTGCCGGCGTCGATCCATACGCAGTTCGTGAGCAGGTCATCGGTGAAGGAGGGGCGCGATGATGATCGTTCCGGCGGGCGTGAAGGTGCACCTGGCGCTGGGCCACACCGATATGCGAAAAGGCCTCGACGGACTCGCCATGCTGGTGCAGCAAAGGCTGAAACGCGATCCGTTCTTATGCGTCGGGCGTGATTATGTGGCGGCAGCGTCGAGGGAAGCGCTTTTCCGCGGCTCCGCTCTCTCCCACCGCCACATAACTATATGCTCTCGAGCAGCTGCAGCACCCTGTCCTTTGTCTTGAATCGAGCCGGTTGCTTGCCCGAGATCGCGGCCTGGTGGAGCCCCGGAAGCGGAGCATATTGTTTAGTACTTAAGTTAAGTCAATCTCAGAGTGATGGTTTGATTAAGCTGAGAGACGCAATTACTGCTGAGAGAGCAACCATTTCCGCTTCCGAGCTTCGAGGGTTCTTCGGTCTTAGCGAGGACCCTTGTAATAGGTTGGATACCGTGATTAAGGGGGGGACTATTAAGAATTCAGGAGACGCGTGTGACTTAACTGCGGATCCTACAGAACTACCCAGACAACTTACCGGACTTCGTGTTACGGTGCAGGTACCGGGAGTGGTACTCGGTACCATGAAAAAGGATGCGGGCATGACCCTTGTCGATTTTCCGTATTCGCAAATGAGGGGTAAATTGGAGTTGTCGAATACTCTCCTCGATGCTGATTGGGGAGGTGACATCAAAAGCATATACGTAGATAACAATAGTGTGGGGTTTTCTGTAGGGGACTCTGCTTGTTACAGAGTCGTCCTGCAGTAAGTTGCGGCGGGGCGGCGCACAACAATAAAGCCAGTTTAATTACAATCGTTCAAAAATCGTAGAAATCTTTTTTTTTGGCAACCCACCTTCCGCTTCCGGTTTGGCGAGGGCTTCCCCGCCCAAGGCGGGCGTCGCCACCGACGACCCCCTCCCGGCGCGTCTTGTTTGGCCTGCCGGAATCGGGAATGAACAGTGGACGGCCCGCGCCGGTCACGCGCCATGTTCGTCATCCTCGCCAAGCAGTAGGTCTGACGGCCTACAGTCTTACCTATACGGCCTCACACGTGGCGCAGCGTTACGATTAGACCCTGTGGCCGCTCGCTGGCGAGCGACGATCCGGCGCCCGTCAGGCTGACGGCGGCTGAGGTAAGGGCGGAAGTCGTCGTCGCTATCCTGATCTTCGGCGTCAGCGGCTTCGCGCCCGTCTCCGCGTTCGAACAGCGAGCCGTCGTCTCGGTTATCATGCAGCCGGGGATCGGCCTCGTCATCCCGCTCGTCAATCTCGCGATCTCGAATGAGCTGGCGTCGCATCGCCCGAAGCTTGGCTTCTTTCTGACATTGACGAAATCGCCTGACACACTCGCGAACCACAGCCCGATGATGCTCGGCAGTGACCCTCGGACGCGCGGGCTTCGGCGCGGGCGGCGGCTTCGGCGCCTGTCGCGGGGGCGGAGCCGCGCGAACAACCGGAGCGCGCGGAGGCGGAGGCGGACGCTCACGCCGAAGCCGATCATGATAGCGGCGGTCGGACTGACGCCGCTTCTCGCGCACCTCGGGATGCTGGGGCAAACGAAGCGCCGGATCGGGGAACGGCCCCTCCCAATCGTGAAGATGAACAGCCTCGCTGCACGGCAGCTTGAACGGAACCCCAGCCCGCCGCAACGCCTCCAACGCAGCCGCAACGCTGCGCGCCATCCACCAATCGCACCCGACCGCGACCAGCTCGGCGCGAATCTCCTTCTGCGCCTTCGATGCGTGGCCCGCTTTGGATTTCAGCTCAAGGAACGTCGGCCTCGACGCAGCGCGGGGAATGAACATCATGTCCGGCAAACCAGAGCGCACGCCCCGCTTCTTCTGCAACAGCCCGTTGAGCCACGAAGTCGGCTTGTTCTCGAGGCTCGTCCAGAAAACTTCCTTCGGATCGATGAGAGCGTGAAGCTTCGTCGCCAGCGACGTGTGAATCCGCCACTCCTCGCGACGATGCCTTCGCCGCCCAACCCCAGCTTTCCGGTCGTCGGCCTTTTCGTTTGTCGCGTTCAAGCTTGGCCGCTTCCGTTGCCGGGACTGTCAAGCGGCGGTGCCACCGGAGGCGATTGCGGGATCGCCCCCGCAATGTCCGCAATGCTCTTGGCCGCCAACATCCGGGTGTGAAGCCCAGCCTCCGAGTTCTCGCCAAAGGCAATCGCAGCCTGCAACCGAACCACGTTCGCCAGATACACTCTGACGGGCTTCTTGCGCGCGGGCCTATAGACTGCGGCTATCGCATCGATTGCGAATAGGCATTTCACTTCAAAAGCCGTTCCTGCCCTTAATTGAAGCGGCTCGTCGGCGCAAAAGCCCCGCCGCAGACGACTTCAATGTCCACAAACTCCCCGGTTTCGTGGGGGTCGTTGTCTGCTTCGTGCGCGTGATTGGTCCGGCGCCCTTCGAGTGCTCTGGAGTGATCTTGCCCAGGAATTTGCCCGGTTATCAACGCGCCAGATCAAGTTCTAGCGCATCGCCGATAAGTTCAAAGCCGCCGGCGAGAACTCTTCAGCTCAAAAGGGAGCACTGAGATGAAATCCGTACTTCTCGCTGCGATAGCGGCAACAACGCTTTTAATGGCTGGCGCCGCGCTCGCCGCTGATGCTGATCCTGAGGCGGACAGCGACGTTGCGCCGGCCCCGCCGTCGATCGGGGCGGACGTGCCGCTGACCTATTTCGGCCCGTCTCCATCCGAGGTCAAGCGCGAGTACGTCGGCCCCTACCAGGAGCTCAAATCGGGGAAGGTCGACCTCGACGCCGGAACGATCACGCTGCCGCTCTACGAAGGCGCGATGAAGAGCGGCCAACTCGTTTGGTACATCGTGACGGACACGGACGACAAGGAAAATGCCGACGCGCTCGGGCTTAACTTCTCACCCAAGCTGACCTACGCCGACACCGGGCGCGCCGTTCGTAAAGCCACGCTTGAGAAGGGCTTGAAGCTCGTCTTTGAATCCGGCACGGTCGACTTCGCTCAAAAGCGAAGCATTACACCGGGGGACGCGCCAAATTTCTTTCCGCCGAAAGAATTCCATCCGCCGAGCATCGGAGACAAGGACTACTCGCCCCTGGTGAAAATCACCAACGCCGGCGAGCATATCTACAACGCTCCTATGGTGGCCTACAACGTCTCGGCCGATACTCTCAATCAATTCTGCGACGGCAATCCGGATCACAGCATCGTCCACACGAAGGTGGTCAAGATCTGCCCACGCACCCACACAGTCACCATGATGCTCACCCCCGGCTTCAGCTTCGTCAAGCCGGTTTTTTACCTGTCCACGGACACGAACAACCCAATGACCGCGACGCTCGAGGGCGCGACCTACGCGCCGGGCCTCGAGGATATTCAAGGCGGCGCGGACGACAGCCTGTTCAGCCCGGTGGAACGGATCTTCGTATTCGTGAACGGGCCGACCGGGAAGGACAATCCGCAAAGACAGGGCCTTGACAGCGCGCTGTCGGACGGCGGCTCGCCGCTGAACGTGCTCGGCGGCATTCCGACCGTCGCGACCGATTATAGCCCGATCTGGGATCTCGATCCTGCGGTTTGGACTCAAGAGGCGATCGAGAAGGGCTACCGGTCCCGCATGACGGAGGAATTCTCGATCCTCGGCATGGTGGAAAAGGGTTGGCTCACCGGGCTCAACGGCAAGAAATTCGGCTCCGTCGGCCTCGTCGTGAACTGCCCGATCGTCTACCGCTTCCTATGAGCGAGGATCGCAGCGAGGGGGTTCGGCGTCTCGCCGGGCTCCCCCATCCCTTTCCCTGGAACGCCGGTGGAAACGCTCCCATGCGCATCGTCGGGCGCCTCATCCTAAGCTCTTTTCTCATCACGATCGCCGCCGCGTCCGCGCGAATGGCGCTCGCGGCCGAAACAATCATGCTGCGCGCAGGAGCAGCGACAGGACCAAACGCTATATTCGCTTTCGACAAGAGCGCGAAGCCCCACCGGATCGTGGTGCGCACAACCCAGGCCGGGGTCGCCGGCTCGCAGATCGAGGTCTTCGTCGACAAGGCCAAGCGGCCGGCGTTTCACCACCTGTTCGCAGCCGACGAATGCAAGTTCGGCGACAGCGGCAGCCGGTGCGAGGTGATCATCCGGTCCTCGAGCTCCGCTTATGCGGCGATCCTCGCTGAGTTCAGACGGGGCCGCGTGGCCAGGGTCACCGTTGATGATGCTGGAGCGATGAAGATGGACCAGACGGCGTCGCTCAAGGGCTTCACCAAGTCGTTGCGTTGACGTCAAGGCGGGAGGGCGAGGCGCGGCGACGAAGCGCAGGGCTGAGGGGCTGTCGCATCATCGGGAGAAAAGACATTGATCAGGGGTCTTTTGTGCGCCGCCCTTGGCCTGATCCTGGCGATGCAGGCCTCGACGGCGAGCGCCGCCTCGATCGTGACCGAGTGGCTCGACCAGGCGCTGCCATACGCGCAGGAAGTGGCCTGGGAGCCAACAGTCGGGTCGCGGTTTTTCGCCATCCTTGAGACAGCGATCTATGACGCCTGGACCGCCTACGATCCGGTCGCGGTCGGGGTCGTCTCGGGGACCGCGCTCAAGGGACAAGGCGGCGCGGACAACGAAGCCAACAAACGCGAAGCGATCAGTCACGCGGCCTTCACCGTCCTGACGAAGTTTGCGCCGCAGCATCGGCATGCGCTCATCGAGCGGATGCGCGAGCTCGGCTATGATCCAAACCCCGACACGTTGCCGGCCAAGGTTGGGCGGCGGGCCGCCGACGCCGTTCTCGCGAGCCGCCGCGACGACGGCGCAAACGAAGCCGGCAATTTCGCCGACACGACAGGCTACGAACCGCAGGCCTCCGGACCGCCGGATGCTTGGCGGCCGATCGACTTGTTCGGCAAGCGCCAGCTGCCGACGACGCCGCAATGGAGCCGCGTCATGCCGTTTGCGCTTACGCGCGCCGATGAGTTCCGCCCCGTTCCGCCGCCGGCGCTCGGATCTGCCGAATGGTCGCGGCAAATCGATGTGCTGATCAAGGCCAGCGCCGCGCTGACCGACAAGGAGAAGGCGGAGACGGAATATTGGGGGATATTCGGCATGGCGCCCGCCCCGGAACTGATCGAGATGACCAAATTCGCCTCCGATACGAACGATCTACGCCTCGACGACGACGTCAAGCTGTTCTTCGTTGCCAGCAACGCAATCTTCGACGCCTCGATCGCATCGTGGGACGCGAAGTATGGCTACGATTATGTGCGGCCCATCACCGTCATTCGCGCACTCGGCGACACGCCGATCAAAACATGGCGGCCGCGCTCTGCATCCCAGGCGCTCGCCTACTCCACGGCGGCCGCGGAGGAGGAGGCCCAGTACTCCCCAGCCGTTCCCGCTGGAGTCGGAGAGGCGCCAGCGGCCAATTGGGAGCCCTATCTGCCGACCCCGCCATTCCCGTCATACATTTCCGGCCATAGCGCGTTCACCGCGGCTTGGGCCCGCGCCATGGAGCTCGCCACCGGAGAGCCGGACTTCAATTTCAGCACGACGGTGAAACACCTCTACGTCGAGCAGCGCGAATTGGCTAAGCCGGTCACGCTCTTCTATCCGACCTTCGCTTCGGCCGCCCACGCGGCCGGAATGTCGCGCATCTGGGCCGGGGTTCACTGGCCGGTGGATAATGAACGCGGCCTCGAGCTCGGTAGCAAGGTCGGCGAGAACGTCTGGCGGCGGGCCCAGCAGTTCGTGCTCGGCACGGCGTCGCCGGCCGCGGCCATGTTCGCGACGCTACGGCCGCCTTATTGGTTCCACGACAGCGAAACGCCAGATCATCCCGCCCATTTTGAAGCGGCCTCGGGCCTGGCGATCGACTTGGCGCCTCATGGAGCGGGTGCGTGGCGGAGCATCGTGGTCGACCCGATGCCCGCCGGCGCATACGCGCTGAAACTCACAGTCAAGGCAACCGGCGATCAGCCCGTCCGGCTCAAGGTCGCGATCGAACCGAGCGAAAGGTCGCAAGCTCCCCTCGCAGCGACCGAGGCGGCCATTCCCGCGACTGGCGCCGCGAGCGTCCTGACCATTCCTTGGAGCAGCGACGGCGCCCAATCCTTCCGGGTATCGATCGAAGCGAGCGCCGATAATGGCGCGGCCCAGCTTCTCGTCTCAGCCGTCAAAGCCACTCGCGTCTGGCCGATAGTCGCCGGGTCGCCCCGTTTCTACGAGCCAAGTTTGGTGGGTGAGGCAGGCCAATAGCGACGAGCCGGGATAGCTCAAGCGCAATTCTTGGACGATGCTACGAAGGTTCGCAGAGGTCGCCAAGACCTCGCCGAATCCCTTGAGACGTCTCAGCTTGCAGGTCGTCGCGGCAAGTGCGGTGTCGGCTTTCAGAGCCGCATGTTGCGCCGCCTCGACCTCCCTGACCTGATGCTCGATTAACGCAAGCCGTTCGGTTTCGCGCCGAATCTCCGCGAGCAACGCTACGCCCAGAGTCCGGCCATCGCCGGTGCACGCGACAGTGAGTCGATCTGGCCAATCCCGCGCCCTGACTTTGATGGCCGTCACCCCTTGGACCGCCAGCAAGCCTTGGATGCGGTTGCGGTGCGCCCCGCGCTCGCTCACCAGGCGCTCGCGCTCGCGCGTATGCCGACGGGGTCCTCGATGGCCGGAGCGGGCACCCATAAAGGCCCCGTAAAGGAGCAGGGTCATCAGGGTCAGCCCGATGAAGTTTGCCGATCCAAACAAAGAGAGCGGCATCATCGCTCCTTCGTCGCAGATCTTCTCAACGTAAAGGAACCCCACGAGCAACAAACCACCGGCGCCAAGGACGCAGGCGGTTCCGACCGACACACCCTTTTGATCCGACGCGACCGTGAGACCCCATGTGAGCGCCAGCAGCGCTGTAGCGATTAGACCGGCGCCTAGCACGTCGAGGGGCGGCTGGGTTTCGACGCGGTCATTATCGAGATAGCGTGCAGCGAGTGCGATCGACGCGGCGCCAATCGGAAGATTAATTAAGAAAATCGAACGCCAGCCCACGACGTCGATTAGCCAGCCGCCAAGCAGTGGTCCCGCAGCGCCGTCGGCAGCTCCGACTGCGGCCCAGATGCCAACGGCGCGGCCGCGATCCTCATCTTTGAAGGCCGCGCCTAAGATCGCCAAGCTTTTGGGCATCAGCATCGCCGCGCCGATCGCCTGCAACGCCCGTCCGGCGGTCAGCAGTGGCAGGTTCGGAGCCGCGGCGCACAGCACAGAGGCGAGGATGAACGCCCCCACGCCTAGAATTAGCAGCCGTCGACGGCCGAAAACATCGCCCGCCGCGCCGCCGATGAGCAGCAGCGCGCTAAGTGGCAGCAGATAGCCGTTCACAACCCACGAAAGACCCGCGCCGCGAGCGGAAAGACTTGTCGCGATCGCGGGCAGGCCAACATTGACCACGGAACCATCAATAAAAGCTAAGCTCGACGCGAGTATGGTCGTGGCGAGGACCATCCTTGAGTCGGTTGGCGTCGGCGAGCCCTGTTGGGCCGTCTCTATGATGGCGCGGTCGCACCAGGCATGCAGGGTGCCGCTCATCTCCGTAGGACAGCTTTCCTAAGCTGCGGGACATCGACAAAATGCCGGTCCTCGGCCACACGCCGTCGGAAAAAAAACCGGCGGGAACCGCGAAGATCAAATTAGACTCTGGAGCAAATTGTAAGCAGCGGTCGGCGCTCGCGCCTTGATCTTATTGCTGTGGCGCTTCCCCCAGATGCTTGAGGAAGAACGCAACCACATCAGCGTTGAATTCCTTGTGGAACGCTGCGCGCGGTCGAAGCGGTGCCCGTCGGCGCAAATCGTTGGCACCATCTTGGCGAGGTCCGCCAAACACGGTGCGAGAAAATCAAAGTGCTGGGAATTGGGCGCGACGCGAAAGTCGGGCTTCGTCGGCAACCAGCCCGCGATGTCCCTCACGTTTTCCGGCGTTACGCCGTCACCGCCACGCCCGGACCCCCAGAGCTGCACCGGTACGCTGACATCTCGAAAGCTGTCTGCGGCGAAAAAGATTCCGAGTGGGTCAGCGATCACGGCCGCCTTGATGCGCGGGTCGTGGACGAGTTCTGGCGGCGTTCCCTTACGCACCTGATCACAGATCGGGCTGTCGTTGCCTTCGCAGAGCCGCAGCGTCTTGCCTAAGCTCAACTGAGCGCCAATGTCGACGAGGCCGGTATATCCTTCGCGAGAGAAGCCGAAAAACCCGATACGGCTCGGATCGATCCGCGCCGAGGCGGACCACGCGCCCAGCATGAAGTCGATCGTCCGTTTGATGTCGGTCGGCCGTTCGAGGAAGATAGAGGGATCGTCGGTCCGACTCATGTCCCTAGCCGTATCGCCAGGATGATTGATCGCGACGGCGACGAAACCCGCGTCGGCCAGCGCCTCGGCCGTGTCGTGGTAACCCAGGAAGTCACCGCCCCTGCCATGCGAGATGACGACGAGCGGCAGCTTCCCGCCCGCCGTCGGACAATCCTCGGTAACGGTCAAAACATATGGACCGATCTTCAGCTCACCCGGCGGTTTGGCGCACGGATACCAGACCGCGCCTTTCAGCGGTGGCGAAAGCGCGCCACTGGCCGGGACCTCGATGCGCTGAAGCGAGCGACTCGTTGAACTTGATCAAGTGGGGTTTTGCGACCGGAGTCGGAGAAAGCCGTGCGAAGAAATGTTCCGGCAGGCGCGCATAGCTGTTGAAGAAGACAGCAATCGGGCTGCCGGCGCGGTCGGCGATCAGAGGCTTTTCGATTGATTCACTTAGCGGCATCCGTCGCAAATCCCCTTTTTGAAGACGCGTTGTCGATAGCGCGGCATTGATTGGTCAATGTCGCAAGCCCAAGCATCGATGCCGCCGTCGAGGTTGACTGCGCTGTCAAGTCCGGCCCCTCGAAGAAAGTCGACGACCATCTGACTGCGAGCGCCATGATGGCAGACGACCACCAATAGTCGGTCCGTCGGGAGCTCTTCAGCGCGAGCCGGAACCTCCGCCATCGGAATATGCAGAGCGCCGTCCAGCCCACAAACATCAAGCTCTTTCGCCTCCCGGACATCGAGAACAGTGTGCCTCTTCCCTGCGCTCCGCATATCCGCAAACTCGCGAACGGAGATTGCATTGGATTGTCTGGGAGATTCTATGGACATAGCGAGGTGCCTCCCGTGACTTACACTATGGCCGTACATATGGCGCAGTAGAAGTAGGACAAGAATCATTGGCGCAGCGCACCACTTTGGCGACGACGAGTATCGCGCCAAGACGCTAGAGGCGGTGAGCGAAGCGGAGGTCTAGACCGAGCTGGTTGATGGCAGCCAGAGCACGCGGAAACACCTCGCGTTAGTGACGCATAAGACCCAGGAGTTCAAATGAGCCGAAAACAGCATCTTCGGATCGCTCCTCCGCGGCAGACGAGGACGGATCGACGGTGATGTCATTGTTGCGGGCGATAGCGATCCATTTGCCCCACGTTCGATCTGCTAACTACCGGCGTGCCATTCCGGCTCGCAGTGCAGCCCACCACGAGTCAGCTTGCAGAGCCCCGCCGAAACTGTAGTTGAACGCATAGCTCCCGTGGGTGCGCGCTCGAATGACAATCCGCATGATGCCACATGCGAGCGAGTTCTCGAGTACTCGCTGGGGTGCTCAGCCCGAATCCCCGGGCACTCTTGATAAAATCTGTTATCGATAATAAGTATTGTAGATACAACCTGTGCACCTATTCTTCTGAATTCGTCAATGGGTGCGCTACATTTTCACTCGAAAGTCAGAGCAGTAGGTTAAATTACCGCGGCCTCGAGTTCTTCGACCGACACGCGCATTCTTTGTCATCGGCGTGAGCTTGCCCCCGACGTTGGATCAGGCCGGTTGGGAAAGTCCGGCTTTATTAACTTGCCAACGCTGGGCCAGGCCGGCTGAGAGCGCGCCAAGACGGCGCGGGCGCGGTCGAGATCGCAAAAGATCGTCTCGTTGAGCAGCTCGTCGCGCATGTCGCCATTGAACGCCTCGCAGATACCGTTTTGCATCGACTTGCTAGGCGCGATGAAGTGACAGGCGATCCGGCTGCTTTGCGCCCAGGCAAACGCATTGGGCGCGGACCCTATCCGATAGCGGCACGTCCGTTCGATTTGAACTGCTCCGCGATGATGCGGAGTCTTTCTTGGAGCCGAGGTGCTACGAAATCCAAGAAGGCGCGTAGCTTCAGCGGCTGTTGCGGGTGTGCGGCATGCACGAGTTGCACAGGCAATGGCGACGGCGTCCAGTCAGACAGTATCGGCGCCAGCGTTCCATCACCGACGCTTGCCGCCGCTTGATACGACATCACCCGCGCGACTCCGAGCCCGGCGACAGCCCCAGCAATCACGCCTTCCGCTGTATTGACCGAAAAACGGGGGGTAACCGAGAGCTGGTCGGTTGCCCCTTCGCTCGCGAAACTCCAATCGCGATAGCGTTGCAGCCCTTCGAGCGCGATGAAGTCATGACGTTGGAGGTCAGCGGGCGCGCGCGGCTCGCCGCGCCGGCGGAGATAGTCCGGGCTCGCGCACACCACCCACCTGATCTCTCCGACTCGCCGCGCAACCAGAGCGCTGTCCGGCAGGCGTCCGATCCTCACAGCGACGTCTATGTGGTTCTCGACCAGATCGATGACCCCATCGGACAAGACGAGCCGGACCGTGACCTCCGGATAGGCTGCAAGGAATTCGTGAACGACCGGCGCCACATTCAGCGCGCCGAACGCGATCGGAGCTGTTACCAACAGTTCGCCACGCGGCGCGCGATACTCTCCTGACGCCGCCCGCTCCGCCTCCGCTAACTCCTCCAGAATGCGACGCGCTGACGTGACGAAAGCCGTGCCGGCTTCGGTCAGCAATAGCTTGCGGCTGGTGCGCACCACCAATTGCGATCCCAAGTGCGCTTCAAGGTCGGACACCCGGCGGCTCACTGTCGGCAGGGGCACGGACAATGTTCGCGACGCGGCAGACAGGCTGCCGCCGTCAACCGCGGCGACCAGAGTGCGCATCGCCTCAAACCGATCCATCCAGCCTCTCGTTTTGCGGAAGTCTGGTTTCCGACACTAACGACTACTGTCGCTTTACGGAAGGTAATATCCCGGTCCCGACAGCCGATCGCGGCTCAACCGATCAGGAGCAAAGGCCCATGTCACGAATTCCGGTCCCGGCCATCGAGCACGTGCCTGCCGAGTCGCAGGCGCTGCTCGCGGGTGTGAAGAACCGGCTCGGCATGGT
>Ga0335075_10011063_pt1 | contig 13657 bp, 14 predicted proteins | sample Lox_Sample_24_FD_206723 | JGI IMG/M metagenome (GOLD analysis project Ga0335075, IMG submission 206723) | Soil microbial communities from Loxahatchee National Wildlife Refuge, Florida, United States - Lox_Sample_2.4 | ecosystem: Environmental > Terrestrial > Soil > Wetlands | place: USA...
CATATTTGTCCGATCTGTTTGATTGAAGGCCCACCAATAGAGGGCTATAGTTTGGCAGGCTTGAACAGTCTCGTAGCGGGGTTGATCGCAGTTCATAAGTACCTGCTGGCTCGCGGCTCTTGCCCAATCCTCGCCTGGTCTACTAGAACCAGGAAGCGATGGACTGAACTCAATGTTCGGGCCTTTCGTATCGGAAAGAAATCTAGAAAATTGCTCAGCACTTGATAATAAATGGTAAGGAAAGACACCACATACTTGGCCGCCAGAGCAAAGATGCTTAGAGCAACACAACCTGGGACTTTCCCAGCCAGGTAGTCCGAGGCTAGAGTTTGCCTGTGAAATAGTAGTGTTGCATTATACACATGATCAAAATATGCATCGATTAAGGTTAAAGCGAGTTTCTTTGACGGAAATGATACTTGGAGTAAGACTGTGCTAGGGAGTGTTGGAAAGGGGGATTTCTCTTGAGGTGACTTTCCAGTATCTGAAGTGGAAGTTTCCAAAGCCCGGGAGGGATCATGCTTTAAGGGCGACCGCTCATCAGATACGGTACTGGAATTTCCAGCGGCATATTCACGTAGTTCCCCCGGATTTCCAGAATCGCGGAGAGACCGTGCTTTCGCATTTTGCGCTCGCTGAGCAGCAAGAAGCTTCCTATCTGGAGGTGCCGGATAGGTGCATACAGCAGAAATGTCTTGGCATCTTTTGCAGCTCGGAATTTCCTTCGAGCAGCGCAACTAGACGTAGATAAAAATTAGTCCATGTCCTCACATTTGGGAGTACACTGAACTGATTATCATCGGCGGAACATTGTGAGGAGACTCGGGCTTGACAGACCAAGACATAGCCTCCAGCACGTCAGAGTTTGACATGGGCACAGTCAATCCCACGTAATAAAGAGTAAAGCCACTAAAGGAACCCATGCCTACCTTCTGCTTCCTACAGCGATGACACGCTGTCACCTGGCTGGTGGAATCGGCAGGTCTGCCACTCTGTGGGCTGGGAGTGGAAGGCTGCGCCGAATGATAGTCGGCCATACCTCTGGTATGCTAATGCGGCCCACCATCGGGCGCGATACAGTGGTAGCGATCCCCCGAACCGACGACAAGAAGGGAGATTGTTGCGAGCAAGGGTTGTCAAAAGGATTCTCTTTCGTACAACGTGGTCAGCCCATCAACGAGGGTTAATTGGGGTTTTCAGCTTTGCTTTTGCGTCTGTGTGTTCGAATGTTCGGTCCGAGCGTCTTAGATTAAAACAACCCTAAAATTATGGTCGAACTCTAGAAGCAGATCGATAACTGCATCACTTATTGAAGAACTTCTAAGTTTGATATTGAACAAGATGGACAGGCATTATCCAAAATGTTGCGGTTGCTTGTAGGTTAATTTAAGGAAGAGTAAATGCACTTTACAAATGGCTCTAAAGGTTCCATTTTCCGTAACCCAGGTGGACTTGCTCCGATACCACCATGCAGCTTTGGTAGCTAGCTTTCAACTCCTCTGTCTCTCTTGTTGCGTATCATATGATGCTTAATATGGACCACGCAAAAGATGGGATTCGCACTGAGAATATTTACTTCATCGTACTTTCGAAATGGAAATGTATTGAAGGGATACCTTTTTATATGATTTGCTCTCTGAAATACTTCTTAGATACCAACTATGACTACGTTGGAAATTTGACGCCAGACTCCATAATGAAAACAAGCTATTCGTGAGCTCTGTAGGAACCGGAACCATTATCAGAGCACCTTAGATAATAGTCGGAAGAAGGCAAGGGATTTCCCACGCCTGGCTAACTCGCGGAATAGTTTTATGTTTTGTGTAAGATATGTAGTAGTCTAGGGTGATGGTGGTGAAAATAAATAGCTAAGCACTCCTGGCGCTTAAGAACTAAAGGCTCAGCTAAGTCGGGCGGATCAGACGTACTTTGTCTGCCCAGACAAAATTTATTGAACATCTATTCTTGGGACGTGCTATGTCGTGTAACATATTTGGGGATATTACAGGGTAGGCATGTTTGATGATGATTTCTAAGGAGCAAAAAAACTAATGACAACTTTCATTGATTCTCTTGCTAAGTGTGATTCCTGTTTTTGATCTTCGATTCTTATCGAGGGCTTTGATTCTTGTAGTACAGTGGTAAGATTTGATCCTCCTCGTCGTATAAACTCTCGTCATCAAATATAGATCTTGTTAATAAATCTAATTCTCATTCGAGCAGTAATCCACCTTCGTTATCGAAATAGTTGGAAGCTCCTCGCAAGTACTTTGGCTCAATATCTTTTGGCCCTTGAAATATTTAGCAGCTATTGTAGATCTAGCCTGCTCTAAGTGCCGGAAATTTGGCTGCCAAACGGAGGCTATACTCACGTAATTGGCATAAATGAAAGGGGTAAGTATTGAAATAAGTCGAGATAGAATGTCATATATGTGGTGATGCCCTAGTAATCCCCACACTTTTGCCCAAAACCTTATGCCTGCACAACCTTTACAGGTGACAAATTGACGCCCGATCATCCGTCACTGTTTAGCCCAAAAAATTCATCATCAAACACGCCATGCTCCATCATGTCGCCTCCTGTTCCGTCGTCGCCGTCACCGAAATCCATGCCTTCAAGTAGGTCATCAAAGGTAGATTCGTTGGCACCCATGCCTAACGCCATGTCAAGGTCGCCACCGCTCATACCGTAGTCATCCCCTGCATTATCGCCAGCCTCTTGATTATCTGTTGCGTTATTCGACATATCAAGTAAGTTGAACTCCGCACCACTCCCATCACCAAAGCTCTCTAAACCTTGTAGTATGGAGCTTGGGTCGCCGCTGTCATTGTTGGTTTGGTTCCCAAAGCTAGATAAATCAAAGTCTCCACCGTTACCGCCAAAATCATCATTCTGATTTCCAGTACCATCACCCGAGAAATTAAAGTCGTCAAAGTTGAGATCGGACTCGCCATTATCACCATCGAACAGAGAATCGAAAGCTGTATCTTGAGGTCCAGTAGTCACGGGAACCTCCGAAGCTGCTGAAGGCACTGCATCTGAGACATTGATACCTAGGCCGTGGTTTGTATCAGTATCGACATTGTCACGAGCATTACTGAGGTCGTCATTCACTGTTTGAACGTTCCCGGCTGAGGCCTCCATTGACTTTTGTATGGACTCTTGCGACTCAACCTCTGTGCGAGCTTGCAGAGTCTGGGAAGGCGATCCTGGGATTTTATTTGGCTCTGGTTTCGGAGGGCTGATGTCCATTGCCTCGGGATTTTCTGCAACCGAGTCTTCTTTTTTGATGCTCTCCTCTATAGTAACTTCATGTGCCGAAATTCCAGTGGTATGTGGCGAGGAGGCATCTCGGGATTCTTCTCCGGCAGCCAAAGGGTCTGCGATCTCAACTTGTTGCAACATTGGATTTTCTAATTGGTTTCGCCTTGCTTGAAGTTCTCGGAGGTCTCGACCAAGCACAGCCTTTGCTCGTACCTGTGAGGAGTCAGCAGTCACGTTTGAAACACCTGCAACAATTGTGGAGCTGTGATATCAACATACAATGTCAATTTCAAGCTCGTCAAGTGCGAGATGGAAACTCTCGATAGCAGCAGGAAGAGCAGCTTGTAAGCCGGCATGCGAGTACCCAATCGTCTTCGGGCCCTTCTGATTGGCCTCTCGGAGTACTTTTCCAGTCTGGATGAGCTGCAAACATAAATTTAACATCATAATGGGATTCGGGAAAGGTGAGGCTACGCACGACGCCATTAATCATACTTTGTAGGGTAGATAAAGGCTGTTGATGCTTTTGAAATTTTGATTTAGACATATCGCATTCCTGCAGATAAGTTACTGAGGAGAAATCAAACGTTCCCGAGGAAAATTCGAACATTGAGGGAAGGACTAGGGTCTGTGCTGTTAGAATGGAAAAGTTAAGAATGCAGTGGGGGTTGAAAAAGAATACATAGGACGATCACCACACGAGCAAGGGATGATCGGTCGGTCGGGCCTTCCGTGAATAAATTCCGGGGCAAATGCATAATGGTCTGTGCGCTAAGAACTAAGGGACTTTCCGTTGGCGCTTTTCCTCTCTTGGTCCTGATAGATCCCCACTAAATGTCAGACTTGCTTGAGGCTCAAAGATTAAATGGTCAGGGTAACTCATAAGTCGTCTGGGTTGCATTGCATTGCTTATAGGGCAATCTCACAGAGACTCCTTAGTGGATTAATATCGGATGGCACGGAAATCTGTTACTACCCCACGAAACTCCTAAATACTGCGATCCGATTGTGGATTTGAACGAGAACAAGGAGCTGATTTGCTGTGTATCTCAGACATGAAGCCTATTCTAAAGCGTTGACTTTCTGGCACATTATACCTGCAAATATATTATTTGCCATTGTCATCATGCCTCATCGGCCAGAGCTTTAACTGAGACCATACCAATTCACCACAAACAAATTCAGCTGCTTCTTGCCCCCCCGCCACAATTCGTTGGTGTTCATGTTCCACTAGCTTCCCTCGCTTCTTTGGCGCATATCACGCTAACATTCGCACCTTTGCGCCTGCTCGCTCGCTCACTGCCTCGTCTCGTCTTTCTTTCTGTTCCCTTCCCGCACATAACTGCAACATCACTTCTTATCATCGACAGGCGTTCGAGATCCGAGTAGTCTCCCTCCCTCTTTTCTCTCGTCTCCTTGGTGATTCCTTTCTTCCATTCCATCGTCGTCCTCATCGTCGTCCTCAGCGTCGTCTCGTCTTACTTTCCAATATCTCGAGGGACGTGTCGCAGGGAATCCCTACCTAATCATCCTCTCCGCATTCACTCGGCGATCAAGTGCTCCTTGTCTAAAGAGTGAGGTAATAGTCCATCGAGCACTTTTGATTCTCGACTTTCCTCTTTGGTCAAAATTAAGTTGCTATCATATCCACCTGATCTTTCGAGTTCTCTCACGCGCTTCTTATCTTTCGATTAAAGTTCTTGTGGGCAGTCCCTTATTCAACGCAGCGCGCGGGTAAGGCGAACAGTAGACGGACATTTTTGTGTATTCGAGCTCTTCCGCTTCTGCCGCGCATTTCGATAGTCGCCTGCGTTTCTTCGAGCCGGATTTCGCGCATCACAAATCTTTTCTCCCGGCATCAGCGATATAGCAAATATATCTCTCCTCACGATGTCTGACAACGGTCCTCCTCCCACGGCTTCGCAGCTCCCGCCGCCACCCCAGTCGTCTGTCGGTGCTCCTGGTTACGAAAATGGTCAGAATGGCCAGGGGAATCCTCACATGCCTCCACCTCCTCTTCCACCTGTGATCATTCCACAGAACACAAATCCTATTCCGACAGCGATCACATCCCCAATGTCTGGCGGTGAGAATGGAGGTGTCCTATCTCCTGGCAGTGCCGGTGGCTTTGCTCGACGTGCAGCTCCTGAGCCAAACAAACGAGCTTTGTATGTAGGGGGGCTGGATCCTAGGGTCACAGAGGATGTCCTTCGACAAATCTTCGAAACCACTGGTCATGTTCAAAATGTCAAAATCATTCCTGACAAGAATGTAGGTGCTGTCAGTATCAAATTTATCTGTGTCTACTCCTCGAGAGTTCCAGCATGTTTCAGTTCCCCTTTGAAGGCTCTATGCGACTTTTATATGATTTGAGACCATTGTTTCTTATCTAATGAAATGCCGCACAACCTGTTCAGTTTAATGTTTTATAATTCGAGTGGCATGCTAATCGCGGTTTAGTTTCAGTCGAAGGGGTTCAATTACGGCTTTGTTGAATATGATGATCCTGGTGCGGCCGAGCGAGCCATGCAGACCCTTAATGGCAGGCGAGTTCATCAAGCTGTAAGCGACCCATATTCCTAGTCCACTCCGGTGCTAATCCACCTTAGGAAATACGCGTGAATTGGGCCTACCAGTCAAATACATCTAATAAAGAGGATACGTCGAATCACTTCCATATTTTCGTCGGAGATCTTTCGAACGAAGTCAATGATGAGGTTTTGCTTCAGGCGTTCTCTGCTTTTGGCTCTGTCTCCGAGGCACGTGTTATGTGGGACATGAAGACTGGACGCTCCCGTGGATACGGTTTCGTTGCTTTCCGTGAGCGTCAAGATGCTGAAAAAGCTCTGAGCTCCATGGATGGAGAATGGCTCGGGTCTCGTGCTATACGGTGTAACTGGGCTAATCAAAAGGGGCAACCATCAATCTCCCAGCAGCAAGCCATGACCGCGATGGGCATGACCCCGACGACTCCTTTTGGGCATCACCACTTTCCAACTCATGGGGTCCAGAGCTACGAGATGATTGTCTCACAAACTCCTCAGTGGCAGACAACTTGTTACGTCGGCAATCTCACTCCATATACGACTCAGAATGATCTTGTTCCTTTATTCCAGAACTTTGGCTATGTTGTTGAAACTCGTTTCCAGGCGGACCGAGGATTTGCTTTTGTAAAGATGGACACCCATGAGAACGCAGCAATTGCAATCTGTCAGCTTAGCGGCTACAATGTTAATGGTCGTCCACTCAAATGTAGTGTAAGTGGCCCATTTATGATTCGCTGTGTTGATACTAAGTGTTTAATAGTGGGGTAAGGACAAAGCGCCAGCTCAGGCAGGATTTGACGGATCGCAACAAGGTTATAGCCCTCAAAGTGGACAGACGCCTGGTGGATATCCAGGAACTCCATCCACGTACTTCCCTCAATATGGTGGTATGCCTCAACAACAAGGACCTCAGTCAGCCGGACCGATGGCTAACCAACAGTCCCCAGGCCAATATGGAGGCCAACAAGGTGGCTATGGCGGTCCGCCTCAACAATCCCCAGCTGGCTACGGAGGCCAGCCGATGGGTTATGGAGGCCCTGCTCCTGCAAGCGCGGGTGGATATGGCCGTGGTCAGCCTGCTCCCAATGCTCAGTGGCCTCAGCCAGCTTCACAGCCCTTCGGAAATGGCTTCCAAGGTTACCAAGGTTGAGCCGTGTATCGCAATCACATGGATTATGCTCTTCAAGCTACCTCATGCGTTTCACTAGATTCATATGCTTAAGGGGGACTCAAGGGGAAATGGAAATGCGGCAATCGAGATACACGACCTTTCGCATTGCTTGCGCTTCTGGCTCCAGGTGGTCACTCCATCTGTTGGATAGGTCGGCTCGAGGCATTCTGCCCAAGGGTTTCTTTATAGCATTCTCTTAAATTAGTAGTGTCTCCTATTGTCTACTGGTGAATTCATGTCAACAAAAGTGTTCATTTTTTAGGATATCGTCTTCTCTAAGCTTTTTTGGCATTGACTATGGTCATCTTGTTCCCTCTTATCATCATCATGAGTCCACGAATTCACTATAGCGACTACCCAGTTTACATTGTGTTGTCAAATTTATTGGCTTGGAATTGTCTTATCGTGTCTATAATTACAGGTAGCGACTCAGATTGTAGCATGGAAGGAGGTCAACAACAGGAGTAATTACTTATGTGGGCACACACCATAGAGTTTTCTAGAGTGACCCAGAACATTCTTCTGCATAGATAATACCAATTTGCAATAAACGAAATCTAGTGGAGTAAATATGAACGTGAAATGCCACAAAATTACCCGATGTTGCCGTGCAGGAGGTGCTCAGGGGGGCGGAGTTAGCATACGCGAACGCGTTAAACGGGAAAAGCAATCGCGAGCTCTACGACATCGACACAGCATTGATCGACAACCCTACGGAGGCAACGGCTACTGTTAATTGTCTCTTGACGAGGATTTGCATGCCAGGGATCCTAAAAAGCTTTTCAGCATACTCTCCAGCACTGCCTGCCTTGTTTGCGAGGTGCTGGAAAGCGCGTTTCTCGCTACCGATATTCTCCCTCAGAGATGCAAAATATATACAATTGTCCACTTACCCATCGATTGCGGACGTAATGTTGGGCAGAGCAGTACAGAAATATGAGCCACCTCCTCCTGCAAGGCGAGAGAAGGCTGCAGCAATAGCACCCTCCGCAAGTCAGACAACCAAAATCGAACATATGCTGAAAACGTCTGGTCAAGCTTCAATGAAGTCTCTGGGCGTGTTTACGAAGTACCAAAACCCTAGCGCTATGCCAGCAAATGGCTTTTCGCGGCCGTCTATTAGAAACACGACAATCTCGACCAACCATGGTCCACGGGGTCTAAAGCGGACTTCTTCTGAAATGAGCGGGCTTGCTGCCACCTTGAACAATGCAGACGCCTTTAAGGATCAATCTACTGTCATTGACCTCACTCAAGATAAAGATGTGCCTGTTAAATCCAGCTCTTCGCCGAATCCTTTATTCGACTTCGATCCCAACGATTTTGAGGACGACTCGGATTTAGATCTCGACATTGAGTATCCCCAAGCATTACCACCCTTGAGCACGAGTCGGGGACCATTGCGTCCAGTTACAATGAATGGTGGGCGAACTGGTGTCTCTGACATTCCATCTAAGAATGAATCTCCTGAAAATCATATTCCCCAAAGTAGTGCATTAACATGGTCTTCCTCGCCGTCGTCACATAAGGTCACGCCACCAGGAGCATCACAACCGCGACAAACTGAAAACAATACAATAGCACCGGCAGAGATACCGTCATCTGAAGCCTCTATTAATGCAGACCCGAGACCTACGAAGCGAAGATCACTCCCATGGTCGGAAGAGCGAGCAGAGCGCCGGTCACAAGAGGAAGCGGAAAGAAATAAACAAGCTCGGTCTCGATCCGAAACCCTCTGTGGTGATGATGATTTACGAGAGAGGTCTCAGGACGATTTCCCGTGGAACATCACTCCGAATGCCATAAAGGAACAGCAAAAAGCATTCAAGAATCAACAAAACAAGGTCATCAATGATGGTCCTCTTTCCTCAGTAGAGATGCGAGATATTGTTGCAACCACTCAGCAAGGAAAGAAAACTGCCATCAGATTGAGCAATGAGCAAAATCAGGTTCTGGATCTTGTCGTTAACAAGAAACGGAGTGTCTTTTTCACCGGGTCAGCTGGTACTGGGAAGTCAGTGCTTATGAGGTCGATTATTAATGACTTGAGGAGAAAGTATGCCAGGGAGCCTGACAGAGTAGCGGTAACTGCTTCAACTGGTTTGGCTGCATGCAATATTGGAGGGGTAACATTACATAGTTTTGGAGGTATTGGTCTTGGCAAAGAGTCTGTACCCGAGCTTGTCAAGAAGATCTCTCGTAATGCAAAGGCCAAGAATCGATGGCTCCGGACGAAGGTACTAATTATTGATGAAATATCTATGGTTGATGGTGATCTCTTTGACAAGTTGGAAGCTATCGCGAAGCTTATCCGGAAAAATGGAAGGACCTTCGGTGGTATACAGCTTGTCATCACTGGAGACTTTTTCCAACTGCCACCTGTTCCTGATAACAGTACTGGCAGGGCAGTGAAGTTCACTTTCGATGCTGGAACTTGGTCTACAGCAATTGATCATACTATAGGATTGACAGAAGTATTCAGGCAGAAAGATCCTGGTTCGTCTAAATGTTATCTAGCCAGGTCCGATGCTGACAGACGATAGTATTTGCTACTATGCTGAACGAAATGCGCCTTGGCAAGATCACAGACGAGACGGTTAAGGCATTTAGGAGACTAGAGCGCCCAATCAAGTATGAAGACGCATTGGATGCTACTGAGCTGTGAGTCTTCCCATTTATTGTTTACAGTGCCTTGTTTCCACTTACACATGCATCGTTAATTAGATTTCCTACACGTCATGAAGTCGAAAATGCCAATGCATTCAAGATGCGTGACCTTATTGGAAAAGAATATCAGTTTCGAGCCGAGGACAGCGGAACAATTAAGGATATTCCACAGCGCGACAAATTACTATCCAATTGCATGGCCCCTCAGTTGCTTACATTGAAGAAAGGAGCCCAAGTCATGTTGATCAAGAATCTTGATGACAACTTGGTCAACGGTTCATTGGGCCGGGTGCATGCATTTATGACTGAGAAGACGTTCGAGATTTATGATAAAGAGTCAGACCTGTTTGAAGCTGACCCTAACGGAGAGGTTGGAGAGAACGACTCCATGCGTCAAGCCAGGAACAAATTGAAGTCAATGATCAATAAGGATCTTGTCGCCGATACTGGAAAGGTTTATCCAGTCATCCGATTTACATTACCTGACGGGACTTCCAGAGACCTTCTTTGTCAGCCTGAAGACTGGAAAGTGGAGCTACCGAACGGCGAAGTGCAGGCGCAACGAAGACAGTTGCCACTTATCCTTGCCTGGGCCCTTTCAATTCACAAAGCCCAAGGGCAAACTCTTCAAAGGGTCACAGTTGACCTTCGGAAAGTTTTTGAGAAGGGGCAGGCGTACGTAGCGCTAAGTCGCGCAACATGCCAAGAAGGTTTGCAAGTAAAAGGGTTTGACAAAAAGAAGGTGATGGCTCATCCCAGAGTGGTGGAATTTTACAATAGTCTTTACAGTATTAATGCTGCATTAAAGCATCCGAAGACTGCAAAAAAGGCTGTCAACGGAAAGGTACAGGCTCATGAAGATGACTTTATGGAAGGCAGGGTAAATCGGGGAGCGGAGTATGGTTTTGATGACGATGAGAAGGCTATGGCCGCGTATGGTTGACTTGCATCCATTTAACTTAGCGTATTAGCTGGAGTATGGGTACGCGGTTGCTATTCTGTTGAGGGATACCCTATGGAATGCAGATTGCTAGAATGTATGCCTACTAGTCACGTCTGTACACTATCGATCTGGCCGAGTACATACATAGTACTGCTGGCACTTTACTCTCGGGGATCTTGAAATTCTATACCATGCAATGTGGCCACCACTCATTTCATATAGACCCAAAGGTTTAGATTTTTGAAAGGTTGTCTAATATGATGCTAGTTAAGCCTTTACTCAGCAAGCTGATTGTTCAATCCGAGAAAGTCAGGGAGCTTGAGCAAACTATACTGTTCTGTACATCGTTCTATGGGTCGATAAGGATCGGCCGAGAAGGAAATAAATAGTTCCTGAAGATCACCTCATTGGAGGTGATAAACGTTGAATTTTAATGTATAACATAAGAGATTTCAGATATCAAAAGTTCCAAGATCTCATCACCTGGCGACCTGCTCAATTTGTTGATTGGTTGCTAGAAGACTCCCCGCTGTGCGGCAGTCGTTTCAAGCCTCATTAGCAACTTAGCTTACAATTTTCTGTGCACACCTTCTCAAACATGTCAACTTCTTCACACGATGGCGTCGTAAACACTGTGCTTGCGGGATTAACTTTCTGAACTTGATTTAAAGAAAGCCATACCCTCATGCAAGCATTCATTTCTCACAGGCCGCGCAGGACGCCAGCACTCGCCCAGCATGTCGGACAAATTCATTGGTCTCACCATGCTGGTGACTCTGAGCTTTCCACCCGGTGCTCAGCTTTGCGGCAAGGTATCTAGTGTCTTGGCTGGTCAATCGCTTACTCTTCGCGATGGTGCGTCTTCTAGTCTACCATTGTGCTATATTTCACTAATATTAGGTTTCACCAGTTTACTTACCCGCGAATGGCAAGACAATTACGGAGATCACAGTCAAGGCCAGTGATATCAGCGACCTGGTCGAGGCTTCAGACGAGAACTTCAGTCTGGCAGTGCAGTTGCCCGTGGAAGTGCCAGCACCTTCGAACCCTAAGGCTTTCGAAGACCCCGCCATCCTCAGAATGGGACGGAGACCTACCTTCCAGGCCCCCACACCGTCTCCTATTCCTGCTGCAAGCAATAATGGCGAATCTCGTCATCAGTCAGCAGCTATGGACCGGCTTGCAGAAAGAGAGATTACACCTGCCGCAATATTGGTGGATCCGATGAAAAAGTTAACTATTGCAAATGGCGCGGAAGAGGTTACTGGCAATGGCAGTGAAGCTGAACAGCCGGTTCATGCTGAGAAGAGGACCAGGAAGCGAAGAATGCGCAAAGGAGCCAAACAAGCTACCGGGAATCCGGAAGTAAAGGACAATGTTTCACAGGCCATTCCAGTCACGGAAACGAATATGGCAAAAGGTTGGCGACAAACACCGTTATTAGAGCCGAATCCTTCTTTCCAGCCGTTTTCGACACTAAAGAAGAAGTCTCATAGAGGAGCGTATGACAATGGTTGGGCAACTGAAGATGCTACGGACGTGCAGGATATGGGAGACTTTGACTTCGAAGCGAACCTGTCTAAATTTGACAAGAGGACCGTTTTCGAAGGCATCAGAACGGACGACATGACGGCTGATAAGGACCGTTTGGTTAGCCACAATCGGTTACAAAAACCAGGTACTGCTGGAAGCAAGAACCTACACCATACAGAAAATGTACTTGATGGATTGGATGCGAAAGCAGTCTGGAACAGTGAGGCCGAGCTTAGCGACGCTGAGAATGCAGTCAATCATCGAGATACAGGAAGCGGGCGAACTTCCCGCAGAGCAGAATCTCGAATGAGGAAGCCGCTGGTAAGGAAGGATACATCTGTCAATTCATCCCAACGTGCGCCAGTAGTTTCACAATCCCCCGCATCTTCTAAATCTGGCTTTTATCTCGTACCAGCAAATAGGCGCTGCGAAGTGGTAAGCGCTCTACAAATGCTGAATCTAGAGAATATTGCGGACAGCGAGTTCGGCCTGACAGAAGACATGATGGCTGAAAATGCTGCACGAGGAATTGCAGAAGTTGCTCTTTCAGCACTCAACGCTGGTGGCCGACGTCTTACTCAAGACAATAGCAGTATTCCTCCTTACGTCATTGTCTATGCGGGAAACAATAAAAGCGGACTGCGAGCTGTGGCTGCTGGGCGGCATCTCCGGAACCATGGAATCAATGTAGTAGTTGTTGTGCTTGGATTAGAACGTGAACCAGAGTTACTAGAGGGTTTACGGAGGCAGCTGAAGGTCTTTCGCGGTTTTGGGGGGAAAGCTCTCACCAAGGTCGAACTGTTGGACTACGTGAAGAGCCTCGACGCACCGGTGGATCTAATAATCGATGGTCTCCTTGGGTTGACAATCTCTTTTGAGGAGCTGAGAACTGGGGATCAAGCCACAGCCTACGAGCTTATCGAATGGGCGAACAGAAGCAAAGCAAACACGCTTGCAATTGATATCCCTACTGGGATCGACCCAGCTTCCGGGAAGGTCTCAATCATCGACGGTACGCCTCTGTACATCCATGCAAAGTATGTGGTTGCCATGGGAGCACCCAAGAAGGGACTTCTCCAAGCTATGAATCATGGTGAAGGCGTGGGAGAGAGCCGAGCATGGCAACTCTTCGTAGCAGATATTGGTATTGCAAATCAGGCGTGGAGAAAGGCAGGCACTAGAATGCGACGTGGGGTGGAGTTTGAAGGTACCTGGGTGGTAGGAATGAGATTTCAAAAAGGCGTGGATTAAATATTTAAGTACTGGCGTTTAGGTGCCGGACCCAGAAATGTTCATGGAAGGCGTCTTGATGTATCAACAGCTGGCAAGGAGTGACTTCACTGCAGGGCTCAGCGTAGCTTATTTCGGTGATCAAAAGATCTATATACGTTTTGCATCTTCGAGACGCAGCTTTGACTGTGGAGAGATATGGCGTACTTAAACCCAAACGATAAACTCTCTGAAAGTCTATTCAAGCTAACGTCTCCGCCAATATTGGGCAGACAACCCCTTAAATCTTATCTCAACTTCTC
>Ga0335075_10011064_pt1 | contig 13656 bp, 13 predicted proteins | sample Lox_Sample_24_FD_206723 | JGI IMG/M metagenome (GOLD analysis project Ga0335075, IMG submission 206723) | Soil microbial communities from Loxahatchee National Wildlife Refuge, Florida, United States - Lox_Sample_2.4 | ecosystem: Environmental > Terrestrial > Soil > Wetlands | place: USA...
GGCCGCGCTGCTGGGGCCGGACGGGCTGGGCGGGGAGATATACGCCCGGGACCGGTCCGCGGACGCGATGCGGCCCGGGCCGCTGCTGGCCGCGCTGACCGAACAGGCCGCCGGGGACCTGGCCCGGCTGACCGACAACCAGGTGCCCGGCGCGGTGTCGGCGGCGGGCCGGCTCGCGGCCCGCGCGGAGTACCTGCGGCTGGCCGCGATCGCCGAGTTCGCCCGCCGCCGCGGAGCCCAGCTGGAGGACGCGCAGGCCCGCGGGGTGCCGCCGGGCTGCCGGGACGGCGAGTTCCCCGACGCCGAGCTGGCCATGGAGCTGGTCACCTCGCCGCGCGCCGCTGCTGACCTGCTGGACCTGGCCGGGGATCTGGAAACCCGCTATCCGTGCACCCGGGCCGCGCTGCACGCGGGGCTGATCGACGCCGGCCGGGCCCGGCTCATCTGGCGGCACACCTGGCACCTGTCCGACGCCGACGCCGCCCGCGCCGATGAGACCCTGGCCGGGCTCGCGCCGGGGATGCGGCATGACGCGCTGGGCCGCAAGGCCGTCGCACTGGCCATCAAGCTCGATCCCGAAGCGGAAAAGCGCAGCAAGGACAAGGCTCGCGCCGACCGGCAGCGGGTGGTGGCCGGGCGGGAAGATTCCGGCAACGCGTTCCTGGCCGGCCGCGAACTGGCCATCGACGACGCGCTGGCCTCCAAAACCTACATCGACGCGCTCGCCGCCGCGCTGCGCCGCGGCGGCCTGCCCGGCACCCTCCAGCACCTGCGGGTGCTGGCCTTCAACGACCTCACCCAAGGCCACAACCCCCTGGACCGCCTCACCAGCCCCCGTCCGCCCCAGACCGACCCGGCGCCCGAGACCGGCACCGACGCCGGAAACGGCCCGGGCGACGGCGGCGATGATGGCGACGATGCCAGCTGGGACGGGTACCCCGACATGCCCGAATGGCAGCACGAACGCCGCGGCACCCGCGAAGACCACCATTACGACCGACCCGCACCCCCGCCGGGGCCGCCCGCGCCGTTCCCCGCGCTGATCAACTTCACCGTCCCGGCCGGCACCGCCCTCGGCTGGTCCACCGCCCCCGGCGAGATCGGCGGCTGGGGCCTCACCGACCCCGACGACACCCGCCGCCTCCTGCAAGCCGCCGCCCAGCACCCGCGCACCCGCTGGGGCGTCACCTTCCTGAACCCCGAAGGCACCGCCGCCGCCCACGGCCGCGCCCGCGGCCCCCACCCGTGGATCCCGCCGCCGGTCACCGGCACCACCCGAGACGGACCCGACGCCACCCAGGCCGCCGCGCTCGCCGACTTCCTGCGCGGCCTGAACATCACCGTCACCTCCATCGCCGAAGGCACCTGCGACCACGCCAGCCGCGAAGACCGCTACACCCCCAGCCGCAAGCTCAAAGACCTGACCCGCGCCCGCACCGACCGGTGCACCGCGCCCGGCTGCGGCGCGCAAGCCGTGCACTGCGACCTCGACCACACCATCGCCTACCCCGACGGCATCACCTGCCAATGCGACCTGGGCCCAGGTTGCCGCCGGCACCATCGATGCAAGCAGGCACCCGGCTGGACACTCACCCAGCACGAACCCGGCGTCATGCACTGGACCACACCATCCGGACGCAGCTACACCACCAGGCCCACCGTCTACGAAATGTGACGGGCCGCCCTCAGCCGCTACTGACACGCCCCTGCCCGTCACCGATCGGGCATCCTGGAATAATGGAAACTGGCGGGTATCCCGGCACGGCCGTGTTCGTGGCGACGGACGTGCACTACCTGCCTGCCGGGGGTGCGCGAGCGGCCGCCGTCGTCGCCGCCGATCCGGCCTTTACCCACCTGGGCGGCGATCGTGCCGCCGTGGTTGCTGACGTCGCGCCCTATCAGCCGGGACAGTTCTACCTGCGGGAGCTGCCGCCGCTGCGCGCGGTCCTGAACGGCCTGTCTGGTCTGCGCCTGCTGGTGATCGACGGCTACGCCGACCTGGACCCCGACGGGTGGCCTGGCCTCGGTGCCCGAGCCCGCGAGGAGTTCGGCGTCCCGGTGATCGGCGTGGCCAAGACACCCTTCCGTACCGCCACCCACGCCATCGCGGTGCTGCGCGGAACCTCGGCCCGGCCGCTGTACGTCACCGCCTCGGGGATGGCTCGGGCCGACGCCGCCGGACTTGTCCGGCAGATGGCCGGCCGGCACCGGCTGCCCGACGCGCTGCGCCGGGCCGACATTCTGGCCCGCCATGGTTTGCCCAGCCACCAGGGCGCGGGAAGCGGACAGTTACCGGATTCGCAAGTCCGCGAGGTCTTGCTCGCTAAGGTCGAGCGGGGCCGCGGAGTCGCGGATCGACGCGGGGCGGCTCGCTTTTGCGAGCGGGATGATGTTCGGTGACTGGGCCCGGAGCCAGGCCAGCAGGACGCGATGCACCGAGACGCCACGGCGCCTGACGACCGACAGCGCGGCTTCGGGCGGCGCGCACGGTCGCCACGCAGTCCTCATCAGTCCCGTTCCTGAAGGCGAATTGCGCGGTGCCGAGCCCGATGCCATCGGTGCGGTGCCCGGCGATCAGCATCTGCTGTCCCTTCTGTGCGAACCGGCGGCTCTGTGCGAACCGGCGGCCCGGCCAGACCAGGGAGTTCACCAGGGTTCTCCCTGGAGCGCTAAAGGTGCAGAACTTCTTAAGGTCTCCTTAACACAACTCTCAGGGGAGGCGACACATGGGTACGCCGGAACGGCAAGCGCAAGGACAATGGCTCGGCGGACTACGAGAAGGCTATGCGGAGGTCGGCGACCAGCGGCTGCACTACGTCGAGGCCGGTGAGGGGCCGCTAGTCGTGCTCCTGCACGGCTTCCCCGAGTTCTGGTACGGCTGGCGATCGCAGATCCAGCCGCTCGCGGCGGCGGGATTCCGCGTCGTGGCACCAGACACGCGCGGCTACAACCTGTCATCGCGGCCGAAAGAAGTCGCGGACTACGACGTCGACAAGCTCGCCGCCGACATCACCGGTCTCATCCATGAACGCGGGGCCGAGAGCGCGATGCTGGTCGGTCACGACTGGGGCGGGACCATCGCCTGGACCATGGCGATGCACCAGCCCGAGGTCGTGGACCGGCTGGCTATCCTCAACGCCGCCCACCCGCGGAAGCTTTCGCAGGGACTGCACCACCCGGGCCAGCTGCGCAAGTCCTGGTACTTCTTCTTCTTCGATCTGCCGGACCTGCCCGAGACCGTCGTGAAGGCCAACAACTGGCACTTCTTCCGGCACTTCCTGAGCGACGCCCGGCCGGAATTCACGAAGGAGGAAACCGACCGCTACATCGAGGCCTGGTCGCAGCCCGGCGCGTCCACGGGGATGATCAACTACTACCGGTCTTCGGTGCGGACCCCGCCCAAGAAGGCGGCAGCGGCGATTCGCCCGGTCAAGGCACCCACCCTGGTCATCTGGGGGGAACGCGATAGCTACCTCGGCCCAGAACTCGCCGAGCCGGAGCACGACGATGTCCCCAACCTGGACCGCGTCGAGCGGATAGCCGACGCGTCACACTGGGTGCACCACGACGCGGCCGACCGCGTCACGGAGCTGCTGACCGGCTTCTTCGCCTGAGGTGTACCGGACGCTGCGGGTCGCCGGCGACGACGGCGTGCTCAGCGTGGTAATCGACGCGCCGCCCATGAACCTGATCGGACCGGAACTGGTGCGTGACCTGGTAGCCCTGATCGGGGAGCTGGAATCCGGCCAGGAGACCAGGGTCATGGTGCTGGAGAGCGCCGACCCGGAGTACTTCGTCCCGCACGTAGACCTCACCAAGGTCGCGGAGTACACCGCCGAGGCAGCTAAGGCGGGCGGGCCGGAGGACGCGTCGCTGGGCATGCTGTGGCACAAGCTCAGCGAGCTGCCGGTTGTCACGATCGCGAAGATCCGCGGCCGGGCTCGCGGGGCGGGCAGCGAGCTGGCGCTCGCGTGCGACATGCGGTTCGCCTCGCGGGACAACGCCATCCTGGGGCAGATCGAGGTCGGCTGCGGGGCGCTGCCCGGGGCAGGCGGTGTGCAGCACCTGGCCCGGCTAATGGGGCGAGGCCGGGCCATGGAAGCCATCCTCGGCTCGGACGACTTCAGCGCCGAGGAGGCCGAACGGTATGGCTGGATCAACCGGGCGCTGCCCGACGCCGAACTGGACGCGTTCGTCGCCGGGCTCGCGCGGCGGATCGCTTCGTTCCCGCCAGATGCGGTGCGATCCGCCAAGCGGGCGCTGAACGAGCTGACCATGCCAGGCGCGGACGCGATTCGCGCCGACGCCCGGCGGTTCCGCCGGCTCGTCGTGTCCGACGCGGCGCAGGGCCGCACGGCTGCCCTGTTCGCGCAGGGCCTGCAGACCCGCGGGCCGCTCGAACTCGGCCTCGGCGACCGCCTCGGCACCCTCTGAGAGGGCGCCGGCAGCCCTCCGTCACGGGCCAGCCCGCGGCTGGAGGACTGCTGTCCGCGCGCCAGGCTGGCAGCGGATGGGCCCGGGATTGGCGCCTGCCTGCTGCGGCGGGCAGCCCTTAACCGGGGTGCCGATCCCGGAGCCCGCCATCGCGTGGAAGGACCACGCCCCGAGGCCGAACATCGCCGCGATGACGGTGGCCGCCGCCAGGCCGGCCAGCCAGGCCCGGCCGGGAATCCTGGTCACCAGCCAGGCGCCGAGCAGCGAGATGGCGCCGAGGGCCGGCACGTAGAACCTGGCGAACTGCAAGGTCGTGCCGAAGGCGTTGGCCGTCCAGAAGTACGCGGCGTACACGCCCCAGACCGCGAACCACGACGCAGCCAAGGCCACGCCGACCCACAGGTCGCGGCGGACCGCCAGCCCGGCCTCGCCTGGGGACCTCCGCAGCCGGATCCACCGCACGATGATCCAGCCCAGCGACACCAGGCCGAGGACGAGCATCGGCATGGCCTGCAGCAGGTGCATCGGCATGTACCGCAGGTTGGGCGCGATCGCGCCGAGGCCGAAGCTGATCTCGCCCGGGCGGTAGCCGGTCGTGAGCGGGCCGCCGTAGACCAGGCCGTCGAAGACCGCCACGCCGGCGCCGAAGACCGCGACCGAGGCCAACCACCAGATCACCGCCGACAACGGCAGCCGTGTCGCCCGCCGCCACCACACCGCGAGCACCGCCACCGCGGCGCAGCCGAGGACGACGATGTCGGTGTAGCGGGTGAACGTCGCCACCTCGAGCAGCACGAACGCGGCCAGGCCCGCCCAGGTGCGCCGCCGTGAGCTCGCCTCGTCGGCCAGCACCGCCCACAGGAGTATCCCGGAGCCAGCGGCGATCAGCGAGGCGTCGGTGAACGTCGGCATGTAATCCCGCCAGGCGAACAGCAGCGCGGCGCCCGACGAGCAGTACAAGCCGACGGCCGCCGCACCGCCGAAGCGCCCGAGCCAGCGCCGGGCACCGGCGAACAGCCCCGCGCAGGCGAGGGCCCCGTAGAACAGCGGCGCCCACCTGATGATGCCGAGCGCCTGGAACGGCGCGGCCAGGAACGGATAGCCGGGGTCCTTCTCGCTGATCCACTGCCCGTCGCTCAGCTGCACCCACTGCGGTATGACGCTGAGTCCAGGGCCCGCGCCGGCGCCGCGCGGGCCGCCGAGCGCCCCGGCAAGAGACGTCGCCTGCGAGCCGGACAAGGTCAGGAAGTGACCCTGGGTCATCGCCACGATCGAGGCCCGGTAGGCGAAGTCGTCCGGCTCTACCAGCCGCGGCGCCACGCTCAGGACCAGGACGCACAGCACCGCGTACGCGGCGACGGCCAGCGCCGCCTCTGCCCAGGCCAGCCTCGTCCCGACCCGCATCACCCGTCCTCGCCCCATCCCAGTCCCGCGCACTAGCATCGACGCCGGACCTGCGGGTTCCCGGCAGACTATCTGTGAGTTTCGCGTGAACGGCCGAAGCCAGCGGCGACGATGCGCTCGTCGTGGACGCCGGAGGCCGCCGCGGAGGCCAGCCAGACGATCGGCGGGCCCATGATCTCCGGTTCGAGCAGGTTCGGGATCGCGGCCGCGTGGTCGGCGGGGACCATCCCGGTGCGGGTGGCGCCGCCGGGCAGCAGGACGTTGACGGTGACCGGCGTGTGGCGCAGGTCGGCGGCCATGACGCGGGACAGTGCCTCCGCGCCGGCGCGGGACGGCCCGTAGGGGACGAAGCCCGCCCTGGTCATCGTGGACTCGTTCACCGAGATGTTCACGACGCGGCCGCGGCCGGCGGCGAGCATGCGCGGCACCACCTCGCGAGCGACGAGGAAATAGCCCGTCAGGTTGGTGTCGATCACGTCGCGGAAGCCGTCGGGCCGCACCGTCCAGAAGCCGCGGGACTCGGTCATGAAGCGGGGGTTCACGGTGCGCATGCCGATGCCCGCGTTGTTCACGAGCAGGTCGATGCCGTCCAGGCGCGACCAGGCCGTCTCGACGGCGCGGGCTACCGAGTCCTCGTCCCTGACGTCTAGCTCCACGCCGAACGCGCCGGGCAGCCCGCCTGCGGCCGCGGCGGCCCGCTCCCCCGACCGGCCCGCCACCGCGACGCGCAGGCCGGCCCCCGCGAGCGCGGCCGCCATTGCCAGCCCCAGCCCGCTGGTGCCGCCCGTGACCAGCGCCGTCTCGCAGCCCGCCGCGCCGGACGGCGCCGTGCTCTCGGTCATGCCACGAGACTAGCCAGCCGCCGACGAGCCACGGGAGGACCCCTCATTGTTCATGTGAAATCCACCACTGAATCGACGTTCGCCGGCGTGGCCACGCGCCACGCTGCCTAGACTTGTGAGCTTGTGTGAAAACGATCGGGCGAGAAACGGAGGATCGCCGTGACGGGCGCGATCGCACCACTGGACGACTTCAATCTCTGGGCTCGCAGCAATCTGCTGATCATCATCCTGCTGGTCCTCGGAGCAATCCTGATTACCCGGCTGGCGGACTGGGCACGCGGCCGGATCATGGCCCGCATCGACGTCAGGGTCGCCGACTCCGATGAGCTGGTGCGTTCCGAGGCCGCCAAGCACCGTCACGTCGTGGCGCAGGTCGTCACCTGGAGCGTCGTAGCACTCGTCTACACCGTGACCGCCGTGCTTGTCGTGCAGAACCTCGGCATCCCGACCGCCGGCCTGGTGGCGCCTGCCGCGCTGATCAGCGCGGGACTCGGCTTCGGCCTGCAGCGGTTCGTGCAGGACATCGGCGCCGGGTTCTTCATCACCGGGGAACGGCAGTACGGCTTCGGTGACGTGGTCAAGATCAATGTCAGCGGCGTGTCGGAGCCTGCGTTCGGCACGGTCGAAGAGGTCACCCTCCGGGTCACCCGCATCCGCTCGGTGAGCGGCGAGGTCATCATCACGCCGAATGGCCAGATCACCCAGGTGACCAACCTGTCACGGGACTGGGCGCGCGCCGTCATCGACGTTCCCGTGCCGGCCGCGATCGACGTGGGCCACGCCACCGACGTCCTCGAGCAGGTCGGCAAGGAGGCCTACAGCGACGAGCGGCTGCGCAAGATGATGCTCGACCAGCCCACCGTCATGGGCGTCGAACGGATGGACATGGACACGTTCTCGCTGCGCATGGTGGCGCGGACGCTGCCTGGCATGCAGTTCGACGTCGGCCGGGAGCTTCGCGCGCTGGTCGCGGCGGCGTTCCGCACCGAGGGCATCCTCGTGTCGGCCGAGGTCGACGCCGGCCGCCCCACCGGGGATGAGACGCCGTGACCCGGGAACCACGGCACCGCAACCGCCTCGTCGTCATGGGGCGCCCGCGCACGTCGACCCTGATCCTCATCGGGCTGTTCCTCGGCTTTTTCGCGCTCTACATCACGGTCCGCCCGGTGACCGCCAGCGACACAGGAAACGACCAGCAGATCAATCCGGCGACCACCCGGACGCCCACCGCTCCCGCCAGCACCCACACGCCCGTGCACCACACGACGTCGCCGACGCCCACTCATTCGCCCACCGCGACCCGCACGCCGAGCCACACGGCCACGCCGACGCCCACGACGTCGGGCACTGGCACCGACACGGGAACGCCGACGCCCACGACGTCGGCCTCTTCCACCGGCGTGACGTCGCCGGCGGGGCTGCCCAGCGCCACAGGATCGCCCATCCAGTAACGTGGTTCCCGCTGGTGAGGGGCGGTCACGAGACCGTCGCACAGCGTCTCATCCTGGTAACAATCACCCGTCGTGCGCACCATAGCGGGCGGCTGCGCGTCTTATCAGGTGGAGGAAAAAAGGGGCACGGAGGCTGATGTGAGATGACCGGGGCGGATCTCTTGAAACCCCTGACCTTGGCCGCCTGCGCAGCCGTCCTCGCCACCCTCGCCGGCTGCGCGAACTCCTCATCGACCAACCCGCTCGTGGAGCACACCCTGCACGGCGCGCTGACCTGCCAGTCGGTGCTGGTCAGCGGCAACACCCTGGCCAACGAGGTCAGCACGCTCTTCACCGACAACCAGGCGATCAGCGGACAGTGGGCGACCGCCGAGGCCGCGGCCACAGGCGCCAACACCACGCCCACCGCGGCGCAGGACCAGGCCATTACCGACCTGACCGCCACGCTGAGCGACCTGGGCACCGGGACGGGTGCCACCGGCACCCTCGTCCCCACCGTCAAGTCCCTGGACAACAACGCGAACAAGCTCACCGCCGGCGCCTCCGGCTGGCGGTCCGCCGGCCCCGCGGTCAGCGCCGACATCACCAGCTTGAACAAGTCCTGCAGCGCGGACGCGACCACCAACTCGCATCAGGGCTAAGACAGGGCTCAGGCGGGTCACGCCTCTGCCGCGGCGAGAAAGCCCAGCGTGGAACTCATGGTGCGGGCGACGTCCGCCTCGGAGTGCGGCTCGAGGCCCATCTCCCAGCGCACCAGTTGCATGGAGTTGTGCACCACTAGCTCGACGCGGGGCATCCGGCGCCGCATGAACGCGGGCAGCGCCTCGTCGGCCGGGAGGTCGCCCGTGACGAGCTCGGCGAGCACCACGGCGTCCTCCGCGCACATGGCCGCTCCCTGGGCGATCAGCGGCGGGCAGGCGTGCGCGGCGTCGCCGATCACGACCGCCCGGCCGCGGAACCACGGATCGTCCGCCAGCAGCCACTCGATCCGCGTGTGGGACACGTGAGAGCCCGGACCGATGGTCTCCCGGATCTTCCCCCAGGTGCCGCCGTACCCGGCGGACCGCTCGTACATCAGCTGCCAGCCGGGCGCGGCGCCGAAGTCGCGCTGGCTGCCGTCGACGTCCAGCACGTAGGCGTAGCACTGATCCGCCGAGATCGGGGCGTAGCCGGCCTTGTACCTGGGCCCGTTGTAGTAGACCTCGGCGCAGTCGAGCTCGGCCGGCCGTTCGGCGACCACCCGCCAGATCGACATGCCGCTCGGCTGCGGCGCGGTGGGAATGCCGAGCAGCGCGCGGACGGCGGACCTGATGCCGTCGGCCCCGACGATCAGGTCATAGTCTCCGGCCGTGCCGTCGGTGAATTCGGCGTGCGCCCGCTGGGCGTCCTGGGTGATCGCCCGCACGCTCAGCCCGAGCCGGACCGTGACCCCCGCGGCGTAGACATGCTGGCAGAGGATGTCCTGCAGGTCGGACCTGAGGGCGCCCATGGTGGCAGGCAGGTTCGCGCCGCCGGTGCGCGGGGTGGGGACCTCGGCGATCAGCGTCCCGTCGGCCTGCCGCATCCGCAGCTGGTTGAACGGCACGCCGCGCGCCAGCACCTCGTCGAGCACGCCGACCCGCGCCAGCGCGGCGAGCAGGTTGCCCTGCACCGTGATCCCGTGCCCGGCCCCGCGCCATACCGGGCGGATCTCCGCCAGGTCCACGCTGACCCCCCGCTGCGCCAGGGCGAGCGCCAGCACGCTGCCGGTGATCCCGCCACCGACGACCAGGACCGACGACACGGTCACGATGCACTCCTCATAGGTTCACAGGGGTTCTCAGGCCGGCGCGATCATGCCGGCGGACAGGTCGATATCCGCGCCGCACAGCCCCGGCATGCGCAGCATGGCCAGCACGGCGCGCGCCACCTCGTCCTCCTCCACGAGCCTGTGCAGCGCGGCGCGGGACACGTACGCCTCTTCCGCCTGGGCGTACGTCGCCCCGGTGGCGGCGGCCTCGGCGGTGAAGTTCCTGGTCATGCGCGCTCCCCGGCAAGGCCCCGGGGACAGCGAGTTGACCTGGACGCCGCACGGGCCGGCCTCGAAGGCAAGGGTGCGGGTGAGGCCGAGCACCGCCATCTTCGACGCCGCGTACGGGGTGCGTCTGGTCAGCGGGCGCTTGCCGGTCACCGAGGCGACGTTGATGACGTCGCCGCTCCCCCGCCGGTACATGGCGGGCAGGAAGGCCCGGCACATCAGGTAGACCGAGCGGACGTTCGCGCCGAACACGTCGTCCCAGTCCGCCGGCTCGATGTCGGTGAGCGCCTGCACCGGGCCGCCGATGCCCGCGTTGTTCACCAGCAGGCTGACGTCCTCGCCGGCGAGCGAGTCGCGCAGCGCGTCCACCGACTCCGGCGACGCCACGTCGCAGGTCGCGACTAGGACCCCGCCCCTGTCGCTGGCGAGTTCCGCGGTCTCAGTGAGCGTGACGCTGGTCCGGCCGACCAGGATGACCCGCGCGCCGGCACCGGCCAGGGCGAGCGCGATCGCCCGCCCCAGGCCGTTGCCCGCGCCGGACACGAGGGCGGTACGACCGCTGAGGTCTTCCGTCACTGCTCGTCCAGCGCGGCGGCGAGCCAGCCGGGCCGCGGGCCGTCGACCCGCGCGGCGCGGATGTCGCCGGAGCGGGCGTGGCCCTCGAACAGCTCGACGCGGGAGGCCCGGCCGCAGACCTCGCCGAGCAGCGCGCTCGACTCCGGCGAGCGCACCTCCTGGTAGGTGACGGTCTTAAGGTACTTGCCGACCCACAGGCCGCCGGTGTACCTGGCCGCGCCGCGGGTGGGCAGTACGTGGTTGGTGCCGATCACCTTGTCGCCGTAGGAGACGCAGGTGCCCTCGCCGAGGAACAGCGCGCCGTAGTTCCGCATCCTGTCCAGCGCGTCCCGCGGCGCGGCGGTCAGCACCTCCACGTGCTCGAACGCGAACGCGTCCGCGACCGCGAACGCCTCGTCACGGTCGTCGACCACGATGATCTGCCCGTGGTCCCGCCAGGCCGGCCCGGCGAAGTCGCTGGTGGGCATGCCGGGGAGGATCTTCTCGATGTAGCCGAGGACGGTCTCCCCCAGCTCGCCGGACGTGGTGACGAGGACCGCCGGGGAGTCGGGGCCGTGCTCGGCCTGCGAGAGCAGGTCGACGGCCACGACTTCGGGGTTCGCGGTCGAGTCCGCGATCACCAGGATCTCGGTCGGCCCGGCGAGCAGGTCGATGCCGACCTCGCCGAACAGCTGCCGCTTGGCCTCCGCGACGTACGCGTTGCCCGGTCCGGCGAGCAGGTCGACCTTGCCGATCGTCTCCGTGCCCAGGGCGAGCGCGGTGACTGCCTGCATCCCGCCGAGGAGATAGATCTCGTCGGCTCCGGCCAGGTGCGCGGCGGCGACGGTCGCCGCCGGTATCTGGCCGCGGATCGGCGGGGTGCAGGCCACGACCCGCTCAACGCCTGCCGCTTTGGCGGTGAGCACGGTCATGTGCGCGGAGGCGGTCAGCGGGTAGCGACCGCCTGGGATGTAGGCGCCGGCGGAGGAGACCGGCAGGTGCTTCTGGCCGAGGAACACGCCGGGCAGGGTTTCGACCTCGAACTCGCTCATCGACGCGAGCTGGATCGCCGCGAAGCCGCGGACCTGCGCCTGAGCGAACTGGATGTCCTCGATCACCTGCGCGGGCACCAGGCCGGTGATCTCCGCGATCTGGGCGTCCGACAGCCGGAAGTCGCCAGGGGACCAGCTGTCGAACTTCGCCGAGTACGCGCGGACCGCCGCGTCCCCGCGCGAGCGGATGTCCGCGATCACGGACGCGACGGTTTCCCGCACCTCGGCGAGGTCGCGTGCGACCCGCGCCGCGGGGACGGGTTCCTTCAGGTAGGTCTTGCTCACGGGGTCAGCACTCCGTTCAGCGCGGATTCGTCCGCGCAGTCGTAGCCGGCGAACAGCCCGCCGGGGTCGCGCGCGGTGCGGACCTGCCGGAACCGGTCCCACGCCGCGTCGCTCATGAACCGGTCCGGCCGGACGGTGAAGTCGCTGTCGCCCAGGTAGCAGCCTGCCGAGTACGGCCCGAGCCGCCGCATGGTGTCCGTGACCCACGACCGGCACCAGCCGTCCTCGGCGGCCGTCTCGCAGATCACGTAGGTGGCGAAGTAGAGGTCGGTCTGCAGCGACAGCGCCATGTCGGGCAGCGGGCGGCCCGGCACGTGCGCGAGGTCGAACCACAGCGAGAACGACTTGGCGGTCGGCAGGTCGGTGAACGCGGGCGCCAGCGCCGGGATCAGCGACCCGGGCGACCCGGACAGGTAGGCGTTGTCGACGACGTACCGGTGCCCCGCGGGGTTGGCCCGCACCTGTTCGGCCCGCAGCTCGCCGATCGTGACCGGTTGCCCGACCTTGCTCACCAGGGCCTTGCCCGCGACCGGGCAGCCATCCAGCGCCCGCAGCGACGACGGCCCGCCGTCGAAGCTCACCCCGTCCACCACGAGTACAGGCCCGGAATACGCCACGTCCGGCGGCAGCGGCGGGGTGATCCCCACCGCCACCAGCTCGACCGACGGCGGCACGTCGTGCCGCGCGTGATACAGCCAGCCGAGCACGTCCTGCGCCGCTTCCGCGGGGTACACGTACGTGGTCTGGGTCAGCTCCCGGTACCGCGGCCTGGTCCGCAGCTTGAACGCCGTCACCACGCCGAAGAAGCCGGGTCCCGCCCCGCGGGCGGCCCAGAACAGGTCCGCGTTAGCCGACTCGTCGCACCACACGACCTCGCCGGCGGGGGTCACCACCTGCATCGCCGCGATCGACTCGGCGGCCCACCCCCAGCCGCGGCAGTTCCAGCCCATGCCGCCCTGCAGCAGGAAGCCGCCGATTCCGACGGTCGGGCAATGGCCCGCGGCGAAGAACCGGCCCGCGCCCGCGAGGAACGGGTCGAGGTCCACCCCGCCGCGCACCGCGGGACCCGCGGTGACGATGCCCGTCTCGTCGTCATAGCTCATGCCGGTGAACGCCGCGAGGTCGATGAGCAGCGTGTCGTCGCGCAGCGACCAGGCGGCCCAGCTGTGCCCGCCCGACCGGACGGCGACCCGCAGGCCCTCGGCGCGCGCCAGCCGCACCCCGGCCGCCACGTCCTCGGCGCTGGCGGCGCGCAGCACGGCGGCGGGCCGCCGGGACGGCCGCCGCTGGTTGAAGATCCGGCTGACCGCGGCGTCCGCGAAGCCGGCGTCGCCAGGGCGCAGCAGCCGGCCGGTGAACGGACCGGGCATCAGTGCGGTATCCCGAGGTCGTTGGCCGTGCCGTCGAGGTCGGTGTGGATGAAGCTGTTGTAGGCGACCTTGACGTCGTAGAACTTCTCGTCCGCGCGCAGCCGGTACATGATCAGGCCGCGGAAATCGAAGGTCTCCCCGGCCGCGATCGGGCCGAAGGGCGACCCGGCGTCGTCGGCGAGCACCTCGAAATGCGTGTGCATCTGGATCGCGACGGTCTCCGCGTCGCTGACGAACCGCTCGACG
>Ga0335075_10011065_pt1 | contig 13655 bp, 12 predicted proteins | sample Lox_Sample_24_FD_206723 | JGI IMG/M metagenome (GOLD analysis project Ga0335075, IMG submission 206723) | Soil microbial communities from Loxahatchee National Wildlife Refuge, Florida, United States - Lox_Sample_2.4 | ecosystem: Environmental > Terrestrial > Soil > Wetlands | place: USA...
GTCCCGCAGTTACCGGACAAGCACTGACCAGGCACTTCATTCTGCCCGCACCCCATCCGCAGGGCACCACTCCCCCACGACAGACAGCGCACCGCGCGACAGGAAACCGGGCAGCGGCCAAGATCCCCACACCACATGCGACTCACAGGCCCTGCCAGCACCACGCGGATACCACCGCGTCAAGACATTTCCACTGGTCAGAAGCCAGATTAGCAAGCTCCCGCGATAGGACTTGAACCTATAACCTGCCGGTTAACAGAAGGTCTGTCCTGGCCGAGGTGCCAGCGGCTGTCAGTCGCGTCAACCCTGCGCTGCCTGCATAAAGGCTTGTCAGGGCTGACATGGCTATGTTAGCAGCCGTGCCGTCTTGTGCCGGGCAATGCCGTTCTGTACGTGGGTTTTCTGTGGGGATCGCCGCCGCGGACGCGAAGTTGTGGGGATTCTGTGGGGACGCCAAACACGCACGCCCGCAGTCGCGGGCGAGGTGCTGCTAGCAGCAATTGAGCGGGCTGACTGGGACGTAGATCTCATGGCAGGTACCCGGACAAGGCGACGACGATAGGAATGAACGATCGGGGGCCGCCTCGATGCTCCAGCACGTAGGCGCGTCCCTGGTGACCTGAAGCCATATCGCAGCCGAGCGCGAGCATGTCGAGCCGCGCCATGAGTGTGCTCTCTCCTGTCTCGACGTTGATGCGGTAGACGGTGCCGTGGCGGGTGGCGGTCATCACGGTGTGCTCATCGATCCGGACGGCGCCACGTTGGCCAGGATGCGGGGAGCGGAGGCGTTCATCGATCGGAACCGAGGTGGTGTCATCGAGGTCGACGAGGCCGAAGTGACCGTCCCCGGCCAGGAAGAAGCGGCGCCCGGAGAGCCACACCGCGTTCCAGATGCCTGCCTGGAAATCGATAGTGTGCCGATCTTCCTGTCCCAGTCCGTCACCTAGACGGGTCAACGTGACGGACATGCCGGACCCCGTCCACTGTGCGTTCTTGTAATCGAAGACCCATTCCTGCCCGTCGGGTCCAGCCAGCAGCGATGTGCCGCCAGTGAACCCGCCGGCCAGGATCTGGCATTCATGACCGTCCCAGCGCAGGACAGTCTCGCCGCAGATAACCAGGATGCTGCCGTCCGCGCGCTGGAGAGCGCTTCCCCGGCACCCGGGGATGGGGGCGGCCCAGCCGAGCGCGCCGGAAATCGGGTCAGCACGGACGATGCCCTCAGGCATGGTCAGGAGCAGTCGTTCCCGCGTGTCGACAGTTATGCCGCCAATTACGGTGTCCTGCGGCTGGGTGCCGTGCAGCACGACCTCAGCGTGGATGCCAGGGGCAGTTTCGGTGACGACTGGCGGGAAGTCGCCCGCCGGTGAGCCGATTGCCAGCGTCGGCAAGGACGGCCCGTCGTCTGGCATCAACAGGCCGGTGAGGGGCACCTGGACCTCGCCGCGGTAGGAAGCACGGTCCAGCAGCCCCGCGAACAGGTCCGCTGGGGAGAACAGACCTGAAAGCACTGCTTCGAGATGCGACCGGTCCAGCAGCAGTATGTCGGGCTGCTGGCCGCGGAGCATGTCGCCTATCGCCTCGGCGGTATAGCCGGACATAGAGAGGAAGACTCCGCGCGTCCCGGTGAAGCGCTGGGTGATCCGCCGGGAGAGCTTGGCGATAGGGTCAAAGGATACGGGTGCCTGCTCCCATTTGGCTTCGAGAATGAAGCGGGTGCCATCGATGGCGAAGGCCACATCGATTTCGCCGATCGACCGGACGCTGGCCTCAACGCGACCTAGACCCCAGTACCTGAGCAGTTCGGCAACGAATTCGTTGAACCGCTGTCCTCGCTGCTGTGGCGTCATCCCTTCCAGGCGGCACATGCGCCCGTAGCCGGCGATCAGTTCGCGGAGGCGCAGGGTGGCTGGAAGGTCGAAGTTGTAGCGATGCACGGTGATTGCTCCCGGGTTCAGTCGGCGGCAACCTGGTGCCGTGACCGGTCGAGGATATCTACTTGCCTCACGCTGATCCGTGTCGATGGTGTAGCAGGTGCGCCCAGCGCGGGTGCGGCCGATGTACCGTCGGCTTCCAGGCCGACCTCGATGGCCTGGGACGGTCCGCTCGGTGATGCCCGCGACCGCGCTGACCCTTGGCCGCTGGGTTGAAGGCGATCTCGGCCAGTACGCGCCCGTGCCCGGTCAGCAGCATCCACCACCCGCCATCCCGCGCGCAGGGATGATGGTGCTCACCGACGACCGGCTAGCGGTGCTGTACCTGCCCGAGCGGCAGCGCTACCGGGAACGCCTCGCTGCCGGAGCGGAGCCCGGACGGGCCGGTGTGAGGTGAGCATTCAGCTAGGCAACTCCGCGCCGTAGGGCGCTGTCCCAGCTGGCTAGGCGGTCAAAGTCGCCGTTCGGGAAGGCCACCGGAGGCCACTGAACAGCACCCGCGCCTAGAAGGTGAGGCCAGATGCGCGGGATGGCTGGACGAAGGCTAAGCGGCGGCCGGGGGTTCCAGACTTCTGCTCCTCGGCGCGCATCAGGGCGAGGGCCTCCCGGATGCGGGCCTCGTCCGGGGCTGGCTTGCGGCGGCTCAAGTGGGCTCCGGCTGGTTCCTGGCGAGGAAGTCCGCGATGGCCTGCCGCCGGTCGCGGAGCCGGCGCTGCAGCTCCTTGTGAGATTGCCGGATTCGCCACATAGCGCCGACTACGAGCGCCTGGCTGCGGTATAAACGGTACGAATGAGCACACATATCCGATATTTGCGGATGCTCAGTCCACGCTATATCCCAAAACGGCGAAGCGGGATCGCTATGCGGGACCGGGAGTATCTACCTCGTGCGGACTGCGCTGGGTGCAATGTGGCTTGGGGTGGATCGTCCGGCACGTCGCCGACGATCTCCTTCTGAGCCAAGCGCACCAACTCGATCCATCCTGGCGCTGGGACTTTGTTGTCGGATGTCTGCCGGTCAATCTCAGCCAGAAAGCCCTCGACGAACCAAGCATACCAAATTAGCTTGTGGCCCAGCTGTGCTCGCAGGCCCTTTGGGTCGGCGAGTCCCGTGTCAAGGGCATAGCCGACTCCGGTGAGCCAGTCAAGGTAGACGCCGAGGTGTTCATGCAACGTCATCCCCGAGTAATCCGGTCCTTCGTAATACAAGCCCATTCCGGATACCAGAAACCGCACGCCACAGAAGCCATCGTGGTCTTCTTTCCGACTACTGCCTCGCCGACTCGCCACATGGCCACACGGTGACGCATGAAGCTCGGCGCCAGAAAGGTAGAGGCAATTGTACTTGTTACCTCATAACGGCGCCTCTGCCTCTCGGAAGTCCGGCCCAGTAGCCAGGTGATAAAGGTGCCAACTAGGGCGCCTATGAGCCCTGCGATAATTTCCACTTCTCTCCATCACGACTGGGTTAGATGGTCGTCTGCCTTCTATCACAGTATAGATGGATTGGTCTCGGATCGAGGAATTGTCAATACCTGTGGATGAGAAATTTCAGGCAGCAGCGGCTAGCTCGTCACCAGCCGGAGTGGGTGATGTGGCGTTTGCTTGGGGTGCCTGATCTTCGGGTCGTTCCACGAGCTTGCCGTCTTTGAAGGTAGCTCCGGCGCGGACGAGCGCGACCAGGTGGGGTGCGTTGACCAGGCGCCAGCGGCGCTCGGCAGCCTGGATGAGCTTGAAGGCCATGGCGAGCCCGGCTGCCTTCGACCCTGCGCCCTTGGTGACCTTGGTGCGCAGCCGGACTGTGGCGAAAGTAGATTCGATCGGGCTGGTGGTGCGCAAGTGGATCCGGGCGGCTGCCGCGCCACCCCGGGCCGGAGGCCAGCATCAGCCCCGCGACGGCCGGCCGGGACACGACCCTGCCCGCGGCCAGGGTCACCGGCTTCACCGCGTGGCCGGCGCGGGCCGAGACCACCCGGGCCGGGCTGCTGCTGGCCATCCCGGACCTGGTGGCCTTGGACCTGCCCGCCCTGGTGTCCGCGGCCGGGTATCCCGGCACCAGGGTGATCCCCGCGGTGAACTGGCTGCTGTCCTTGCTGGCGCTCAAGCTCACCCGGACCCGGCGGGTCTCCCACGTCGATGACCTGCTCACCGACCCGGCCGCCGCGCTGTTCGCGGGGATGGCGGTGCTGCCGAAGAAATCCGCGCTCACCGCCTGCTCCTGCCGGCTCTCCCACGACCACCAGCAGCGGTTGCTGGCCGCGCTGGACAAGCAGATGATCGCCGGCTGGCTGGCCGCCGCCAGCGAGGCGATCTTCGACCTGGACTTCCACGCGATCATGCACTGGGGCCACGATCCCGTGCTCGAGAAACACTACGTGCCCGCCCGCTCCCAGCGCGCCCGGTCCGTGCTGACGTTCTTCGCGCAGGACACCGGAACCCACAACCTGGTCTACGCCAACGCCGACCTCTCCAAGGCCAGCCAGGCGCGCGAGGTCATCGCGTTCTGCGACCACTGGAAAGCCGTCTCCGGCAACGACCCGGCGATGCTGATCATGGACCAGAAAGTCACCACCCAGGACATCCTCGGCGAACTCGACGAACGCGGCGTCAAGTTCGCCACCCTGCGGATGCGGTCAAAGTCCCTGATCAAGCACCTCAACCGCCTGGCACCCCGCGACTTCACCACCATCACCTTCGACCCGCCCGGCCCGCACAACCGCCCGAAAGTCCACGAGGACCCCGCCGTGAGGCTGACCAGCTACCCCGGCACCGTCCGCCAGCTCGTCGTCACCGGCCTCGGGCACGACCAGCCCACCGTCATCATCACCAACGACAACCAGATCAAGACCCGCGCCCTCGTCCAGCAGTACGCCCGCCGCATGACCATCGAGCAGCGCCTCGCCGAGATCATCCGCGCCTTCTGCGCCGACGCCCTGTCCAGCACCGTCAACCTCAACGTCGACCTCGACGTCATGCTCGCCGTCCTCGCCAGCGCCCTCACCGCCGCGCCGCGCAGCCGGCTGCCCGGCTACGCCGCCGCCACCCCCGGCACCATCCAGCGCAGGTTCCTCGAAACCCCGGCCAGATCACCACCAACCGTGACACCATCACCGTCCGGCTCGACCGCCGCGCCTTCTCACCCGTCCTCCGCAAAGCAGACCTCCCCGCAGACACCCCCGTCCCCTGGTGGGACGGACGAACCATCAGCTACGAACTCACCTGACAGTTGCGCCGATCCTCCTGCGTGGAAATCGGCGCTAACCACGCGCCATCGACAGCACGCCAAGATCTATAAAACGGTGCTGGCAGGGTGCGGTCAGTACTTGGCGCGGACAGTGTCCGGCAATGCATAACCGTCGACGAGAAGCAGGGGAACACCGGTCATGAGTTACCGCACCACCTTCACGAACGCGTCTGCTATCAACGCAGAGCGGTTAGTTCCGTGACCGGCAGTACGCTGCCCCGCACACCGAGTGGTAGTGTGCTGGATCGCCGAGCAGCCCCCGGCTGCTGCTCTCCGTGGGCCAGCCGAGCCCATCATGGCCACCTATGCTCTCGCCCTGTACCGGATCTTCACCTTCCTGGTCTATGACCGGCAGGCGTTCACAACGATTCGTTATGAGTGACCGGCGAGCGGTGCCGCAGATTGTCATGAGCGTGAGGTTGCCGGGCGGCACCCACGCGGCGACGCTACGAACAGCGAAGCCGCTTGACCACGCACGGTTCGGGCGCGAGATGGAGGAAACAGGGTGACCGGCAGCACCACGCCTCAGTTCGGGATCGACACGACGGTGCCCACGACGGCGCGGATCTATGACTACTGGCTCGGCGGCCACGACAACTTCGCTGCCTGGCCGACCGGAAGCAGCGCTAAAGGTCAGCGAGGTGGCGCCAGAGGCGCCGCTGATGGCAAGGGAGAACCGCAAATTCCTGCGCCGCGCGGTTCGTTACCTGGGCGCCAAGGCGCGTCGCCTGTCCCGGACCTGGATCTGGACCTAGCGGAGCGTCATCTTGGATGCACAGGCTGAGTCGAGTCACGCCATCGGCGGGCGGCGCTCGCGGCGAAGCCAGGTGAGCTTGGACATCTGGTCCTCGGTATGGGTGATGCCGGTTCTGGCTAGCAGGTCTCGTGTCCAGTCCCGGAGTTCGGTGAGCTGGCGGAGTATCTGCCGCTGACTGCTGGCGCGTAGGGTCCGGCTGCGCAGGTACTCGACTTCGGCCTGGATCAGGTCGGCGGCGTTTTCTGCGGTGCAGCGGTCGTACATGATGGAGAAGACGTGGCCGGTGCGGAGGCTTTCGAGCATGACGTTGTAGCGGACGCGGCGGTAGGTGGCGCCCCATGCGGGGGTGAGGCCGTACCGGTCGCGAATAGCCTGGGGGAGGTCGGCTGGGGCCGCGGTCAGTTCGGGGGCCGGGGTGAGGTCTTCGCGGCGGAGTACCTGGTCGCGGGCGTAGCGTTTGCGGCGGATGAGGTACCCGGGGCCGTTGATAGCGGGCATGAAGGCGATGTAGCCGCGTTCGCTGGCGGGGCGGGTGATCGCGAACAGGTGGCTGGTGTAGTCGCCCTGAGTGAATCCGCCGTCGTTGCCGTGCTCGCAGATCCACCCGCCGATGGCTCCATCGCGGACGTGCTGGTGGGTGGTGACGGCGAGGTCCCAGATGTCGGTGTCGGCGGGGAGGGTGAATTTGTGCTCGGCTTCGAGGCCGGGCAGCAGGTTACGGAGCCAGCAGGCGTGGTTGTTCAGCTGGCCGCCGTGGGCGCGGTGACGCGCGGACAGGTCTGCTGCCCACCGGACGCGGTGGTCCGGATTGCCGGGGGTGCCGTGGACGGGCGGGCCGGGCAGGCGGATGTAGAGCAGGTCGTCGCCGCTGTAGGACATGAGGGTGTAAGGCAGCCAGCTTCCCTGGCGGGATGGCCAGAGCAGGAATGCGGGCTGGAGGCTGGACTGGCCTGCCGGGTCCGGGGCCGCGGCGGGGACCAGGCGGGCGGGCACGATGATCGTGTTCGCGCCTGCCTGGATGTCTTCGGCGCAGCCGGGCAGGATGCGCGCCGATGCGGTGGTGTCCGGGAGGGGGGCATGGCGGATGGCGGCGGGTGCGCACAGCACGATGCCGGGCCGCTCGCTCACCGGGTTATCTGTGCTGGCTTGTGCTGCCGGGCTGTCGTGTTGCCCGGCGCTGGCCTGGCGGGCGGGTCTAGACTCGGCACGGCGTCCGGGAGGCGGGTGCGCGACGGGACGGTCCAGGCGAGGGGGAACTGGTGGCGGAGGCTGGCGGGCGGGTGGTGACGGCGGCGCTGGTGGTGGTGCCAGGGCCGGGAGGCACGGTGACGTTCGTGCGGCAGGAGCGCGGGCCTTATGCGGGCTGGTGGCTGCTGCCGGGCGGCAAGGTGGAGTTCGGGGAGCCGGTCGCGGAGGCGGCCCGGCGGGAGGCGGTCGAGGAGTCCGGCTGCGATGCGGGGGAGCTGGTGCTGACCGGGGCGTATGAGATTCTCGGGCCGGGGCATCACTTCGTGATGTGGGCGTACCGCAGCGAGCAGGTCGGCGTGGTCCCGGAGCGGTTCAGCGGGCATCATGTCAGCGCTGTCCGGCAGGAGCGGTGGGACCGGCTGGAGCCGCATCCGACCGACATGCCGATCCTGAATGACGCCGGGGCTGCCGCCTACCCGCGGGAGCTGATCGCGGACCGGCTGGCCCGTGAGCAGATTGCCATGTCCAGCCTGCTGACGGGCGAGGCTTTCGGCCCGCTGCCCGGTGTGGTGGCTGCGAGCCGGTAGCTGCGAGGGGGTCAGCCGGGCCACCGGACGCCCCCGCCGAGGATGCCGTCTTCGAGGACTTCGCATTCGATCCAGCGGTCCTCGCCGTGATGGGTGCGGATCTGGCCGGTGACCTGCTCGGCGAGCTGCTCGCAGCTTTGCGTCCCGAAATCGGCTGGCCCGCCGTCGCGTGGCTTTACGGTAAGGGAAGGCAGCACCTGGTCGTGGAGCCAGCGGGCGAACGCGTTGATTTCCAGTTCCCGGTCGCCGTGGCGGACCTGCATGCGGACGGTGACGGTGAACAGGTGCCGGTGCGGCTGGCCCAGGTAACCCTCTGCTGCGGGGGCGCCGGGCCAGTGGTGCAGGCCCTCGGCCTGGGTGGTGACCGTGATGTACGGGCCGGGGATCATGCGGGGCCTCTGGTGGTGAGGGCGGACGGCAGCCCGGCCGCGTCGCGGATCATGGTGATGCTGGCGTGAGCGGTGGCGAGCTGGGCGGGGGAGAGCCGGGTGGTTTCGAGGTCGGGTTTCGGGGGTGCTGGCCGGGTCATCACGGTGCTGGCCGGGTCCAGCGGGATGCCGAGCCGGGCGTACCAGAATGCGGCGGAGGAGTCGCAGCTGCGTACGCCGTCGTGGCCGCGTTCGCGGTGGGCGCGCAGTTCGGCGGGCAGGCAGCCGTCGCCGCCGAGCAGGTGCAGGGGTCTGGGCGGCGTGCTGTGCCGGTGGAGTTCAGCGACGCAGGCCAGCCGCGCCTGGGCGATCCCGGCGTCCCAGCAGCGCGGGACCGATAGCTTGCTGATCCCGATGCTGTGCACGCCGGGCATGGCGGTGAGCGCGTCGTAGCAGGCCAGCCATTCGGTCCGGCTGCTGCCTTGGGGGACGGCCATGAACCGGAGGCGGCCGGCGGTCTGCGCGGCCTGGGTGAGGAAGCGGCGGGTCGCGGTGATGGTCGCGGGGCCGTCGTAGGGGACGTCGGTGCAGACTACTTCGGCCGCACTGGTCAGCCGGGCGGCTGTCAGGACGGAGTCAGCGTCCAGGCCGGAGCCGCGGGTGTCTTCCAGCTCGTAGGCGCTGTTGTCGAGGATGACGCTGCTGCCTGCGGCGGCCCGCGCTGCGTGGTGCGCCGCGTAGGCGGGATGGCGCAGGGCCAGGTGCGTCAGCGCCATGTCGATGCTGCCCCGGGCTGCCAGGTCGTGCAGGTGCGGCAGCGAGGCGATCACGGCGATATCGATCACCATGTGTCATGCCTGGCCGGTCGTGGTGGTTGCGGGGCTTGTGCCGCGGGCGGCCGGGCAGAGCCGGTGCAGGAAGCAGTCATCGCAGCGGGGGTGGCCGGCGGTGCAGGTGGTGCGGCCGATGAGGAGGAATAGGAAGTGAGCCGGGGCCAGGTGGGGGCCGTAGCTGAGCATGGCTGCCACGGTCGCGTCCCGTGTGGTGGCGGTGAGCGCGCCGTCGTGGCTGGTCAGGCCGAGGCGGCGGGTGACGCGGAACAGGTGGGTATCTACTGGCAGCGTACGCCCGGATCTGCCGGCGAAGACCAGCACGCAGGCGGCGGTCTTGTGGCCCACGCCGGGCAGGCTGGTCAGGTACTCCATGGCCTGCGCGGCCGGTGCCTGGGTGATGGTCCTGGCGAACACGTTCGGGCCGTCAGCCGCGATCCGGCGGACGGCCGCGGCCAGCCGGCTGGCCTTGTACGGCCCGGCAGACCGGATGACCTGCGCCAGATCGCGTTCGTCCAGGCTGGCGAGCAGGCCCGGTGTCATGCCGCCGCAGCGGGCCTCCAGGTGCGGGTAGACCTTGCGGACGATCTCGCCGGTCCGGTTCTGCGACAGCACGGTCAGGATCAGGGCCTCGAACGGGCTGGTGCTCATGATGACCACGCCCTGGTAGTGGCGGCCCATCGCGGCCAGGACCGGGTGGCCGTCCAGGTCAAGCGCGGCGACCTGGCCCGGGAACTGCTGCCTCAGCGTGGCCGTGAGCGCCGCCGCCGTGCGGGCGGGCAGGGGCTGCCCGGCGCTGAACCGCAGGGCATGGGCGTCCTCGGTGACCGTGACCCTGGTCACGGCGCCGGCGGTCCGGTAGATGCGCTGCCAGGTCCCGCTGCCGGAGGGCTGCCAGGCCAGCGCGGGGATCTGGATGTCCATCGTGGCGGCCAGATCGGGCTGGACGGGGAACGGCAGGATCACCTCGGCGGTCATGATCTGGCCCGTTCCTGGTCATCAGGCGTGGCTGGGGTACCCGCGGTGATGGCGTCGGCGGCGATGATGCCGGTGAGCGCGGCGGCGCTGAGGCTGGCGGTGTAACCGGCCGCGTTGCCGGTCACGTACAGTCCCGCGATGTCCGTGCTCTGCCAGGTCTGGTCGACCGGGACCTGGTAGGCGTAGTACTTGATCTCCGGCGCGTACACCAGCCCGTCAGCGGCGAGCACCGCGGGCTCGACCTGGCCCAGCGCCTCGATGTAGCCGCCGAACGCCTGCAGCAGGGCGGCGGGCAGGACGTCCTGGAGCCGGCCGGGCCGTGTCTTCGGGTTCGTGAGCTGGACCCCTGCTGGCGGCTGGCAGCCCGGCAGCAGGTCCCCGAGCTGCTGCCGGATGGGGTAGCCGCCCGCAGCGGCGTTGACCGCTGCGGCGAGTTCGCGGACGTAGGCTTTGGGGTCGGCATGTTGCTCCTGGGTGATGGTGGCGACGATCGCGAGGTTGGACTGGCCGCTTCTGCGGTTCAGGTAGGAGTGACCGTTGACGCCGCGGATGCCCAGGCCGCGATGATATTCGGCGGCGATGAACCCGTCGCCGTTGACGCAGAAGCTGCGCAGCCCGATCCCGCCGGCGTGGCGGGCGAGCTTGAAGTCGTAGAACTCCCCGGTGAAAGTGCTCAGCGCGGCTGCGGTGGTTTCCAGCCGGATGCCGAAGTCAGCCGGGCCGGTCTGCAACTGTACGCCAGCCTGCCGCAGCTGGTCCTCCAGCCAGGCTGCTCCGGCCAGCCCGCAGGCCGCCACGATGCGGGAGGCGGGGATCACGGTCTGGGCGCGGGAGTGGCGGTCCCGCGTCAGGACCCCGGCAACCTGGCCGTCGTCGGCGAGCAGTTCGGTTGCCTGCGTGCCCATCGCCAGGCGCACTCCGGCTTGCTCCAGGTGCGCGGCGTACGCGCGGCCGAAGTCGCGGATGCCGTCGGACCCGAGGTGGATGAGCGGGTAACTGCTGAAGGCCAGGCCGGTGTCTTCATGGCCGCGCAGCGCGGAGAGGTCCGCGGCCGGCGGGTAGTCGGTAACGGCCGGGGCGAACTGCCGGATGATCTGCTCGACACGGTCCAGCAGGCGTGCCTGCTGCGGTGTGAACAGCTCCTGGCCGTGGGTGCCGCGGGTCGCGGACAAGGTGATCTTCCCGTCGGAGAAGCTGCCCGCGCCGCCTTCTCCTTCCAGCACATCGCAGGGCCGGCAGTCGCACAGCGGCGAGTCCGGGCAGATCCGGCGCTTCATTGCCTTGCCCTGCTCGATGACCATGATGTTCCCCGCGCCCGCCTCGTGGAGCCGTCCGGCGCAGAACAGCCCGGCCGGACCTGATCCGATGATCAGCACGTCGGGTGCCAGGTCACGGTCATCCACGGGGCACTCCTTCGGGTTCGGGGAGCAGCGGCGCTAGTGCGGTCAGCGCCTGCGTGAGGACATAGCGCGGTTCTGCGGCCCCGTTCAGCCGCGCGACCTGCGCGTTCTCGGTGCTTTCGACCAGGTGCAGCGCGGCCTGGTAGCACTGCGGGACACGCGCGGCGATGCCGCCGCGCTCCCACCGGTCCCGGGCGCGGTCGCCCAGCCGTACTGCGGCGACCGCGGGGTCCAGGTGCAGGAACAGGTACAGGTCGGGGCGGCGGACTCCGGCGTTGAGGCCCTGGTAAAGCATCTGGCCGATGCCGTCGGCGGCGTGGTAGGCCAGCCCGGACAGGTAGTACCGGTCGCTGATCACCACAGCGGGTTCCCCGTCCGCCAGCCGTGCCTGCTGATCGTAGCGGTCGGCAGCTGACAGCAGGGCGAGCATCATCGGATGCCGGTCCCCGTCCCGGCTCAGCGACCGCAGCAGCCGCCCGGCTGGCCCGTCGCCGGGTTCACGGTGACTGGTTACCCGGATTCCGCGGCGGGCCAGGCTGGCGGCGAGCGCTGCGGTCAGGGTGGTCTTGCCGCTGCCGTCGATTCCCTCGATCGCCACCAGCACCGGCCCGGGACCGGTGCGGTGCGGTTCACCGGCCACGGGCGTCCTCCCACAGCAGGGTGTGCAGCCGGGTGGTCAGGTTCCAGCCGCGTGTCAGTACCGGGCCGGCCAGTTCGCGCATGCGGTGCACGATCTGGCCGCTGGTGGTGCCTTCGGGCATCACCCACACCGGGTCCAGGCGGTAGCGCTGCTGAAGCTCAGTGATCTCGTCCAGGTCAGCCGGGCTGGTGACGACGAACTTCCATACCGCCTTGCCGGTTGATGCCAGCGCCCGGATGGCGTCCGGGCGCAGCCGCCTGGCGGCGGGCATGCCGCTGTTGGCGAGCTTGAGCGAGACGTTGAACTGGCGGGCCGCGCCCGTGATGGCGCGGCCGGGGATGACGGCGCCGTTGGTCTCGATCTCCGTCCACCGCCCGGTCGCCCGGCACATGTCGGCCAGCCACACCAGCCTGTCCTGTTGCAGCAGCGGCTCGCCGCCCGTGATCACTACCAGTCCGGCATCGATCGCTTTGACCGCGTGCCAGACCTCGGCCTGGGTCATCCGCCGGGATTCCGCCCCGAGATCGTACCGGGACCGGTCCCATGTGTACGGCGTGTCGCACCACGTGCACGCCAGCTGGCAGCGCGACAGCCGCACGAACGTGGCCAGGCGGCCCGCCGACGCGCCTTCGCCCTGGAACGTCGGCCCGAAGATCTCCGCTACCAGCAGACGGCCGTTCCCGCGTCCCCGCGAGCCCGCCCGCCCCGCGGAACCCGGATGAAGCAGCAGGCCACCCATCTGTGCCTCACCCCTGAACGGCTTGCCAGCCGCCGGGAGCATATTCCGCCCAGGTCGAGGGCGACTCCGACACCCGGACCGCGGTCACCAGGTGACCATGCCGCAGGTTGTCCCGGCACCAGTCATGCAGGTAGCGGGCGATATTCTCACACGACGGCTGCACCGGCAGCACTTCGTTAAGATCGCGGTGATCCAGGCCGGTGCCGATGTAGTCCTTCAGCGGGTCCAGGTCGCCGAAGTCCGCGACGAACCCCGCGTCATCAAGCTCTGGGGCCGCCAGGACGATGTCGACGGCGTAGGTATGGCCGTGCACGCGGGAGCACTTGTGTCCCGCCGGAAGCCCGTCAAGGTGATGCGCGGCGGCGAAGGAGAACCGCCTGGCAATGGTGTACGTCATCTGGACCGGCCTCCGCTTGCGCACCCGGTGATACGAGCGGCTGGCCGGACGTGCCGCTCAGCGATGTCCGCCACGGCAGAACCTGCCTCCGCCACGCCAAGAGATGAGGTATCGACGCACACCCAGCCGCCTTTACCGGCGAAAGATTCGAGCACCTCAGCCAGGTGTGCCTGGTAGGCGGCGAACGCCGCCGCGGACAGTTCCGGGAGGCCCTCCCGGTTGCCGGTCTCGCTGCCCGAGAAAGCCGGCTTGCGGGCTGCGGCGACCGCCGGGGCGGCGTGCAGGTGAACCACCGCATCCGGCTGCGGGATCGTCTCGAACACCGCCCAGGCGGCACCGAAGCTCACCCGTCCGGGCGGGCGCAGCGCCAGCTTGGCGAGGAATTTGTACCCCCACGTGTCGGTCAGCACGATGAATCCCTCCGCCACGGCGGGCAGCACTACGCACCGTGCGAACGCCGAGTACCACGCAGCCTGTAGATGGACCCAGTGCTCATCCCCGAGATCCAGGTACGGGGCATCGGGCGGCTCACCCCAGATCAGGTCCCGCAGCGCCGCCATGTGCCCGGCAACATACGCCGGGCACCGCGCGGC
>Ga0335075_10011067_pt1 | contig 13653 bp, 9 predicted proteins | sample Lox_Sample_24_FD_206723 | JGI IMG/M metagenome (GOLD analysis project Ga0335075, IMG submission 206723) | Soil microbial communities from Loxahatchee National Wildlife Refuge, Florida, United States - Lox_Sample_2.4 | ecosystem: Environmental > Terrestrial > Soil > Wetlands | place: USA: Florida...
CAAACAGAAACAGCGCCACCAGCTGAGCCGTAAACGCCTTGGTCGAGGCCACGCCGATCTCCGGCCCGGCATGCGTATAAATCGTCCCCTGCGCCTCGCGCGTCACCATGGATCCCACGACGTTGCAAACCGCCACCGTCGGTACGCCCTTGGCGATCATCTCCCGCTGCGCCGCCAGCGTGTCCGCGGTCTCGCCGGACTGCGTGATCAGCATCCCGATCGTCTTCTCGTCGAGGATCGGATCGCGGTAGCGAAACTCGCTCGCGTAATCCACTTCCACCGGAACCCGCGCCAGGCGCTCGATCATGAATTTCCCGGCCGTCGCCGCATGCCAGCTGGTTCCGCAGGCCGCAATGGAGAGGCTGGTGGCCTGACGAAGCGTCTCATCGGGAATCTTCATCTCCGCCAGAAACACCTTGCCGGTATCGAGCGAAATGCGCCCCAGCGTGGTGTCTCGAATCGAGCGCGGCTGCTCGAAGATTTCCTTCAGCATGAAATGCTTGTAGCCGCCCTTTTCCGCCTGGATCGGATCCCACTGGATGCGCTGCAGCGGCCGCGAAATCGGAGCGCCCTCGAAGTCGGTCAGCGCCACCCCGGCGCGGGTCAGCACGGCCATGTCGCCGTCGGCAAGAAAATACAGATCGCGCGTGTGGTGCAGGATTCCGGGCACGTCGGAGGCCACGAAGTACTCGCCGTCGCCCACCCCTACGATGACCGGGGGGCCACTACGCGCCGCCACAATCTTGTCCGGATCGTCGGCCGACAGGACGCTGATCGCGAATGCTCCGGAGAGCCGGTGCACGGTGCGCCGCACCGCCTCCTCCAGCGGAGTCGCCCTGCCGCTCTGGCTCGCCCCGGCCATTTCCTGTTCGATCAGGTGGGCGATGATTTCTGTATCCGTCTCGGTGACGAACTTGTGCCCCTTCGCCACCAGCTCCTGCTTCAGCGCGAGGTAGTTCTCCACGATGCCGTTGTGCACTACCACCAGCCGCCCGCTGCAGTCGCGGTGCGGGTGGGCGTTTTCTTCCGTCGGACGCCCGTGGGTCGCCCACCGCGTATGCCCGATGCCGAACGTCCCCTGGATGGGCTGCTCGCGGATCACCTCTTCCAGCCGCCGCAGCTTGCCCGCCGCGCGCCGCAGCTGCAGGCCGTCGCCGTTCCCGCCCACCGCAATACCGGCCGAATCGTAGCCGCGGTACTCCAGCCGCCGCAGCCCCTCCACGATCACCGAGACCACTTCCTTCTTGTTGCCGACGTATCCCACAATGCCGCACATAGTGTTCTCCGCTTGCCCTTTGCGATGAGAAAGAGACAACCCACCTGGAGCCGCCGCGCCGCGGCCCGCAGATCATTTTTGCAGCGGAACTACTCGATGTGGAAAGAAAATTCTTCAATCACCGGGTTGGTGAGCACCTCGCGCGCGATCCGCTCCACTTCCGCACGCGCCGCCGCCTCCGCAATCCCGTCGTCCAGGGTCAGCTCGAAGTGCTTGCCCTGGCGCACGTCTGCAATGCCCTCGTACCGCATCTTACGAAGCGCGTGGTGGATCGCCTGCCCCTGCGGGTCGAGAACGGTTTTCTTCAGCGTGACGTAGACATGGGCCTTCATTGTGCCCGATTATAAATCCAGGCCGGTCCCCGCCTCGCTCCGCCCCGGCCCGTCCCGCATCCCTGCAATCTAAGCGATACTGGAAGAGTATGACGAATTATCTCGAATTGCCTGTGGGCGACAAGGCCCCTGAAGTGTTCAACGTCGTGATCGAGATCCCGGCGGAGGGCATCAACAAGTACGAATACGACAAGCAGCTCCACGTCTTTCGCCTCGACCGCAATCTCTACTCGCCTGTCCATTATCCCGGCGACTACGGCTTTGTCCCCTCAACGCTTTCCGACGACGGCGACCCCCTCGACGTCCTCGTGCTGGTGGACGCCCCCAGCTTTCCCGGCTGCGTCATGCAGGTGCGCCCCATTGGCCTGCTGCAGATGCTCGATCAGGGGGTCCTCGATGAGAAAGTCCTCGCCGTCGGCCGCAACAACCCCCGCTACGCCGACGTTTGGAACTATTCCGAGATCTATCCCCACATGCTGAAGGAAATCACGCACTTCTTCTCGATTTATAAGGACCTCGAGGGCAAGCGCGTCGAGATCAAAGGCTGGCAGGACGCCGGACATGCGCGCGATCGCGTGATGTATGCGGTCCGGAATTACACCGATGCGCGCGAAGGTAAGCTGCGCGAGAGCAAGCTGATCGAAGCCGGGGCGAAGCGGTAAAGCCTCAGTCCGCGCCCACCGGCTCCGGCTGGGGGCGCGACCATAACATCTTCGACAACCAAAAGAAGAGCGGGCCTGCCCCGGCGACCAGCGCTCCAAAGAGCAGCGCCGGCATACCCGCTAGGCGTTCCCCCCGCGACACCACCGCCGCATAGATCAGCAGCACCGTGGGCGCCACGCTGATGAGGCAGACGAAGGCGAAGCTGCCGGCGCGGAAGGGCCGCTCCAGCTGCGGTTCGCGCACGCGCAGCACCACCAGAGCCAAAAATTCGAGGATCAGGCTCGCTCCGTAGAGCATGATGTCCAGCGAGATGAGCCTCTCGAAGCTGAAGTGCAGCACCAGCCCCCACCCCGCGGCGCAGGCCAGCAGCGCAACCCAGGGCACGCCCCGGTGGTTTTTCCGGGCCAGCGCCCGCGGCAGCAACCCGTCTTCGGCGAGCACCAGCGGCAGCCGCGCGTACGACATCATCAGCGCGTTGAACATCCCTGCGGCCATCAATGTCCCGCCGATCACAATCGCAGCCGCCAGCCATTGTCCCGACAAGCTCGCCGCCACGTTTTCCCAGGACCCGGTGCGGAAGCGGTCCGGGGCAATCCCCGCCCACGCCATCGCCGCCAGCGGAATCACGTAGACCAGCACGCCCGCGGTAATGGTCATCAGCATGGCGCGCGGATAATTGCGCTGGGGATGGTCCACTTCCTGGGCCACCGTCGAAGCGTTATCCCACCCCATGTAGTTCCACATCGCCACCAGCAGGGCCGTGCTCAGGCTTCCCTCGGCTGCCGGCCAGGCACGATGGCCCGCCAGATGCGCCCCGTGCCACAGCGCTGCCACCACCAGCACCGCAAAGGGCGAGAGCAGCAGCAATGCCAGCCCCACCGATCCGTCACCCACCGCCGGCGCGCCCAGCAGATTCCACCCGCAGCACAGCGCAATCAGTCCCAGCTCCCACGCCGTCCCATGCCAGCCCGCGGTCCAGGCCGGGGCCAGCGTGCCCAGATACAGGACGAACAGGGTGGGATAAATCGCCATGTCGAAGATGCTGGCCGCCAGCGATAGCCACGCCTCCTGGTATCCCCAGAACGGTCCCAGCGCCCGCCGCACCCACACGTAGAAGCCGCCCTCTTCCGGCAGCGCGCTGGCCAGCTCGCCGATCATCAGCGCTGTCGGCAGGCTCCACACGAACGGCACCGTAACCAGCAGGATCAGCCCCTTCATGTATCCCGCGCCCAGGATGTCTTCAATGCCGTACGGGCCGCCCGACACCATGAAGAACGTCGCCGCCACAAGGGGCAGCAGCCGCATCCCGCGCTGCTTCATGCGTCCGATGGAAATCCTCGTTGTCAGGGAAACGAAAACCCGAATCTACATCCGCGTTCCTGTCCGCGCAAGAAGAAACGCCACCGGTTTCTCCGGTGGCGTCTCGGCTTTCCTGCTCTCGGCTTCACGAGGCCTTGCGCAGATCGCCTTCCTCGCGGTAGTAGTTCCGCATCCGCCCGTAGAGCTCCACGCGCGGATCCTCAGAAACCTCCGCGCGGCGCACCTGCTGCTCAAACCGGATGCGCCCGTGGTTGCGTTCGATGATGGCCTCTGCCAGGGATGCACGGTCGCTCGGCGTCACCGATACCACGGCGCCGCCGCGAGCCAGTTCGCCGCTCAGGCTGCGCGCTTCGCTCGCCCCCAGTCCCATCCCGACAAATGAATTCTCGAATGCGGGTTCCGAGTAACGGCCATCGGCAAACAGGTGTCCTTCGCCGGTTCCGAACTTCATGCCGGACCCGCTCGTCGACCGCCGGCTGCTGCCTTCCGAGCCTTCGCTGAAGATCTGACCCATCCGGCGCCTCCAGCTCTCTTCGCGAGGTCTCCGCTCCTGCTGGCGCACACTGCTCGCCGCAACCTCAGCCTCGGTCGGCAGATCGTGGGGGAGTTCATGCCGCAGCGTCGACGGAATCTCTGCGCCGGGAATCGGCCCCGGACCTGCCGGCGCCGGAAACGCATTCCCCGAGCCTGGAGCGAGACCGGCCGGCGTCACCGCCTCGTCGTGCGAGGCCACGCCGCCCACAGAGCCCGTTGTGGCCGGATTCCGCTGCTCGCGTTCCTGCACGCCGCCAATCGCGGCCGGCTTCTCCAGCCGCCCCGCTTCGGCCAGCGAGGCGCGAAAAGCTGCGCCAATCTCCGACGCGCGAAACCCCTCGTCGATCAGCTCATTGATGGCCCGATATGCATCCGCGCCATCGGAAAAGTACCCTACTACGATGCGATCGTCCGCGCCGCTCTGGTTTTGAACCGTCATAGTTTCCTCTCTGCTGAAACAGGTGGCCGAAAAAGCCACTTGAGGTGGGATGCATCCTTCGCCCTCCGCGCTACCCGGCCAGACCACCGTTCTCTGATCCCGGCGGAGAATCCCTGTACCCCGCATGCTGTTCCTATATACTGTCCACAACCGAGCCGGAGAGATGGCCGAGAGGCTGAAGGCGGCGGTTTGCTAAACCGTTATAGGGTTGAAAAGCTCTATCGGGGGTTCGAATCCCCCTCTCTCCGCCAGCTTTCCCGGCAAAACCCCGAAAATCAGCCCTGTTCTCTTAGTTTCACGGCGAGTCGAGAGCCTTCCGGTCTCGATGCGCCTCCAGATCAGTCCGTCCCCTGCTCCTGCCGGTTTTGTCGAGCCTGAATCGAGCTGGACATCACTCGATCCGCAGCGCCTGCTGAGGATCGAGGCGAGAAGCGCGGCCGGCAGGCATCCAGACTGCAAACAGTGCGACAAGGCAGAGCACAACGGGGACAGCGGCGAATGCGAGCGGATCCCAGGACTTGACGCCGTAGAGAAAGCTGGCGATGAAGCGGGTGAGGCCAAAGGCAGCCCCGATCCCAATGACGATGCCGATGAGGGCAAGACGCATGCCGTTCCAGACGACAAGTTTCCGGATCCGCGCGCGGTCGGCCCCAAGAGCCATGCGAATGCCGATCTCCTGGGTGCGCTGCTGGACAGAGTAGGCCATCAGCCCGTAAATGCCGATGGCGGCAAGAACGAGGGCGGCGGCTCCGAAGATGGAGAGCAGCAGCATGTTGAAGTCCTGACTGGCGGTCGACTGACTGACCACCTCGGTCATGGGACGGACGCGGGCGACGGGAAACCCGCCGCTGGCCTGGCGGAGCTGCTCCGTGACGGCAGAGATGTACTGACTGGGGTCGCCGTGAGTGCGGACCAGCCATACCATCGGGCCGATATTGGAGTTGAGCGCGGTCATGCCGTCGGTCACCTGAGCGACAGGCACGATCATGAGAGGTCGAGGGTCTTCGTTGAGTCCGCCGTCGCGGATGTCCCCAACGACGCCGATGATCTGGCGCGGGCCCTCAGCAAATTGCGGGCCCACTCCCTTGCCGATGAGGATCTGCTGGCCGACGGGGTCGCCTTTGGGCCAGTACTCTTTGGCCATGGTTTGGTTAATGAGCACAACCAGCGGCGCCGACCCGGTGTCCTGCTCGGTAAAGTCGCGGCCGCGCAGGATGGGAATGTGGAACACGGAGAAATAGCCGGGGGACGCGCTCATCCAGCCGGCTCCGCCGTTGTAAGGGGATTTACCTTCGGGCGGGCGGCCAATGATGTTGAAGGGCAGACCATAGCCGCCTTCGAGAGGCAGACAGCAGGTGAAGGCGGAAACCTCGACCCCGGGGATCGCGTTGAGGCGCTCGCGGCCATGGTGAGAAACCTGGGCTACGCCGGCGGTCTTCTTGTACTGATCGCCGGTGAGGGACATCTCGAGCGTAAGAACGTGGCGGGGATCGAAGCCAGGGTTGACGTCGCGCAGAGCGAGGAAGGTGCGGATCAGGAGCGCCGCTCCGATGAGGAGCACGAGCGCCAGGGAGACCTCGCTGATCACGAGCAGGGAGCGGGCTTTGTTATGGCGCAGTCCGGTGCCCGAGCGGTTGCTGCTTTCTTTCAGCGTCGAGTTGAGGTCGGTGCGGGAGACGCCGATCGCCGGAAAGAGACCGAAGAGGATGCCCGTCACTACGGAGATTCCCAGGGTGAAGGCCAGCACGCGCCAGTCGATGCCGATCGCTGCGCCGTGCTCGCCGATGCGAGGCAGCCCGGCGGGACTGATGGCGAGCAGCGCGCGAACTCCCGCGAATCCGAGGATGAGGCCAAGGATGCCGCCGGCCAGTGAGAGAACGATGCTCTCAGTCAGCAGCTGGCGGATGATACGCAGCCGCCCCGCACCCATCGCAGCGCGGATGGCGAATTCGCGTTTGCGGCCGGTGGCGCGGACCAGAAGCAGGTTCGCGACGTTGGCGCAGGCGATGAGGAGGACAAAGCTGACGGCTCCCAGAAGGATGAAGAGGGATTTGCGAGCGCCGGCGACAACCGAGTCGCGGAGAAGCTCGACGCCGAAACTGTCTTTGGGTCCGAGGTCATCCGGATGCAGACGGCGGTACTGGTTGGCTGCGAGCTTGAGCTGAGCATTGGCCTGGGCGAGGGTCACGCCGGGCTTGAGGCGGCCGGCAACGAGAAAATAGTGGCCGAGATTCGTGCTGTTGGGATCGATCTGGAAGGGCACCCAAAGATCGGCCGCCGGATCGATGACGAAGGATTTTCTGAGGACGCCGACAATCGTGTAGGCCTCGTTGCTGAGGGAGATGGTGGTGCCCACGATGCGCGGGTTGCCGCCAAATTTACGCTGCCAGAAGCCATAGCTGATGACCACCACATGGCCGCCGTTGGGGGAGTCTTCCTGGGCCGTGAAGGTGCGGCCGAGAATGACCGGCGCGCCGAAGAGGCGGAAATAAGCCTCGCTCACGTGGATGCCGTGGACCTGCTCGGGAACAGCGCCGGTGAGGTTGAAGCCCGGGCCGCCGAAGTCGTAGGCGGCGACGTCCTCGAGGACAGAGGTCTGGGCCCTCCAGGTGTTGAAGTTCACCGGGGAGCCGACCGGGCTGTTGCCGTCGGGAAAGGTGTTCATGACCTGGACCATGCGGTCCGGCTCCGGATACGTGAGCGGCTTCAGCAGCACATTGTCAACGACGGTGAAGATGGCGGTATTGGCTCCAATGCCGAGAGCGAGAGCGGCGACGGCGGTGAGCGAAAAAGCCGGGTTGGCGATGAGCATGCGCAGGGCATAGCGCAGGTCGGAGAGAAAGTCGCGCATGAGGGGCTGCCTCGAAGCCAGGGATGCCGATGCAGGGATGGATGAATCTACGCAGGCGACGGGGAAAAGCTCCGCGAACGTTACTGATTGTAACACTTGGACGAACTGAGGCCGAGGAGGTAAGCAGCAGCAGCCGAGGTCAATCCGTGCATCTCGCCATAACTCCGGCCAATCCGGCGCGCGGATTGGATTTTGTTGCTCCTCTTCTCTCGCAAAGCTATATTTCCTCCATCCGATCCCGGAGACTTCGCCGTGCGCACTCCCACGACTGACCAGCCATCCGGAGCAGGGTCATGGATCGTGCTTGCCATGATCGCCATGATCTCTGTACCCGCGGCGCTTACCCTGCACACAGTAAAATCCTCGGCTTTCCGGCCGCTGAACGAGGTTTTGGCGGGCAATCCGTCGCCGCGCGGATACGCAGTCAGCCTGCTCATTTTCATAACGCCCATCGTTGCCGTGGCCTTCTGGTTCCGTGTTCGGAAAAACATCCCGATATCCGGGAGAGCCTTCTGGTTGACGGCCGGAATCCTTTTTCCGCTGGGAGGCGCTCTGGATTTTTTCTTTGCACAATTCTTCTTCCGGTTTCCGAATCCCGGCGCCACGTTGCGGATTGCCGCGCCCGCGCTGGGCCATCCGGTCCCGATTGAGGAGTATCTCTTCTATCTCACAGGTTTTCTTGCCGTGCTGTCGATCTACGTCTGGCTCGACGGCTATTGGCTGCGGGCCTTTGCTGTTCCGGAAGACGACACGCAGCGAACTGGTTTCGGTCGCCTCCTCGGATTTCATGCCACGTCATTCGTACTGGCAGTCGCACTCATCGGCGGCGCCATCATTTACCGCAGGCTGGTACTACCCGGTTCTCCGGGCTTTCCTGGCTACCTCACATTCCTGGTGCTCACCGCGTTGCTGCCCTCCATGGCGCTGTACCGCGCGGTGAATCAGGTCATCAACTGGCACGCTCTCAGCCTCACCCTGTTCATGGTGCTGCTGATCAGCCTGCTCTGGGAGGTTACGCTGGCCATTCCCTACGGCTGGTGGTCCTATCAGTCCACCGCCATGGTCGGTCTCTACATTCGTGCATGGGACAACCTTCCCATTGAGGCCGTCTTCGTGTGGATTGCGGTCACGTACACGACGGTTCTGGTGTATGAGACGATCCGGTGCTGGCACGCCTCGGGCAGACCGGCGGGCGACGCGCTCTTCCGCAGCAGGGCAGCGCAGGAAGGGCGGCCGGCAGCTAGCTGACCAGCCGGCGTCGAACCAGGTCAAGCCCGAGCGCTCAGACGTCCCAGGCTGCTGTCCACTCCTCTGCTCCCGGATCCACAGCCACTGCGGCGCTTCCTGTTCTGCTCATGGCTGCTCCATCCACATTGCGCAACTCCACGCCAGGCAGCAGGCTGGCCGGAAGCGTGACCGATTCCGGTGCCACGCCGCCACGGCGGACGAAGTGCGCTTTCCATCCGCGGCTCCCCGCAGGTTCCAGGGTCAGCGAAACGCGCCCGAACCGCGTTGGCGTCTCGGTCAGAGCAAAAGGCTGCCGCTCGGTCAGATCCGTCGGCACGACGCCTTCCAGCAGCCGCAGGCTGCCGTCGTCTTCGAGCACCAGCATGTGTCGCAGGTACCGGATGCACTCGGCGCTGGCCCAGTTATGCGGCATGTCGCCCCAGAGCATCCCGATCAATGCTGTCTGCAGCGGCTGCTCCTCGCGCCAGGCATGCAGCGGCGAAGCGTGATTGAGATATCCGGCGAAGGTTCGGTGCGCCCAGTCACGCAGCCCCGCCCACAAATAGACCTCGGCCACAAACGGGGCGTTGTAGTTCCAGACGCCTTCGTGGTGCAGCCAGCCCGTCTCGGCGGGGATGTCCTCCTGGGTGCAGGCCTGCATCAGCGCAATGTGCCCGCGCACCACCGGATCGTCGCGGCGGAAAACTTCGCCGGGAAAGATGGTCTGCGACAGAGCCCACTGCGCCGTCTGCGGGCGCGGACGATCCCACCCGTTCTGGTGCATGAGCGGGTCTTCGCGCATGAGGATGGGCAGATACGAAAATCCGCGCGGGTCGGTGACCATCTGATCGCTCGCGGCGCGATCGAAGGCCGCGCGCAGCTGCTGATAAAAGCCGGCGGCGCGCTTCAGATCGGGCAGATTCAGCCTCTCATTCGCGCGCGCGACAGCGCGGAGCCCGGCCAGCGCCCACAGCGTGTTGCTGAAGTCGTAGCACACGCCGCCGATGCCCCCATCGGGAAATCCCGGCGCCAAAATGCCGTACTTTCCGTTGGGAGAGTTCCCCTGACGCGCCTGATCGCACAGACCGATGAGGAAATCGACAGCCTGACCGACCTTCGGTGCGAGACCGCGGAGCAGACTCCAGTCCTGTTTCAGCTCGCAGGCGCGCACCAGCGTAAACATCGCGATGGCGGTGTCTTTCCAGTGCTCTTTGCCCGCGGAAGCAATGATCTGCCCGGTGGAGACCTGGTGATCCCACTCCGAAAGCAGTCCTTTGTCCGCGGCGTCGTCGTAACCGAGGTAGCGAGCGGCCTCCAGGAGGAAGTTGCCGTCGACGATCCACATGCCGCGATAAACGGTGGGGCCGACCTCGAAGACCAGCATGCCGTCCTTCACCTCCCGCGCCTGCTGGATGTTGCGCGCGCAGGCGCTGAGGAAGTCGCCGTTCACGCCGGGCAATGACCAGTCGACGGGCGACTCGAAGGCGTGCCACTGGCGCCACCAGCTGCGGACTTCATCAAGAAGCGCGTCGGGAGAAATCGTCGTGTCCGGCTTTCCCGTGCTCCCCTGCTGTGGAAAGCGGAAGAAATATCGCAGCGGCTGGGCGGCGGTAGCTGTGCCGTGCTCCAGATACAACTCGTAGCCGCCCTCGTCGAGCCGCCATCCCAGATCGTCGCGATTGGGAAAGGCATTCACGGGAATCGAGATCATCCACGGCGTCTGTTCGTTCTCGCGAAAGATGCTGGACACGGCTCCCGAACCGGCCGCCAGCCGGTATTGCCGGCACGAGCGAATGCGGACCAGCGGCGCGGCGGCGACCGTGCCGGATTTCGGTCGAATTTCCATCAGCACGTTGTCGACCCGCCCCTCGCCTTCGCGGCGCGTGGCAAAGGCGATCAGCTCCACCGTCGCCGCGGCGCGTTCGAGCGTGGTGTGCACGATGGGAACGCCGACGCTCTCCATATTCTGGCTGTGCCAGACCTCCTGGCCCATGCCGGCAAGCCCAAACTCGACAATCGTGCCGAACTGATCGATGCCGGCAAAGATGTCCGCAGGGAAGTCGTAGCGCAGATCGCCGCGTTTCCCCAGGACAGTCTTCTCGGGGTCGTCGGGAAAGCAGATGGTCGACTGGAAGTCGGCGGGCGCGTACCGAAAATCGACGCGCTCCCCGGAAGCCGCCGCACCGGCCTCGAGGCCGCTGCCCCGCACCGTTGACGGCCACTCCAGGCTCCCGAGTACGCCGGCTGCGCTTCCGCCGGCCAGAAATGTGCGTCGATTGATCGGCTTCATCCTCTTCCTCACGGCTCCAGCGTGGCCCACAGCGAAGCCAGCCGCGCCGGATCGGAGATCCACTGCACGGCTTCAGGATTCCGCTGATACTGCCGGTAAATCGAGAGTCTTGCATCGAGCCCCAGTTCCGGATAGTGCCTCGGACCCCCCACCCGGAGCGGCGATTTTGTGTAGCGCGGGTTCGCCTGCCACTCGACGCGGCCGCCGCGGAACAACGGATACCACGCCAGCCCGCCATGGGCACGCACATTGTCGTAGAGGAATCGATACTGGCGCTCGCACCACGCACCAAAGACCATGGGCGCGCCCTCGTCCGCGTTGATCACCGAGTGCGCCCAGCCTGGCGGAACCACCACCTGATCGCCCGGGCCGGCCTCTACGGCGATGCAGCGGCCGGGATCGTCCCCGGCAGATTCCTGCGCATAGACGATCGCGCGCCCCTCCCAGATCTCGAAGAGCTCCGGCGTCGACCATCCGCTGTGCGGCGCCGGCGCGTGGGTGTGTCCCTGGCTGCGCACCGGCTCGTCGCCCAGGCGTCCGCTGGCGTAGACCACCACGCCGAAGAGCAGATACCGTCTCTTCAAATCAGCCTCGTCGCCGCGTCGGCACACGTCCATGGCGATGCCATAGACCGGATCGGGACCGTCGCACTGCGGATCCCGCAGGCTGAGGCGAATGTCCGCGAGACGGCGCATCTCCGGGGCGGGACCCAGCACACCCGGGCCGTAGTCAAAGCTCAGTTCGCCGGGCCGCAGCGTGATATCGAGACCCGAATCGAAGCGCACCGCCGGTCTCTCATTCATAGGACACGAGCTTCGGACGGCCGTCCTGTTCGATCACACGTGCGCCGAAGCCGCGCTCGCGAATCGTAGCGTAGTCGTAGCCGGCGTCACTGCCCCAGCAGGCCCAGAAGATCAGCGGCTCCTCGCCGACATTGACCACCCGGTGTGCGTGCCGTCCCTGAATGTAATGCAGCGTTCCCGGCGCCATGGCTTCACCCCACGTCGTGCGCTGCTCGTCCATCCGCATCAGCAGCCCCGCTCCCTGCACAACCGTGTAGTACTCGGCGCGGGTCCGGTTTGCATGGAAGTGGCCGTGCGTCATGAAATATTCTCCGCCGACCTTGCCCGGCTGCAGGATCGTCACTCCCCAGATCAGACCTCCCTCTTCGCCGGCAGCGGCGGCCGGCCACCAGCGCACCCGGTAGATCTCCTGCTGTTGGTCCATGCGGCGGTAAGCGGCTGCATCCTGGAAAATCCCATCCAGATCCGCGAGCCGCTTCGCGCTCTCCTGGACCGGTGACCCGCTCATGCGGCCGGCGAGCCACTCGATTCCGACAATCGCGCTGGCCGGCTCTGTCGCTCGATCTTCCTCTGGATTGTCATTCGCAGGTTTTTCCATGGCTGAACCAGATGCTAGCAGGGGAACCTGGTCGTTCCCAACGATATCGGTGCGTTCTGATGTTCGCTTCGCAGCAAACGAATCACGCCGCTCTTCGACTCTGGCGCGACCAATGAGATGGCACCGCTCCAGATGGGCGTCGAAGCGTCCGCGTGTGAGCCCGGAGACTCATCGACGGCACTCTCTGGTCCGGGGTTTTTCGCGTATTCCTGAAAGTTGGGCGCTTGAGCCTTGCTCTATGATTTTGATGCGACCGCTCCATTCGAATCTCATTCCACCGGAGGTTTTTGCCGATGAATCGCCGCAGCTTTCTCAAGGTCTCAGCCGGCGCGGCGGCCATAGCGGCGCAGTCGCATAGCCTGCCCGCTCTGCCTCGCGCGCTGCCGCCGGTGCCGTCGCTGAGCGGACTGGCCAGCGTGCGCATGCCCCATACCTTCATGGAACTCTTCAATCTGCCCATCGCCATGAACGACTGGGGCTACGCGCAGACGGTGAAGTCAGTCACCGGCATCAACGCCATGGCCTTTCCGCCCTACGTCTGCTGCGGCATGCCCGACGTTCCGTGGAGCCCAGGCCTGCTCACCACCTGCGAACTTCTTGTGAACGACCGCCTCGCGGCCATCTCCGACGATCCCGCACAGGCGGTCATCTATCAGTGGTTCCCTCATTGCGTCGTGCGAGAGCAGACGCTGGATGCCATCCGCTTCCGCTCGACGATGTTCCTGCCGCCTGATCAGCGGGCGGTTCTCCAGAAGATTGAGCTTCGCAACACGGGCGCGCAAAGCGCGAATCTGACCCTAGGCTTCGATATGCGCGCTGCGGTCACGCGCAAAACGACGTCGTGGATGGCCAATCTTCCCGGAGAAGGCGACAACCGGGTTTCGTGGGATGCTGCGCATGGACGGCTGACCTTTGCCGCGCAGCATTCACCGGCCGCGTGCTCGCAGGGGATCCATCCACCGGCCGATTCCCTGGTCGCCGACAACGTGCTCACCTACCGGCTGGCGCTGGATCCCGGAGAGAGCCGCGAGTTGCATTTTGTGGCGGCGATCGCGCCTGGTTCCGGAGAATCCGATTCTCTTCACGACCGCATGCAGTCGAACTTTGCCGCGCTGGAAGCGCAAAACGAGCGCCGCTTCGAGCAGCTGATCCAGTCCGCCTTTACCGCGGGAAACAGCGACTTCTCCGGCCATCTGCCGCGCCTTCAAACCAGCAGCGAGACGCTCTGGAATCTCTACCAGAACGGATTTCGCAATCTGCTCACCGCGCGCCGGCGTTCTCCCGATTCCGCGTACGGACCGACGCTGCTCACCCTCAGCG
>Ga0335075_10011068_pt1 | contig 13653 bp, 11 predicted proteins | sample Lox_Sample_24_FD_206723 | JGI IMG/M metagenome (GOLD analysis project Ga0335075, IMG submission 206723) | Soil microbial communities from Loxahatchee National Wildlife Refuge, Florida, United States - Lox_Sample_2.4 | ecosystem: Environmental > Terrestrial > Soil > Wetlands | place: USA...
ATTGTGATTCGTGAAATCGTCGAGGTTGGTGAACAGGTCCACCACGACATACAAACTGAGCAGACTGGCCAGGCACACGATGTACGATTTGAAATAGCCGCGAACCATCTGCCGATCGATGAGCTTGACGATCATGGTCCTGTATCCCTAGGGTTTAGCTGCTTGCGGCTTAGCGAGAAGGACGCTCGCTAAGCCGCAAGCGGCTCGGACGCAGACCGGGGCGATAGGTCGAGACATACTGCTTGACGTAGTCGTTGGCGGACGTGCAGACCCACGCTCCGAAGCCCTGCGCCCTCATGTCGAGGAACGCTTGCTCGCGGGTCCAGCCCTGGTATTCCATGCGATAAATGGCCGTCAAAAGGCCGGTGCGATGCAGGCCGGCGTGACAGTGCATCAGCACCGGATAATTCAGCTCGTCGTCAAGGATGTCCAGCAGCTGATCGATGGCCGGCGGACGATGTTCCGGGATGAGGTGCCGCGGCAAGAGCGTCGGCATCAGATGCACGTAGCGCACGCCCAGCTCGCGGCACAGATCGCTCTCCTTGATGGTCCGTCGGCTCCAGAAGCTGAGGTCGATGTCGGGATCGGGAAACTCGTCCTGGACGTTGAGGATGGTACGAATGTGATAGCGCTCGACGGCGTCGGCGAAGCCCTCGGCGGTCATTTGGCCGCTCCGATAGAGGCGGCCGGCATCGACAATCCGCAGCCGTTTGCTGGTGTCGTAAACGCAGCGGAAGTACACCACGGGGGCGACGACGATCACGACGACCAGTGCCGCGATCACGGCCCATCGAGTTAATCTTGTCATGCCTATCGCTCCGTGGGAGCCGCAAGCCGCTTGCGGCTTAGCGCCTTGCGGCTTAGCGCCCCCGCAGCCCCGCTAAGCCGCAAGCGGCTTGCGGAACAGATCTCTAAATCGGGCGGGGATTCTGACAGCTTTACTCGAAATAAACAAGACAAGTCGGAAAAGTGCGCCAGACGGCCCAATCCGCACATGCTTTCCTATTGTGATGGATTTCTTACAATACCCAGGTTGACTACCTACCTGGCTCCTCTCCTTTCCTCACCCGAGATTTCCACATGAATCGAATTGCGTTGGCCCTCACAACCGCGCTCGTTTCCTGTCTCGCTCCGCTGGCCCACGCCGACGATTGGCCGGAGTTCCGCGGCCCAACAGGGCAAGGACTGCTCCTCAAGGGCACGCTCCCGTTAACGTGGAGCAAGGACAATAACGTCATCTGGAAACAGGAAGTTCCCGGCAAGGGCTGGTCGTCGCCCGTCGTCGTGGATGGACGCGTTTACCTCACGACGGCCGTGGAGCGGGACAACGGCGATCAATCGCTGCGCGCGTTGTGCCTCGACGCCCTCAAGGGAAAGATCCTTTGGCAGAAGGAGATTGTTCGTCAAAACGGCAAGCAAGCCCCGCGCATCCACGGGAAAAACAGCCATGCCAGCCCGACGCCGCTGGTGCGCGACGGCAAGCTGTTCGTCCATTTCGGACATCAAGGCACCGCCTGTCTCGATCTCGACGGCAAAATCCTCTGGCGCAACACGATGCTTCGCTATGCTCCGGTCCACGGCAACGGCGGCTCGCCGGTTCTCGTAGACGACATGCTCGTCTTCAGCTGCGACGGCGGCGACAAACGCTTCGTCGTTGCCCTGAACGTCCGCGACGGAAAGGTCCGCTGGACAACGCCTCGCGTCGTCCAGGCACCGAAAAAGTTCTCTTTCAGCACCCCGCTGTTGATCGACGTTAGCGGACAGAAGCAGATCATCAGCTCCGGCAGCAACGTGGTCTGTGCCTACGATCCGGCAAATGGAAAAGAGATTTGGCGAGTGCGTTATAACGGTTATTCGGTGATTCCGCGTCCGGTCTACGGTCACGGCCTGCTCTTCATCGGCACGGGCTACGATCGGCCGAGCTTGCTGGCGATCCGACCCGACGGCAAGGGCGATGTCACCTCTACGCACGTGGTATGGAAAATGACCAAGGCTGCCCCGCACACGCCCTCGCCGCTGCTGGTCGGCGACGAGCTGTATACGATCTCCGACGGCGGGGTGGCCAGCTGTCTCGATGCACGGACGGGGGAAGCATACTGGCAAGAACGGCTGGGCGGCAGCTACTCGGCGTCGCCCCTGTTTGCGGACGGTAAGCTATACTTCCAGAGCGAGCAGGGCACCGGCGTGGTGTTACAAGCCGGCAAGGAATACAAGCTCCTGGCCAAGAACCCGCTCGACGAGCGCTCGCTGGCCAGTGCCGCCGCGGCCGACGGCGACCTGTTCCTCCGCACCCAATCGCATCTGTATCGCATCGGCAGCCGTTGAGAGGATTGTTCGTCCATGAGCAACGCCATCTTGCGGGTTCGCTGTGCCGATCGCACCGGCATCATCGCCGCGTTGTCGGACTTTGTGTTCCGTCACGGAGGCAACATTCTCGATCTCGATCAGCACAGCGAAGCGGAGAGCGGTCGATTCTTCATGCGGCTCGTGTGGTCGGTGGACGATTTCAACCTCGACGTCGAAGGCATCCGCATGGCGCTGCAAGTGCTGGCGCGCGGCTTCGGACTGCACTGGGAGCTAAACTTCGACGACGTCCGCGATCGCGTCGCCATTTTTTGCAGCAAGCAACCGCACTGCCTGTACGACTTGTTGCTGCGGCAGCGTCTCGGCGAGCTGGCCGGGGACATCGTGCTGGTCATATCCAACCACCCGGACGCTCGGCCGGCCGCCGAGTATTTTGGTCTGCCGTTCGTGATCGTGCCGGTCGCGCCGGACGCGAAGGAAGAGGCGGAAGCTCGGCAGCAAAAGCTCCTGGAGGAGCACGGCATCGATCTGGTGGTGCTGGCGCGTTACATGCAAATCCTCGCGCCGGCGTTCGTGGCCCGCTGGTCCGGCCGGGTCATCAACATTCATCACTCGTTTCTGCCGGCGTTCGCGGGAGCGAAGCCGTACCATCAGGCGCAGGCGCGCGGCGTCAAACTGATCGGCGCCACCGCCCACTACGCCACGGCCGACCTCGATGAGGGACCGATCATCGAGCAGGACGTAACGCGCGTAACGCACCGCGACACGGTGGACGACATGGTGCGCAAGGGCCGCGATTTGGAACGCCAGGTGTTGGCGCGAGCGGTACGGCTGCACCTGGATCGCCGCGTCCTCGTCGAAGGCAACCGCACCATCGTTTTCGGTTAGCCGTCCGGGACGAACCCATCACTAAGAGCTAACGATAAAACCGAGCCGCGACCGTAAGGGAACGGACGCAAGTGCAGTCTCACCGCTCCCTCGTGCCCCATCTCGGGCGCGGGCCAGCAGCTCGCCGTAGGTAAACGAATGCTGTTGGCACACGAGCGCCCGGCGCGTGGAGTGTCTCTGAAAAGTCTCCTGCAACGCCTGAAAGAACGTCTCGGCCATCGGCATTGTAGCTCCGTTCAGGACCGGGATCGCCAACGCGATTTGCTTCCGCCTTTCGTTTGGCCTCTGCTCCCTCGTTCCCAAGCTCTGCTTGGGAACGCGTCGGGAAGCTCTGCTTCCCGTCCCTCACGGCGATAAGCCGCGAAGCAGAGCTGCGCACCCGTGCGTTCCCAAGCGGAGCTTGGGAACGAGAAGGAATGTCGCGCCAAGTACCCCTACCCAGGACCAGAATCGCCAAGGCGATTTGCCTCCGCCTTTCGTTTGGCCTCTTCCCTCCTTGCCAGCCGCGCTCGCAACGGCCGCAGAACAAGCAGCGCCAGCAAAGCAGCAATTCCATCGGCAGCGATCATGACGGCGAAGACCGGCGTCCAGCTTCCCGTATGCGTACGCAACAGATCGCACAGGGCCACCAGCAACGAGGCGGCGCCCTTGGCGGTGTAGAGGAGACTGTAATTGGTCGTGGCAAATTTGCCACCGAACATGTCGCCGCTTACCGCCGGGAACAAGCTGAAGACGGCGCCCCAACCGAAAAAGGCAAGTCCGGACATGAGCACGAACAAGATCGGTTTTTGTCCCAATTGGAGGAGCAGACCCAGCGCAAGCCCTTCGAGCGCGAAGGCCAGGAAAATGGCGATTTCCCGACCGATGTGGTCGGAAATCCAGCCGAACACCGGACGGGTGAAGCCGCCCATGATGCGATCCAGCTCCATGGCCAGCGGCAAAGCGGCCGAGCTGACCCCCAACAGCGTTACCGACGTCTCCGCCACCCCGAAATCTCGGGCCAGCGGGGCGATATAGCCAAGCATCAAAAGGCCGGGGATCGCTCCCATCGCCATCATGCAATAGCTGAGCCAGAAACCAGGCGTGCGCAGCATCTCGCCCGGTGTGTATTCGCGGCCCGACTGCAAGACGCGGGAGTGGGCCAGCGCCGGCGTCTCGCCGGGCCGGGGAAAGCGCAGGATGAGCGCGGCGAGGATGACCACCAGGGCTTGTCCCAGGCCGAACCACAAAAACGCCTGTTCGTAACCGCGATGCAAGATGGTCCAGCGAGTGGGCCGAACCGTGGCGGCCGACCCCGCTCCGAAGGCGGCGGCGGTCAGGCCGGCCGCCAGGCCGCGCCGATCCGGGAACCATTTCAAGGCGTTGCCCATGCTGATGCTGTAAACGATCCCCGAGCCGCAGCCGGCCAGGACCTGGGCCGCATACAACATTGCCAGAGAGGACGTGGCGGCATTGATCGTCCAGCCAAGGCCGGCCGCAGCTGCGCCGGCGATGAGGAGTCTCCGAGGTCCGAACCGCTCCGCCAGATACCCTTCCAGGGGGACCAGCCAGGTTTGAGCCGGAACAAAGAAAAGGTACAGGGCGTACTGAATCTGCTGCTCTTCCCAGCCGTGTCGATCGTGAAGCGGCAGAACGAACAGCGTCCAGGAATACTGAAAATTGGCGACGGCAATCATGGCCGCGATGCCGGAGACGAGCTGTACCCAGCGGTTGGAAAAACGCATGACGGTACTCGGGGCTGGTGGTGCTTCGACTACCGTTTTACGTGGACGGCGCTCCGAATCCAGGGGGTATTCGGATCGGGAGCCGGGAAATCCCCTAAATTCCATCACGAAAACACGAAAATAAGAAAACACGAAAAAGACAACGAGGGGGCAGATGGAGACATGCTTGGCTGCTGTTGCTACGTTTTTCTCGTTCTTCTTTCGTGTTTTCTTACTTTCGTGTTTTCGTGTTTCTATTTAGGGCGACATGCGAGGGGCTTTCGGAACCGACCCGAATTTGTTAGCTTACTCGACAAGCGACCGTCGTTTACAACCTACATCTGGAGATCCTCGCATGCTTCACATCACGTTGGTGGTAGCGATGGCTGCCGCCGGAGCGGACCCAAAAGCCTACGACGTCAAACGCGACATTCCCTACGTCGATCCGGCGGACAAGCGCCAGGTACTCGATGTGTATTCACCGAAGGAAGCCAAAAACCTGCCGGTGGTGTTCTGGATTCACGGCGGCGGCTGGCAAACAGGCGACAAATCGGATGTCCAGATCAAGCCGACGGTTTTCGTGGACAAGGGGTTTGTCTTCGTCTCCACCAACTACCGGCTCTTGCCGAGCGTGGACATGGCGACCATCATTCGCGACGTTGCCAAGTCGATGCGCTGGGTGCATGACCACATTGCCGAGTACGGCGGCGATCCGAAGCGCCTGTTCGTCATGGGCCATTCGGCCGGGGCGCAGCTGGCGGCGTTGATCTGTATCGACGACCGCTATCTGAAGGCCGAGGGGCTGTCGCCGGCCATCCTCAAAGGCTGCGTGCCTGTCGATGGCGACACCTATGACGTGCCGGCCATTATTGAGACGGCGGAGACCCGTTGGCGGGTGCATGATCTGCCGCGAGCGAAGTTCGGTCACCGTGAGAAATTCGGCAATGATCCCGCGAAGCATCGCGACTTTTCCGCGGTCACGCACGTGGCCAAAGACAAGGGCATTCCTCCGTTCCTGATCCTGCACGTCGCCGGTCATCCCGACACGACCGCTCAGGCGCAGCGCCTGGGCAACGTGCTGAAAGCCGCCGGCGTCCCCGTTACGGTCTTCGGCGCCAGAGAGACCACCCACGGCAAGATCAACGCCAACCTCGGCCTGCCCGACGACCCGGCCACGAAGGCCCTTGTCGAGTTTCTCGACAAGGTACTGAAGAAATAACCCGGTGCCCGTCCTGACACTTCACGCGGATCCTCCTGAAGCGTAAGCGAAGACTCTTCGCTTACGCTTCAGGCTCGGAAAGGTTGAGTAGCACCTGACATCCCAATCGGGAGCATCCTCATGAAATTCGCGCTCACGTGTCTGCCGGTGTGTCTGCTCGTCCTTGCCGTCTTCTCTGCCCCCGTCTTCGGAGCGGACAGCGAAGAGGGGCGCTTGACCGCGTATTTCAAGGCTTATCTGGAGGAGGCGTTTCGCCTGCGGCCGCTGGAAGCGACGCGCCTCGGCGATCATCGCTTCGATCATCTGCTCGACGACATCTCCGCCAAGGCGCGGGACGAATGGACGGTCCACTATCGCCAAACGCTTGCCGAGCTGCCGAAAAAAGTCGATTACGCCAAGCTGCCGCGCTCTGCTCAGATCGATTACGAGATCTTCAAGCACAATCTCACTGCCGCGCTGTGGCTGGCCGTGAACACCCGACCCTTCGAGAACGATCCACGCACCTACAACGACTACCTCAGCGACAGCGTTTATCTTCTTCTCACGCAATCGACGCAGCCGAAGGCGACGAACATACACAACGCGGCGGCGCGCATGGCGCATTTCCCCAAGATCATCGCTGCCGCCAGGGAAAACTTGCGTAATCCGCCGCGTGTAATCCTGGAGACGGCCATTCGTCAGACGCGCGGCGCCATCGCCTTTTACCAGCACGGCATTTACGAGGTTGCCGGCGAGAATCCGCAGCTGAGCGAGCTGAAGCCGGCGGCGACGCGGGTTGTGCCGCTGCTGAAAGAGCACTTGAAGCTCCTGGAAGGGCTGCTGCCGAAGGCGAAGGGCGATTGGCGGCTGGGCAAGGAGAAGTTTTATCGCAAGCTCGATCTGGAATTGGACGCCAATTTGTCGGCGGATGAAGTGCTGAAAGAGGCCGAGGACGACTTCGCGCGCGTCGAGCGGGACATGTACATCATCGCCCGCCAGCTGTGGAGCGGCACCTACCCCGGCAAGCCGCTGCCTCCTGACGACGCCAAGGGCAGGACCGAAACCATCCGGCTCGTTCTCGACAAGCTCAACCAGGAGCACGGCAAGCCGGAGGATCTGGTCAAAAACGCTCGCGCCACGGTCAAGCGCATCAAGAGCTTCATCACCGAGAACGACATCCTGCGTTTGCCTTCGCCGGACCAATGCAAGATTATCGAGATGCCGGAGTTTCATCGCGGCAACTCGCTGGCGTATCTCAATCCGGCGCCGCCGCTGGACAGCAAAGCGGCGAGCTATTACGCTGTCAGCCCACCGCCGTCCGGCTGGGATGCGCGTCGTGTAGAGTCGCTGCTGCAAGAGTACAACAACCGCATGCTCCAGATCCTGACCATCCACGAAGCCTATCCCGGCCACTACGTCCAGCTGGAGTATTCCAACCGCCATCCGTCGCTGATTCGCCGCGTACTGTTTTCCGGCGTCTTCGCCGAGGGGTGGGCCGTGTACACCGAACAGATGATGCTCGATCAGGGCTACGGCAGGGGCGATCCGGCGCTGCGGCTGAATCAGCTCAAGTGGTATCTGCGCAGCGTTGCCAACGCCGTCCTCGATCACAAGATGCACTGCACGAACATGAGCGACGAGGAAGCCGTGGCGTTTCTGACGCAGCGGGCGTTTCAGGCGGAGGGGGAGGCGGTCGCCAAGGTCGTTCGCGCCAAGCAAAGCTCCTGCCAGCTTTCGACGTACTTTGTCGGCCGCATGGCGTTCTATCGTCTGCGCCAGCAAATCCAGCGCGAGATGGGCGCGAAGTTTCAGCTGGGCCGTTATCACGAGGCCGTGCTCGATCACGGCACACTGCCGGTGAAGTATCTGCCGGAGCTGGTGCGCGAACGGCTGAAACGGCCGCGAAGCAAGTAATCCGCTCGGAGCCGCGTCTGTGAGGGAGCGGTTTCGCAATTGCCTCGTCGTGCGATAGCGATCTGGTAGCAAACGTCGCCTTCACAGGAGAGGGATGCATGCCCGTTCCGTCTGTCTCGATGGTCGTTATTGCTTACAACATGCCGCGGGAAATCCCCCGGACCATCCGCAGCTTGTCCACTGCCATGCAAGTCGGCGTGACGCGGGACGACTACGAGGTAATCCTGATCGACAACGGATCGTCCCGGACGTTCGATGTCGAGCTGTGCCAGCCCCTGGAGGTCGATCTCCGCGTCGAGCGGTTGCCGCCGGGCGATCCTTCGCCCTGTCGCGCCATCAACCGAGGGCTGGCCATGGCACGCGGCAAGTTGTGCGGCGTCATGATCGACGGGGCGCGCCTGGCTTCGCCGGGACTCGTTGGCGGCGCACTGCGCGCCCAGCGCCTTCATCCTCGCCCCGTCATTTCGACCCTGGGATTCCATCTGGGACCGGATGTACAGATGAAAAGCGTCCCGCGCGGTTACAATCAGCAAGAAGAGGATCGCCTGCTGGACCAAGTCGGATGGACGCAAGACGGCTATCGCCTCTTCTCGATCTCCGTCTTCGCCGGCTCCTCTTCGGGCGGATGGTTTGCTCCCATGTCCGAAAGCAATGCCCTGTTTCTGACGCGGGAGCTTTGGCAGGAATTGGGTGGGTATGAGGAGCGCTTTCAGTCAGCGGGCGGGGGATTGGCTAATCTCGATACCTACGTGCGCGCCTGTGCCCTACCCCACAGCCAGCTCATCACACTCCTGGGCGAAGGGACTTTTCATCAAGTGCATGGGGGCATTGCGACCAATGCAGCGCGAAGCGCGGATCCGTGGAAAGCCTTTCACGAGGAGTATATCCGGATTCGGGGCCGACGCTTCGCGAAGCCGGAGGTAACGCCGCTCTTTGTCGGCTTTGTCCATCGCCATGTTTTGCCGTCGCTCGCCGTGTCCGTCGAGGACCAGACTGGCTCGGCTCCCTGAGCTTTCGCTTCGGAACATGAACATCCGGGCGCCTGAGGGTCGCGGCTCTGCCAGCGTTAGGCCAGATCGCGATCCTCGAAGAGAATCAGACCGAACAGCAGCACGATGGTCGTGTAGAGCACGCCGTACAGCGACACCGACGCCAGGTACGCGGTGAAGTCGGGGGCCTTTTCACGTAGGTCCAGATCGTTGAGCAGGGCAGGCTCGAGGCGGAACGACTCCAGGTTCGGCAATACCAGATCGAAGAGCCGGGCCATAAAAAAGAGGATCTGCGACACGGCCGCGCCGGGGTCGGCTTTCTGGGCCGCGTAGCCGACGGACACCAACACCGGCGCCAGGTGAGCCAGGAAGAAGATCACTACCACGACGATGAGATTGACCACCATCGGCACACGCGTGGCCAGCGATACGGCGATGGCGACGAGTACCATTACCTGCGAGAAGCCGAGAATCAGGCCGGGTGCAACGTCGAGCGTCAGGTGCGTCCACAGACCGATGCCGCGCAGCAGGTCCGTCGTCACGCCAGGCAGCGCCCAGGCTTCGAGCGTGTTCGTCAGCCACACCGGAGTCGGCTCCGGGTCCATCTTGTCCCACCAGTGCTTAAACAGCGAGATGCCCTCGAAATAGGTGCCCAAGAGGGCGAAGAGGACACCGGCGGCCAGCACGATGCCGAGAAATTTGCCGATCAGGAAGTGTCGCCGCGACACCGGCTTGCTCATGAGCGTGACGGCGGTTCGCCCCTCGATCTCCTCGCTGATGGAGATGCTCGCCGCCAGGGCGCCGAAGATGGCGGCAAAGAGCATGATGGTGTCGTAGCCGATCTCGCGAACCACCAGATGGTCCTCGCCGAAAGTGAAATAGGGGATGAGCGGCGAGACGGTCATGGCGAGGAAGGCGACGCCGAACAGCAGCCAGAACATCGGCTGGCGCACTCCCTCGCGGAAGGCCGACAGGGCGATGGCCGCCCCCTTGGGCCAGACGTACAGCAATCCCGCGAAAAGCAGGATGAAGGCGTCGGCCAGCAGCTGCACTTGCAGGATTACGCCGTAAAAATAGCCGATCGTCATCAGCGTGCCGCTCTCGGTGACGATCAGGATGAACGCCAGCGGCGCGGCGAAAACCACCAACAACACGCCCAAAAACCGCGGCAAAAATCCTTGCGCCGAGAGAAGCAGCCGGGGTAGCGAGGATCGGCCCACGAACAAGTCGAGAAGCCACGGCGAACCCTCAATCTTCCTCCCCGAAGCAAACACTAGCCAGCCCCAAGGCAGGGCCGCCAGCAGCTGAATCAGCAGCAAACAGAGAGCGACGAAATAGGTGCTCGCGGAGAACGTCATGGATCGCCTTCAAGAATGTTTTCAATGCCGGATTCGGAACCCGCTCAGCCCTGTGAGAGCAAGATCCTGAACCGTCGTGTTGCTGATGTAGCCCGCCATGCGCCGCGCCACCGCGGCGAGGAACCCCTCGACGACATTGTCCTCGCCCTCGACGACCAGCTCGACCTCGCCGCCGGGCAGGTTGCGCACGTAACCAGCGACGGGGTAGCCCGCCGCCAGGGAATGGGTCGTGTATCGGAAACCCACGCCCTGCACTCGACCCGAATACAGGACGCGCTTGCACACCGTGGCCATTCTTCCTTGGCCGCTTGCGGCTTAGCGCTAAGCCGCAAGCGGCTTCCTCTATGTACGTTCGTCTTCCGTAGAAGGTTCACTGCGATAATTCGGCGGCGCTCCCCAGTGCAGCTTGTCGCGCAGCGTCTGGTAGTAGCTGCGTCCCGGCACCTTCACCAGCCGGAATGCGACCGGCGCCTTGCGCACCGTCACGCGATGCTCCTTCGTCAGCCGGCTGTGCTCCTGCCCATCGATCACGAGGACCAGGCTGGAATTGGGCCAGAGACGGCGAACCGCGATGGTGTAGACCTTGTCGGCACTATCGACTACTGGACGGTTGGTCAGACTGTGCGGACAAATGGGCGTGATGACGAAAGCGGAAAGCTCCTGACCGAGGATGGGACCGCCGGCCGACAGACTATGAGCCGTCGAGCCGATCGGCGTGCTGATGATGAGGCCGTCCCCCGAATAGCCGGAGACCACCTCGCCGTCAATGATGAGATCGAGACCGATCATGTGGAACGGCGGTCCCGATAACAGAGCGATTTCGTTCAGACCGAGAACCACCTGCTGCTCATTCGGTGACTCGACGAGGCATTCCAGCATGAGGTGCTCGGTGATGCGATAGTCGCCCTGGACGACGCGCGGTAGGATGCTGCACAATTCGTCGGGGCTGAGATCGGCGAGAAAACCGAGACGTCCAAGGTTGACGCCGAGCACCGGGCTTTGGCAGTAGCCCATTTGCCGGGCCGCTCGCAGAATGGCGCCGTCGCCGCCGAGCACGAGAGTCAGGTCGGCGGTACACTCGGTCAGATCTTGCTTCTGCTCCAGATCGACGAGGGCAATCTCGCAGTGCCGGCACAGGAAAGGCAGCAGACGGTCGGCTGCCTCGCGCACTCCCGGTCGATTGGCGTTGCCGAGGACGCGGATGCGCATGGCGATGACTCCGGGCGAGCGGGGTCGCTGCGCGGTAGGCAGTCGGCAGTCAACAAACAGCTTCTTCCGTCTACTGCTTACTGCCTACTGCCTACTGCTTACTGGCTACCGCGCAGCGACCCCGCTCGCCTTGTTAAACCGCACAATCCTTGGCGACCTTGCGCGTCAGCGCTCGTCGCACCGTGGCACACAGGCCGCTGACATCGAGACCGAGATCCGCCAGCAGCTCGCCGCGCTCGCCGTGCTCGATGAAACGATCCGGAAGTCCCAGACGCACAACATGACTGGTATCGAGTCCGGCGCTGTTGGCCGCCTCCAGCACGGCGCTGCCGAAGCCGCCCTCAAGCGTGCCTTCCTCGACGGTGACGACCAACGGCATCTCCTCAATGGCGCGCAGCAGGGTGGCCCGATCGAGCGGCTTCATAAAGCGGGCGTTGATAACACCCAGATTCAGTCCTTCCTCGCGCAGCGCCGCCGCTGCCTTGACACAGGTGGGGAACAGCGTACCGCAGGCGATCAGCACGCCGTCCTCGCCCCACTCGTACACTTCCGCCTGTCCCAGCTCCATCGGCGTCAGAGGCCGATCGACGCGCTCCAGGCTGGCCTTGGGATAGCGCAGCGACGCCGGGCCGGAATGCGACAGGGCCAGCTGCAACATGGGCGCCACGTCCAGCTCGTCGCCAGGGGCCATGACCACGAAGTTGGGGAACAGCCGCAGATACGAGATGTCGAAGACGCCATGATGCGTCGGGCCGTCCGGTCCGGTCAAGCCGGCGCGATCCAGCGTGAAAACAACCGGCAGGTTTTGCAGGGCCACTTCCTGGAAAATCTGGTCGAACGAGCGCTGCAAGAAGGTCGAGTAAATGTCCACGATGGGCCGCATGCCGGACTTGGCCAGGCCCGCCGCGAAGGCGACGGCGTGCGATTCGCAAATCCCGGTGTCGAAAAAGCGCGTCGGGAAGTCGGCCCGCACCTTTTCGAGCTTATTGCCCTGGCACATGGCCGCCGTGATGACGGCGACGCGCGGATCGTCCTGCATGGCGTCGTAAATGGTACCGCTGACGGCGTCCGTGAAAGCGCGGGAGCTGCCGCGCTTCAGCGACAGGATGGTCCGCTCCGGGCCGACCTTCTCGAAGACCGGCGGCGTGTGATACGTCACCGGATCGGCGCTGGCCTGGGGTACGCCGTGGCCCTTGGTCGTGAGCACGTGCAGCAGGACGGGGCCTTGCTGATCTTTCACATCGCGCAGCCAGCGGCGCAGCGTGGGCAGATCGTGGCCGTCGATCGGGCCGAAGTAGCGGAAGCCCAGCTCCTCGAACAGCATGCCGCCGGTGAGGAACGCTTTCAGGCCGTCCTTGATCTGTTCGATAGCATGCGTGGCCACGCCGCCGACAAGCGGGATGTGCTTGAGCAGATCGCGGATGTGCCGCTTCGATCCCTGGTAGAAATTCGTCAGCCGGGCCTGATCGAGACAGTGGGCCAGCGCGCCGACGCGCGGGCAAATGGACATCTCGTTATCGTTGAGGATGACCAGCAGGTTCTTACGCAGTCCGCCGGCATTGTTGAGAGCTTCGAAAACGATGCCCGACGGCAGCGCTCCATCGCCGATGACCGCGACACTATGGCGGTCGTCCTGACCGAGCAAATCATCGCCCACCTTGAGGCCGAGGGCGCTGGAGACGCTGCAGCCGGCATGGCCGGTCATGAAGAGATCATAGGGACTCTCGTGCGGATTGGGATAGCCCATCAGTCCGCCGCGCGTCCGGATGGTGTCAAACTGCTTGTATCGTCCGGTGATGAGCTTGTGCGGATAAATCTGGTGTCCGGTATCCCAGATGAGGCGGTCGCGGCGAAAGTCGAAGGTCAGGTGCAGGGCCAGGCACAGCTCGATGACGCCGAGGTTGCTGGCGAAATGAGCGGGGCGAATGCTCAGGACACGCACCATCTCGTCGCGCATCTCTTGCGCGAGGTCAAGCAATTGAGCGTCGGTCAGCTGGTGCAGGTCGGCCGGCGCGTTGATTTGCGGGAGCAGAGCGGTCATGGGGTAAGTCCTCAATCCATTCTTGAGCAGTTGTCAGTTGTCGGTTGTC
>Ga0335075_10011069_pt1 | contig 13652 bp, 12 predicted proteins | sample Lox_Sample_24_FD_206723 | JGI IMG/M metagenome (GOLD analysis project Ga0335075, IMG submission 206723) | Soil microbial communities from Loxahatchee National Wildlife Refuge, Florida, United States - Lox_Sample_2.4 | ecosystem: Environmental > Terrestrial > Soil > Wetlands | place: USA...
CATCCTGTCCACGCTGAGCAAGCCGGACGCGGGCCAAGCCTGGATCGCCGGGAAGGAGCTGGCCAGGGAACCGGACGCGGTACGTGCCGCGATCGGCGTCACCGGGCAGTTCGCCGCCGTGGACGGACTGCTCACCGGTTTCGAGAATCTCGTGCTGATGGGCAAACTGCACCACTTGAGTAAGCGCGAGTCGCAGCAGCGTGCCACGGAACTGCTGGAGAAATTCGATCTCGTCGAGGCCGCGGGCAAATCGCTGGCCACCTATTCCGGCGGCATGCGGCGCAGGCTGGATCTGGCCATGACGCTGGTCGGCAAGCCCAGGATCATCTTCCTGGACGAGCCGACCGCCGGGCTCGACCCGCGCAGCAGGCGCACTATGTGGCAGATCATCCACGACCTGGTCAGCCAGGACGGCGTCACCATCTTCCTCACCACGCAGTACCTGGAGGAGGCCGACCAGCTCGCTGACCGGATCGCCGTGCTGGACCAGGGCAGGCTTGTCGCCGAGGGCACCCCGGCCGAGCTGAAACAGCTGGTGCCCGGCGGCCACGTGAGCCTGCGCTTCGCCGACACGGCCGAACTCGACCTGGCAGCCCGCGCACTCGGCACGATCAGCCGCGATGAGGAAGACCTGACGCTCCAGGTGCCCAGCGATGGCGGTGTCCGGTCCCTGTATTCCCTGCTGGACCGGCTCAACCGGGCGGACCTTGAGCCCGCAGCGCTCACCGTGCACACCCCCGACCTGGACGATGTCTTCCTCGCCCTGACCGACCACACAGCCCATCCCTCCGCTGCCTCGATCACGGAATCCGGAGCAAACCGATGACCGCCGCTTCCTACACCCTCTCCGACACCCGCACGCTGCTGCACCGCAACTTGGTGCACGCCCTGCGCTATCCCGCCATGTCCGTGAGCGGCCTGCTGATGCCGCTGATCTTCCTGCTGTTGTTCAGGTACGCGTTCGGCAACGCGCTTGGTGCCGGTATCGGCGGAAGCTATATCAACTACCTGACCCCGGGCCTGCTGATCATGACAGGAACCTCGAGCATGGTGAGCACTGCCGTGTCGGTGTGCACGGACATGACCGAGGGGATCGTGGACCGCCTCAGGACCATGTCGATCTCGCGGTTCGCACTGCTCGCCGGCCACGTGCTGGGCAACGTGATCCAGACCCTGCTGAGCGTCGGCGTACTGCTGGTTGTCGCGGTGGCCATCGGTTTCCGGCCGCACGCGGACGCGCTGCAGTGGCTGGGCGCCATCGGCATCGCTGCGCTGACCGCCTGGGCGATGACGTGGGTGGCCGTGGCCCTTGGCCTGTCCGCCAAGGCCCCGGAAGGCGCGAGCAACCTGCCGTTGCCGTTCGTTCTGCTGCCATTCCTCAGCAGCGCGTTCGTCCCGGCCACGTCGATGAGCCCGGGATTGCGGCAGTTCGCCGAGTATCAGCCGTTCACGCCGATCACCGAGACCCTGCGCGGCCTGTTGCTGGGCGGGCACATCGGGAGCCAATGGATTTCCGCGGTGGCCTGGTGCGTGGGGCTGACAGTGGTGGGCTACGTGGCGTCGCGGAGGCTGTTCGACCAGCGAGCGGAACTCTGATCGACAACAACCACTTACGAAGGTCAGCCGGCGAGACGCGGTTCACGTGAACCGCGTCTCGCCGGGCGAGTTTGCAGGCTGGTTGGCCGCAGGTCACGCTGAGAGCTGCGCTTCGTCCGATCGCTGTTGTGACGCCTGCGATGCCCGGAAGCCATTTGCGGTGATTGATGAGCATGTGTCAGGGTGATTGCCATGGCTGAAGCGAGCGAGCGCGTGACAGTGCCGGAACGGTGGAATGCCGCCGGGGCCGGTCCCGGCATGTGGATGGACACGGCGCTGGACCCGAGGTACGCGACAGGAACCGAACCAGAGGGCGAGCGGGCTACGGTGCTCGATTACCTGCGCACGTACCGGCTGACCCTGGAGATGAAGTGCGCTGACCTTGACGCGGCCCAGCTCGCGAGCCGGTCGGTGCCACCCTCCACGATGTCCCTCCTCGGCCTTATCCGGCACATGGCCGACGTGGAACGTCACTGGTTCCGGCGGGTGATGGCGCAGGCCGACGCTCCCCCGCTGTACTGGTCCGAGGACGTGCCGGACGCTGACTGGCTCGGCGCGGTTGCCGACCCTGCAGTCGTGGACGACGCCTGGCGGGCGTGGCGCGACGAGGTCGCCTTTGCCGAGAAGTTCGTCTCCGATACCCCCGACCTCAGCGTTAAGGGCATCTATGGCGACGGCGATAGCGTCGAGCTGCGCTCGGTTCTAGTCCACATGATTGAGGAGTACGCCCGCCACTGCGGCCACGCCGACCTGCTGCGAGAACGGATCGACGGCCGCGTCGGTCAGTGACAGCAACAGTTCGGTTGTCCCGGCAGGGAGCCTCGTTCCATGCCGGGCAGCCACGCCCACCACATACAGCCGGTCGTGACCTGCTACATCTTTTAAGTTGCTGGCGCCGGGTTAGCACGACAGGGGCCACGATCATGGCAGCGCTCAGTTCCGGGACAGGGCTGCTAGCTGAGCCGCGGACAGATGAGCCTTCGCGAGCGCGGCTATCTGCGTCGCCTTCAGGCCCTCGCGGAGCAGTGCCGTGCGCTCGGCCGGCGTCAAGTAGCGGGCCAGATAGCCCGCAGCGATCCGGGCGGTCGTGAGCGCGTTCTTCTCCTGCTGCGTAAGCCGAGCCGTGGCGGCCGCCAGCGCGCTGATCTGGGCCGTGGTGAAGCCGGACTTGGCCAGTGCGGCCACCTGGGCTTTCGTCACGTGCGCCGTCGCCAGCACCGTGGTCTGGTAGGCCGTCAGTTGCGCGGACGAAGCGGAAGACGCCGGTGCCCCGGCGGCATCCGGGCCAGTCACGCCGGGGTGCGCAATGCCGGCAACGGCGCCGACGGCGGCTACTACGCCTAGGCCGAGCAGAGCCGTGCCACCGCGGCGGCGCCAGCCACGCCGGGTACCATGCCGGCGAAGCGCCGCTGGCGCGTCGAGGCGTGCGTTGCCGCTCGCGTAGCCGGCGAGGTCGGACAGTTGAGTGCGGAGTGAGTCATGCATGTGCGATCGTCTCCCTGCTCTGCTCGGCCAGGTGGATACGGGGGCTGCGCGGCTCATCGAAATCGGAGACCAGCGGCGCGAGCGCCTTGCGGCCGCGGGCGAGCCGCGCCTTGACGGTCCCGGCCGGCGCGCCGGTCTCGGCCACGATCTCCTCAATCGACAAGCCCACTAGGTGATGCAGAACGATCACCCAGCGCTGCGGCTCCGGGATCTTCCGCAGCGCGCTGACCAGCGTCAGCAAGTCCGGGGATATCTCCGGCTGCTCGGCGTGGCGGCTCGCCCGGTGGTGGGCGGTCAGCCTGTTCCTGGCCTTTGACCAGGCGTTCACGCTGATGCGGTAGGCGACTGTGCGGATCCAGGCCTCCCGATCGTGGTATCCCTGGATGCGCGACCAGCGCTGCCACGCCCGGACGTAGGCCTCCTGTACCGCGTCCTCAGCCTCGTGCAGGTCACCGGTCATCGCGAATAGCTGGCCGACAAGCCTGCGTGAAGTCGTGGCATAGAACTCGTCGAAGTCGTCTGCTTTCGGCATGCCACCTCCGTATCTGAACTTATGTGAGTGCCCGGCGGCCACCGCCGCCATAAGAAGCACCGGTGAGCCTGCCCGTCGGTTGCACCGTCAGCGGCAGCGCCCCTCAGACTGCCTGCAAAACCGCCAGCTAAAATGCAAACTCACAACCGACGCGACCCGTATGCCGCGATCAGCCGGCGATCACCTGGAAGGTCGCCAGGCTGGGATCCGCTGCGTAGGCGATCCGGCCGCCGTCGGCAGCGACCTCGCGCAGAGCCTTCACCGCATCGGTGGTGATCAGCTCGCCAGGCGCAAGCACCGGTACGCCAGGCGGGTACGGCGCTATCAGCTCAGCACTCACGCGTCCGGTCGCCGCGGTCGCCGGCACGGTTTCCGCCGGCGCAAAGAACGCCTCCCGCGGCGAGAGCACCGTCTCCGGCTCAACCGTCCAGGAGGCTGCGGCAGCGGGGTGCCGGGGCGTCCCTCGGTGCCGCTCGACGGCTCCGATCAGCACCTCGGTAAATCTGGCAACCTGCTCCTCGTCGTCGGCAATGGTCGGAATCGGCACCACAGTGTCGCGGTCGGCCATCTCTACATACATCCCGGCAGCGATGATGTCGGCCTCGACCTGGTTCCCGTGCGCGCCTGTTCCGGCCAGCAGCACGACCAGCTTGGTTGGCTCGACGCCCGGCCCGTCAAGCACGTCCAGGCCCGGCACCTCGCGCAGTCGCTTGCGGGCGGCCGCCACTGCGCGGATCAGCCGGCCGCACAGCCCCTCGCCGTCTGCTGCCAGCAGTGCGCGCGCCGCGTCGATGCTCGCCATGATCGACCCGGTCGGGCTGGTGGTGTGGGTCGCCTCAAACGCCCGGTCCAGTCGCGCCGGGTTCAGCCGCTCCGTGCGCGCCAGTACCAGCGCGCCCTGAGTGTAAGCAGGAAGCGCCTTGTGCGCGCTCGTCACCATCGCGTCGGCGCCTGCCGCGATGGCGTGCGGCGGCAAGTCCGGGTGGAAGCCGAGATGCGCCGCCCAGGCCGCATCGACGATCAGCGGCACACCGGCAGCGTGCGCCACCTCGGCGTGCCCGGCCAGATCGCTGATCGTGCCGACATAGGTCGGGTCGCCGAGGAACACCGCGCACGCGGCCGGATGCGCGGCCAGCGCGTCCCGCACCGCGGGAACGGCCACCCCGGCCGGCAACCCCGAAGCCAGGTCGATCTCCGGCCGCACCCAGACCGGCCGGAGCCCGGCAAGCACCAGCCCGAGCAGCAGCGACCGGTGCAGGGTCCGGTTGACGATGACCTCCTGGCCCGGCTGGCCGACCGCCAGCGCGAGCGCCTGATTCCCGTGGGTCGATCCGGCCACCGAGAACCGGCACCAGTCCGCCCCCCACAGCTGCGCCGCTCGCTCTTCCGAGTCGATCCGCAGCATGTCGGCATGCTTGATCGTGTCGAGCCCGCCATAGAACGGCGCGTCCCCGGCTATCACGGCGCCCACCAGGTCCTGCCGTTGCTTGTGGCCTGGCACGCCCATCGGTAGCAAATGGCCGGCCTTGGCCTGCCGGGTGAAGTCCAGCCAGGCGGCCAGCATCGGGGCGTCGGCGCGCAGGCCACGCGGGTCTCGGGGGTCGAGCCGCAGTTCAGTCACCCGCCTAGTGTGCCGGACGCGGGTCTGCGACGTTAGCCTGCTGGCACCTAGCTCCGCATGCAGGCCTGCACCCATCTGGCCAGCAGGTCTGGCCCTGGGTGGCAGTGAACCCGTCCCGTCGCGCGCCTTCGCCGTAAAGATTCATGCCTTTCGTCCTGTAGAGATCCCAGTCCGGCCACGTGCGACCGGTGTCGGGTGACGGCCGGCCGCCCGATTACCGCAGACCCCAAGCGGCCGACCGCCCCGATGCGGCCGCTGCCCCGACCTGGCCGGGCCGCACGCCAGATGCGATCTGCACTAGCTGCACTCACGTTACGGTGGCAGGCTGCCGCCCGAATCAGCGAAAACACCAGTCCGATCCCTAGCCGGTTGCCAGTAGCTGACCGGGGGAAACCCCCTGAGGACCGCAACGGACCAGGTACGTAGCCGGGCGGAGCGGACCTGGCAGCCTGCCCGAGGTCGGCAAGGCTCGCCTGCGCCGAGGCGAACTACCATGAGCTGGGGGTGGTGGTGACGGGGGTATCGGGTGGCTCCGGGCCGCCAGCAAATCGCGGCTCGCCAGCTGCACGGCGGCAGTTGCTGGACCGCCATGCGGAACGGGCGGCGATCGACCGCGTCCTGGGGTCAGTCCGCGGCGGATTCAGCGCAACGCTGGTGATCCGGGGCAGTCCGGGCGCTGGCAAGACAGCGCTGCTGGGATATGCCGCGGATTGCGCCCCGGATATGCGAGTCTGCGGCGTCACCGGGATCCAGACTGAGCTGGGGCTGGAGTTCGCATCCCTGCATCAGCTGCTCGTCCCGTTCTTGCCCCGGATCGGGGAACTGCCCGGGCCGCAGCGCCAGGCCCTGCAGGTGGCCTTCGGGGAGGCCGAAGGTCCGCCGGCCGGCCTGTTCCTGGTCGGCCTCGCAGCACTGACCTTGCTGGCGCGCGCGGCCGAGGAGCAGCCAGTGCTGTGCCTGATCGATGACGCGCAGTGGCTCGATGCCGACTCAGCGCTGGCGCTCGCATTCGTGGCGCGCCGCCTCTATGCCGACCGCGTCGGCATGATCATCGCCGTCAGCGGACAAGAATCAGCAAACGTGTTCGAGCAACTACCCGCGGTGTCCGTCCACGGCCTGCCGCCAGCAGAGGCCGGCCAGCTCTTGCGGTCAGTGGCCCCGGCTCCGGTCGACGGGCAGGTAGTTGACCGGATCCTGGCCGACACCGAGGGGATCCCGCTGGCCCTGGTAGAGCTGGGCGCGGAGTTCAGCTCCGACGAACTGGCCGGCCGGGCTGCCCTTCCTGAGCCCATGCCGCTAGGCCCGCGGCTCGCGGATCGCTTCCGGCGCAAGACGGCCGGGATGGATCCTGACACGCTGGCGTTGCTGCTGCTCGCGGCAGCCGAATGCGGCGGCAATCGGGCGGTTGTGTGGCAGGCCGCGCAGCAGGACGGCATCGACGCCGAGGCTGCCGCGGCTGCTGCCGAAGCGGTCGGCCTGATCGAGCTTTCGCCCCGGTCGATACGGTTCCGCCACCCGCTGATCCGCTCAGCGGCATACCACATCGCTTCCGATGCCGACCGAAGGCGGGCGCACCAGCTGCTCAGCGAGGCGGCGGACCCCGGCCGGGACCCGCACTTGCGTGCCTGGCACAGGAGCGCTGCGGCGACCGGACCGGATGAGGGCGTTGCCGTCGAACTCGAGCGCGCCGCCGACCGTGCGCAGGCCCGCGGCGGCTATGCGGCCAGGGCCGCGCTACTGCGCCGCTCGGCTGAGTTGTCCGGCGATGGCGGCCGCCGGGCCGTCCGTGAGCTAAGGCTCGCTTCTGCTGAGCTCAAAAGCGGTCACCCGGAGACCGCGCAGGATCTGGTCGACGCCGCCCTGCCCCAGTTGGCAGACCCGCGCGCCCAGGCTCTGGCCGAGCGGCTGCGCGGTGACATCTTGTTCGTCCAGGGTCGCGCGCCCCAAGCGGCACGGGTCCTCGCCGGGGCGGCCCGCTCACTTGTGTCGGACAACCGCGCGGCCCGCGAGGCGATGGCCTGCGCGCTCAGGGCAGCCATGTGGGCCGGGCCCGTCGAAACGCACGAGATAGCCGCGGCCGCGCAAACGTTCCCGCGCCCGGATCGGTCGGACGCTGGTGTGGCCGACCTGATCCTGGACGGGTACACGGCCAGGTTCACGGCCGGCTACGCCGCCGCAGTCGAGCCGCTTCGCGCTGCCATCGGCCGGTTGCGATCCGACGATCTCGACCTGGTAACCGGGCTTCAGTGGAACGGGATGGGCATAGTCGCTGCCGCGAGCCTCTGGGACGACAGCGTGCTCGACATTACGGGCCGTTTCCTGGATGCCGCCCGCTCGCAAGGAGCGCACACAGTGATGCCGGTAGCCCTCGGCTTTCGAGGGATCGCTGACTGCCTTACCGGCGCTCTGGCCGACGCGCGGAACCGGTGGACAGAGATGCGGGAGATGATTGCGGCCGGCGGCAGCCGCCGAGTTCTCGGCATCGATAGCCTCAGCGAGGGCATGGTCCTTGTTTATACCGGTCGGCTGGCCGAAGCCAACGCAGTCGGCACCGCCAAGATGCGGGACTCGGCCGCGCACGGCGTGCGCGGGGTGGCTAGCATCGGCCGGGCCATTGCGGCGATGGCCGACGTGTCGGCCGGCAACTATGACGCTGCGGTCGACAATGCGATGACTGTCGTCCGGGACGATCTCCCCTTCCTCGCCGAACTGGTCTTGCCCGAGCTAATCGAGGCAGCCTGCCGCACCGGTCGTCGCAGCGAGGCGACGAGTGCTTTCGGCACGCTGTCCGAGCGCGCGCTCGCGGCGGGCACCTCCAGAGCGCTCGGAGTGCGTGCCCGGTGCGAGGCGCTGCTCAGTGAGGGTGGCCGCGCGGAGCAGGCCTACGAGGAGGCGGTCGATCACCTCGAACGCAGCTCTGCGGCGGTCGAACTCGCCCGCGCGCACCTGCACTACGGCCAGTGGCTGCGCAGGTCTAAGCGCAGGCGCGACGCGCGGCGCGAACTCCGCGTCGCGTACGACATGTTCGACAGGATGGGCGCGGAAGAATTCGCCAGACGGGCAGCCACCGAGCTATCGGCCACCGGCGAGCGGCCCCGGCCACGCACTGCGGCGACGACCTTTGATCTGACCCCTCAGGAAGCCCGGGTCGCCGGCCTGGCTGTCGAAGGGGTGACGAACAATCAGATCGCGGCTGAGCTGTTCATCAGCCCGCGCACCGTCGAATATCACCTTCGCAAGGTGTTCAGGAAGCTTGGCGTGAGCTCACGTTCCCAGCTCGCCCGGCACCTGCCCGCCAGCCCCTCGCCAGTTTCTCGCTAGCCCGCCGGCGGCCCGCCGCGCACGTATGCCTCTACTGCGGCAGCGTCCTGGCCCGGCGCGAATGCCTCGAGCAGCCAGGTCACGCCGGCGTCGGCCAGGGCTGCCGCCGCCCTGGCCCGCCGATCCTCGGGCAGCAGATGCAGGGCACAACAAACAGCAAGATCTCCGGAACGCGCTGCGCCGAGGCCGGTCAGCTCCGCCCGCACCTGCTCTACCAGGTCAGCCGGGGGCGGCGCTGGACGGCTCCCCGCGTTCGGAAAGATCGGGAAACAGCCTTGCAGCCTCGCCGCCCGGGCCAGTGGCTTGCGGTTCGGCCAGCGGACCGCGGCCCAGATCGGGACCGGGTCCTGGACCGGGGCTGGCAGCATCGGCGGTGAGTCGATGGCGTAATGACGGCCGGCGTGCAAGAGCGCGTTCCCGGTCAGAAGTTCCTGCAGGATCTCCAGGGACTCGTCGAGCAGCTCACCCCGGATACGCGGTGCGGTTTCCTCCCCGAATGCGCTGAACTCGCGCCAGCCGTCGTCCCCGAGACCGATGCCGACGATCAGGCGGCCGCCGGAGAGCTGGTCGAGCGTGGCTACCTGCCGGGCCAGTACCCAGGGCCGCCGCCGGGCGAGCGGGGTTACCAGCGCGCCCAGCCTGACCCGGCTGGTCGACATCGCGATCGCGGCCAGAGTGATCCACGCCTCGGCCACCGGCATGCCCGGTACGGCGAGCATGTGGTCCCACAGCTAGATGCCGTCCCAGCCGGCCTGCTCGACGTCCGCGGCCAGGTTGGCGACCCGGCGCGGGTCCGCGAGCTGGCTGAACGGGGGCGGGAAGATCCCGTGCTTCACCCGGCGATTATCCCCCGCTCGCGCGTGTAGAACTCGACGCTCGCCGGCGGCAGCGGCGTGTTGCCCAGGATCAGGTCCGCTGACTTCTCGGCGATCATCATCGTCGGCGCGTAGATATTGCCGTTGGTCAGGTACGGCATGACGGAGGCATCCACTACGCGCAAGCCGTCCAGGCCGTGGACGCGCATGCTGGCCGGGTCGACGACAGACATCGGGCCGCTGCCCATCGCGCACGTGCACGACGGGTGCAGTGCCGTCTCCCCGTCGCTCCGAACCCAGTCCAGAATCTGCTCAGGGGTCTGCACGCCAGGGCCGGGCGACAGTTCCCCGGCGTTGTAGGGATCCATGGCGGGCTGGGACAGGATGCTGCGTGCCACGCTAATTGCTTCCACCCACTCGCGCCGGTCCTGCTCGGTGGACAGGTAGTTGAACCGGAGCACGGGTTTCGCCGCGGGATCCGCTGAGGTGATCTGCACGCTGCCGCGGGCGTCGGAGTTCATCGGGCCGATGTGCACCTGGTAACCGTGGCCGCCGGCGGGCGCCGAGCCGTCGTAGCGGACGGCGATCGGCAAAAAGTGGAACATCAGGTTCGGGTAGGCGACGTCGTCGTTGCTGCGGGCGAAGCCACCGGCCTCGAAATGGTTGGTCGCTCCCGGTCCGCTGCGCAGGAACAGCCAGCGGGCGCCGATCACCGGGCGGTTGCGCCACTTGAGGGCCGGGGCGACCGAGACTGGCTGCTTGCAGCCGTACTGGACGTACACCTCGAGATGGTCCTGCAGGTTCTCGCCGACGCCGGGCAATTCATGACGGACTGCCACGCCGGCCGGCTCCAGCACGCCCGGGCCGCCGATGCCCGACAGCTGCAGCAGCTGAGGGCTGTTGATCGCGCCGCCGCACAAGATCACCTCTCCGGCCGCCGCAGTGGCCGGCTTGCCGCTGCGCAGGTAATCGACGCCGGTCGCGCGGGTGCCGTCCAGCCTGATCTTGGTGACGAGCGCTCTGGTGTGCACGGCAAGGTTCGGCCGCGCGAGCACCGGGTGCAGGTAAGCGCGGGCCGCGGACAAGCGGCGGCCGCGGTGCAAATTGCGATCGAACGCCGCGAAGCCTTCCTGGCGGTAACCGTTGACGTCGTCGGTGAGCGGGTAACCGGCTTGCTGCACGGCTTCGAAGAACGCGCGGAACAGCGGGCTGTCGGCCGGCCCGCGCTCCAGGACCAGCGGCCCGTGACCGCCGCGGAACTCGTCGGCGCCGGCCAGGCAGGTTTCCATCCGCTTGAAATATGGCAGGCAGTGCGCGTAGTCCCAGTCCGCCATGCCGGGATCGGCGGCCCATCGCGCGTAGTCAAGCGGGTTGCCGCGCTGGAAGATCATGCCGTTGATGCTGCTGGAGCCGCCGAGCACCTTTCCGCGCGCGTGGTAGATGCGGCGGCCGTTCATGAACGGTTCGGGCTCGGATTCGTACTGCCAGTCGTAAAACCGGCTGCCAATCGGGAACGTCAGCGCAGCCGGCATGTGGATGAACACGTCCCACTTGTAGTCGGGACGGCCGGCCTCGAGGACCAGGACCCGGTTCGAGCGGTCTGCGGACAGGCGGTTCGCAAGCGCGCAACCAGCCGAGCCACCGCCGATAATGATGAAGTCGTAACTGGCTGTCATTAGGCCTCAGTCACCGCCCATTTCGTCTTCTACTCACCGCCTGGCATTTTCCGCGAATAGCACGGAAAATGCCAGGCGCCAGCTGAGGAGGCCCGCTAGCCGACGCCGCGCAGTACAGTCGCCAGATGCAGTTCGAACCTAGGCTGCGGCACGGGCTAGCGGACGGCAGTATCACGATGGCTTTCCGCCGGTGGCGCCGCCCTCAGGTAGTCGCGGGCCGTCAGTACCGTACCGGGCACGGCATGGTGCTGGCCGAGACCGTCGACATCGTCACGCCAGCGGAGATAACGCTGGCGCAGGTGCGCGACGCCGGTTACCCGTCCCTCGACTCGCTGGTGGGCGACCTGCGCGGCGATCCTTCGCTGCCGCTGTACCGGATCAGGTTCCGCCCGATGGACGGCCCGGATCCGCGAGATGAGCTCGCGGCCACGGCGACTATCACCGACGCCGACGCGACAGCCATCGCTGCCCGGCTTGCGCGCATGGACGCGGCCGGCAAACGCGGTCCGTGGACCAGGGATGTGCTGGAGCAGATCGCTCGTCAGCCGGGCGTGGTCTCCACCGTGCTCGCCGCGGAGCTGGACTGGGACCGCGCTGACTTCAAGCTGCACGTCCGCAGGCTGAAGGAACTCGGCCTGACGATAAGCCTGGAGGTGGGGTACCGGATCTCCCCTCGCGGCGCTGCCTATCTGGCCCTGCAACCTGACCGGGACCGTCACTAACCGCGGCCAAGCAGGCGGCGGCGACTGCGGCAGCGTGCGTTCCGGTTAATAGCCGGCCAGCGGGTCGACAAGGCCGAGCAGCGGCTCGCCCGCAGCGAACCTGGCCACGTTCTCGCGGATGCGCAGCGCCAGCGGCCGCCGGGTCATGTCCGGCGTGTCGGCGGTGTGCGGCGTGATGATGCAGCGCGGCTGTGTCCACAGCGGGTGGCCGTCAGGCAGCGGCTCGGGATCGGTAACGTCCAGCGCGGCGCCGCCGATCTGGCCCCGGCCGAGCGCAGCCACCAGCGCGTCAGTGTCGACATGCCGGCCGCGCGCGACATTCACCAGCCAGCCGTCCGGCCGCATCGCGGCCAGTTGCGCCGGGCCGATGATCCGCTCCGTCTGCGGAGTCAGCGCGAGCGCGAGGAACACGACCCTGGCGTCGGAGAGCGCCTCGGGCAGCATTGCGTGCGGCAGCGTCCGCGCGGCGCCGGGGAACGGATCCCGGCTGCGGCGCACCACGGTGGCGGTCACGCGAAACGGCGCGAGCAGTGTCAGCAATGCGCGGGTGATGCCGCCGCCGCCGAGTATGCTGACCGGCTCGTCGTACAGGCTCTGGCCGCCTTCCTTGCCCCACGATGTCGCTTCGATGCGCTGGCGGAGTGAGCGGAGGCCGGCTAGCGCGAGCATCACGGCGTGCTCGGCTACCGGCTCGGCGTAGCTGCCTTTGGCGCACGTCCAGTCGCGCGCTGGATCGAGCAGCCCGGCCTCCAGGACGGGTTCGATGCCGGCCGAGGACAGCTGAATCCAGCGTGCCGACGTCGACTCAAGAGCGGCACGCAGGCCCTCGGTGTCCCCTGTGGCCAGCCAGATCAGTGCGTCGGCCGCGGTATCGGTCTCGGCCGGCTCGCCGCCGCCTGCGCGAACGGCGTCGGCGGCAAAACCACTGTGCCTGGGTCCGATTGCTACGCGGGGCGGGGTCACGTCCGCTGACACTAGCCCGGCACCAGTCCGGCGATATCGCCGGGGCGTGGCAGGGGCACGATGCGGCGGGCTTCACCGCAGCGTGATGGTGTTGCCCGTGATCAGGCCGGCTTCGTCGCTGGCCAGGTAGGCGATGACAGCTGCGACCTGATCAGGGCTGGCCACGTGAAAGTGCGTCGGGCTCGTCTCGACGAAGCTACGCACGGCATCGGTGACCCAGCCGGTGTCGGTCACTGGCGGATAGACCATGTTCGCCGTGACGCCGTACGCCGCGAGTTCGAGCGCTGCCGACATCGTGTAATTGACCTGCGCTGCCTTCGCCGCGCCGTAGGAGACCTCGGCGGGAAACCCGAGGTCACTGCCGGAAGTCAGGCCGATGATCCGCCCCCAGCTCGACCCCCGGGCGACATGGCGGCGCGCGAATTCGGCGATCAGCAGCGCAGGTGCCATCGTGTCCACGGTGAACTGCTGCCGCCAGGTAGCGGCGGTAACCGGGCGGAGCGAGCGGCCGTGACCGTCGGTGCTTGCCGGGCTGAAGGTGTCCTGGATCCACCCGGTGGCGTTGTTCACCAGGATGTCGACGGGCCCGAGCTGCTCCTCGGCGGCGTCGAAGAGCAGGGCGGGAGCGGCCGGGTCGGTCAGGTCGGCCTCCACCGCCACGGCGCGGCCGCCCGCCGACTCGATCTGCGTCACGACGCCGCTGGCTGACTCGGTGCGGCGATCCCGGTAGGCCTGCGGCGTCGCCGGATCGGCTTCGTCCTCGACCCGCAGGTAGGTGCACAGCACCGCGCACCCGGCCCTGGCCAGCGCGACCGAAGTGGCTGCGCCGATGCCGTGATTTGCCCCCGTCACCAGCGCCGTATGCCTGGCTGGCATCTGCCCTCCTTACCCGGCCGCGGCCGGGGTTGCAGTGCCCTCGGC
>Ga0335075_10011070_pt1 | contig 13652 bp, 11 predicted proteins | sample Lox_Sample_24_FD_206723 | JGI IMG/M metagenome (GOLD analysis project Ga0335075, IMG submission 206723) | Soil microbial communities from Loxahatchee National Wildlife Refuge, Florida, United States - Lox_Sample_2.4 | ecosystem: Environmental > Terrestrial > Soil > Wetlands | place: USA...
GTCATCGCGAGGGTGAGGGCGATGCCGATCGGCGCCAGGTTCTTCGCGAACCCCCCCTCGCGGGTGGCGAGCAGGATCACGAGCACGAGGAAGAACGTGAAGACGACCTCGAGCAGGAAGACGCTGCCGAGCGCCACCGTGTAGCCCGAGCCGTTCCCCGCGTACCCCTGGGCCGCGAGGGCGGACCCCTGCGCCGAGGCCCAGAGCGAGCTCGAGCCGTAGGCGACCCCGGCGAGGGCGGCGACCGCGACGAGGCCGCCCAGCACCTGGGCGACCACGTAGATCGCCGCGTCCTTCGCCGAGGTCCGGCCCGCCGCGAGCATGCCGATCGTCACGGCCGGGTTGAAGTGGGCCCCCGAGATGTCGCCGAACGCGTAGATCATCCCGAGGACGCCGAAGCCGAGCGCGAGGCTGATCAGCAGCACCCGCTCCGCGGACGCCGCCGGCGAGAGGAGGTTGAGCGAGAGGAGCGCGCTCCCCGTCACCGAGGCGAGGAGCCCGAACGTGCCCAGGAACTCGGCGAGGTACCGCTGGCCGGCCGACCACGACATGCGGTGGGGTCACCCGGCCGCCGCGTATTAAGGGTTGACGATTTCGCCGGGCCCCCGCGGCGCCGCTACAGGATCCCCATCTCGGTCAGCTTTTCCGGCAGGTAGTGGTCCGTCACGTAGTTGAGCCCGTACTTCGCGAGCGACTGCTGCTCCGCCTTCCGGCCGTTCTTCAGCATCAGCTCGATCTCGCTCCGCCACTCGGCGGTGCCGAACCGGGGGTCGGTGAGCTCGGCCTGGAGCGCCCGCACGTCCTGGTCGGAGAGCCGGTCCGAGGGGAGCTCGTAGTTCTCGATGTCGGAGGCGGTGACGCCCAGGAACTCCGCGGACGGCGTCGCGAGGTAGCTCGACAGGTGGGCGGTCTTGATCGCGCCGTAGGCGACGCTCGCGTAGATGCGGAACGACCACGGGTCGCCGTCCGTGAAGACGACGACCGGCAGGTGGAGCTCCTCCGTGATCCGCTTCAGGAACCGGCGCGTCGAGCGGGCCGGCTGCCCTTTGAGGTGCAGGAGGATCGCCTGCCGCTTCTCGTCGAAGTTGTTCTCCGCGAGGCGGTCGACCATGCCGCCGCACTCGATCGCGATCACGAACTTCGCGTTGCTGCCGACGAACTGGATCTTCTCCTTCTCGACGTTGAACGGCAGCGCGTAGCCGCCGTCGCCGACGTCGTCGCGGCAGTTGATCGTCTTCACGACCCCCTTGCGGTTCCGCTCCTTGATCGTGAGGTCGCCGATCACCGACGCCCCGTTCTCCTCGGGGTGCAGCCGGAAGTCCTCGCGCAGGCGCTGGCACATCACCTCGAGGTCCTCGATCAGGAGGTTCGACTCGTCCTCCGAGTGGAACTTCGCCTCCTCCCACGCCTCGGAGATGTAGTACAGCTCCCGCAGCGTCGACGTCTTCCGGTCGGTCGCCATCTCGTTGATGAAGTCGACGAGGTAGAACGTCCGCAGCAGCATGAGCGCCCCGTCGAGCTTCCGCGCGCTGCGCGTGCCCATCGACCGCCCGAGCTTCCAGATCCCCTCGCGGACCTGGAACTGGAGGTTCTGCTTCGTGCGCAGGGGGAGGCGCATCCGCGGGATCTCGCCGCGGTCGAGCTGCTCGTAGATCGACGCGGCGAGCGCGAGGGTCGGCGTGAGGGCGTCGGCCCGGATCTTCGGCTCGTCAGTCGTCGTCGGCGGCGTGCGCGCCCGCTTCGGCGGCATCGTAGTCCACCTCCTCCTCGTCGGCGGCCGCGCCGGACGGCGCCGCCTCCTGCTGGGCGAGCTCGGCGGCCTCCACGATCGTGCGCGGGAGGCGGACGTCCCAGTCGCCGGGCAGCGGGTCGGCGCCGAGCACGTGCGACTCGTCGATCCCGGCCACGTACCAGTCGAGGTCGTTCGCCTCGACGTCGGTCGTCGGCGGGAAGGTGATCGCGAGCCCGGTCTTCGCGTTGGGGGCGAGCTTGGGGAGCGTCCACCAGGCGCGTCCGAGCTCCGGCTCGGTGCCGTCGGGCGCGGGCTCGAACGTCGCCCGCGCGAAGACGTCGGGCGGGATCTCCACGAACAGCTCGAGGACGCGCGGGCGCGGCGTGAAGTTGGTGACCGCGACCGGGAGCCGGACCCCGGTCGGCCCGTTCGCGGCGGTCACCTCCACGTGGACCACGTCCATGATGCGGGTGATCACGGGAGCGAGGTCCGGGACGGGCTTGTCGACGAGCCGGCTCGTCTTCTCGGCGAGCTTCGGCAGGATCTTCTGGATGATCGCGAACTTCTCGCTCGCGAACTCGCGGCGGCCGCGCCGGGCGAGGTGGGTCTTCAGGTGGCGCGCCGCCGCCTGGAGCGCGAGCGTGAGCTCCTTGTCGATCTCGGGGTCCTCGGCGACCGCCTCCTTCGCCTCGGAGGTGAACGGGACCTTCACCGAGGCGAGGTGCACGAGCAGGAGGGCGGGGCCGATCGGGAGGCCCGTGCCGCCCTTCTGGTCGAGGCCGTACCGGCGCCAGTCCATCGACGCGATCGCGGTGGTGATCGCGCAGGCGCCCTGCTGGAACAGGAGCGGCACGCGGTTCGCGAACCGGAGGAGCTGGATCGGCTGGTCCGCCGGGAGCCCGCCGCCGTAGACGAGGCCGACCTCGACCATGAACGGAAAGCCGCCCCGCACCCGGGGCGGTCGGCTCACCGGCGGGGCGAAGAACTCGGGACGGAGCTCGCCGAGGACGTTGCGGAGGCCCCGCTTGATGAGGAGGCCCCCGATCGGCGAGAGGCACTCGGGGGACGGCGCGACGAGCGCGACCTCGTGGAGCGCCCGCAGCAGGGCTTCCTGGGCCTCGCCCTGGATCTTGCCCGGCGCCTCGCCCGCCGAGCGGCCGGTCTTCGCGAGGAGCTCGTTCGCCGCCCGGGCGCTGACGCCCTGGAGGTCCTTCGTGAGGAACTCCCGCAGCGTCGGTCGGCGCGTCGCCTTCAGGAGGTACCCGAGCTCGCCGAGCTCGAGCCCGTACGGATGCGGCAGCGTCTCCTTCGCGGGCGGCGGCAGCTCGGTCGCCGCCCGCTCGAAGGTGACCCGGGTCCCGTCCGGCTCGACGAGCGCGATGCGGGCGTGCGGGTTCACGATCGCGGCTCCGCGGAGGTACTCGAGCGGGGACTGGCGGCCCCGGACGTACCGGGCCTTCAGCACGAGCTCGATGCGGGTGCCGTGGGGGCGGTCCCAGAGGAGGAGGTCGTCGGCGGCGACGCGCGGCTGGTTCTTCTGGGTGTCGAGGAACAGGTCGAGGACGTGCGCCGCCTCCTCCTCCTCGACCTTGGAGATGATGTGCGCCGGGCGGGCGGTGGTCAGGTTGGCGTAGAGGACCGCCGCCGAGATGCCGATCCCCTGCTGCCCGCGGGCCTGCCGGTTCGAGTGGAAGCGCGAGCCGTAGAGGAGCCGGGCGAAGACGTTCGGGATCTCCTTGCGGAGGATCCCCGGGCCGTTGTCCGTCACCGCGACGCGGACCCGGTCGTCGGACTCCTTCGCGACCTCGACCAGGAGCTCGGGGAGGATCCCCGCCTCCTCGGCGGCGTCGAGGCCGTTGTCGACCGCCTCCTTGACGGTCGTGAGGAGCGCCCGCTGCGGGTTGTCGAACCCCAGGATCTGGCGGTTCCGCTCGAAGAACTCGGCGACGGAGATCTCCCGCTGCTTCGCCGCGAGCTGCTGCGCGATCGTCGGGGGCGGCACCGACCGAGGGGGAGCGGCCGCCGCTATAATCCCCACGTTGGAATCGAACGGTGGCCTACGGGGCGGGGGCGCCGGCGGGGCGCGTCGCGAGGTCGCGGAGGAGCGGCCGGAACGGCCGCCACCGCGCCGCGTCGGCGAGGTCGATCTCCGCGTACAGGAGCGCCTCCTCGGCCGGGCCCCCCGGGAACGGGACGCGCCGGGTCGGCACGGGCTCGCCGCGGGCGTCCCAGAGGCCGCTTCCGCCGCCGAAGACGGCCCCGTCCTCGACGCCGACACGGTTCACGAAGGCGATCGGGAGGGCGTTCTCGACGGCCCGGGCCGGGAGCAGCTTCGCGAACAGGCGGCCGCTCGTGACGGGGGAGGCGGAGAGCGCGAGGAGGAGCTCGGCGCCGGCGAGCGCGAGGGCGCGGGAGACCTCGGGAAAGAAGACGTCGTAGCAGATCTGGAGCCCGACCGAGTGGCCGGCGAGGGGGACGGGCGCGCTCTCGGTCGTCGGGGTGAAGTGGACGCCCTCCTCGAACGGGCCGAAGTTCGGGAGGTACCGCTTCACCTGGACGTGCACCTCGCCGTCGGGCCGCACCGCGAGCGCGGCGTTCTCGAGCTCGCCGGGGCGGCCGTGGCCGGCGAGCGGCACCCCGACGACGATCGCGGCGCGGGTCTCCCGGGCGATCGCGCGGAGCGCGGCCAGGGTGGCGTCCCCGTCGCGGACCGCGAGCCCGTGGAACCGGTCGCCGACGCGGTATCCCGAGAGGAACAGCTCCGGGAACACCGCGAGGTCGGCGCGCTCGGCCCGGACCGCGTCGGCGAGCCGGGCCAGGTTGTGGGCGACCTCGCCGGGCACCGGGGCGAGCTGGCCCAGCAGGAGGCGCATCAGTAGAAGTACCGGCGCACGGCGAGCAGGTAGACCAGCACGAGGACGAACAGGACGAAGAGGACCGTGATCGACCCCGTGAAGAACAGGTAGGTCGTCGTCGCGAAGACGAGCACGATCGTCGTCCAGAGCGCCCAGGTCTCCTGGCGCCAGAGCGAGGTCGCGATCGCGAGCAGGACGGCGCCGACGACCGCGAGGATCGCCGCCCCGTACAGGTCGATCGAGGGGAACACCTCGAAGACCGGCGGCACCACGTTGCCGACGAGCGCGTTGACGAGGAACAGGAGGCCCGCGAGGACCATCACGATCGCGACCAGCGCGATCAGGACGGCCAGGACGGCGACCCCGACGGGGAGGCGCGGCCGGACCGGCGTCGGCTCCCAGCGGGGCGGCAGATGGTCGATCTCCACGGGGCCGGGACCCGCGGAGGCGTTCGACGCGGCGGGCATGGGTTGGTGGGGAGGCGAGCCCGGCGAGGGCTGATGTACCTTTCGTTGGACCGGACCGCCTAGAAGCGCCGCTCGGCGACGCCCCGGGCGATCCGCTCCATCAGGTGGCGGAGCGGGGAGGGCGGCACGGGGTCGAGCGCCCGCACGGCGCGGTCCGCCCACTGCTCGGCGGCGGCGGCGACGACCGACGAAGCGTCGGTGAGGTCGGTGAGCTCCTTGAGGCGCAGGAGGTGCTTCGTCCGCTTGCGCCGCAGCTGGAACAGCGACTCGAACTCGGCCGCCCGGCGCGAGTCGAGCCGGCCGTACGCCTCGAGGGAGACGAGCGTCGGGTTCCCCTCCCGGTAGTCGTTGTACAGCGGCTTCCCGAGGAGGTCGGGGTCGCCGTACAGGTCGAGGAGGTCGTCCCGGATCTGGAAGGCGATGCCGAGCGCCCGCCCGTACGTCTGGAAGGCGTCGAGCACGGCCGGCGGGGCCTGGGCGATCTCCGCGACCGACGCGAGCGCGGCGGCGATGATCGCCGCGGTCTTCCGTTCGACGACGCGGAAGTAGTGCTCGCGGCCCGTGGAGAGGTCGAACCGCGACGCCTCCTGGAGGACCTCCCCCTCGACGAGGTCGGCGCACGACTCGCCGCAGCGCAGGATGATCGACTTCGGGTACTCGGCCGCGAGCTCGAACGCCCGGACGAACAGGTAGTCGCCGCCGACGATCGCGAGCGGCACGCCGAACGCCCGGGGCATGGACGGGCGCCCGCGGCGGGTCTCGGCGTGGTCGATGACGTCGTCGTGCACGAGCGTCGCGGTGTGGATCAGCTGGAACGCCGCGGCGAGCGACTGGATCGGGCGCGTGTCGGAGGCCCCGAGGGCGCGGAACCCGACGGCCATGAGCAGCGGCCGGACCCGCTTCCCGCCCATCGAGCAGGCGTAGCGCGCGGCCTCGGTGAGCTGGGCGTACGTCGAGCCCAGGACCTGGTGGATGCGCCAGTCGACCTCGGCGAGGTCGCGGACGAGGAGCGGCAGGTGGTCGGCCAGCTCGGAGGCCGCCTCCTGCCCGACGGTCTGGGTGACGAGCACCTCGAGCGACGGCTCGACGCCGTCGCCCATCGGCGCGGGGCTCGTCACGCGTTCCTCCCGAGGCGCGCGGGCCAGCGCAGCCGCATCATCGCCTCAAGACCGGAGGGGCCGATATAGCGCATCCCCAGCGCCAGGACCGGGTCGAGGGCCGCGAACCGGTCCGTGAACCGCTGGATCCGGGCCGCCCGCGCGAGGGGACCGAACAGGGCCCGGCGCCAGGCCGCGTCGTACTCCCGGATCGGCGTCCCCTCGCGGGCGTGCCGGGCCGCGGCGGTGCCGGCGAGCCAGCCGCTCAGCATCGCGGTCGGAATGCCGCCGCCGTTCGTCGCCATCACGAGGTTCGCCGCGTCGCCGGCGAGGAGCGCGCGCCCCCGGACGAGCGTCGCGGGCGGCGGTCCGATCGGCACCCACCAGCGGGTCCGCTCGCGGGCCGGCCCGAGGCCCGCGTGCCGGAGGAACCCGTCGAGGAGGTCGTCGAGCGAGCGCCCCGGCGGCAGCGCGGCGACGCCGAGCCCCACGTTCGCGTCGTGGGCCCGGGGGAACCACCAGGCGTAGCCATGGGGGGCGGACCGGCCGAAGTGCAGGGCGATGGCGTCGTCGAGCGGCCCGTCCACGGTCGCCGTGATCATCCGGAACATCGTCCGCTCCGCGGCGAGCCCCAGGCTCCGGGCGACGGTCGAGGTCGGCCCGTCGGCGCCGATCACCGTCTCCGCCCGGACGCGGACCCCGCCCACGAGCTCCACCTCGTCGTCGTGGACCCCGACGACGCCGACCGGGTACCGGAGCTCCGCGCCGGCGCCCTCCGCCCGGGCGGCGAGCGCCTTGTCGAAGGCGCGCCGGGAGACCGTGACGCCGTCGAGGGGGAAGACGAACCGGTGGCCGTACGGGGAGACGCACGCCATGCGGTGCGTCGCCCGGAGCACCGTCGCGGAGGGGACCTCGAAGGCGCGGGCGATCAGCTCGGGGCAGTCGAACAGGTCCGCGAGCTCGGCGGCGGTCGGCAGGAACTCCCCGCACTGGACCGGGTGGCCGAGCTCGGGGCGGTGGTCGACGAGCAGGGTGGTGGCGCCGCCCTCGGCGGCCGCCCGCGCGGCGAGGGCGCCGGCGGGGCCGGCGCCGACCACCACGACGTCGAACCGCTCCATGCCGTTACCCTCCGACCGCCACGAAATGCTGCGCCGCCGACTGGATCGCGCCGAGCGCCGGCTGCGGGTAGATGCCGAGCGCGAGGACGGCGACCGCGACGAGCGCGATCGCCGCCGCCCGGCCGTAGCCGAGCCCGCCCGCCGCGAGCGTCGAGCGCACCGTCGGCGCGGCCGCCGGGTCGGCGGTGTCGAAGAACATCACCTTCAGCACCCGGCCGTAGTAGAACACCGAGAGGGCCGAGTTGAGCAGGCCGGCGACGGCGAGCCAGACGAAGTACCCCTGCGCCTCGACCGCCGAGGAGAACAGCACGAACTTCGAGACGAAGCCGATCGTGAGCGGTACGCCGGCGAGGGAGAGCAGCATCAGGCCGAACGCGACGCCGAGGAGCGGCCGGCGCGTGCCGAGGCCCTTCCAGTCGGAGATGAGCGGTCCGATGCCGAGCCCCGCGACGCCGGCGACGACGAGGAACGCGCCGCCCTTCATGAGCACGTGGGCGAAGATCTGGAACGTCGCCCCCGCGACCGCCGGGGCCGTGCCGACCGTGATGCCGATCAGCATGTAGCCGGCCTGGCTGATCGAGGAGTAGGCGAGCATCCGCTTCATCTCCTTCTGCAGGAGCGCGAGCAGGTTGCCGACCGTCATCGTGAGGACCGCGAGGACGGCGAGCGTCAGCTGGAGGACCGGGCCGACGTTGAACGGCCCCGTGCCGAACGGGAGCGTGGAGCCGCCCGCCGCCTTGAGGGCCAGGATCGGGCCCAGGAAGACGAGGAAGAACGCGAACAGGCCGATCTTCTTCGTGCCGCCCGCGAGGAACGCCGACACGTCGGTCGGGGCGCCGTCGTAGACGTCGACGGCCCAGGCGTGGAACGGCACGAGGGTCACCTTGAACGCGAGGCCGGCGACCAGGAACGCGTAGCCGAGCAGCACGAGGGTCGGAACGCCGGCGGAGCCGAGGCCGGCGATCGCCGTGAGGTTCGTCGTCCCGTAGGCGCCGAACAGCAGCGAGGCGCCGAAGAACGAGAGGGTCGTCGAGAGCGCGCCGATGATGTAGAACTTCATCGCCGCCTCGAGCGAGCGGACGTCGCGGCGCGTGTAGGCGACGAGGAGGTACGTGGCGATCGAGGTGAGCTCGATCGCGAGCAGCAGGAAGATGAGGTCGTTCGCGATCGCGACGAGCAGCATCCCCAGCGTGGCGAGCGTGAGGAGGCCGTAGAAGATCGCCGCGCCGCGCTCGCCCGACGGGCGGCTCACGGAGGCGAGGGCGACCAGGAACGCCGAGCTGAGGAAGATCAGCTGGAAGATGAGCCCCAGCGAGGTGAACGAGTAGAGGCCGGGCGCGTCGACGACGTTGATCTGGCCCGCCGGGATCGTCGCGAGGCCCGCGAGCGGCGCGAACTGAAGGTCGGCGAGGACCAAGAGCGCCGCGAGGGCGATGCCCGCGACCCCGATCGCGCCCGAGATCTCGATCCGGCGGACGCCCAGCACGTCCAGGAGGAAGACGAGCAGCGTCGCCGCCAGGAGGACGATCTCCGGGAGGAACGGGCTCAGGACCGCGGTGTCGATCACGGCCTTACGTCCCCGGGAAGCCCTTGATCGGCGATTGCACGATGAGGTTCACCAGCAGGCTCGGCAGGATCCCGAACAGCACGGTGGCCCCGACGAGGATGCCCATGCCGACGCCCTCGTACCACGGGAGGTCGTGCGCGTGGGGCGGGATCCCTTTCGGCGGCCCGAACAGCATCCGCTGCATCATCCACAGGTAGAACGCCGCGGTGACGACGAGGATGCCGAGCGGCAGGAACACCCAGTACCCTAAGCCGTCCCAGGTCGCGAGCAGCGCGGTGAACTCGGCCGGGAACCCGATCAGCGCCGGGAGGCCGAGCGAGGCGAGCGAGCCGACCATCAGCACGGTCGCGAGCCGCGGCGTGGTCGGGGTGGCCCCGCCCACGGAGGCGATGTCGCGGGTCCCGAAGGTGTGGTGCACGCTCCCCGACGTCATGAAGAGGAGCCCGCTCACGATCCCGTGGGCGAACATGAGGAGCACCGCGGCCATGAGCCCGAGCGACGAGCCGAGGGCGATCGCCAGCAGCACGATGCCCATGTGGTTGATCGACGAGTAGGCGACGAGCCGCTTCAGGTCCCGCTGGGCGAGCGAGAGGATCGAGCCCCAGGCGATGGAGAGGAACGCCACGAAGAACAGCACCGGCTGGTCGACGTGGAACCCGGCCGGGAGCGTGAGGACCGCCCAGCGGATCAGCCCGTACCCCCCGAGCTTCAGGAGGAGCCCGGCGAGCAGCACCGAGCCGCCCGTCGGCGCCTCCACGTGGGCGTCGGGGAGCCAGGTGTGGAACGGGACGATCGGGAACTTCACCCCGAAGCCGAAGAACAGCGCGAGGAACAGGAACGCCTGCGTGACGGTCGGGAGCTCCCGGGCCGCGGCGTAGACGGCCGAGTAGTCGAACGAGGTCGCGCCCGAGTAGAAGACGATCGCGAGCAGGCCGACCAGCATGACGATCGACGCGACGTGGGTGTAGACGAAGAACTTCAGCGCGGCGTACCGGCGGTTCGGTCCGCCCCAGTAGCCGATGATGAAGAACATCGGCACGAGCACGGCCTCCCAGAACAGGAAGAACAGCAGGATGTCGAGCGCGACGAAGACGCCGAAGCAGCCGAAGCACGTCAAGAGGACGAGGCCGAAGTACGCCCCGGGGCGCTTCGCCTCGGTCCACGAGTAGACGACCGTCGCGACCTGGAGGATCGCCGTCAGCAGGATCAGGACGAGCGAGATCCCGTCGACGCCGACCGTGTAGTTGACCGTGAGCCAGCCGAGGTGGATCCAGGGGTACGACTCCGACTCGGCGAACCCCGGGACGAGCGCCCCGTTGTAGCCGGGCCAGCCGCCGAAGCCGAGGAGGAGCACGCCGACCTCCGCGAGGAAGACGAGCGAGACGGCGAGCGCCGCGTACCGCGCCTTCGTCCCGGCGAGGAAGGTGCCGACCGTTCCGACGGCGAGCGTGAGGAGGATCAGCGAGATCCACGGGAGCATCATCGGTTCAGCTCCCCCCGAAGCGGGCGAGGACGAGCGGCGCGACCAGGAGCAGCAGCAGGAAGACGAGGAGGAGACCGGCGATCACGTACGCCGCGTAGTCGGAGACGACCCCCGTCTGGATCCGCCGCAGGCGGTCGGAGAGCGCGGCGAAGATCCGCTCGAAGCCGCGGACCGTGCCGTCGATGACGTACCGATCGAAGAAGTCGGCGGCGCGCGCGATCGTGTAGACGCCCGAGGCGCCGATCCAGTCGTAGCCGACCTTGAAGTAGTACCGGTTCAGGAGGAGCCGGCGCACCGGCTGGGCGGCGCTCGACTCGGAGAGCACGAAGACGCGCCCGTTCCCCCACAGGTACCAGGCGAGGCCGATGCCGGCGGCCCCGAGGCCGACGCTCGCCGCCGAGAGGAGGAGGTCGGGGGTGCCGTACATCGGCGGGATCCCGGCGACCCCGGCCCCGCCGAGCAGCAGGCTCTGGAAGCCGGGCAGGAAGACGAACAGGCCCGCGCCGATCGCGAAGGCGGAGAGGACGAGCAGCGGCACCTGCATCACCCACGGGCCCTCGTGGGCCTCGGGGAGGCTCGGGTCGCGGGTCGTCGACCCCGAGAAGGCGAGGAACCAGGCCCGGAAGATGTAGTAGGCCGTGAGGAAGACGGCGGCGAAGGCGAGCAGGAAGAACGGCCAGTACAGCGGATGGCTCCCGAGCTGCGAGTAGACCGACGCGAGGACGTCGTCCTTGCTCCAGAAGCCGGCGAACGGCGGGATCCCGGCGAGCGCGAGTCCGCCGATGAGGAACGCCGCCGACGTGACCCGCATCTTCTTGCGGAGCCCGCCCATCTTGAACAGGTCCTGCGTGCCGACGGCGTGGATGACCGAGCCGGCGGCGAGGAACAGGAGCGCCTTGAAGAACGCGTGCGTGAACAGGTGGTACAGCCCGACCATCGCGAAGCCCGCGCCGACGGCGAGCACCATGTAGCCGAGCTGGCTGATCGTCGAGTACGCGATCACCCGTTTGATGTCCGTGTGGACGACCGCCATCGTGGCGGCGAAGAACGTCGTGAAGCCGCCGATCGCCACGATCGCGAGCTGGTCGGTGGCGGTGAAGCCGAGGAAGAGGCTCGCCACCGCGAGCAGGTAGACGCCGGCGGCGACCATCGTCGCCGCGTGGATGAGCGCCGAGACCGTCGTGGGACCCTCCATCGCGTCCGGCAGCCAGACGTGGAGCGGGAACTGGGCGCTCTTCCCGGCCGCGCCCCCGAGGATGAGGAGTCCGGCGATCGTGAGCACGGTGGCGTTCCCGCCCATCGCCGCGGCGAGGAACGGCGAGCTGCCGTTCACGAACACGAAGCCGTTGGCGGCCCAGCCGCCGTTCGGCCCGGCGGTCGCGTAGAAGGAGAAGTAGAGGAAGATCCCGAGGAGGAACAGGATGTCCCCGACCCGCGTGACGAGGAACGCCTCCTTCGCCGCGCTGGCCGCGCTCGGCTTCTCGTAGTAGAAGCCGATGAGGAAGTAGGAGCAGACGCCGACCAGCTCCCAGAACAGGAAGAACATGAGGAGATTGTTGGCGAGCACGAGACCCGTCATCGCCGCCAGGAACAGCGACAGCTCCGCGTAGTACCGGGGCAGGCCCCGGTCGTGGTGCATGTACCCGATCGAGTACAGCATCACGAGGAAGCCGACGACGGTGACGACGAGGAGCATCAGCGACGAGATCGGGTCGACCAGGGTGCCCATGACGAGGGAGAAGCCGTTCGGGAACGTCCCGGGGGCCGGGCCGAGGTGGAGCCAGGTGAACTGGACGTTCGTGTACGAGCCCGGCGCGAGGGCCTCGGCGAACGCGATCAGGACGGAGAGGACCATCGCGGCCGCGGAGAACCCGACGGCGAGCCAGCCGCCCCACTCGAGCGACTTGAGACGGGCGCCGAGGACGCCGACCAGCACGAAGGCGACGACCGAGAACAGCGGGACGAGGAACGCCCACCGGAACAGGAGATCGAGGGAGGTCAGCGGGGTCCCCTCCTACAGCCTCAGCTCGTTCGCCTGGGCGACGTTGATCGATCCCTTGAGGCGGTTCAGCGCGAGGACGATCGCGAGGCCGACCGCGATCTCCGTCGCCGCGAAGCCGACCAGCACGACGGCGATCGCCTGCCCGGTGAGCCCGGTCGCGGCGCCCGCGAACGCCGCGAAGTAGACGAAGTTCAGGATCGTCGCGTTCATCCCGATCTCGATCGCGATCAGCAGCAGGATGAAGTTGCGCCGCGTCAGGATCCCGAACAGCGAGATCCCGAGCAGGCCGGCCGAGAGGGCGAGGAACCCCGAGAGGAGGAGGGTCGTCACTCGCGCCCCTCCCGGACGAGGTAGATCGCGCCCGAGACGGACGCGAGCATGATGAGCCCGAGCAGGAGCAGCCACGGGCCGTTCGTCTGGAACAGGTTCGCGGAGAGGTACGTGGGGTCGTACGACCGGACCGGCTGCTCCGACGCGGAGAACTCGCCGACCGCGGAGATGACGAAGACGAACGTCACCAGGGCGAGGGCGAGCGGCGCGGCGCCGATCCCGGTCGCGGCCTCCCGGGCGAAGATCCGCTTCCGCGTCACCATGACGCCGAACAGGAGCAGCACGGTGACGGCCCCGGCGTAGACCCCGAGCTGGAGCACGCCGAGGAACGGCGCCTCGAGGAGGAAGTAGATCGCCGAGAGGTCGACGAAGAAGACCGCGATCCAGAGGATCGTGTGGACCAGCTCGCGCACGAGCAGCGCGGCGGCGGCGGTGCCGAGCGCGACCGCCGCGAGGACGAGGAACGCGACCTCCTCGAGGCTCACCGTCTGGTCCCCCAGAACAGGCACTCCTTCGGGCAGACGCTGATGCAGGTCCCGCAACGCACGCAGTCCGAGTCGTTCACGACCGGCTCCTTCCAGATCCGCTTCGGAAGCTTCTCGCCGGGCTTCGCCTCGGGCTTCGGGATGTCGAGCATCGTGATGCACTGCGTGGGGCAGTCGCGGGCGCAGGCGTTGCATCCGATGCAGATGGGGGGGTCGAGCAGGATCGCGTCCTCGTTCTCCGGCCGGGCGAGCCGGATCGGGTTCATCGGAAGCTTGTGCTGGAAGATCTCGTTCATCTTCTGCGGCGAGTAGATCATCTCCGACCGCTTCGGCGTCGAGAGCTCGTAGCGGGTCGTCATGGTGAGGCACCCTTCGGGGCACGCGTCGGAGCAGAACCCGCAGTAGCTGCACTTCCCGTAGTCGATCTGCGGGCACTTCTTCGGGTGCTTCGGGTCCCCGCCGGGCACGGTCACCATGTCGATGCAGATGTCCGGGCAGGAGAACGCGCAGAGGTTG
>Ga0335075_10011071_pt1 | contig 13651 bp, 4 predicted proteins | sample Lox_Sample_24_FD_206723 | JGI IMG/M metagenome (GOLD analysis project Ga0335075, IMG submission 206723) | Soil microbial communities from Loxahatchee National Wildlife Refuge, Florida, United States - Lox_Sample_2.4 | ecosystem: Environmental > Terrestrial > Soil > Wetlands | place: USA: Florida...
TCCGCCGGCAGTCGACGAAATAATGCCGAACGTCGAGTCTTCATAGCCGGTGTCCGGCAGTCCGAATCGCTCGGTATTCGTGCAGTTGAAGCAGTCGGCATGGGCTTCAATCTGGCCCTTGCGACCGCCGAGGTTGTATATCTTCTGCAGAGAAATGTCGGCTTCGTGAATGCCATCCGCGCGTAGTTGACTGAAGTATCTCGGGGCATTTCCCGCCTGTTGATCTCCAGGATCGGCGAAGCAGTTTGAATTCAGCCAAGGAATTTGATAACGCCCAGCATCATGAATACTGATGCCGGTCGTCAGGCTAGTGGAAGCGGGGCAAACCAAGTTCGGGCGCTGAGTTCCATCGGCGAGTCTGGGATTACCCATATAGATATTCAAAGGCTGGCCGCTTTGGAAGGTGGCAAGCGCCGTGATTTGCCAGCCGCCAACGACGGCATCGAGTACACGGCTCATATTGGTTCCGACAAGATACCCGCGTCCTATCGGAAGTTGGAAGATGACAGCCCCGACGAGCCGGTTGGTGGCATCATTCGCGCTTACAGACCACTCGCGCTTCAAATGGTCTAACTCCTGCGGCAAGGAACTTCCATTCACCCCTGAGAGTGTTCCAACCCAGTCATTATTGCCCGCGGAAGAGTCATCCATATTCTTGGACCAGGTATAGTTCCCCTCGAAGTTCAGGTACTTGCCTCCGCGCCTTTGGAATACCACCTGCAGCGCGTTGTACCAAGAATTCGCCGAAATAACCTTGTACCCGTCAAAGACGCCATCGAACTGAGGATAGGGCCGCAGAAGATTCAGCAATGGGAGTTGAGGATCACTATAGCGGGAAGAGGGTACATTGAAGATTGCTCCTGGTCCGGAGAAGAGGCTCTGAAATGGGTTCGTAACAAGATTGCTGAGACTTTGGCTTGTTTGTTGCGATCGAACAGAAGATGCAATGAAGTTACGGTTATCGGTGCCGGCAAACGGAAGGTAAGTGCTACGATTTGCCGAGTAGTTGATTGCAACCACGATGTTGGCCGGAAACGCTCGCTGAATTCCAATGTTCCATTGGTAGATATCCGCATTCTTCGCCGTCTGTGTGCCGAGATTATTTGGATTTTGCAATCCCCATAGCGCCAGCGGACCGTATGTCTGCCCCTGGGCCGGAGGGATTCCGCCCGGAAACGGGTTTTCCATGGTTGCATAACGGGTAATGCCTCCATCCTTGCTGAAGAATACTTCGGGACTTGCAGTGTAAGCTGCGCCAGGATATTGGAAGTTTGTAAAGCCGCTGTATCCGGTATAGATGCCGGCTCCTCCCCGAAATACCGTTTTGTCGTTCACCATGTAGGCGAAGCCGATGCGCGGATCAATGTCGCTGAAATCCGTGGGAACAGTTCTCTTTTTAGAGGAAGCGAAGATGGTGGTTCCTTTCAACGTGCCAGGATATCCCGCTATGGAGATTCCGCTGTCGCCGGTGAAGTCACTGAACTGGCTGTTGTTGTGCCGCTCTGTATATGGAGTATCCCATTGGTAGCGAATGCCGAGGTTCAGAGTTAACTTGCTGGTGGCTCTCCAGTCGTCTTGCAAAAAGAACGCCGTTTCTGTGGATTTGTCAGCGACGGATTGAGTTACATTGATACCGCTGCCGCCTGGATCGCCCCAGCCGAGCAAGAGGCTGGCGAAGTCATTTCCCTGGACACCGTTCGCTGTGTCAAATGGAGACTGGGATGTAACGAATTGATTGAAGCTAAAAAATCCATTGGGATAGTTAGGTTGGAAGAAGTTGTTATAAAACACCTGCTGTAGGAAGCCAGCCTTCAGCGTGTGTTGTCCCTTCGTCCAGGAGAATGAAGAGGAATAGTTCAACAGCGTATGAGCGAATTTCGTGTCGACACAGCACTGGTCATAGATAGAAGTCCATTGTGGATCTTCCATAATGATGGACGGCATGCGAACGATGCCGTTTTGTTCCAAGTAGGACGGGAACCCTACGGAGGTCGGGCTGGGATAGTTTGTGTGTGACGGCTGCGACACTCGATCCAGCCCAAATGTTGAGGTCCATAGGGTGTTTGCGGTCGGCATGTAGGAGTAGTTGATGCCATCATTAAAGACCTGCGTGGTGTATGCAAGTCCGTCGTTGAATTCGCCGTCGCCGAAAACCGTGGGCGTCGATCCGCTGTTAAAAATGTTGCTATATCGGACAGAAAGGGACGATTTTTGGTTGAATTGCTGGTCTATCTTGACATCAATCTGAAGCGAATTGGAAGAACTGAGAATGACGTCGCGGTAATTATTCGATCCGGTGGCGTCTCCCGGGGTGTTGGGCTTTGGATACAACTTCATGATCGCCTGTCCGACGGGATCGATTTCGCTTGGAAGAATAGTGTTGTTGTTATAGGCAGGGCGCGTATCCGTAGTCTGGTCGATCAAAAATGGATCGTAAATCTGGTTTGGAACTAGATTTCCATTCTGGTCATAGGTCATGGCCGCGGAAAAATCGCCGTTAATCTCATCCGCGGTCGGGACAGTCGCGACGATATTGACTGGGTTGCTGGCAATCACGGACTCCAAATCCCCGAAGAAAAACGTCTTGTTCTTGACGATCGGCCCCCCAATCGAAAATCCATCCTGGTTTTGTTTGTGGCCAGGCTTGGGGCCGCTGTTGAAATAGTCACGGGCATCGTAGGCAGAATTCTGGTTGAACCAGTAAGCGCTGCCGTGCAGTTGGTTCGTGCCGGATTTCATGACCTCATCGATAACCGTTCCGCCGCCGTATTCGGCCGAGAAACTGTTGTTCTGCACCTTGACTTCCTGCAGCCCTTCCACCGTAGCCTGGTAGTAGATGTTGGAATTGCCACCTTCGCCTTGTTCAGGCGCTGTGATCAGGACGCCGTCCAGGCGTATGTTGGCGGTTGAATTTCGTTGGCCGTTCGAAATGAAATTGGTGCCGGCGGGGTAGGAATCATTGATGCCGGAGCCTGCGGACTCCGTCACACCCGCGGCGAGAAATGTGATGCCGAACGGGTCGCGATTTTCCAGCGGTACCTGGGTCAGGTATTTGCTGGGGATATCTGTTCCCAGCGTTGCAGTGCCGGAATCCAGCAATACAGGGATGCCTTCAACCGTAACGGTAGATTGCTGGCTGGCCGGTTTCAGCATAACGTTTAGAATGGTCGCCTGATTTACGGTCAGGGTAATCCCGTCCTTTTCAACCGGACCAAACGCGGGAGCTTCCACCAATAACTTGTAGTTGGAGGCTCTCAACGCTGTAAACGCGTATGTTCCAGTCGCATTTGACGTGGTGGTTTGGGAGATGTTGGTCCCAACGTCTGTGATAGTGACCTTCGCCCCTGCGACGATGGCTCCAGACGAATCGGTGATGGTTCCACGGAGCCGCGTCTGGTTAATCGACTGAGCCAAGACGATTGAAGAAAGACAACCGATCCCGATTATCAGTCCAAGAAGAATGCCGAACCGACCTGCCTTCATCACAATACCCTCCCCAAAAACAATAGAAATCGAAATTATATGTTTGTTACGTACAACGTTGTTTAGTTCTTGATTGCATGAATTGTCAAGCCTGAAATCAACCCGCACTTTATTTCAATAGGTACAAAAACCAATCTGATTCTGTCCCCTATGTCTGTCTCGACGCTCAGGGAACGCAGAACGAAATGCCGAGATCTTTTCGATCTATGGAACAGCCTCATATCTCTTGTTCTCCTTTGGCACGAACCGAGTCGGGATCGCACCGGTGATTTGCACTTGAGACGAATCGACTGCAGTAAGACCATCTAAACCGAGCGCTGTCAGCTTCACGGCGTAACTGCCTTCATGCGTGTACGCGTGGGTGACCTGGGGCCCCTTGAGGGAAACGCCGTCTCCAAAATTCCATTGATACGACAACACAGGGTCGCTGGAATTGGCAGTCACGGTTGAAAAGGAAATCGTCTCGCCTGCTTTTGCGGCCGACGGATGATTCGCGCGCACAATCGGTGGTCGCGCGGGAATGGCAGTGTCAATGATTTTCAGCACGCGAACGGAGTGCGGTGGCTGCGACACCACCAAGGGCTTCGTGGGCGAAATCGAACCCCTCTCTTTATCGAATTCGCCGGAGACGGTATACGATCCAGTTGGATCCAGTCCGAGACTGGCGAGCGTGGCGCTGTGGGTTCGCGCCGTATCTGTCCAGTTGAAGATCGTCAATATGCTTTGCCTGGAGCTTTCCTTCAGGAAGAAGATGCTTGGCTGCCGATCTTCTGGCAGATACGACATCAGGTCCAAAGGAGTGGAAGAATGGCCAAGCCGAGCCATATCGATCAAGTCCTGATTTTGCACAAGAGCCAGCCGATCCGGTTCTGATCCTAGCGTCGGCAAGTCATCACCAATTTCATACATGCCGCCGGAAACGGCAGCCAGAGCAATGGAGACCTCGGCCTCATCCTGAGATAGCGGCTTGGTTGAGTTGTGCCACGACTGATCATCGATCGTCTGTCTGGAGACACTGAATGCGTCGGGGTCGGCCACAAAGTAATTGCGGTTCATGAAGTAACGAGCGGCAATGCCGGAAGCAGCTTCCTTACTGGCTTCAAACGTGTGGCCGGTGTCTTGGGAAATTCGTCCGAAGTCGACAAAGCCGACTGGGTTGAGCATCACGCTGCCATCTTTATCGAGCAGAACTCCGTTTCCGACCGTCTGGCGAATGATCCCCAATCCGATCCGTTGTGCTTGCAGTGCGGAGGTGTTAGGGCGATAGTAATTGCCTTCAATCGCGGTGTCGTCCATGAAGTCCATCTTGATGTAGCGGATTCCCCAATCGCGAACCAGAGTTTGATAGGTTTTCCGCAAATATTCCTGAGCTCCGGGATTGGTGCTGTCCAGTACGTAGAGAGCTTCGTTGTGATCTATGACCCAGCCGATATGGATGGGTTCACCCTTCGCATTGTGGACGAGCCAGTCGGGATGATTGTGATACACCCACGAGCGCACAGAAACTTCAAAGGGTGCGGTCCAAATTCCTGGGACCAGTCCGAGATTTGTGACCTTTTGCTCCATTCCGGCCATTCCATTGGGGAATAAGGTTGCGTTCGGCGTGCTGTATTCGCCACGTGCGAACTGGTAGCCCTCATCAATGTGGAAGAAATCGTAGCCGAGCGACTTCAAATGTTGCGATTCCCATTGCGCGTTGGTCAGCGCGGTGCCAGAGTTCAGACCGAAATAATATGCAGTCCAGCTCCACCAGCCCATCGGTGTCGGCGCCGAAACGCGAGGGTGATGCAGTTGGCGGATCAGCGTTCCGTAGGTGTCCAGTTGATGGTGGTAGTCAGAGTCCACGCTGAGCAACAATCTTTCCGAGGCGAGTTCGGCACCTGGCGCCAGTGGGGTCTGCAACGTGATTTCATCGTCAGGCTTTGCATCGTGCAGCGAGCCCCACTCATCGGTTTCCATCTCGGTTGTTCCGGTGGAGTCGACTTCATAAGCAGCGATCTGCTTTGTCGCGCTTTTTTTGTCGAGGTGAATGCGGAGGATAGTGAGGAAGCGATTGGAAGTCAAAGCGCCGGCGAAGAAACTTTCACGACTCTGGCGGTTGTAGATCAGCTGGCTGCCTACGCCGCGATACATAATGTTATCGCCGAGGTCGCGAATCGTAATGTTCGGACGATCCTCACTGAAGCTATCGGAAAGGATTCGATCCTCCGCGGGAGCTCCATTCAGGTTAAGGATTGAATTCCCGAGTGCAGCGACCGGACGAATCGATTCCACATCGACTCGGTTCGCCGTTGTATTTCGAACGAAAACCTGAATGTCAGCAAAGGGCTTGTCGGGGTATGCCCGCAAGCGATAGACAAGATCGGGCTTTCCAGCCAAACCAGAAAATGTCACCGTCCATTCGTGGGCAGTTCCCATGTCGTCGGACGCGGTGGATTCTGCGGTTGCGTGCTTGGGATAATCCCTGGCTTGCAATGACTGACCATTGACCTGAGCAGCGACGCCCGCGTGCAAAACGAAAGCATCTCCGCCTGAAACGCCAACCTTGTATGTTCCATCGGTGGGGTCGACTTGTATCTGCAATGCTTTGGTCTGCGCCTGAGCGCTGGTAGGAGCAAGGACCCAAGAGACCAAAAAAACTCCAAAAACTCCGCATGCGACGCAAGCCGCAGGAATGGTCCAGCTCCGCCTAATCCAACTGCTCCTCACAGATATCGTTCCTTTCTTTCGAAAAGGGCAATTTGAGTTGGCAACTGCATTCGACCACTTACAACAACCGGATAAGCGTTACGGTCTACAGCCCAAGGGAGAAGAAACAATTGCGGTGTTCGAATCGAACAAAATCCTCCAGGGGAGTATTGCTGCGGAGGGGCAAGACTTCAATGATTGCGAAGTTGTTCGCTGGAAATACCCTGCAAGATAATTGCGAGTATAACCCCTTCCGTTACGAATCGTACCCTTTTAATGCATATAGTCAACCTTTTTCCTTCGCATTCCCCTTTTCGAGCCGGGGACGGTCTTGGCGATGCGATCGGACTATAGGGGTAGTTTTGAGTATTGTTCGATGGATTTCGATTGATTGGCTGGAATCCAGACGATTTCAGCTCTTGCTTCGAGCCTTCCCAGTCACCCGCGGGAGCAGTTCGGCTGAGCGGTGCAGCATGAAGCGACGAAAAGCACCTGCATTTCCACTCGGCTCTGGGCCTAGCGGATAGGCGATTGAAAACATTCGGGATAAGCGAAGCTTTCGAACGTGCGCGAGACGAAGAGTTCCCAGCGCCAGCTGATTACGCACCGCCCAGCGCGACACGAAGGTGACACCCAGGCCAGCTTCCACCGCACTCAGCAGGGCTTCGGTGGAATCGAGTTCCATGGTCGTTTTCAGATCCTTCTTCTTAAGACCGGCCTTTGCTAATGCGGCCTCCACGATCCGGCGTGATCCTGACCCAAATTCGCGCATAAGCAGATGCTCTTTTTTCAGCTGGACTATCTCGATTTCGTGATCAGCCCACTCATGACTCGCTGGCACAACCAGGACCATGTGGTCTTCCATATACGGTTCGATATGGATATCTTTGCGCAACCCGGGGCCTTCCACCAATGCCAGCTGAATTCGCCCGGCAGTCAGGGCTGCGAGCATTTCATCTGTATTCCCGCTGGTCGCGATGATTGAAATGCGTGGATTTTCCCGGAGAAAAGCGGCCACCAGCTGTGGCAAAAGGTATTGGCCAATGGTTTGTGACGCGCCGAGTGCAAGGTTTCCTGCTGTCTGACCGCCGATGCTGATGACGGCTTCATAGGCTTCGTCTGAGATAGCTTTCAACTTGCTTGCGAAGGGAAGTAAGGCATTGCCGGCCGGAGTCAAAGTGATTCGGCCGCCGCTTCGATCAAACAGGGGCATCCCAAATTCCTCTTCGAGGGCTTTGATCTGCTGGGTGACGGCGGGTTGGGAAAGGGAAAGTTCTTCCGCAGCGCGGCTGAAATTCAAGTGTTGCGCCACGATTCGGAAGACTTTGAATCGAAAATTTTCCATCGTAAGGTCAACTCGTTCAGGCGGAGTGGAGTCCGCCAATCAATCGATTGGACTCGCCCGGCAATGCGCGAGCCATCCCTCCCGATTGTCGCAGAATGTCGCAGGTCAGGCAGATTTCGCGATGCATGGCTAAAGGGTGCGGGTATAAGCAGAACCAATTCGCGATAAGAACTTCCTCTTGGACTTGTGTCTCGGCCGCCGGGAGACTAGAGGCTGGAGGAACCGTTGAATTCTCTGAATTCGAGGACGATCTTTTTTGTTGGGCTGATACTGACCGCGAGCGGAATTGTATCTCCTGCGGTTGCATTGGTGGCTGGAATCGCCTATGGCTTTACTTTTCCTCATCCCTACCATCTGGACAGCAGGAATTTGTCTCACTTTCTATTGCAGGCTGCAGTGGTTGCATTAGGCTTCGGGATGAACCTGCGGCAGGTAATTCATGCCGGCCGCGCCGGATTCTTCTATACCGCAATCAGCATCACCGTGGCCATGCTGCTGGGGTGGGCACTGGGCCGCCTGCTGGGGGTGACGAAGAAGGCTTCTTTCCTGATCACTGCAGGGACTGCCATTTGCGGTGGCAGCGCCATTGCCGCGATCTCTTCGATCACTCGGCCGGACGAAGAGGAAATGGCGATGTCGCTGGGGACAGTGTTCGTTCTCAATTCCGTGGCTCTTTTGCTCTTCCCAGCGATTGGCTTCGCATTACACATGACCCAGACCCAGTTTGGTCTGTGGGCGGCATTGGCAATCCACGACACGAGTTCGGTGGTGGGCGCGGCCGCCAAGTACGGAGCCCAAGCATTGCAGATCGGGACAACGGTAAAACTGGCAAGAGCATTGTGGATCATCCCGGTGTCGATGGTGACTGCCTATGCTACCAAAAGCAAAACGCGTATCAAGTGGCCCTGGTTCATTCTTCTGTTCTGCCTGGCAGCTGTGGCGAATACGTATTTGCCGGCTGGTTCCAGGATCTATCCCGTGCTGAGTCACCTCGGCAAAATCGGTCTAACAGTAGTGCTGTTCTTGATTGGCACAGGGCTATCAAAAAACACCATTCGTCGCGTGGGCGTTCGTCCATTTCTTCAAGGAGTGTGTCTATGGACGGTTATCGCAACCGCTTCACTGCTGGCGATTCGGGCGGGTTGGATCACCCTTTGAAGTCCATCGGTCCGGAAGTCAAAAAAAGCGTTCTATTTCAGGAGTGGACCAAGCAGTCGCACCATGGGCTACCATTTTTTCTTCAAGAGAGTATCGAACGCGACTCCGCCATTCTGGTCGCGGGTCACACTAAATGCCAGTCTGGGTGAAACATTGTACTGGCCCATGATTACCTGGTTCTGCGTGGTGGCGACGTTTGTAGAGAATGTGACGAAGAGATTCCCCGTGACCCGCTGCTGAATGGTAACCACGGCTCCAGCCGGTCCCTGGATGCTGCCGCCGGCTAACACAGGATTGATGGAGAGCTGCGAGATGCCTGCGATTTTCGCGACACGGCTGGTGATTTGACTACTGACCTGAGACGCCACAAGGCCCATCGCAGCTTGATTGGTCGGCGTCACCGGGTTCGCCGCGCTGGCTTCGGTCGTCTCGCCAAATGCGAGCAGGTTAATGATGTCGGCCGCGGGTAGCGATGGATCTGAAGTGTAGTTTGTGCGCAGTTGGTCTACCGGACCGTTGAAGCGCAGATGAATGTTGTACTGCTGGATGGTCGTGTTCAGGGCAAGGTTGACCACTGGCTGCGTCTCGGATGGGTTGACGAATTGAACAGTTCCCCCGCTCAGGGTAAACCGATTGCCATTGAAAATTACGTCGCCATTTGTAAGATCGACACGGCCCAGAATCACCGGCTGGGCTATAGTTCCGCGGATTTGCAAATTGGCGGTTCCATCGACGCTGAGAGTGCGACTAACTAAGTTCAAGTTATTCGTGGAACTAATTGCTACATTCAATCGAGTATTTTGTGCAAAGCCCTGCGAGGGAGGAGGTGCGATACCTCCAGAGAGCTGGCTGGTGAAGCCGGCTAAATCGAAGTCGGGCGTGAACGATAGATTCTCAATTTGCACGCGGCCTCCAAGGACCGCATTTTCTGTATTCCCCACCAGACGAATGTTGCCTGCTAACTCCTCACGAACGCCTTGGGGATACAGCATGCGAATATCGTTGGCAGCAAGTCCTAGATCAAATTGAATCGACGGGCGAAACGTGATTCCTCCCTGTGCAATTACAGTGCCACCGCCGGAGTTGGCCTTAAACGTTTTGATGTTGAGACGATTCTTAGTGAGGGTTAGAACTCCATTGCCATGCTGAAGGCCGAGCGGCAGGTCACCGCCGTAGAAACTCGCGTCGACGACATCGACCTCTCCTTCAACGTTCGGATCAGTTCTCGCTCCATAGGAATTGATGTTGAAACGGAGCTGTCCGGAGCTTTTATAGTCTGGGTCAAAAAGCTGCGCAAGTTGAAGATTGATCGTCCCCACAAGCAGCAGCTCGATAGGACGATCGCCGAAGGTCGGAATGGTTCCCTGGATTTGCAGGTCTGTGTCAGTCCCGCGGATAGAAGCTTTTTGGAGCGCAATCAAGCCGTGTGTGTAGTCGACGTGAATAGGGGACGCTGCGGCAAGGTTGATTGAATTGCCGTAGTTCACTTTCAACTCGGGCAGCGTAGCGTGAATCTCGAGTTGTTTCCAATCTTTCAGGGGGCCCTGCAGCGTTGCACGGACTTGGGTCGCTCCACCCAAGTTCGCGGCCTGTGCCGGTGCGTAAGTTGCGAGCAAAGGCTGCAACGGGATTGATTGGGTATCGAGGGCTGCATCCGCAAAATATTCGCCCGTGAGATTGATCTTTGCGTGTGCCTGTATCGAGCTGTGGATTGCCTGAGAGTTGAGATCCGCTGTCGCGATGTGATTTGCGACGGAAGCTTGCAATGTCAACCCATCGATCGTCTGGTGACTGATTTCAAGCTTTGAGGTCTGCACGGTCGCGTTGAACTGCGGATTACTCAGTAATCCTTCGCCACTCACATTCAGGTTGACGGTGCCGTTGGCGTCAATGTGATGGGCTTGGAGTAGTTCGAGCTTCGCCAACGCAATCCCGGTCGCTGACAATTTCGCGGTATAGCTCTTTTGGTTGGGGCGGAAACTGAACGCGCTTTGCACGGTGCCAGAAGCGAGATGGGCGGAAAGATTGCCTTGAAGCTGCCCTTCGGATCCGGAGAATTTCAAATTTGCGGAATGAATCGGCTGCTCATAAACTGATGCCTTGGTTAGAGCGATGCTTCCATTGCCGATTGGGTTCAGTGCAGTTCCGTGAAGATGTAGATTTGCCGCCAGCGTTCCGTTCACAGGCAAGCTCGAATTGACGAGCTTTGTTAGATCGGCAATATCGAGCTGGCTGGCATCGAGCTCAAGTTGAATAGGATTCTCCTTTGTGAACGACCACTTGTGGAGAACTACGCTGGTCGAGAAATCGATGCTCCCGTGCGGCTCTGGCATCAGCGCTCCATGCTGCAAATTCACCAGGGACGGGCTCGCTTCTACTCGTGCCCGAAACGATCTCCATTGAGTTCCGCGGATTTGAAGATTGGACGCAACCAGCTGGCCCACAATATGAGGCGCGGAAGCGGAGCCGTTGATGATGCCGTCGAATGAAGCTGTCCCGGCTAACCTGAGCTGGCTGGAACTGCTATTGATGTCCGGGCGAAAAGCCCCGGCCAGCGCCTGAAGGTCGGCCAGGTCATCCGATTTGAAATGCACCGCCAGGTTGGATCGCTGACTAACGGTGCCATTCATCGTGAGAGAGGTCTGCGGCATCTGGAGGTAGCTGTTGGTGAGCTTGATCTGCTGATTCGCAGCGGAATAAGCCCCGTGGATTACTCCCGAGATGGGGAGCGCGTTTGTGTTGGGTTTTTGTGGGTGGACGTTAGAAATATTTCCACGGATCGACAGAGTGGTTTGAGCTAGCAAGTCGTCGACGATTCGGCCCCATTTGGCTTGAACGGTGCCGTTCAATGCTCCACGGAGGGCCACACCTTTTGTGGCGGCGAGGGGTGCCAGCAGTTGCTGCGCGTCTGCCATCGAAATTCCACGCAGGGAGACATTCAGCAATGCATGTGATTCGCCATCGAGGTTGTGAATGATCATGTCGCCGTCAGCTGCGCCGCCGAGCAGGTTTGCGTGAGCCGACCGGATGATTAAGTTTCCATTTTGGAGTGAGTAGTGTGCGGCAACCTTGCGCGCCTGGGCTCGGAGCTGCTTCTCACGCACGTCGAGCTTCGCGCTCGTCAGTGATCCTTCGACCGTCAGCGACTCGAGGAAGGGTGATTGTGAATTGTGTTGGTATTGAACGGAACCCCTGGTGACGACGATTCCGGAAGGTATCGACGGCTCTTTGAGGATTTTGCGGATCAAGGAGCCGTCGAGAACTGCCTCATAGTGTGCGCTGATTGTCGGGTCATCATAGTGGCTGAGAGTCGCTGTTGCCTCGAATTGAGAGGACCCGCTGTCGATCTTTGCGCCGGTCAGAGAAAAATTGTTTGAAGTCGCTTTGAACTGCGCCTCCAGGCTATGAGGAATTGAATTAAATGTGCCAAACTGCACCTTGCCGTCACGATAGCTCAAGGATCCTAAATATTCCTGTTTCACAGTATCGAACGCGGAGGAAAAATCTAGGTCCCGCAGTTCCGCGTCAAGAGAGATTTTCTTGTCATTGACATACAGTTCTCCGTGGTGCAGCGATGCATGGCGCACGCCCAGCTCGAAGATATTGGTATGGTTGTTGCCGGTGCTTTTTAGATGAGGCAGATTGGAGATGCCGTTGGAATTGGTGAACATCCGCAAGACCGGATTGTCGGCGCTAATATTTTCGAAATACCACTTCCTGTGCCACATCGAGACAATCCGAAAGTCGAGCCCAATGTGTTGCACCTGCAACAACGGCGGAGTGGAGTATGGCACAGACCCATCGATTGTCAGTCCGTATAAGTCAACACTCAAATTGGATAAGTGGATCGAATAATTCTGCAAAGTCACTTGGGTTCCGAGCCGCTCGCTGGCAATTTGATCGGCTTTGTGCAGCAGGTACTGGTGGAAGCGGCCATTGTGCAGGAGCGCGAACACACCAATCACCAGCAAGACGAGAAGTAATCCGACGCTGCCCGTGATCCAGAGCAGAACTTTCATCCACAATCTATGTCGCGTCATGTGGTTGCCGGGTTCTGGAGAGAGCTGCTGGGAAGTCATGGCAATCCTTCTTAGAAAGCCTGTCCGATGCTGATGAAATATTGCGTTGTTGAAATTCCAGGTACTGGATTTAGATTGCGTCCAACATCGAAGCGAATCGGGCCGACCGGCGTGGCATATCGCAACCCGGCGCCGACGTTATTCGAATACAGCGATGTAAAGTCATGGAAGCCGACGTTTGGGAATACATTGCCACCATCATAAAAAACGGCCATGCCAAGGTTCTTTTTGATGGGCAGCGGGATGCGAAACTCTGAATTGAGGATCAGGAGCTCATTGCCCCCGCTGGGCACTTGAATATAGGTGCAGTCTGTAGACGAGCCGGTGCTGCAGACCTCTACCGGTCGTTGGGGCCCGGCGCTATCCAGCGGAAAGCCTCGCAAGGTGCTTCCGCCGCCACTGAAAAACGCTTCGCTAAGAGGAACGAAACTGCCGGAAAACGGCTGGGCCAATCCGATACGAATGCTGTTGGCCCAAATAATGTTGTGAACAATCTTTTTGTAATAAGCAGTTTGCATCGTCAACTTTGCAAAATCTACATTCGAACCCAGCTTCGTCGAATTGAAATCAATTTCTTCGCTCTGAAGCATTCCTTTGTGGGCATCGATTGGATTGTCTCGAGTATCGTGTGTAAAGCTGGCGGAAACGGTCGAGAGAGTTATATGCTGATCCTCCGGTGGAACCAGCTCTGGAATCTCGATGTTGGTCAAGTCAGTTTTGCTGAAGCTGTATCGCAGAAAAAAAAGATCTTTTTTTTCTTTGTCCAGCGGCCGCTGAAACTGATAGCTAGCCACTTCCTGTTGCGAGGAAAAGATCGGATTTTCGCCATCGTGCTCAGCGGTTAAGGCCAGGGTCGAGGTCCATTTTGACCACAAGAAATTCGGGTCAATGTAGTATG
>Ga0335075_10011073_pt1 | contig 13650 bp, 7 predicted proteins | sample Lox_Sample_24_FD_206723 | JGI IMG/M metagenome (GOLD analysis project Ga0335075, IMG submission 206723) | Soil microbial communities from Loxahatchee National Wildlife Refuge, Florida, United States - Lox_Sample_2.4 | ecosystem: Environmental > Terrestrial > Soil > Wetlands | place: USA: Florida...
GGCAGAATGATCGGCCAGAACATGCCGAAAGCTGTCGACTATGTGGTGGGCGGCTGGCAATGGAACAACGTCTTTCAGATTGGCAGTGGCACCCCTCTCGACATCCAGGGGGCGCCCAACGGTGCGTTGTCCCCCAACGTAGGGAACGAGCGTCCTGACTACCACGGCGGATGCAAAACCGATGTCTCCTGGAATGTCTGGATCAGCTGTCCCGCGGGAGCCTTCACCGCTCCGGCGGGCCTGGTCGGCACGCTGGGTCGCAACTTCTTCCCCGGACCGGGAGTCCACAGCTGGGACACCTCTCTGGTCAAGAGCATCAATATCACTGAGCACACGCAGACGGAGTTTCGCGCTCAGGTCTACAACGTGACCAACACTCCTCAGTTCCAGGATCCCGACACCAACTACAACAACGGTGACTTCGGCCAGTTGCTGAGTCCTCGTATCTCACCAACCAACCGCGAGCTCGAACTCGCATTGCGCCTGTCGTTCTGACGGGCCGTTCCTGAACGCCACGGTGCGGCCTCCCGCCGTGGCGTTCTTCTCATCTACCAGGAACCAGCGAAAGGTGACGTCCATGAAGGGCCATGGGAGGCTAATCTGTCTGCTGGCTGGTTTCGCTGCTCTGTGCCTCGCCTGCGAAGATCCGGTGGCATTTGCCCAGGACCGTCTGCCTTCGTGCGGCACATCGCATACAGCGGCTCCCTGCATCGACAAAGTCGATCCGCCGAACTGGTGGGCCGGCCTGCCTTCCCCCATGCTGCTCTTTCACGGCCGCAACCTGAGCGACGCAAGATTTTCGGTCGCCGGCAGCGGCCTCTCCATCTCTCGAACTCGAATCTCCGCCAACGGCCATTACGCCTTCATCTGGCTGAACAGCGCCAACGCAGCTCCGCAGGCTGTGAGAATCTCAGCAGCGACTCCGGAAGGGCAAACGACGATCCCGTTCCTGCTGGCAAAGCGCCAGTCGCCCCGCGGCCGCTTCCAGGGCTTTTCCTCCGCCGACGTGATGTACCTCATCATGACCGACCGTTTTGCCGATGGCGATCCGGCCAACGATCCGCGTCCTTCCCAGCGCAACCTGCCTCGCGGCTGGCATGGCGGCGATTTCCGCGGGGTTCAGCAGCACCTGGATTATCTCCAGCAGCTCGGCGTCACGACCGTCTGGCTCACGCCCGTCTACTGCAACGACGGCGGCAGCCAGGCTTATCACGGCTACAGCGCCACCGATCTCTATCGCACCGACCCGCACTTCGGCTCGCTCGCCGACCTGCAAAGCCTGGCCCGCGCTCTGCACAGCCGCGGCATGAAGTTAGTGCTCGACACCGTGCCGAATCACGTTGGTGCCAGCGATCCCTGGGTTTCCGACCCTCCCGCCCCTGGCTGGTTTCACGGCACGTCCGCCGATCATTTCGCCTCCGGCGACGATTTTGCGGCATTGATGGATCCTCACGCCACTGCCCAACAACGCCGCCGGGTCACCGACGGATGGTTCGATAACTTCCTGCCTGACCTGAACCAGGAGAATCCGCTGGTCCGGCAGTATTTGATCCAGAATGTTCTGTGGTGGGTGGAAAGCACCGGCGCGGACGGCCTCCGCTACGACACCTTCCCCTACGTCGGTCGCGCCTTCTGGCACAGCCTGAACGCCGAGCTGCACGATCTCTATCCGCAACTCACCACCGTTGGCGAAATCTATAACCCCAGTCCGGTCATCACCTCATTTTTCGCGGGTGGAGTCGCGCACGAGGGAATCGACACCGGTCTCTCCACTCCTTTTGATTTTCCCCTGTGCTTCGCCCTCCGATCGGCGCTGTCGCACCGCGATCCCATTCCCGGCGGACCAGTCCGCCACGATGACCTGCGCGCGCTGGATGAGGTGCTGAGCGAAGACTGGCTCTATCCGCATCCAGAGCGTCTGGTCACGTTCTTCGGCAATCACGATATGCCCCGATTTCTCAGCCAGCCGGGCATGGGCCTCGCTGACCTGAAGATCGCCTTCGCTTTGCTCGCCACGCTCCGCGGCATGCCGGAGATCTACTCCGGCGATGAAATCGCCATGCGCGGCGGTCCGGATCCGGACAATCGCCGCGATTTCCCAGGCGGATTTCCCGGCGATCCTCAAAACGCCTTTGTGCCCGCGGATCGCACCCCCGAAGAGGCCGAAGTCTATGACTGGGCAGCCACCCTCTTCCAGTTCCGCGATCGTCATCCTGCGCTCTCTCGCGGTCAGCAGCAGGACCTCTTCACCGATCCGTCCGCGTTCATCTTCGTTCGTGCCGCGAATGTGCGACGGGGATGCGAAATTGGCGGCGGCCAACGATTCCTGATCGCAGTCAACGATGCCGATGCAGCCCGCACGCTGACCCTTTCCACGGCCCAGACATCTCTCGAAAGCTGCACGAGATTTCGGATGAAGCTTGGGTCGGGCGCGGCAGCGGTCGCCGGAACACATCTCACGCTGCACCTGCCCGCGAAACAGGCGGTGATATTTGAAACTGAGTAATCTCGGGAGCAGACGTATGCGGACATTCGGCCGATTCCTCGGAACCACTCTCCTTGCGCTCGCCTGCGCGTCGGCATTTCCTGCGCAGAGCGCGCAGACGAACGCAAACTGGTGGAAGAACGCCGTCATCTACGAGATTTATCCCCGCAGCTTCCAGGACTCCAACGGCGACGGCATCGGCGACCTCAACGGCATCACTTCCCGGCTCGACTACCTGCAGAAGCTCGGCATCAACGCCATCTGGCTCACGCCCATTTATCCCTCTCCGCAGGTCGACTTCGGCTACGACATCTCCGACTACTACAGCATCGATCCGCAGTACGGCACCCTCGCCGACTTCGACCGTCTTGTGAGCGAGGCCCACAAGCGCCACATCGGCATCATCATGGACCTCGTCCTCAATCACACCTCGGACCAGCATCCGTGGTTCAAAGAGTCGGCAAGCTCCCGCACCAATCCCAGGGCCGACTGGTACATGTGGCGCGATCCCAAATTCGTCAACGGCCATCGCGTGCCTCCCAACAACTGGGAATCCCTCTTCGGCGGTTCCGCCTGGCAGTGGGACCCAGCCCGTCAGCAGTACTACTATCATCGCTTCTACATCCAGCAGCCTGACCTTAATTGGAGCAATCCCCAGGTCCGTCAGGCCATGTACAACGTGGAGCGCTTCTGGATCCGCCACGGGGTGGTCGGCTTCCGCCTCGACGCCATTACCTCGCTCTTCGAGGACCCGCAGGACCGCAACGAGCCGTACGTCCTCGGCCCCAACGGCAAGCCGCTTATCAACGCTTACGGCGACAAAGTCGTCCAGACCATTTACACCGATGACTTGCCCGAAGTTCATTCCGTCATCCGTCAGCTTCGCCAGGTCGCGGACCAGACTGCCGGCCGCAAAGTCGTTCTGATCGGAGAAACCTATCTCGATTCAGTCGCGGACCTGCGCTCCTGGTACGGCGCGCACAATGACGAGCTCGAGCTTCCCATGGACATGGAGATCGGCTTCATCAATCAGTGGAATGTCCCGCTCTTTCGCAGGCGCATCGGCGAGGCGGAAATCGAAATCGACGGCCACGAGCCGCTCTTCGTCTTCGACAATCACGACAACCCGCGCTGGGATCGCTATCAGTTCGACGCCGCTGGCCACTCCGTCTTCGGCTACGGCCCATATCACGACGACATCGGCCGCGTGCTCTCCACTATCCTCTTCGCCTCGCGCGACACCGCCATGATGTACTACGGCGACGAAATCGGCATGGTCACGACGCTGCCCACGCGCAAAGAAGACGTCCGCGACCCCATCGGCATTCGCGGCTGGCCCAAAGAGAAGGGCCGCGATGGGGAACGCACGCCTATGCAGTGGAATGATTCGCCCAACGCCGGCTTTTCTCCGGCCGGCGTCAAAACCTGGCTGCCCATCCCGTCCAGCTACGCAACATTCAATGTCTCTGCCGAAGAACAGCAGCCTGATTCCATCCTGCACTGGTACCAGCAGCTCATCGCACTCAAACAACGCGATCCCGCGCTCCATTCGGGCCAGGAAATCATGCTCAACCGCAGCGACAACCACGTTCTCGCCTGGTTGCGCAGGTCATCCACGGGAGAAGCCGTCGTCGTCGCCTGCAACTTCACCGCGCAGCCTCAAACTGTCCACTTCAATCTGCAGCCGCAGGGGGTGGCAGGTCAGCGCCTGCGCACGCTGCTCCTCACCCCTGGTGCGCCCGCTCCGGCCTCGCTCCGGTCGGTTCAGCTCGGCCCCTACGGCGTGTATATCGGTCAGGTGCAGTAGGGAACTCGCGCCCCTCGTCATAGACTGCGGGATTCGGCAAGTGCCTGTGCATTGCCGTTTCCCTCTTTTCTCAGTCCTGCCAGAAACGCGCGCTGAACACGGTTGAAGCTGCGTCCCCGCAGAACAACGGCGGCAATCGTGCGCGTGGCGCGCGCATCGCTGAGTCGCACATACCGGCAGCCCGCGTTCCGGTCGACCGCCATGGCAGGGACCAGCGACACGCCCACCCCTGCGGCAACCATGCCGAGCACGCTCCGGAACTGGTCGCTCTCAAACGCGATCCGCGGCTCCACTCGCGCATGCGCGCACGCCGCAATGCTAAGGTCGCGGAAGCAGTGGCCGTCGCGCAACATCACAAACGATTCTCCGCGCAGTTCCCTCAGGGCGACCGACTTTGCGCCGGCATGCGGATGATCCTCAGGGAGCACCGCGTACAGCGGCTCCGTGCCCAGCGGAAACACTTCCAAATCTTTGTGGCGTAGTGGCAGGGCAAGAATGGCGAGATCTACCGACAGGCTGCGCAACTCCTCTACCAATATGGGCGTCGTTTCTTCCACAATGCGCAGCTTCGCATCCGGATACGCTCTCGCAAACGCTGCTGCGTACGCAGGCATCAGGTAGGGCGCAATCGTGGGAATCACTCCTGCGACAACGCTCCCGCGCACATCCGCAACCTGATTGGCTACGCTGGCTCGCGCTGCCTCCATCTGGTTCAGAATGGAGCGAGCGTGAGGCAGGAAGGCGCGGCCAGCCTCGGTAAGCCGGACACTCCGTCCCAGACGATCGAAGAGTTTCGTCCCCAGCTCTTCCTCCAGCTTGAGCACCTGTTGCGAAAGCGACGGCTGCGCAATTTGACATCGTTCCGCGGCACGGCTGAAACTGCCCGTCTCGGCGATTGCGCGAATGTATCGCAACTGGTGAAATTCCATAGTCAGCACCTATAGGTCTTATGCGAAAGATATATTGGAACTATTCATCACCATAGTGCTACAGTCAGGGAGTCGAAACAATCACAATCCGCGCTGCCCCTCTGTGCAGCGCACGTGAGGGCCCCCTTCACCGGGCTCCCGCCCGCCCGCCATTCGGGCCAGAACAGCCAAAAGGAGAAGCACAAGATGTCGAACGAAGCCAAATGCCCGTTCACGCAGGCGAGCGACGCGGGTACCTCCAACCGCGAATGGTGGCCGAATCAGCTTAACCTGAACCTGCTGCACCAGCACTCCTCCCTCTCTAATCCCATGGGCGAGGAATTCAACTACGCCGAGCAGTTCAAAACCCTCGATCTCGCCGCCGTCAAAAAAGATCTCCACGCCCTCATGACCGACTCCCAGGACTGGTGGCCTGCTGACTTCGGCCACTACGGCCCGCTCTTCATCCGCATGGCATGGCATAGCGCCGGCACCTATCGCATCGGCGACGGCCGCGGAGGCGGTGGCCGCGGACAGCAGCGCTTCGCTCCCCTCAATAGCTGGCCCGACAACGTCAGCCTCGACAAAGCCCGCCGCCTTCTTTGGCCCATCAAGCAGAAGTACGGCAAAAAAATCTCCTGGGCCGACCTCATGATCCTTGCCGGAAACGTCGCCCTGGAATCCATGGGCTTCAAAACTTTCGGCTTTGCCGGCGGTCGCCCCGACGTCTGGGAGCCCGATCAGGACGTCTACTGGGGTCGCGAGAAAACCTGGCTGGGCGGCGACGTGCGCTATGCCAGCTCCGGTGAAGGCCCGCTCGTTGCAGAAAAGGAACTGCACGGCACCGAAAAATCCCGCCACCTCCCTCTGCGCAACCTTGAGAATCCTCTCGCTGCGGTGCAGATGGGCCTCATCTACGTGAATCCCGAAGGCCCGAACGGCAATCCCGATCCCATCGCTGCCGCGCACGACATCCGCGAAACCTTTGCTCGCATGGCCATGAACGACGAAGAAACCGTGGCGCTGATCGCCGGCGGCCATACCTTCGGCAAAACCCACGGCGCCGCCATGGCCACGCACGTCGGAGCAGAGCCGGAAGCCGCCGGCATCGAGCAGCAGGGGCTCGGCTGGCATAATGACTTCCGCTCCGGCAAGGGCGGCGACGCCATCACCAGCGGTCTCGAAGTCATCTGGACGACCACGCCGACGAAGTGGAGCAACAACTTCCTCATCAATTTATTCGGATACGAATGGGAACTGACGAAGAGTCCGGCGGGCGCCAACCAGTGGAAACCGAAAGGTGACGCTGGTGCGGGGACCGTCCCGGATCCGCACGATCCATCGAAGCGACGCGCGCCGTCCATGCTGACAACGGACATTGCCCTGCGAGTGGATCCCATTTATGAAAAGATCTCCCGCCGCTTCCTCGAGCATCCGGAGGAATTTGCCGATGCCTTTGCTCGTGCGTGGTTCAAGCTCACTCATCGCGACATGGGTCCGCGCGCTCGCTATCTCGGCCCCGAAGTCCCGTCGGAAGAACTCACCTGGCAGGACCCAATTCCCGCCGTTAACCATCCCCTGATCGACGCAAACGACATCGCCTCTCTCAAGGCGAAAATCCTTGCCTCTGGCTTGTCCGTCTCCCACCTGGCTTCCACCGCCTGGGCATCGGCGTCCACCTTCCGCGGCTCCGACAAGCGCGGCGGCGCCAACGGCGCGCGCATCCGTCTTGCGCCGCAAAAGGGCTGGGAAGTCAATCAGCCGGAGCAATTGAAAAAGGTGCTGGCCACGCTCGAAGGCATTCAGGTGGAGTTCAACAAAGCGCAATCCGGAGGCAAGCGCGTTTCTCTCGCCGACCTCATCGTTCTTGCCGGCTGCGCGGGCGTTGAGCAGGCCGCAAAGAACGCTGGCGTTCAGGTAACCGTACCCTTCAGCCCCGGCCGCATGGACGCCTCGCAGGAGCAGACCGACGTGGAGTCCATATCCGTGCTCGAGCCAAAGGCCGACGGCTTCCGCAACTACCTCAAAGCCCAGTACGCTGTGCCAGCCGAGGCTCTCCTCGTCGATAAAGCCCAGCTGCTCACCCTCACCGCTCCGGAAATGACCGTTCTCATCGGTGGCATGCGCGTGCTCAACACCAACTATGGCCAGACGAAGCATGGTGTCTTCACCACACGCCCCGAAGCCCTCACCAACGATTTCTTCGTCAACCTGCTCGACATGGGAACGGAATGGAAGCCGGTCCCCGACTCCGACTACCTCTTCGAAGGTCGAGATCGCAAAACCGGCAAGCCGAAATGGATCGCCACGCGAGTCGATCTCGTCTTCGGCTCCAACTCCCAGCTCCGCGCCCTGGCCGAGGTCTACGGAAGCTCGGATGCTCACGAGAAGTTCGTTCACGACTTCGTCGCTGTCTGGAACAAGGTGATGAACCTTGATCGCTTCGATTTGCAAGCATCCAGACAGTAGCTGCCGATAATGGGTCCGCCGGAGGGGCTACTCTCCGGCGGCGCTGTGCATCCCTGGAGAAATCTATGCGAGGCAGCATCGCCCACAGCGCACTGGCAAACTCTCCCGTCCGCTGTGCCATCCGGTTCAACTCGGGACGAATCATGCTGTTCTGCTGCCTCGCAGGTTACTCCGTCCTCATCGCAGTCCCCTCCCTCGTACTGGCATGCGGCACCGGCGCTCATCGTGGCGCCACGCAGGCCGCAACACCCGTCATCACTGCAACAGCAGCGCAGAACAGCGCAGAGATTGTGTCGCTGTCCGACAGTACTTCCGGCGCAACCATCTACTACACCCTCGACGGCTCCGCTCCGTCGTCCTCATCCAACCCCTATTTCGCCCCGTTTCTTATCGACTCCACCGTCACAGTCAAAGCCATCGCCACCGCGTCCGGCGACGCGGCCAGCCCTGTTGCCAGCCAGAGCTTTTCTATGAACATTCCATCCGGCACCCTGGTTTGGAGCGACGAATTCTCCAACTCCACTGGTGCGAATGCGGAACCCAATCCGCAAACCTGGACGTATGACACCGGCGCCGGTGGCTGGGGCAACCAGGAACTGGAAACCTACTGCGCCTGGAGTTCTTCCTCTTCGCCGTGCAGTGCCTCAAGCCCTAACGCGTTCATCGGCACTGACGGCTACCTGCACATCGTCGCGCAGCAGCCCTCCAGCGGCGTCTATACCTCAGCGCGCCTCAAAACCCAGGGCCTCTTCAGCTTTACCTATGGCCGTATTGAGGCGCGTATGCAGATTCCGGAAGGCCAGGGCCTGTGGCCGGCCTTTTGGCTCCTCGGCAATAACATCGCCACTGTCAACTGGCCAGCCTGCGGCGAGCAGGACATCATGGAGCACATCGATGCGCCTTCGCCCGACTGGGTCGCCGGCTCGATTCACGGCACCAGCCTCAACATGACGGAGCAGTTTCCCGGCTCGACCGGCGCAAGCTTCGATGCGTCCGCCTGGCACACCTACGGCATGATCTGGACGAAGGGCTCCATCTCCTACTACGTCGATTCGCCCTCGAACACCTACGCCACCTACAGCGCTTCCAACCTCTCTAGCCAGCCCGGAGCCGTCTGGCCCTTCGCCTCGGGCAGCGGGGCGTTCATCATTCTGAATCTCGCCGTTGGAGGCAACTGGCCCGGCTCCCCGAACACCGCGACGCCGTTCCCATCGCAAATGCTCGTCGATTACGTACGCCTTTACACGAATTGAAATAGTTAAGCGGGTGGCCCGCGCGCTGCCGAAAGCCCTCATTCACCACGCAACGCGTCGCGCGTCCTGCCTTACCCCTGGCTCATGAAGCCCAGATACGGATTCGATCCGAAGTTGGCGAAGTTCGGAAAGATTTGTCGGATCTGGCTGTCGCTCAGACCGAACCACTGACCCAGCGTCCCTCCGTACTGATCCACTGACGTCGTCGGAATCAACCGCCCTTCGCCTACGTCATTCGCCTGATCCGTTCCAATTACCGGGTATTGGCCATACATATCGTGACCCTGTACCGCGCCGCCGACGACGAAATGATGGCTGCCCCAGCCATGATCCGTGCCGTCGCTGTTGCTGGTTAGGGTTCTGCCGAAGTCGGAAGCGGTGAATGTCGTCACCTGATTGCCCAGCCCGGCATCCGTCATCAGCCCGTCGAAGTACTCCAGTGCTTCGCCCAGCTGGGTGAGCAGCTGTGCGTGCGTCATGGCCTGCGCGTCGTGTGTGTCGAAGCTGCCCAGCTGCACATAGAAGATCTGGCGGTTCACGCCCAGGCCTGAGTGCCCCTGAATGATTCGTGCCACCGTCTGCAGCGAGGCTGCCAGCGGATTGTCGGTCAGCATCTTCGTCCCCGGGTCCAGATACTGCGGCGGATTCGGCACGCCCCCCGGGCCCGCCGGCAGCATCGCTTGCGCCAGCATCGCCTGCGCCTGAATCGAGCGCTGCACCACCACCCCGTACTCTTTCGCAAACAGATTGCTCTCGTCAGCCGACAGAATCTGCGACAGCGCATCCGTCCCGGCCTGCTGCCCGAACAGCGGCTGCGCCAGTCCTGAGATCGGAATCGGCCCCGCCGGCGTCACGTTCAGCTGAAACGACGCCTGCCCCGCCAGGAACAACGCGATCCCCGCCGTGGAGATGCAGGTGAACATCGAATTCGAGTTCCAGTTCATGCTCTCAATCAGGTCCGCCACCGCGCCGCCCCATCCCACATGCTCGGCGCTTCCGCCGTTGGCCGCAATCGCCTGCCATGCCGCCGTCTGATCGAAATGCGAAAACAGCGACGCCGGCAGCGGAACAGAATTGGCATTCACCTGTGCCTTGCTTGCCGGCACGATCAGCGTGCCTGTGTTGGCCACAATCGCTGCCCGTCCGGCATTGAACAAATTCTGCAACCCGGCCAGGTATGGATTCAGCGCGAATGTCCGCCCCGCCTGCGGCGTGTTCAGCGTGATCGGCAGCAGATCGTCCAGCGGATACGCCAGCCCCGGCGCGCCCGACCGCGCCTGCACGAACGCCGCATATGAATCCGCGTCCGTCGCGATCACCGTGCCGTGTCCATCGTTGCCGCCCTGCAGAAAAACGCACACCAGCGCCCGGTAATCCGTCGCCCCCGTGCTCTGTGCCATCGCCGCCATGGAATTCAGCCCCAGCATGATGGGACTGGCTACCATGCCCGACATCGACGCCAAAGATGCCGTCCGGAGAAACTGACGTCGCGATCTGTCGAACTTACTCGTCGTCTTGCACGTACACATGGAAATCTCTCCTAGAACTGCGCGGCGAACGCCGGCGATGCCATGGTCAGATACACGGCCGTCTCCACCCGGGCCGCCAAAGCCGCTTCGATGGCGTTCTGGTCGCCTGTGGGAATCGCAATGGAACTGACCGCACTGATGATCTGGCTCCGCAGCGTTCCGTCCATCTCCCCCGCCATCATCAGCAGATTCAGCCGGTCCATCAGCGCATCCGGGTTCGATGCCAGATTCATCTCCGCTGCGTAACTCGAAAATATGTCCGATCCGGAATTCGCGTTGCTGCCGATCGCACCCTGCATGTAGTTCAGATATCCCACCACTGTCGAAACATTGGTCATCTGCATCTCCGGAGCCACCAGCCCCGCCTGCTCGATGCTCGTCCCCGGCGGAACGTACCCCGGCGCAAACCAGTTGAAGACTGTCGGCGAACGCATCGCCATCTGTCCCAGCCCCCAGATTGGATCCTCGGGACTTCCAATACCCCACGATCCCGTCCGCGACTGCGCGGTGAAAGCCCGCGCCCACTCCGTATAGCGAAGCAGGGCTTCCCGCACTTTCCCGTACTGTGGATTGCTGAAATCGTCGGCGGAGTCGCGCGCTTCCGGGTCCATCAGGATCGCCGTGATCACCGCCTTCATGTCCCCGCGAACCCCCATTCCGTTGTCCTTGAACACCGCCGCCACGCGGCTCACATACGCCGGGCTCGGATTGCTCGTCACCAGATGCTCGATCATCTGCCTGCAGAAGAACGCCGGCAGATTCGGATGGTTGAACAGCGTATCCAGCGCGATCTTCAGATCGCCGTCCGGGTCCGGACTCCCCGAGGAGGGGATGGTCACTCCGAGAAAGTCCTTTTCATCGGTCGAATGATGATCGGGGAAACTCTGCATCGGCAGAATATCTTCGCCGTGCCCAGGCCCCACATAAGCACAGCAGTTCGACCACGCCGTCTCGCCTGTGTTTCCGGGGATATTCCAGCTGAATCCCGTGAAGACTTTCGCCAGCCCCATCACGTCGTTGTTGGAATACGTCGGGATCGGTTGTCCCGTGCCGTCCAGTTTCTGCGACCCATCGTCGTTCAACTGGTACAGGCCGATCGTAAACAGCTGCATCACTTCCCGCGCGTAGTTCTCGTCCGGGTCCGTCGTCGCGTTGCCCTTGTCGTTGCCCAGCATCGAGAGATACTGTCCCATCATCGGGTTCAGCGTGATGTCGTTCAAAAGCGTGCGGAAATTCCCGAACGCATCGTTTCCCAGCACGTCGTAGTACTCGGCCTCGCCGCGCGGCTCGCCCTCCACCGCTGAGTTGTTCGACGAAACCACGAAGATCTCTGACAGCGCATACCGCACCCGCTCCCGCAGCTCGTCGCTCCCCGCCAGCGCCTGCTGCCAGAACTGGTCCTGGAAGTAAATCTCGCCATTGTCGTTCTGTTCGAACAACGCGGCATTGCACTTCACATTCCCAGCCGCGCACGGCGGATTGTTGATGATCAGCGCCTCTTCGACATCGGGCTCCAGCGGCACCGCAGGCGCCGCAAACTGCTCGTTCAGCCACGCCTGATACCCAATCAGTGAGAGATGATGGATATCCGCATCGGTCGCGCCAAACGTCGCCTGCTCCAGAAAACGCGAAGCGTCTTCCTCGCTCACCACCGGCACCGGAGGATCGCCCTGCACCGATGCCACCAGGTCATCCGACGCGGCCGGTCCGGGATCGGGGTTCATCACCTGCAAATCGAAGTTACCCGGCTCCGTCAGCGTCAGCGTCGCCGTCAATTGCCCGCCGCTGTCGAAGCTCGTCGGCACCGGCGCGCCATCCATCAGCACCTGCGCGCCCAGAATAAACTTCTGCCCCTTCACCACCACGGTCGCCGCGCCCGTGCCGAAAGACATCGGGTCGGCGGAGGTCAGGATCGGGATCGGGTTCAGCACAGAGATGTTCTGGTTAATCGACACTGCCGTGTTGTCGACGCTCGTTATCGTTAGCTGGACGACGTTGTTTGGCGTCGGAACTACCGCCGGCGCTGTGTAAGTAATGGACCCATCGGTATTGGCAACCGCCGTCCCCACCTGCGCATTCCCGCCCGGAATGCCATTCACTTCGAGCGTGACCTTCGTATTCAGCGTTCCGGTAATCGTCAGTCCCAGGCTCAACGAGTTGTTGACGCGCACATCGGTCCCATCATTGGCTTCCAGCGTCAGCACCACATTTCCCGGCCCGATGGTGATGGGCACATCGGGTGCACTTGCCGATCCTGGATCGGGATTACTCACAGTGAGGGGATACGTACCCGGGGCAGGCCCGGCAAGCGACGCCAGCAACTGGTCGCCGGAGACAAAGGTCGTCGGTACCGCTACCCCGTTCCAGAGGATCTGCGCCCCGTAAACAAACTGCGATCCGTTCACCACCACCGTCGTAGGCGTGTCTTCCGGAAACCCAGCCGGCGTCACTCCTTCAATCTCCGGAATCGGGTTCAGGATGCTGAGCGCGAGCGAACCCGCAGGGTGGCTCGGATAAGCAGGCGCTCTGCTCGTCACCGTAACCGTGTTCGGCACGGGAACCACCGCGGGCGCCTTGTAAAGACCCTCAGCGCTGATGGTCCCAAACTCCGCATTGCCCCCGGCAATCCCGTTCACTGCGTACACCAGATTCACTCCGTTGATATTGTCCGGAGCGGTGATCTGCATCTTCTGGTTCACGCGAATCGTAGCCGACGAAGCCCTGAGCGCGGTAAAGTCGCCGGAGGTTCCCTGTTTGACACCGCAGCCAGTCGCGGCGGCGACCGTTGCGAAGCAGATGGCCAAACTGAGCGCGGAGGCAACGCGGCCCTTGCGTGCAATTCGTTCGTGCACGGATCCTCCTGAAGGGGAAACGCCCGTTGCGAGCCCATGAGCGTTACAGGCGGATATAGTCCGAACAGCGTAGCGCAGCGATCGATAGAACTGCAATCTTTTTCCGGCGAAATTTCGGCCTGTCTCTGCCACTTAAGTGGAATGGGCCGGATGATTCGTGGCTACATACAGTGAAGGGTTTGCTTGGCCTGCGCCTACCCTTCCATCCATTGCTGCTTCCATAAAGAAGGCGTCCGATTCCCGGAAGCCGCAAGCTGCAAAGGCCCTGTATTTATCGGTGCCCGGAGGGGGACTTGAACCCCCACGGAGGGTTAGCTCCTGCGGATTTTAAGTCCGCTGCGTCTGCC
>Ga0335075_10011074_pt1 | contig 13650 bp, 9 predicted proteins | sample Lox_Sample_24_FD_206723 | JGI IMG/M metagenome (GOLD analysis project Ga0335075, IMG submission 206723) | Soil microbial communities from Loxahatchee National Wildlife Refuge, Florida, United States - Lox_Sample_2.4 | ecosystem: Environmental > Terrestrial > Soil > Wetlands | place: USA: Florida...
GCGACGAGGGCGGCCAAGCGTTCCGCTGGGACCGGACGCACGGGAGCGATGCGCTCCCTAAAGAACGCCACACCCGCATCGGCGGCAAGAACGAGATCCCAGACCGCTTGCTCCGCGGCCACAGCATCCTTGCCGGCGAGCTTCTCCCACAGTGATTCCAACTCCTTAGCCGCCAAGCGCGGGCGAGGCGCCTCAACGGGACGATTCACCTTTACGCTCCAAATAAGAGCGGTCATGTCGTCGCTTCCCGATGCCAGGCGGCGGCCGTCTGGGGCAAAAGCAAGGCAGACGATAGTGTCGTGATGAACGCCGATGATCTGCTGTTGTCGTCCCGTCGCTAAATTCCACATACGGATGGTACGATCGTTTCCAGCGGAGGCAAGTAAGCAGCCATCCGGGGAGAAGGCGGCACAAACGACACCGCCATGCACCTCGAAAGTGCGCATGATGCTCCCCGAAGCTGCCTCGCGCAGCCGGACCCCCTTGTCGTAAAGTGTGGCAATCCTTCGGCCGTCTGGAGAAATGTCGTCCGGCACCCCCGGATGATAAGAGATTTTTCCGCTCCGAGCCGCAATGGCGAAGCGCCTCTTGCCCCTGAAGGCGTCCCAGAGGACAAGATAGGAGCGACCGTCGAGAAAACAGGATGTCACAAGCGATCTACCGTCCGGCGCTAGAACGAAATGCGAGTAATGCTCGAAGGAGGAGAGGAATGGGTTGATCTCTCCTTTGAAAGGATGGAAGCTTGGCTTGCGCGTGGCGGTATCCCAGCAAACCACAGAAGCGTCGCTTAGGCTCGCTGCCAGTATTTTCCCATCTACACTAAAGGCGACGCATGTACTTCCCCGACCTTTTTCTCCCAGCAGGCAAAGACACTGTCCTGTCTTCACGTCCCACAGAGCGACTGGCTGGTCTGCGTCGCTGGGCGTACGGCGCATCGACGCGGCCAAGGTGGTTCCGTCCGGAGAGCAGGCCAGATGAACAACCTCCTTGCCATCCGTGGTGAAGGTGCGAATCAGCTTGCCTGAAGCCGTGTCCCATAATCGAAAGACCGGCTCGTAACTCGCGGTAGCCAAGCTCTTTCCGTCAGGCGAAAAACACACAGACGCGACTCGGAGGTTGGGGCCAGGGGGCAGGGGGATTTCCTGCCCCGTCGCCGCGTCCCACCGTCGTATCGCCGCTTCTTGGCTGCTTGCTGTCACCACGATTTTGCCATCTGGCGACAGTGTCAAGGCCGATACGTACCCTCGCCGTCCTTCGATGCGGCGGATCTCCTTGCCCGTGGTTGCGTCCCAAAAGCGAACCGCGTCGTTATAGGTAACGAGTACCCTACCGGCGGAAAGGAAGGGTTGCGAACAAAAGCGGTAGTCCGGCGATTTGATGCGCTGCACTTCCTTTCCTGTCTCCATGTCCCATAGACAAATGGCTTCATGTCCGCCATAAACCAAGCGTTTGCCGTCGGGTGAAAAGGCGACGTAGCCGAAGTAGCGGCTAACCATCTGGAAACGCCGAAGCTCTTTGCCCGTGGCCCGCTCCCAAAGAAGGATCTTCCCGGTTAGGTCGCAGGCGGCGACTCGTTTGTCGTCCGGCGACACCGCCACACTGCAATAGGCTCCACCTAGACCCGCAAACCGCGCGAGTCGGCGACCTGTTGTCGCGTCCCATAAGCCGATGTCGTCTCTGTCTGCGGCGACGACATTTTTACCGTCACTCGTGAAGACGATGGAGTCGGAGCCTCTATTTTCGAGTCTGACGATCTCTTTTTCCGCGCTTACATCCCAGATACGAAGCGAGCCATCGCCGCAAGCGGCGGCAAGCCGCCTGCCATCCGGGGCGAAGTCGAGGTGGCGAACAACGTGGCCGTGACCTTCCAGCCGATGAAGTTGGCGGCCCGTGGCCGCGTCCCAGACAACGATGCTGCTCTCGGCGTTTCCTTCAAAACTGTCGCCGCCGGCGATCAGTTTGCCATCGGCAGAGTAAGCCAGCGAGTCGATCATAGCATAATGGCGGAATCGCCTCGTACCGATCCGCGCCAGCGCGCCCGGCGGCAAAGGATCGCCGTATTGATCGAGCCGCGGCGGCGCTGCGGCCCCAAGTTGGGGCAGGTTGAGCAACAATCCCATCGTGAGTGCGACGAATCGAAAGCACGCCGTCATGATGGCACCTCGGTTAGGACAAAGGACGATTCACTTTTTGATAACCAGCGTGACCGGCGGCGCGGCCGCCGCTACCTCGCGTCCTTGGTGCTTGCTCTTGCCGGTGACGGTGACGGCGACGTTTCCGATCTTCGCTTGCGGAGTCAGCATCAGCGTCAGCTTGATCTCGTTCTGATTGGCGGGGATGTTCTTCAGCATCGCCGTGACGCCGGGCGGCAGAGCAGCGCTGAGCGCGATCTCCGCTGTGAAGCCGGGCGCGCGATTGGCTGTGACGGTCAGCGTCGCCGGCTTGCCGGGCGCATACGAGGCCGCATCGAGCTTGGCCGTCAGTGTGAACGGCGGTCCTTCGGTGACGGCGAGGCCGATCGACGTGAGCAGGTTTTTCGGCGGCAGCGGCAGATTGGCCAAGCCCTGACTGACGAGGGTACGGACACTTGCGAGCTTCGTCACCGTTTTGCCGTTGATTATCGCTTTGCCCTGGATCTGAAACGCATAAGCCCCCACCGGCACATCAAGGGCCGTGTTGACGACGAGCGTTCCGAGAGGTTGATTGGGCGGCGGCGCTTTGCCGGCAGGAACAGCGAGCGTGCCGCTAATGCCCTGCGGACCACGGACACTGATTTCGATTGGCCCGTTGAAATCGCGCCGCGGCGCCAGAATGGGAATCGATAATTTACCGCCCTGTTCCACGTTGAAGCGATCGAGTGAAACAGCCAAATCGAAGCTGGGTTCAAAGGGTGTAACGCTGACACGATAGACCTCATCGGGTCCGCCCCACAAATGCAGATGCTCGATTTGCAGTGAGTAATCGCCGTCGGCCGGCGGCGTGAAATCCAGCCGCGCCGCCTTCATGGGATCGCTCACCTGCAATTGTCTCCCCTTGGCGTCGCGCAGCGTCATGTACACTTCCGTCGGCGAACCCAGTTCGTGTGTCTGCGTCTCGATGAGATAACGCACGCTTTTTTTCAGTGCGAAAACGAACGTATCGATGTCGCCCTTCTTCTCGAAGCGCGCGGTGATCGCCCCAGGCACGGGAATGCGATTCGCCTTGGCCGCTTCGTCGTTCGGCTCATTCTCCAGCGTCTCCTCAATGTCGGACAGGGCCAGGGAGACCGGCCAGCCGTGCAGACCGTTGGCGCCGCGCGGCGCCAACGACAGAAACTCGATCGCCGGATCGGTCGGCGCCGTCACCTCGACTGGGGCGACGCCATCTACGTTGGGACCGGCAAAGCGCACGGCCGTCTTGCTACCGCGCTTGACCGCCAACGGCAGCGTCGTTGTGGCGCAGGGGAAATCGCCGATGCGCAGCCGATAATGGAAATCGTCGCCGCCGCGATAGCTGACATCGCGGACGGCCACGAGATATTCGCCCGCCGTCTTGAAAGTGTAGGTCAAGCGCGCGTCGGTCTGCAATCCCGGCGCGTCGTTGCTGTACGCGCCCGGCAATTCGCGTCCGTTGGCGTCGAGAAGCTGCAACTGCGGATCGAATTGGCTGCCCAGACGCCGGCCCAGGATCTCGAAACTTAGACGCTGCCCGGCCATGACGCGAAACTTGAAGTAATCTGTCGTCTCGGCATCCGCCTTGCCGACAACCACGCACGGCACGGACACGGCTTGGGCCGTGCTCGGCGTGTGGTTCGTCGCCGCTTCGCTCAGCTGCGCCAGATCGTCAATGCAGAACAGCCGCAAGTTCGACATGCCGCGCCGCGTCGCCAAGCGGATCGAATGGAAGCCGAGCGGCGCATCCTTCGGCACTTCCAGCCGGACGAGCAATTTGCTGTTGTCCTTGCCGTTGTTGCCTTCGCTGGGGATCGTCGCCTTGGCGGGAAAGCTGGTCCTCAGGCCGGCCGGCCCGGCGAGGTTGTTGCCGGTGAGAGTCAGATCGAGCGTAGTGCCTCGCTGCATGCCCAGCGGCACCGCCGGTTTCAGCACCGGTGCTTGCGGATTGACGCCAGGAACCGGCGGTCTCTGTGCCTTGCCGTCGCCGATGCAGAATGGAAGAAGGAAAAGGGCGATCCCTAAACGCAAACATATGAGAGAATAACGCGAACGGTTCATGATGCGATCTCGCAGGAAGGAAGTCGAAACCAAAGGCGGCCAATGTCCGAAAGCGATGATACCGCTCTCACACGCAGTCGAAAAGGGTAAACGTTCTCGCACGACTGCCTTGATATTATCCTTGACAAATGTGCGGTTTCGAGGATAGATAAAAAGAACCGTCTAACTGCGGGAGCCGACCAAAGCGGAGGCCAAGATGCTGACGATTCGCCTTGCGAAAGCCGATTGGGCCAAAGCCTGGCGCGCTCTGATCGAGGTCGCGCCGGTGAGACTGGTCGGAGATGATCCTATCTACGAAGTCCTGCCGGCTCACCTGGAGATGTTGACCGCGCGCGGCTTCGCCTATGTGGTCGTGGCCATGCGAAGCCATCCTACGTTTGGCCCATATCCTTGTGGGTCGAGAAGCAGCAGATAGGTCGTTCACCAAGAACATGAACAGACGAACACCGTCGAAACCCATTTTTTTTGGCAAGAAGCATCTCGCGGAATAGAATAATACTTTAGTGCAGCCGAATCGCGTCTCGGTTGAGACGCGAACGGGGGAACCATCAGGCCGGTGAGAGTCGGCCTCTCGGGGCGAAGATCCATACGGATCGGGACACTTTCGCATCCTAGCCCGTCAGCTAACCTCGTAGGCCGGCCCGGTCGCGTTGTCCGGGCCAACGTGAAAGGGCACGCCCGTCTATCTCTCAAGACGAAGTGAAGCCCCATCTTTTATGTGGCGCTGTCGCCACAGGTGTCACCATGTTTGCTTCTTTCCTCTTTCCCAGCACTGGGTCCACGCTGCTGGACGTTCTGGCGTCGCTGGCTGAAATCCTCGCCGCGGCCGCCGTCGTTGCCTGGCTGACCCTGCGGTACATTCCCAACCAGCGAGTCGGCGTCGTCGAGAAACTGTGGTCGGGCCTCGGCTCGGTGCCGGAAGGCCGCATCATCGCCCTTGGCGGCGAGGCCGGCTATCAAGCCGACCTGTTGCGCGGCGGTGTGCATTTCGGACTTTGGAGATGGCAATATCGCGTTCACAAAGTCCCCCTGGTCACCATCCCGCAGGGGAAGATCGGCTACGTTTACGCGCGCGACGGCGAACCGTTGCCGCCCAGCCAAACCATTGGCCGCGTCGTCGAATGCAACAATTTCCAGGACGCGCGGGCGTTTCTCGGCGAGCGCGGCGACGAAGATGCGCCGCTGCCGCGCGGCCAACGCGGCCGGCAGCGCGCCATCCTGCGCGAAGGCGTTTACGCAATCAACCCGGCGCTGTTCGTGGTCATCACCGAGGACGCCGTCTATCGCCTGCCAAGCCTGCTCGGCTCTCAGGAAAACGCCAAGCTGTCCGCCTGGCATCAACAGCTGCGGCAGATCAACGGTTTCAGCCCCGTTGTCGTCGGCGCGCCGATCCGCGTTTTGGAAGCCGCCGCCGCCGATGATGAGGATGATGAATTGACACCCCGGCGCAAACGCGGCAGTATCGTCGGTGCGGCGATGCCCGAAGCGCCGGCGCCCCTGGACGAAGAGGGGCAGCGCGGTGTGGATACCATCGCCATCGTCACCATCCACGACGGCCCCTCGCTGCCGCCCGGCGAGATCATCGCTCCCGGCGTCGGCAACGACAATAACGACCCGAATTATCACAATAACTACCAAGATCCGGAGGCGTTCCTTCGCGCCGGCGGACGCCGCGGCCGGCAGTACATTCCCTTGACCGACGGCACCTACTTCATCAATCGCTGGTTCGCCACCATCGAGATGATTCCGAAAACGGTGGTGCCGATCGGCTACGTCGGCGTGGTGGTCAGCTACTATGGCCGGGTTGGCCGCGACGTGTCCGGCGACGCCTTCCGTCACGGCGAGCGCGTTGCCGAGGGCGAGCGCGGCGTCTGGGAGCGGCCACTCGGTCCCGGCAAATACCCCTTCAACACCTATGCCGGCCAGGTCATCCTCGTGCCGACGACCAACTTCGTCCTGCACTGGATCACCGGCAAGACCGAGGCGCACCGCTATGACGAGACGCTGCGCTCCATCGACCTGGTCACGCGGGACGCCTATGAGCCGCTCTTGCCGCTGTCCGTCGTCGTCCACATCGATTACCAAAAGGCGCCGAGCGTCATTCAGCGATTTGGCGACGTGAAAAAGCTCATTACGCAAACGCTCGATCCGATGCTGAGCGCGTACTTCCGCGACGTGGCCCACAAAAAGACGATGCTGGAGTTGTTGCACCAGCGCGACGCCATCCAGTCCGAGGCGCGGGAGGAGCTGCGCCGCAAGTTCCGCGATTTCGACATCGAATGCGTCGATGTTTTGATCGGCAAACCGGACACCGCTGAGGCCGGCGGCAAAATCGAGACGCTGCTGGAACAGCTGCGCATACGCCAGCTGTCAATCGAACAATTGGAGACTTACGAGCGGCAACGCGCCTCCGCCGACAAACTGCGCATGCTCAACGAGGCCCAGGCGCAGGCGTCGATGCAGACGCAGTTGACCAATTCGCGCGTACAGATCCAGATCGCCGAAAGTCAGGGCGAGGCCGATCTGGCGCGAGCGCGCAAGCAGGCCGAGCAAACCGTGGTCAACGCGGAAGCGGAACTGGCGCGTGCCCGGCGGCAGGCCGAGCAAGTCGTCGTCGCCGCCGATGCCGAGTTGCAGAAATCGCGCCGCCAGGCCGAGCAAACGGTCGTTCTGGCCGAAGCCGAGAGCCAGCAGCTCGTCCTCGCCGGACGCGGCGAGGCCCAGCGCGTTATGCAAGTGGGTCTGTCCGAGGCATCGGTTCTGATGCGCAAAATCGCCTCCTTCGGCGATCCGCGTTTGTACGCGCTCTCGATCGTTACGGAGCAACTGACACACAGTAGTCAGCCGCTCGTGCCCGAGCGCGTGTTCATGGCCGGCGCCAACAGCGATGGTTCCGGCAGCGCCGCCAATGCCACCGGCATGGTCGGCATACTGCTTAATCTGCTGGTCGCCGAGAAGTCCGGATTCCAGCCGGTGGACTCCGGCGAAATCAGCGGCCTCAAAGAGATCAGCGAACGTTTGACGCGCGACGCCTTGGAGTCGTTGCGTAAAGCATCGCTGGCGCCGACCAACGGGCCGGCCAAGACGTAACTTTCGCTCCGTTTAGCGACGCTTCGCAGAAGTGTCTGTCCGTGCCCACGCTTCTGCGAAGCGTCGCTAAACGGAACCTGATCGAGGACGTGAACCATGGATACCAAGTTACTTCCCGAACAGGACGTGATGCAGGTCTGCCGCAATGGCCACGTCATCACCGACTTGTTGCGGACCTGCCCTGAGCGATCCCTGACGCACTGCGATCGTTGCGGCGCCGTCACGATGGACCGCTGCCAAACTTGCGGCCACCAACTGCCGGGTGCTTTCATAGTACCGGGGCTGCAACCTGTCGGCGCACGGCCGGCGCCGCATTTCTGTTCGATGTGTGGGGCCGCATTTCCCTGGACGCGCCAGCGACGCCCGCCCAAGCGCGAATCGCTGGCGCTTCTCGAAAATCTGCTCCGCCGCCTGCCGCGTGTGATCCGTCAGATCCGCGTGCGCCACAGCGATCGTCCCCCCTTCCGCGTGACAGACGAAAGAGATTTGGAAGACCTTTTGCGGGCGCTTTTACCCTTGCATTTCGACGACATCCGCCCGGAATGCCGCACGCCGAGCTACAGCGCCATTACGCGCACGGACTACCTGCTGGCGCCGGAAAGCATCGCTCTCACGATCAAGCTAGCGCAGCCGCGAATCCTGGAGCAAGTGCCGGAAGACACGGCCTATTACCGGTGCGAACGCAAGTGCAGAACGCTGGTGGTATTTGTCTACGATCCGGAATCCACGCTCCGCGAGCTGTGCCTGGCGCCGACAACCAGCGCGGAAGACGGAGTGGAACCCGAAGTGCGCTGCGCGGTTTGCTCTTCCTGAATGAAAAAGCGAAAATGGCGGCGTTTCTGGCGTCTCCGTCTGCTGGAAGAGCAACACTCGAGGCAGACGCGCAGGCGAGTGGATGAAACGACGGATATCCGCTAATCGCATCAGGATTGTATTCGCTGCTGAAAGTCCTCTAGCGACGAGACTTCGCAGGCCAAATCAAACCATCGTTCGAGCAAGGCGAGATCGGCGGTTCCGCGAATCCGCGCCAGCAACTCATCCGGCACGGTCGTTTTCAATCGCCGTTCCAGGGCGCGAATCAGCATCGCCGCTCGTTCTTCGGTCTGCCCTTCGATTCGTCCCTCTTCTTTGGCGAGTCGTTCGACACTGGTAACGTAAGGCATGTGTATCTCCTGTTCAATCTGCTCGGCTTCTTGTCTGAATAGTTGCTCCAACGCTTTCGGCAAATCCATCATCCAATCGATGATGCGGAACAACTGTATAACATCATCGCGGCTCAAGCCGCGTTCGTACAGCTCGCGGATCAGCCGTACTTTCCCCTGGTGCCGCGACGCCGGATCGTGCCGCGTTTGCATCGTCGCCAGATGCGCCCGCGTCACCAGGGCGAAGAGATTGTCGCTTGCTTCCAGAACCGCCTCCCGTCCGGCGAAATCCAGCAGTTTGACTACCGGAAACTGAAAGTCGAGCCGGCAACCCCACACGTCGTAAGCGAAGCGATCCGGCCGCCAGTTCGGGCGATCGTCGGCCAGCACCGCCAGCGTGACTACCTGACGATTGTAGCGATCGAAGATGCGGTAATGGTAGACGAACAAGCGCTGTGCGAAGTCCTGTTCCGGCCAGCCCTGCACCTCGATATGGATGAGCAACCAGCTCTCTTGCCCGTCCTTGCGCCAGACCTTGACCAGCACGTCGGCCAAACGCTTGCCCAGCTCGGCATCGCGGACCACTTGACGCAGTTCGGTGTTGAGCCATTCGTAGCCGCGCGTCCAGTCGATGGCAGCGTGGACGGCTGGGAAGTACAGCGCCAAAAAAGATGGCAGATAGCGTTCCAGTGCTTCTTTCCAGGGAGAAGCTTGCTCGCTCGTGGATGCTCACCTTGTCGCCAGAGAAGCAGGCGGCTGACCCGGCTCCCGCAGCGTCGTTAGAAAATCAACCAGCGCGTCCATCTCGGCCGGCGTCATCTGTTTGCCGAACGCCGGCATGTTGCCGCCGCCGGGGGTGCCGTTGCTGATCTGGTCGATCAACTGATCGCGCGTCATGCGGCCGCCGATGTACGTCAGATCGGGGCCGCGTTGGCCGCCGACGCCCTCCAAGGCGTGGCAGTTGCGACACTGCTTGATTTGTAGGACGGCAGCTCCCTGCATCTGCCGCGGCGAGCGTTTTTCCAGCAATTTCTTCGGCACTGGATCGCCGCTCCACGCCGTCATTTTCGGCGACCACGGCGCGGTCACGCCCTCGTAAGTGAGGACGCCGAGAGTGGTGAAAAGGACCAGCACGGACAACACGGCAACCGGCCGGCGGCTGGGAGCGCGTTCGCCGCGCCGCGACACGAACGGCACCAGAAACAGAGCGAGGATCAGGACGGCCGGGAAGATGAGCATGACGAACGTTTCCGCGGACGGCGGGCTGAGCGACAACAGCGCGAACAGCCATAAAAACGGCCATTCCGGCCGAGGATTGGCGCCGCTCAGCGTCGGATCGGGCGGACCCGATGGTCCCTTCGGTCCAATCACGGCGGCAAGCATTACGACGGCGATGACGGCCAACGCCGACACGATGGCGTCGCGCAGCATCGGAGCGCCGAGGAACGGTACGCCTTCTTGCAGCTCCTTTTCGTAATGGGCGTCGTAGGTGTTCGGATCAACGACTTGGCCGGGCACGGGCGGATCGCTGATGCCGCGTTTCAGGATCAGCCACAAATGCACGACCAGAAAAAACAACAGGGCGCCGGGGATGATAAAGACGTGCAGATCGAAGAATCGGCTCAGCGTGTCGCCGCCGATCACCGGCCCGCCCAGGAGTAGGTGAACGAGATACGGACCCACAAGCGGCACGCGCCCCGCCATCGACGCGCCGACGGCGACGCCCCAATACGCATCCGGATCCCAACGCAGCACTTGGCCGGTGAAGAACATGCCGAGTGTACACAAGAGCAGAAAAACGCCCAGCACCCACGTCAATTCGCGCGGGTATTTATACGAACCTTGCAGGAACACCTGCGCCATATGCACCAGGACCATGACGACCATGCCAGAGCCGGCGTAGTAGTGCAGAGCGCGCACGAACCAGCCGAGCGGCTGATCGAAATTGAGATAAAGTAGGCTCTCATAGGCGCTATCGGCGCTGGGAACGAACACCAGAGACAGGGCGACGCCGGTGAGGATCTGTACGCCAAGCAAGGTCATCGAGGCGCTGCCGAAAACGTACCACCAACCCATCGGCCCGGCGGCGCCCTTGGGGATAGGGTGCTTCAAGAGCGGCAACAGAGCTTCGCGGATGCTCAGACGCGCGTCGAACCATGCCAGGATACGCTTCATCTTCGTCTCCATTCGTTTAGCTGCGTGCCCTACGACGCGCAGTTAAACTTATACTTTCGCCGGGTTTCGCAATGTGTCCTGCAAGCTTGGATAGTGCGGCGCCTGGATTTCCAACTCGCCGTTCTTGTTCACGCGCCAGACGCAATGAAACAGGCCGCGCGGCGGCGGTCCCGACGCATGGTCGCCGTTTTCGTAATAGACGCCGCCGTGGCAGGGGCACATGAACAACCCCGAGCGTGGAAACCACGACACCGGACATCCGAGATGGGCGCAATTCACCGCCAGCACGCGGAATTGGTCTTTGTTGTCGCTGTCCTTGCCCATGTAGCAAACGAAAACTCCCGTATGGGCGGTCATTCCGTCCCACGGTTGGCGAAGCGGGTTGTCGAATGTCGCCATTCGCGTCTGCCCTTGTGGATAGTCGCTCACCTTGCCCAGCGCGAGCCATTTTTCCTCTTTTTTCCGAAGCGCACCGAAAAGGAAACCGATGAGAGGAACGCTCAGAACGATCGCGGCCGCGGTGCTAGCCAGGTAGGTCAACCAGTGAAAGAAAGTGCGTCGTTCCGGCCGGCTGGGGGTCGATGGATGCGTCATAGTTCGCTTCCTCACACTATTTACCGTTTGTCGATCCGCCGACTCTCCAATAGGCCAAGAGCGCAATGAGATCGTTGATCTCTTGCGACGTCAGGTCGGCATCGTTGCGTTTGGGATCGGCGTAATTGGGCATGCCGAAATCGGGCCGGCCGGTGATGATGTAGCGGCGCAACACCTGATCGCTGACGAGCTCCAGAAACGCCGGATCGTTGATGGCTCCCGCATCGTCGCCCTGCCCATGCTCGCCGTGGCACATGGCGCAGTCGCGTGCGAACACTTTCAGCCCTGCTTTCTTATCGCCGGCTTTGGCGGCGGAGAGAAGATATGGAGGCGACTGCCCTTCCACTCGCGCGGGCGCTGCCCAGCGCTGTTTGATTCCTTTGGCGACAATGTCGATCTGCTTCTCGGTCAGCGGTCCTCCCTTGTCCTTGGCGAACGCGGTCATGGGAGTGCCGCTTCGACCCTCCGCGATGACGCGCCGCAGCACTTCATCGGGAACGATGGCCAGGAACAGCGGATCATTGTGCGGCGGCGCGGGACCGTCCTTGCCATCTGCGCCGTGACAGCCGGCGCAATGCGTGCTGTAGAGTTTGCCAAAATCCTCGACTTTTTCCGCTGGAATCGGCCGATCCGTCTCCTTCGGTTGGCCCGGCCAATCGCATCCCGCCAGGAGGAGCAGCAGCCAAGTAGCAGTCCATGAAAATCGCATGACACCACCTTGTCATTCGCCCGCGGGTCCAGGTCCAGCCGGCGGCACCGGGATTTTCTCCGATCGATGCACCACCATAGCAGCGACGATGCCGAAGACGAACTGCGAGACGATGAACCACGGCCAATTGACGTACTGTTGCAGTACTTTGTTGACCACTCCCATCAAACTGTAGGCGGTAGCCGTCCACAGCAACGGCATCAGCAAGCCGCCCCACACTACCGACGTGGGGATGGCCGGCAGCTTCGGCAAGAGCAGGCCGTAGACCACGCCGAAACAAACCGACAGAAGTGCGTGAATCACCAGGGCCGTCGCCAGCCAATCGCCATGAAACAATTCGAGTTGTTCGCGCGGCAATTGGCCCATGCCCCGAACGACCATGCCGGCCAACAGATTTACGGGATACCAAAATCCATGACGATTCGCCAGGCTCCAGAGGACGGCGGGAATGGGCATCAGAATTCCGCCGGCGATCCCGCCGAGAACGCCGGAGGATATGGCCCCCCTCTCGTTCCCACGCTCTGCGTGGGAACGCAGCCGCAGCACGATGCCGGCGGCCGCCACGCCGAAGATGAATTGCGACACGATGAACCATTCCCAGCTAACGCCCCGCGCCAGCACGGGATTGATGAGACTCATCGCGCTGAAACTGACCCCGGTCCACAACAGCGGCATCAGCAGACCGCCCCAGGCCATTGGCCGCGGAATGTCCGGAAGAGTCGGCAGCAGTACCCCATAGAGCAGACCGAAGATCGCGGAATTAACGGCGTGGATGAGCAATGCGACGACGAAGAGCGTTGCATGGAAGGTCTCCAGCTCCATGTTCTCGACGCCCGGCAGCACCATGCCGGCCAGCAGATTGACCGGATACCAGATGCCGTGGCCGCTGAGGACGCCATAGACCAAAGCCGGCAGCGGCATCACCAAGCCGCCGAACAATCCGCCCTTGACTCCGGCCGAGATAGGGTGGACTTTCTCCGGCAGTTGGAAACGATAGCCGGGCAGGCCGGGATGCAATTGCTCGACCATTCCCATGACAGCGGCCACCGGTTTCGCCCGGCGTTCCGGCTCGACCAATACTTCGGGATGATGCCCCCGCCCCGGCAGTAGTTGGCCGATCCACCCCGCCAGTCCGGCAAGGAAAATCGCAAGCCCGGCGGCGAAGAATGTGAGATGAAGCGCCACGCCCGCCGCCATGAGGACGATCCCCAAGCCGAGAACCATCGGCCAGACGTTCGGCCGCGGCATTTCGACCGTTTGCCGTTCGCCCTGGGGAATCTCATGTGTTTCGCTCGTCATGTTCCGCTATCGCCCCACGAGGTAAACCACCGTGAACACTACTACCCAAACGCCATCGACAAAGTGCCAATACCACGACACCAGCTCGACGCCGTGCGGATTCTCTGCGTTGACATGCCGGCAAAGGGCCAGCCCCAGCACGATGAGCATGACAATCACGCCTACGGTGACGTGAGCGCCGTGGAAGCCGACCAACGTATAGTAGGTTGTGCCGAACAGATTTCGTTGTACGGTCAAACCGTGGGCGATCAAATCGCGCCATTCATAGACTGTGCCGGCAAGGAAGACAATGCCGAGAGCAATTGTCGCCATCCACCACCACCGAAAACCGCCTTCGCTGCCGCGCCGCAGCGATCTCTCGGCGAAGTGGATGGTGGCGCTGCTGGACAACAGGCAGAGGGTAGTGACGGCAACCAATTGCAGCGACAGC